>Ga0180007_10000016_pt1 | contig 323857 bp, 299 predicted proteins | sample MM_PC_MetaG_FD_121122 | JGI IMG/M metagenome (GOLD analysis project Ga0180007, IMG submission 121122) | Groundwater microbial communities from the Aspo Hard Rock Laboratory (HRL) deep subsurface site, Sweden - MM_PC_MetaG | ecosystem: Environmental > Aquatic > Deep subsurface > Groundwater...
GAAGCATAAAACGCAAGCACTTTGGTCTCCTTCTGTCTGGTGTTTAACTTACATTAAAACCTTAACAGTTGGAGACCTCTTTTTTTAAGAGTTTTGTCTCACATGTTTCTGGACCAGGACACTACTCCCTTTAGAACAAAATTTTTGCGATTTTTTCACAGAATGAAACGGCTTGAGACAGTTCTCTCTGATGAATATTTCGGCCAACAGCACAACCAGCAACATGAGCGACCACAACTTGCTCCTCAAGCTGACGTAAAAATGTCGATTCATCCTGTCGCTTGCCACCAGAACAAATTACCTTCGTACGACCCGCAGCAGCAACAACCTGCTTAAGCGCATCTACACGCTCTGGCGGATTGACTTTGACAAAATCTGCCCCTAGACAGGCAGCAACACCTGCCGACCCAGCGATCACCATAGAATCTTTTTCATCACCAACCGCCGCTCCACGAGGATACATCCACAAAATTGCCAGCAATCCGTGCTGATGGGCCTGATGAACGACCTGCGCCGCCTCAGTAAGCATCCGGAACTCGTCCTCACTTCCTAAGTAGACCGTATAGCCAACACCGACCACAGACAGTTTTGTTTGACGAGCAAACTGAACAATATCAGCAACCGAATGGAGCGCTAAACTTATTGGATCTTTCTGTTCTGTTGGCACTAGATCAGTTTTTGAATTTAATTTTACAACATAAGAGACCTGATTGTAATCAGCCCCATATTGAGCGATTAAACCTAACTGTGTTGCAAAGACACCAATGGGAGACTTGCTTGCAATTTCAAACATATGTTCAGGACTCGCACACTCCTCGGGAACTCCAGGACAATAAAAATCTTTATGTAAATGCTCAATCTTTTGGTCGCCAGCAAATAAAAATAGACGTTTTTTTCCACGGGTCGCACGCTCATAATTTTTTAAATAAATGTTTTGTTTGTCCGAAGGGACAGTAAGAGGAATATTCTTAGCATGATCTACCATAAATAACTCCCTACAATCTTTTCTTACATATTACACTGCCCACTATAGTCCCGAGTGCAGTATATACCCCACTCTTTTTACAAGTCTAGAAAGCGTTTCAAAATTCTTGTATGCACCTCAAGAAATTAATTACCATTAAAAAAATATATTATAGAGGAGAAAAACTGTGGAACCATATAGAAGTACTCTCGAAGAAGTAATAAAACATTTTGAAACAAATCTTAAAGCAGGTCTCTCATCAAATCAAGCAACAGAGCGACTCAAAACATTCGGACCAAACAGTATCAAAGAAGCAAAAGCAAAATCACCGTTTATTATTATTTTTCAGCAATTCTTAAGCCCGCTCATGTACATATTACTTGTCGCCGCCATTGCAAGTCTTTTTATTGGCGAAGCAAAAGACGCTATTGTTATCAGCATAGCGGTTATTATTAATGTCGTTATCGGTTTTATTCAAGAGTGGAAAGCCGAAAAAGCGGCTACTGCGCTTAAGTCGTACGAGGTTCCTCGATGCCAGGTTCAACGAGATGGAAATATTTTTGAAATAGATTCACGAGAACTGGTTCCTGGAGATATTGTCAGCCTAACTGCCGGCTCTCGAATACCTGCAGACATTCGATTATCGTATACCGCAAACTTCGCCGTTGAAGAAGCGATTCTCACAGGCGAATCAAAAGCTATCCACAAAACAACAGGGCCTCTCACCAAAGAGCTCGCCATTGGCGATAGAATAAATACCGCCTACTCTGGAACCTACGCAATCAGCGGCAAGGCACAGGGGGTTGTCATTGCGACAGGGCACCAAACACAACTTGGCCAGATTGCGCAATTACTTATTGAAACAAAAGATGAATACACACCGTTACAAATACAAATCAAGCGTTTTAGTTGGTTTTTGGGGTGGCTCATGCTCGGCATCACCGGGGGTATTTTTCTCCTTGGACTACTTAAAGGCTTCCCTTTCAAAGAAATTATCACCATATCTATAGCCATTGCTGTAGCGGCAATCCCTGAAGGACTCCTGGTCGCCGTCACCGTCGTCCTTGCAATCGGCATGCAACAAATGCTCAAAAGAAAAGCCCTTGTTCGACACCTGATCGCAGCCGAAACACTTGGTAGCGTCTCTGTCATCTGCACAGACAAAACCGGAACGCTAACCAAGGGGTATATGGCTGTCGACAAAATCGTCACCACATCAAACGATATTTCAATGCTCATCACACAGAAAATTCCCGCCGACGTCTGCGAACTACTTCAAGCAGCGATACTCAATAACGATGCCCAAATTGTTCCGGAAAAAAATCAACGTATCGGCAACCCAACAGAGGTCGCGCTACTCGAATCAGCACACCAACATAATATCAAACAGAAAGAGCTTCTTGAAAAAATGCCCCGTATCGACGAAATTCCATTTTCATCAAACCTCAAATACATGGCAACCCTACACCAAATCAATAGCACACAACGATTGATCGTCAAGGGCGCTCCAGAAAGGGTTTTTCCCATGTGTCGTTTCGACAAAAAAATCGAAAATACGCTTCTAGAAAAAGCTAAAGAGATGACAAAAAGTGGGCTCCGTGTATTGGCGTTCGCCTACAAAGAAGAAGCAAATCTCTCACTTAAAAAAGATCTAAGCGAATTAACCTGTTTAGGTCTTGCGGGCTTACGAGACCCTCTTCGACCAACAGCAGCCCAAACAATTAAAGAGCTAACGGCCGCCGGTATCCATACCGTTGTCGTCACAGGCGACCACCAAAACACAGCGACTTATATTGCTCAAGGCGCCGGCATCACCATTCGACAAGAAAACAGCATGACCGGCACGGAACTTGACACGATAGATGATCAAGAACTGTACAATCGAATTACCTCGATCGATCTGTTTGCTCGAGTTAATCCCAAGCATAAGATTAGAATTGTTAAAGCATGGCAGCAACGAGGTGAGTCAGTCGCAATGATCGGAGATGGGGTTAACGATGCGCCTGCGCTAAAGTCAGCCGATATCGGCGTTGCTCTCGGTTCGGGCTCAGATGTTGCTCATGAAATATCAGACATGGTTCTGTTGGACAACAATCTTTCAACGATCAGCGCGGCGGTCAGACAGGGAAGAATAATATTCGATAATATAAGAAAAATTATTGTATACCTTATGGCCGACAGCTTTAGCGAGATCATTCTTATTCTTGGATCGATACTCATGGGTCTACCAATACCGATACTCGCAACACAAATTTTTTGGATTAATTTAGTTACCGACGGATTTCCCAACCTCGCGCTAACCATGGAACCGGGCGAGCCTGAAGTAATGCTAGAAAAACCTCGCTCTAAAGACGAACCTATCATGAATAGACACATGAAAATACTTATCTTTGTGATTGGAATCGTTACTGATTTTGGACTATTTGGCCTTTATCTTGGGCTGTTGCAAACAAGTTTTGACTTACCACACATTCGTACGATTATGTTCACGGCACTAGCAATCGACTCACTCTTATACGTCTTTTCTGTCCGAAGCATGCGATCGTCACTCTTTCGAGTGAACCCATTTAAAAACAAGTGGCTCAACGTAGCAGTACTTGCTGGCGCAGCAATACAACTTTTGGTCATTTACATTCCTCCAATGCAGAAGCTATTCGCAACCGTTTCCCTCGGCACCCAAGAATGGGGACTTATTCTTGTTCTCTCATTAGTGAAAATTATTGGAATCGAAGTGACAAAGGAATGGTTTATTCATCACCATTAAATCCTACACAGGTAGCAATATTTGAAAGGTCGCACCCTGAGAGTCTGAAAGCAACTTAATAGAGCCCCCGGCCTGAGAAATGATATCGTGTGCAATCGCAAGCCCAAGCCCCATGTTTTTTTTGTCACTCGAAACATAGGGCAGAAAAAGCTTTTCCTGCACCTCCCGAGAAATCCCAGGACCACTGTCTGAAATAAGAAGTTCTATTTGGTTTCTTGCCGTTCTAAAGCGAGTCTTGATCGTTATTCTTTTTTCATCATCAAAATCACGTAAAACGCGAATACTATTGTCAAGCAAATTAACAAGAACTCGTTTCATCTTTTTTTTGTCGGCCTTGAATGTTGGCAAAAACTTTTGTAGGTCATACGAAAACTCTATTTCCGGATAGCTGGTCTCGTAGAAAGAACAAACCTTTTTAATAATCGCATTAATCTCAAGCTGCTCTATAATAGTCCCTGGCATTTTGGCGAACTCAGAAAAGTGTGTCACAAGCCCTTTGATAACGGCAACTTGGTGCAAAATGGTTTGCGTACACTCCATCAATACCGGATCGCAACCAGGTTGTTTTCGCAACTTTCTTTGCAAGCGCTGCGTAGTCAACTGAATCGGCGTCAGCGGATTTTTTATCTCGTGAGCCATCTGCTTGGCAGCTTCCTGCCACGTTTTGATTTTATTAATTTTGTACAAGTCACTCATATCTTCAATAATAACAAGAATGCCACGATGGGATGTCATAATCGCACCGTACACCATAAACGTTTTGATCTCACCCTCATGCGAAAAAGAAATCTCGCGTGATAGCGGAGCGCTATTGCCTGATGTCTTAAGCTCTCTAACCAGCGCAAAAAAAAGATCTTTAACGTAGACCCCTAAGATAGATATCTTCTTATTTTTAAATCGTGTTACACCAAGATAGTGCTTTACCAATTTTTTTGAAGCCTCGTTGAACGAGACAATTCGTCCATAATCGTTAATAAAAAACACCGACTCTTTAATATGTTCCAGCATAGTCAGCATCTCTTTATTGTGAAACTCAAGATTCGTATAAGCACGTTTTAAAGAATGAGTCATCTCATTAAATCCACTTACAAGAGAAAGCAAATCGTCGGCCGGCTTTAGCCTGACCTGTGCATCAAAGTTGCCTGCTCTAATTTTCCCTATGGATAAAAGCAGCTCTTTGATCGGCTCACTAATCCCACGAGCAAGATAAAACGCACACCAAATCGATAAAAATAAAATCAAAAGCGTGAGCAATAAAAACATAACCAAGTAGCTCCAGTAGATAGGACTTCTTATCGATCTCAATTGCAAGTAATCATCAAGTGAATTTTGCATTTCAATCAACGGATAACGAATGAAATCTGGGTAGCGATGAACAAGAACAAGCCGGTAATCACCAATTTTTGCTACCCAGTAAAGCGACCCATAAAAATCAAAGGTATGACCAGCAACTCCTGCCCGGTTCAACTGAGTAAAGAAATCCTTTCGCAAACTCTGCGTCGATCGGTCGTTACGTTTTCTAAATTCCCTCCAAACACGAACCTCGTCACCAATCGAACCTATATCTTTAGTAGTTTTAAGAGTTTTAGAAAAATTCTTTCCCCATAGATAAATCTTATAACGAGAAAGATCTGGGTGTTCTTGCTTAATAATATCCAAACGAGATATCCCACCTTCTTTTATCAGGCAACCCCACCTCGCAATCGCTTCTCGCTCCTGTCTGGTCTGCTGTTCATGCAGGTACAAGCCTTTCTCAAGCCCGGTCCCAAGACGTGCCTCAAACCAATGGTCGATGCTAGTCGTAATAAACTTTCCCGCTATAAAAAAAACGAAAACCCCAGGAATAACAGAGAAGATAATAAAAGCAAAAAGCAGGTTTCGTTTAAACGCCGAACCTGGAATCTTTTTTCGCCGTTCAATAAACAGTTTTATGCTTTGACGAACAATTAAATACAAAAGAATAATGCTCACAATAACGTGAGCATTAATTAATAAAAAAAGAAACGTGCGATTGATTCCACCGCCAATCAAATGCTGCTTGCGCTGGAAAAAAATCGTCAGCCAAGCGGTTGCAAACAAAACAGCAATACTGAGAAGTAAAACAACATAACGTTTACGTAAATTTGTTTGCAAAACATCACCCCCAGGTTACCCCTTATCAAAATACTCTATACAGTCGAGCGCCGCCTTGCACCCATCGCCTGCAGCAACAATCGCCTGCTGATATTTACGATGAATTACGTCTCCAGCAGCGAACACCCCTTCTTGACTCGTCTTTGAGTCGCCCGAAACTTTAAGAAAACCACGATCATCAAGCTCTAACTGGCCATCAAACATCTCGACGTTTGGAATGAAACCTATAGCGACAAAAACGCCGTCTGTTGCTATAGACGTAATTTTTTGATCCAAACGATTGTTTATCACAACTCCTGTCACGGTTCTCCTATCACCAATAATCTTCTGTATCAAACTATCGTGAATAATTTCTATTTTGGGGTCTTGAATAACTTTATCTTTTATTGGATCGGCAACATGAAATTCTGAAGACCGATGAATCATAATAACTTTTTTTGCAAAACGAGCTAGATGATGCGCTTCGGTCAAAGCAGTATGTCCACCACCAACAACGGCCACCGTTTTGCCTCGATAGAACGGCGCGTCACAGGTCGCGCAAGCCGAGACACCCTTGCCCCAATACTCCTGCTCGCCAGGACACCCAAGTTTTTTTCGCTTCGCCCCCGTACCAATGATGATCGCTTGAGCTTGATACGACTTTCCGCCCTGCGTGAAAATAGTATATGGTTTTTTTGAAAAATCGATTTTAGAAACACTATCTGAAACAAGCTTGCAGCCCTCGTGCTTTGCATGATCACGAATTTTTTCCATGAGATCATATCCTGAGATGCTTTTTTCGCCAGGCCAGTTGCCAATCTCAGGGGTCTCGGTTAATAACCCTCCAGGGATATCGCCTTCTACAATTAATGTGTCAAAATTTCCTCGAGACGTGTAAATGCCAGCAGTAAGGCCAGCCGGACCGGAACCGATAATAACTACTTTGTAATCGAAACGCTCTTTATCTTGTCCAATTGTTGTACAAGACGAAAGAAGCAGTAATGACGCTATTACTATCAATAATATATTTTTATTCATACGTATGCCCTTTCTTAATATTGACTAATCTCCTCGAAGTCGCTCCACCGATAACACTCGCCCCCACAAAGATAATATGATTCATGCCCTTTGCCTAGCAAGGCAACAATAGAATCGGGCCGAGAAAAAGTGACCACTCGAGCGATAGCCTCTTTTCGGTCTGGCACACAAATCACATCTTTTGTTACCCCCTGACAAATATCTCTTATGATTGTCATGGGATCCTCATCTCTTGGGTTGTCGCTGGTAACAATAACAATGTCGCCATACTGCGTCGCAAGGCGCCCCATAGCAGAACGCTTTTTTTTATCACGATCGCCCCCACAACCAAATAAAACAATTAAGTGAGAACTTAGAGAGCGTAATGTTTGCAACACCGCCTCAAACGAAGACGGATTGTGAGCAAAATCAACAAACGCACGAGCGCCATTTTTGAGCACGTGCAACTGAAGACGCCCGGGAATCCCGGGAATTTTTTTTAGGAACTCACGTATTTCTTTTTCTTTCAAGCCTAGTTTTCTACAAACTAGATAAGCCATAATCGCATTATACTTATTAAACTCTCCCATAAGAGACGGGATCGAAAGTTCAATATCAGTTTTACGGAACATAACACAGTTTTTCACACCTGATGCAGCCCTACGCCCCCACTCATTATCACAATTTATTACAACATGTCCGTTAGGATGAACCTGAGAGAAAATTTTTGTTTTCGTTGCAAAATACTGCTCCATGGTTGGATGAAAATCCATGTGCTCAGGAGCAAGATTTGTAAAACCAACAACATGAAACTGAATTCCGAAAACTCGATGGAGCGCAAGGGCATGTGACGAAACCTCCATCACGAGATGCGTTACACCACGCTTGACACACTGATCGAAAAAAACATGTAAATAATCGCTCTCTGGAGTTGTCAAAGTACTTTCAACCTGGTCGTCGACAATTTTGTTTCTTATTGATCCCAACAGGGCTGTTTTATAGCCGACCTGACGTAACAAATACTCAATAATATATGTCGTGGACGTCTTACCTTTTGTTCCGGTAATGCCAATTATTTTTAATTTCTTTGACGGATTCCCCAGGGCAACACTTGATAATCCTGCAAGTTCTTTTCGACAATCATCTACAAAACAAACCGAGACCCCAGGAGGACAGGCGATCTGTCCCTGCAGAGACCTGTTGATAACAAGCGTCGTCGCACCCCGAGCAACCGCCTCATCAAGAAACGAAACGCCATTACGCTTAAACCCATCGATCGCAACAAAAGTCGAGCCTGGACCAACATGACGAGTATGACAAGTAACTGGATAGATTGTGGGAATTTTCATGAGACAATTTTACGACTTCCACCGCGTCGCGTCAAACAAGATTATGTAAATCTCTCAAATTGCCTGACTACAAACCACAAAGCAAAAGTGTACCAAAACAAGACAGTCTACAGCAAGCAACTACAGACAAGCAAAATCAATATTTGCAATTTTAGTTACTAACATTTTTGTTAGCAACTAAAAAGGGACTGGTTGTTTCTCGGCATCCATACGTAAAAACCGCCAACCAGCCCCTAATTTCTATGTTTCTATTGGAATAGAAAACATTTTTTACCGGAAACTTTTTGTCTTATTCGACAATCGCATCCTGTTCTTGTAGTTTGTTGAACTTATTACCAACAAACTGTGCTATCAATAACCAAACTCCAACAATTCCAAGCGATATGATTGTACCGTACATCAACAAGACTGGAAGCGAGTGTCCCAGACTCTTCGACACGGTAGCACCAACTCCTTTGGTCGAGCGATTTCCAAAAACATCAATCCAGCCTTTTGACTTAAATTTCACATCTTTACTGGTTGGAATGTACATCACTTCTGAGGTTGGTTTGTTCAGCGCATAATTAAGACCCTTGATCGCAACCGTTGCGAGCATAAGAACCCACATTAAGGTGGTATTTCCAGCCCCTGACAACCGTACAAGATAGTTTGCAGTCACAACCACACCTATCGTAATAGGAAACGCCATTAAACAAAATTTCAAGCCAAGTCTTCTCATGAAGAAGCTGGTGCCGATAATGGCAAATAATAATGCAAGCAAGTTAATTCCAAGTCCCTGATAGGTTCGAAAGACAGTGAACTGTTCTGGCGAATAAATCCCGACAGCAATCCAGCTCATTTGATACTCAACGATAGTTGAGATAATTTCATAGGCGGTCACGACAACAAAAACACCCATGATATATGGCCGCGTTGCAATAAGTCGCAATCCCTCGAAAAATCCCGTCTTATTTTTCTTCCCAGCAACAGCCTCTTGTGTCGAGGCAATATCTTCAGGAAATTGTGATATGTAGTACCTTATGATAAACGGTGCCGATAAAACCACGATCCCACCAAAAAAGTACAACATTGGAATGCCAACTCGCTCGACAAAAAACATAGAGATAAGCACACCAGACAATGTTCCAAACTGTGTTATGGACATCATCATACCGTACCCCTTTTTCGCCAATCCGGTTGTCATAACACTCGCAATAAAGGAGTAAAATACTGCGATCAAAAGCGAACCATAACTTTCCAGAAAGACATAGGCAAACCACCCAATACCACCACCAGGAATCTTTGACGGAATCCATGACACAAGTGGGTAGATTAAGGAGGTACTACTTACTGCGAGAAGCTCTGGATTCGTAGCAAGGTAACTGAGAAGAATAAAGGTCACCCCGTAAAAAGAACATACCAGATAGATAAGATGGTGTCGCCTGAGCATGTCAACAAGCTTACTATACCCAAGAACAACAACAACCATAACGAGCACAGAAATCATCTTTGCAACCGGCTGCCATTGACGAAATCCAACGAGGACGTCAAATAACGCATCTTTAGTTACACGCAACATCCAATAGTTACCAACAATCAACATCATGGCAACCGACAAGATCCCGAACTTCTTGAGTTCATCTCTCGTCAAATCACCCCATAAAACACGAACAAGTCGTAGCATAACCATCTCCTCGAAACGGTAAAACAAAAAAACACAAATACAAATTTAGGAACTTCTAGGCCCGTCCTCCCCCGCAAGGTAAAACTCCCTGATTTCCTGATCAATTATAGCAAGGCACTGCTATCTTGACAAAGAGAATCAATAAAAATGCCTCTTTTTATGCCCCGATACGATCCCCTTTCGTAACAACCTCGTGATATTTGCGACCAATAGCCCTAGAAAGACCAACCCAGAAAACTATCACGAGTATTGAAATACCGCCAGTAACATTCGAGGCCAACCCTATCGACTTATTAACAAGAGAGCCTCCCATCTTGGCTGAACGCAAACCAAACATATCCACCCACGCCTTAGCCTTATACTTAATCGCCCTGGTTGTTGGAATATACAAAATCTCTTTGGCCGGCTGATTGAGAACGTAGTTGATTCCCTTCGCAATAATCATAACACCAGCAATAAACGATAATGTCGGATTAACAATATAAAACACAACGCCTATGCCTAACAATATTGGGTAAGATAGTAAGCAACCCCTCACTCCTATTTTTCGCTGAAAATACGATGTTCCAAAGAGGGCAAACAAACAGGATATACCTTGCATAACAAGCGTAAAATCAAACATAAACTTATTGACAAACCCAGAATTCGAAAGATAGGTCACCTCTACCAACCGAAGCATTTGATAATGCATGAGCGCGGAAACAACCTCATGAAAAAATACTAATCCAAAAATTCCACCAACATACGGAAATCTAAGCAGAACACGTAGCCCATCAAAAAAACCTACCGATCCCTTCTTCTCAATACCTTTGTCTGTCCCCTGATATCCCTGAAGTTCATCATGACTAACAACATGAGTTAATAGAAAGACGACAAGGGCAACCAGGAAAAAAGTGAGAACTGACATCAGGGCAATAAATGGCACACGCTGCGCATACAATGAAACATCACGAGATAGATAGTTACCTATAGAAATGAAAACAACCGCACCAAGCTGACTGCCAAAAATAAGAAGGCCGTAACCCTTTTTAGCAGACTCTGGCGTCGTTACGTCATTTATAAATGCCCAATATAATGAAACCATTATAGAAATGTAGCTCTCAACAAACAGATAAAATAGCCATCCGAGCAATCTATAGGGACTCTGCTCAGCATTTGCAACCCCAATCGTTGGGTGATAAAAGAAATAGACGAACAGAAACCCAAGACTGCCGTACATAATAACGAAAAAATAAATTAATTTTTCTTTCGAGAAGTAATCGACAAGACGAGAGTAAAACAGAACAAGTGGAAAAAAAAGTATCAGCGACAAAATCTTTGCATCTGGCTGGTACTTACTTCCAATCATGTTGATAAAGACCACATCTTTTAAAATTTTGAGTGGCCAGTAGGAGCCAATCAACAAAAAAAAGCCAACTGCAAGAAGCGAAAACTTCTTAAGTTCCTCTTTACTCAGGTCTCCCCATAACGCCCGAATTAACCTTTGTCCCATCACCTCGTGTCCTTCCTTCTGTTAAAGGTGCCCCTACCTCAAGAAGAAATACCAAAACTGCACCTGTTTTTCTAGTTGTCATACCGCATGTAGGGGGATTGAGAAAGGGTTACTCTATCATAAAAAGGGCTTCATAACAAGAATTTCGCGTCCTTCATAACCTCTGGCACCCGCAACCCTAAATGGCGCAAAATTGTCGGAGAAACAATCGATAGGCCGTGAATAGTCTCGAAATTCCCTTGGTCAAATTTCTTGTAGTCACCGACTAAAGACTTACAGATAGTCACAAATGGGACCGGATTGCATGTATGCGCGGTTTTTGGTCGGCCTGTGGTTAAATCTATCATTTCTTCCGCGTTACCATGATCAGAAACAAGAAAGATCGTCCCTCCAAGCTTTTCGACCACCTCTTCATATAAAACCTTCAGCTGTTTATCCAAACATTCGCAAGCTTTTACCGTCGCCTCAAAGTCGCCTGAATGACCAACCATATCGCAGTTCGCATAGTTAACTAAATAGAAATAAGCGGGATCAACTCGTAACGATTCGATAATACGAGCCGTAATTTCATAAGCTGACATATCGGGATGGTTAATATACGTTCTCGCTTTAATCGATGGTATTAATACCCGCGTTTCAAGTGCAAGTTCGATGTCAACTTTGCCTCGAAAAAAGTAGGTCACATGCGCATACTTCTCAGTCTCTGCAATTATAAATATCTTTTTTGTAATAAGATCAAGAAGAGTAGGGGTAATCACCTCGTCTTCAAATAACACAGTATTTGTAAAATTCTCAAACGATTTAGAATATCTCGTTGTTGAAAAAACAAACGCCAACTTTCCATTCGTTGCCGTTAAGCCACACGAAGCAAACTTATTAAATGACGGATCTAAGAAACATTCGGTTAATTGCCGCATACGATCAGGCCGAAAGTTTGTAAAAAAAAGACCGTCGCCTTCTCGAATGGTATCTTCGGAAGAAAGCAAAACGGGCTCAATAAATTCGTCATAAACCCCTCGACTATAGCAATCATGAATTACTTCTTGCCACATTCGAGAATCAATATTATCACCAACGCCAAAACACCTGTGACATGTGCCACACAACACCTCATAACTTTTTTGCACACGATCCCAATTGTTATCACGATCCATCGCATAAAATCGGCCGTGCAAACTGGCTATAGCACCATAGTTCGCTTGATCACAATGCTTCTGCAAGCGATCAAGGTATAGTTGAGCAGACTTTGGTGGCGTATCGCGACCATCAAGAAACGCATGAATGAACGTTTTTTTTACCCCAACCATTTTTGCCAAACGCAAAAGTTCATGTATATGTCGATCGTGACTGTGCACGCCGGCGTCAGAGAGCAGCCCCAACAAATGGAGAGCGTGGCCTGTTTCTTTTAGCTGTGTAAACTTCTCAATCAAAAGTTTGTTTTTAAAGAACGTTTTATTATCAATGCTATCGTGAAACTTACACAATGGAGTCATAATCGGTCGTCCCGCCCCAATAGTCATATGCCCAACCTCAGAATTGCCCATGAAACCATCCGGCAACCCTACAGCACGACCAGAAGCTTTTAGCAATTCATGCGGATATCGACGCTGCAACATATCCCAGGTCGGCATAGCTGCATGCGCGATCGCATTGCCCCCCCGCTCCTCTCGATAGCCAAATCCGTCAAAAATGAGTAGCATTGTTGGCCTGACACCATCCCGGTTTATTTCTCTTTGAATCATTCTACCCCCTTGGCATTTCCATAAATACTAATTTTTTACTAAACTACTGTTTTATGAGAACTCTTCGCGCATTCTCCTGTCTCACCGTACCGTAGCATCTTACCATAGTGAAAGGAACAAAATGACTAACAAAACTCTTCTTTTTTTCATCGTTACAGGTGCCCCCCTAACACTCTTTTGCGAAAAGACTATTGAGCAAGATCCAATCAAATCTGAGCAAATATTAGAAGGCGAAAATATAATAAACGAACAAAATCTTAATGAACAAGATCTTGATGATATCTTTAATCAGGTCGCAAACAATGTTATCACGGAACTGCTCCCGCAAACAGAAGAAGAAATTGTTCTCTCTGCTTTGGAAAAATTCAAACTCTTCTGGGACCTTCCTCTCTCAATAAAATGGGAACTCTCTAAAGAACATATTAAAACACATCAAATTGCCTACGGTACCAGCGCAAGCGGTGCCGCACTCGCTGCCGCCTACCTTCTCTACTACAAAAAGCGCAAACAAAAGCAAAATGAATAAACACACATTTGCATGCTACCAAGAAAATCTAACGGAACTATTAGGCCAACTTCGCGAGCAAAACCTTTTCGAATTCAAAGACCCATCGCTTTGGAATCGACTCGTCAAGATACTTCGAATCAAACCACAAGAACATTTTATTTTGTTCAATACGTATATTCATGTCGAACTCATTGCTCATGAAAAAATGTTTTCAGAAAAACGAACGATCGTCGGAGCAATTTTTAAAAAAATAATAAACGTTCCCGTAGCTCCCACACTCACGCTCCTTCTTCCTGTCCTAAAAAAAGAGGCCCTCGAATACGCTAGCTACGTTGCCGCACAAATGGGCGTCCAAGAGATAGTTCCCGTTATTACAGAAAAATCTGGTTCGAAAATCACAGACAAAGAGCAAAGTCGTCTCCAAAAAGTTATGATCTCAGCATGTGAACAATCAAAAAACTTTATTCCACCGACTCTGCTCAAGGCTCAACCACTCTCTCAAGCAATACAACAAAGTAATGATTATAAAATTTGCTTTGATGAACACGGAAACCACCTGTCACTATTCGTCGACACATTTAAACAAGCGTCTAACAAAACGTTTCTTATTGCGCTTGGTCCCGAGGGAGGCTTTGTTGAGCTCGAAAAAAAATCCCTGCATACAGCAGGGTTTACTTTTTATGCGCTAACACCAACAATCTTGAGGTCTCGTGAGGCCGTCACGGTTGGCTTAGGAATTCTCCGAGGAATCACCGCACCGCAAAGGTCTGCGTCTTGAGGTAAAGCGGCTTCAGTTCTGAATAGATATTTTTCTTCTCTTCCCAAAACAAAAAACCCATGATGCCAACCTGTTTTGCTGAACAGAACGACAACGGCACATACGGATTGACAATTCGATCACCAAGAATCTCAAAAATAAGTTCTTTATGTAAAGACGCACCGTTACCCGTAAATAAAAACCGGGACGCTTTCATATGCTCGAGCTCATCGATTAAACAATCAATTTTTTTGTAACCCTTATTGTCGCATATCGAGTAATATACTTCATTATTGTATGCATTCAAAAGAGAAACGAGAACCACCTTGTTTGGCTCCCGTATAGCTTTCTTTACTAAGTCGCAGGTCTCCTGTGCAAGCGCATCAAGACCATCAACCCCAACAAGTGAAACCCCCGTTTCAAAGGCAAGTGCATTAACCGTTGCAATGATAACACGCAACGAAGTAAATGCTCCCGGGCCTTGATCAACCGCAATAAACTGCAGGTCGGATAGTTTTTTTTTATTTTTTTGTAAAAGTTTCTGAAAAAAAACAAGAAATTGCGAACTGGCCTGAACCCCATCACCCGAAACAGTTTGCAGACAAATTTTGTCCTGAAAAAGAGCAATCTCGAAAGATTTATAACTTCCCTGTAGCCCCACATATATCATACACTAGTCACCGTGGTCTTTTGTTTTTTGTCGCTGATAAAACACACTGAACACATCATCCTTGATGGTATTCTCTTTTTTTTCGATGATTTTGCCACAATTTAAACACTTCCACCCCTCAAAATTAATAAAATGGTTGAAGAAGGATTGCATTATCATCAAACCCTCGCATTTAGGGCACTTCATTACACCTCCTCATCGTTCCGAGGTACTACCTCTTTCCCAAAACCCCTTCTGCGACATTATAGCATAATTGTCAAAAACTCCTAGAGAGTTTCCCAAATCCTACCCCATAAGATGTGCTATACTATCAAGATAACTTTGCAAAACAAATGCAGCTGCTATCGAATGCTCCCCTTTTTTATTTTTCTTGCGCCCCTTCGTTACCGAAGCGGCCCGCTTCGTACTAAACCGCTCGTCCCATAGAACCCAAGAGACCTCTTTAAATCGCTCCTTTAATCGCGCAAAGATCTTCTCCGTCGATTCTGTTTGCTGGCTTACCTTACCCCCTGCTGTTATTGGATGACCAACAACAACCGTATCGATCGGCTCGCGCTGCAATAGCTCTTCTATAAATTGATCTAATTCTTGTAGCGTAACAGTCTGGAACGGCCGGCAGGTAATCCCCATGGCGTCAGCCAACGCTGTACCAACCCAAACATCGCCTATATCTAACCCTAGTTTTTTCATGATGCCCGTAGCGTAGTATGGTTTTCTTATTTTGGAAAGCGATTATTGATGGTACTATATAAAAAATCACGAAAAATTATGGAGAAAATATTATGCAAAGAATCAAAAAAGACTCCCTCTTTCTCATCGACGGCTCATCCCTCCTTTATCGATCATATTATGGACTACGCCCACTTCAAACATCACAAGGTATACCAACGCAAGCAATCTACGGTTTCTGTCGAGCAATAAAAAAATTGATCGATGACTTCGACCCTCAATACCTCATCATCGCATGGGATAGCAAGGGGAAAACGTTTCGAAACAAAATCTTCGAAGCATACAAAGCAACAAGACAAGCACCACCAAGCGACCTGTTTTTACAAAAAGAGCAAATCCTCAAGATCATTGATACGGTCAAAATTGCACAAATATCGAAAGCTGGCTACGAAGCAGATGACTTAATTTACTCAATCGAGCAAGACTACAAAGACAAACCTATCGTTTTGATCGGTCCCGACAAAGACCTGCATCAACTCATTTCTCCTAAACTCATTATTCTTGATCCATTGAAAAAAGAAATCATCGACACAAAAGTGTTTACTGACAAGCGAGGCTTCGCACCAGAAAAACTCGCTTTCTACCACGCCATCGTCGGAGACGCCTCAGACAACATTCCAGGCGTCCGAGGAATCGGCAAAAAAGGGGCGGCTGAAATCGTCAAGCAGTTCGAATCACTCGACGAGCTTTATCAAAATCTCGACAAAATCAAAAAAGAACGAATCAGAAACCTCTTGGAAGCAGGTAAGAAAAACGCTTTTTTAAGCTTAAAACTTTTTTCTCTTATGTATGTAAAAACACCAATGACGCTAAATAAAATGTCTTTCAACAAAAACAACTGGAAAAATGCAAATCAACTCTTTCAAGAACTCGAATTTAAAAGTCTCATCGAGAAAGACGAACAAACACAAACTACTTTTCTGCAAAAGCAAGACAACCGTAAATCTCAGGCAAAAAAAACTCTCTGGACATGCATTATTATTCGAGACAGCAAAGCACTAAAAAATCTTATCCTGAAGCTCAAAGAGAAAAAACTATTTGCCCTTGATACCGAAACAACAGGCCTTGATCCCCTTCAGGAAAGGATGGTCGGCCTCTCCATCGCATACGACACAAAAAAATCGTACTACATCCCATTTGAACAAGAACTACTCAAGTCGCTCGCCCCTATACTGACATCCAAAACGATCAAAAAAACTCTCCATAACGCAAAATTCGACCAGCTTGTCCTGTGGAACCAGGGAATTGAACTCGATGGTATCGACTTTGATACACTACTCGCCGCCAACCTCCTACGAAAAGAATCGGATCGCATTGGACTCAAAAAACTTTCTCTTCGTTATCTTGAAGAAAAAATGGACTCGTTCAAGGAGGTCCTTGGCAAGCAATACAAAACGTTCGACCAGGTGCCAATCCCAGAAGCAGCAACCTACGCAGCCCACGACGCCCTCCAAACGCTAAAACTAACCAAGCTGCTAAAAAAAGAATTGTCGAAAGAAAAAAAACTGCAAAAAATATTTAAAACGATCGAGCTACCACTCAGCCGTGTTCTTTTCGATATAGAACGCACCGGCATGCTTCTCGACCCTACAGCACTCAAAGAACTCGAGAAAAAAGTCACCCGCAAACTCCATACTATTGAAAGCAAAATCTTCGGCTCTCTCAACAAGAAACAACTAAAGCTATATGGCGACATTAATCTCAATTCGCCAAAACAAATAGAAACTCTACTGTTTGACGAACTAAAACTTCCTATTGTAAAAAAAAGCATAAAAGGCCAGAGGTCAACAGACCAGGAGGTCCTAACACAGTTAAGTGAACAGCACCCTGTTCCTGGTCTCATTCTCCAGTATCGAGAATTTTTCAAACTAAAAAGTACTTATATAGAATCTCTACCAAGGTTTGTAAACCCTAAAACTAAAAGAGTACATACCTCATTCAGTCAAACAATTGCCGCCACCGGACGACTATCAAGCTCCAACCCAAACTTGCAAAACATCCCGGCAACCGGAGAGCTAGGGCTATTAATCAGAGAGGCATTCATCGCCCCACACGGCAAACAATTACTATCGGCCGACTACTCACAAATCGAGCTCCGCGTCCTCGCTCACGTCACCGGCTGTAAAAATTTAACCGAAGCGTTCCTACACGGCCAGGACATTCATCAACGAACTGCCTCGCAAATCTTTGAAATCCCATTAAACAAAGTAACTCATGAACAACGGCAAATGGGAAAACGAATCAACTTTGGTATCGTCTACGGTCTAACACCATATGGCCTTGCAAAAGACCTAGGAATTAAGCAAGGCGACGCCAAAACGTACATTCAAAAATACTTTGAGCAGTACCCGGAGGTTGCCAAATGGATTGAGAAAACGGTCGCCCAGGCAGAAGCGTCGGGATTTGTCGAAACATGGCTCGGCCGAAAACGGTACGTCCCCGGATTGCGAGAACAAAATCGAACACTCTACGAGGCGGCAAGACGAATCGCGGTCAACACCCCAATGCAGGGAACGGCAGCTGAGATCATGAAGTTGGCCATGCTCAACGTTCATGGCGCTCTCAAAACAAAAAAACTCGAATCTGCCATTATACTGCAAATACACGATGAGCTTCTATTCGAATGCCCCAACAGCGAGGTAAAGGAGGTAGAACATCTCGTAAAAAAAACGATGGAATCGGTGGTATCATGGAAAATCCCATTTTTGGTGGCTATTCGAACAGGAAAAAACTGGGCAAAAATAACAAAATAGCCTATTTTTTTGACATTTAAGGAAATTTACAACAGAATTAAGACTGTTCAAAACAAACTTGTCTAGATCGGGAAAAACTCCATCTTTTTTGATACTATAAAGGATTACGTCATGTCAACGAGTAAAAGTGGCGGTTCAACGCAAAACGGTCGCGATAGTCAAAGTAAACGACTAGGCTGTAAAAAGTTTGGCGGCCAAGCCGTTCACTGCGGCCAAATCATCATTCGACAACGAGGAACAAAGTTTCATCCAGGACACGGCGTCAGGCGCGGTGGGGATGATACACTGTTCGCAGTCGCAGACGGAACAGTCCATTTCCACAAGGGGTTCAAACGTAGAATGTTTGTCTCTGTAAAAGAGAAATAGGGGAAGTCGCTCAAGGAGAAGTAGATATCTTTAAAAAGCAGGATAAATCAATGATAGATTTTCTTAAGTATCGTTACATTTGTTATGCCATATCACTTGGAGTTTTGGTCGTCGGCGGGATTGCCTTTTTCACAAAGGGATTTCGTTACTACGTTGACTTCGCAGGTGGATCAGAAATACGAATCTCTTTCCAAACCCCATTGCCAATTAGTGACTTGAGAAAAAGCCTCGCCAAAGCCGGATATCAAGACGCCGTTATTCAGAGCATTGGTAACAGTGGAGCCCAAGGAACCAACTACTCATTTATCATTCAGGTTCAAGGATCAGAAGAAAATCTCGGTGAAGTAATCTTTAAAGAGGTTAAAACGCTTTACCCAAAAAATTTCCCCACATTAGACAGTATAGACTGGGTAGGCCCAGAAGTAGGGCGCGACATAAAGTTCAACGCCATCTTATCAGTCTTACTATCTCTACTTCTTATCTTGCTGTACGTAACAATCCGATCAAAATATCGGTTCGCAGCAGGGGCTGTAGCCGCTATCGCTCACGACATGCTCGTCGTTATAACCGCATTCCTTGTATTGGGAGAGCAGATTTCTGTCCACGTTCTAGCGGCAATCCTGACCGTTATCGGATATTCACTCAATGACTCAATCGTTATATTCAGTAGAATTCGCGAAAACATGAAAAAGCTAAAAGAACAGACCGAAGAAAACATTGTCAATATTAGCCTGAACCAAACGCTACGACGAACCCTTTTGACAAGCTTTTCTACCCTGCTTGCTGTCGGGTCAATCTTCGTTCTCGGCGGACCGGCGCTAAGAGGCTTCTCCCTAGCGATGCTTGTAGGTATCGTCGTTGGAACGTACTCATCCATCTATGTTGCAAGTCCAGTTATGTTGGCACTTAAGCCAGCCTCCAAACAAAGCAAGTAAAAATAAATTAGCAAATTAGACAGTAATCTTAATAATCAAACTAACGTGTAAATTGGGGAAAATGACAAAAGACATAAAAAAAAATAACAAACCAGAAGTTAATACTCACCTAAAGCACCCTAAAACGTCAATCAATATGCGCTCATTAAAAGAGATGAGCATCACTGATTTAATCGACTATGCTCAAAAGCTTGGCATTCCTGACGTTGGCTCTTTAAAAAAACAAGAAATTATCTTCAAAATACTTGAATCACAATCTGAAAAAAATGTTGAGATTTATGGAGAAGGAATACTCGAGCGTCTTCCTGACGGATTTGGTTTCCTGCGCTCCCCAAAGTTCAACTACGTTCCAGGACCGGATGACATTTATGTCTCTCCGGCACACATTAAACGTTTTGGATTGCGAACAGGAGACGTCATCAAAGGAACTTTGAGAAAGCCAAAAGAAGGCGAGAAATATTTCGCACTTCAACGGGTTGAAAGCGTAAACTTTGCACAACCAACACACTCTTCACATAAAACAGTTTTTGAAAACCTAACACCACTCTTTCCTGACGAAAAATTCAATCTCGTAGGCACACCAACCGTTATTTCAACACGAATCATGGACATTCTCACGCCGGTAGGTAAGGGACAGCGAGGAATCATCGTTGCTCCGCCAAGAACGGGTAAGACGGTTCTCTTGAAAGAGATCGCTAATACCATCATCGAGAATCACCCTGAAGTGATCATGATCATCCTACTCATCGACGAACGCCCAGAAGAGGTAACCGACATGCAGCGTTCGGTGGACGCAGAAGTCGTTAGTTCAACATTTGACGAGTACGCAACACGACACGTTCAGGTAGCAGAGATTGTGTTAGAAAAAGCAAAACGACTTGTTGAATGTGGCCACGATGTCGTTGTCCTTCTCGACTCTCTGACACGTCTTGCTCGCGCTTACAACACCTTGGCTCCGTCATCAGGAAAAGTTTTGAGTGGTGGTATAGATGCGAACGCACTGCAACGACCAAAGCGTTTTTTTGGTGCCGCACGAAATGTCGAAGAGGGGGGATCACTAACAATCCTCGCAACGGCACTTATCGAAACCGGCTCTCGTATGGATGAGGTTATCTTCGAAGAATTCAAGGGAACCGGCAACATGGAAATCCACCTCACAAGAAAACTTTCTAATCGTCGGATTTATCCGGCCTTTGATCTTCAAAGCTCAGGAACTCGGCGTGAAGACCTTCTCCTCACTCCAGAAGGGGTCAAAAATCTCTGGATACTGCAGAAATTTCTTGGCACTATGAACACAATCGACGGCATGGAATTTATCATTGAAAAGATGCGAAAAACCAAGTCAAACGATGAGTTCTGGGAGATGATGAGTAAAAAGAAATAGACCCACTTGAACATTGTTCCAGATCTGATACGATACCTTTTGCTAGTTTAGGAACAAACAAGAAAGGTCCCTGCCGTGTTGCCAAAGCCCCTTAGAATTATATGGGGTGATTTGAGTGTCTCGGAACTAAAAAAATTTGGACTGTTTTCTTTGGCACTCATGCTCACCATAGGACCATACTGGATGCTTCGAGGAATACGAGAAGCAATATTTATCGACATGGTCGGAGTACGATGGCAGCCATGGGGCAAAATCGCATCGTTTCTTCTTATCATCCCTCTCGTTCTCATTTATAGCAAACTGATCGACCTGTTCAAAAAAGAGAAGCTTTTCTTCGTCATCTACTCATTCTATATTTCAATGTTCTTAGGAATCGCATTCCTTGTCGCGTACCCACAAAATTCTTTCATATCACTTGCATACACGCTATTTCCATTTCTTTACTGGCTCCCAGGAAGTATTGTCGGCTGGGTAAGCTATGTTATCATCGAAAGTTTTGGGGCGCTTGCCCCTGCACTGTTTTGGTCTTTTGTCGCAAGTCAAACTAAAACTGACGAGGCAAAACGAGGATACGGAATGATCCTTACCATAACGCAGGTCGGCACGATCAGCGGCACGATTCTTGTCGCAAACTACTCGCAAACATTGGGCCTGCCAATTATGATTACAATCGCAAGCTTTTGCATAGCCCTTGTTCCATTTATTATCAACCAATCAATAGAACAAAAAAGCGACCTTGTAGATACTCCATTCTTCCGAGTCAACCAGCCAAAAACAGGTTTTTTCGAAGGTTTACGACTGTTAATAACCAACCCTTATCTTCTTGGCATTTTTGTCGTTACGACGGGATATGAAATAATTGGAACCATGCTGGAATTTCAGATGAACCTACTCGCTCATCATACCTACCCAACCAAAGAGGCTTTTGCCGCGTTTTACGCTCGATACGGCATGATGGCAAACAGCCTGACACTCGTCTTTGCTTTGGTGGGAACAAGTTTTTTCCTGCGCACACTTGGCCTAAGAATTTGTCTTCTCTTCTTTCCAATCGCAACCGGTCTTGTCATATGCGGCGTACGAATATTTCCCGTTCTCCCAATCGTTTTCACCTCTATGATTATTTTGAAAGGGCTCTCGTACGCGCTAAACAACCCTGCTAAAGAAATTCTTTATATCCCTACAACACGAGACGTCAAATTTAAAACAAAGGGATGGATCGACGTCTTCGGCATTCGATCGATTAAAGGAGCCGGCGCAGGAATCAACGCCCTGTTTAGAAACTTCTCACCAATTCAAACGATAGGCTACTCAGCCCCTATTCTGCTTACCATCGTTTCCTTTTGGGCTATTGTGGCACGGTTTGTGAGCGTCAAACATCACAAGCTTGTAGAGAAAAACAAAATTATTGGAAACCCAGAAGTAATAATCGACAAACAAAAAAACAATACCTAGAGTAATTGTCGTTAGGAAAGCTCTTTCAACGCTTCTTCTATCTGCTCAGTCGCAGCAACATATGATTCTGTAGGCTTAAACATTATAGGCTTTCCAAACGTCACCGTTACCGTTCCCCGCTTTCTAGGAAACAAAGTAAAGTACGGAAAGACTTCCTGACTTCCTTCGATATAAACCGGTACAACGGGCACTCGCATCTCAATCGCAACAAGACCGGCCCCCTTCTTTAAAGGCAAAAGCTCACCGGTCTCACTCACTTTCCCTTCGGGAAATACACCAACCGAAAAATCTTCATCCAAAATCCGCCCCATATAATCAAGTCCAAGCTTCACGTTTTCACCCTCACGCCTTGGAAACGGAAACGCATTTAATAAAAGCTCTGCAAAGCCAGCAAACCACCGGTAACTTCCATAGAGCATGTCATTTGCAGCCGCAAACGCAACGTGTCGACCAACCTTTCTAGGCAACGCCGCCACCAAAATCATCGGATCAAAATAGGATAGATGATTTGGCATAAAAACAACTGGTAAAGACAGTCCATTGAGATTTTCTATCCCCTTAACTTGGAGCTTAATAAATATGCGCATCAAAAGAAAAACTAACCATTGACCAACCTCACGAATCCCTCTAGCCCACCATAATCGAGGCCACCATGACAACGGCGCAAGTGCTTTAACCGTCTCACGTTCACAAATCATTTTTTCAAGTTGCTCAACCGTTGTTTGACTCGTCAACTTCGCTTCGTCAAGCAAAATCTCAAACTGCTCCTCAATCCGAGCAATCAACTCAACACGCAGAAGTGAATCTATATGGAGCTTAGCAAAGCTTGTTTCAGGAGTTATCCGTGAACTTGCTACGCCAGTCACCCGTGCAAGAAGCAAAACAACCGGGGCCACATTCCCCCCACTCGTCACAACTCCGTTCTCTCCTTTTTGAGAAAGTAAAAATCTTATTACCTCATCTTTTTTTACTTTCTTCGTCGCAGACCGTGGGAAGTCTTCTTCTGGCCAAACCGAAAAACCGGTAACCTGCTGATAGGAAGCAAGCCGCTCATTCGCTCGCGCAATAATAGCCGCCACATCTCCCTGTGGCCTGAGCAAGACCGCATGGATTTCAACCATGCCACTCGCCTGCTCAATACCAACAACAGTACAATCTAGCACCACCTCAAAACTATTAATAATCTCTTCGATATCTTCGGGAAATACGTTCTGGCCACCGGGGCCAACAATCATATATTTCCTTCGCCCCTTTAAAAAAAGAAATTTATTCTGGTCAAACTCGCCCACATCACCTGTCCTAAACCAACCGTCACGAGTAAACGCTTCTTTTGTTTTTTCTTTATTTTTAAAGTAACCAGAAAACACACTCGGCCCACGAACCTGAATCTCCCCTTGCTCAGAAAGTCTAACTTGGACACCTGGCACGACGCGACCAACGGATCCAAATCTGTGATCGTCATATGTATTACAAGCTATCAGCGGCGACGTCTCGGTAAGACCGTACCCCTGAAACAACGCAACTCCCAAGGCGTTCCATTTGCGCTCTAATTCTGGATCAAGCGGAGCTCCACCAGAAACAATCGTGTCCAACTTGCCACCCAATTTTTTATGCACCATATAAAATAATAAGCGCGAGATTTTTTTTCCGGGAAGTTTAAGCGAAAAACGCACAAGCTTTTTAAAAAGATTTATTTTACCACGCTCAGCAAACGCACCTTCTATTCTTCCCATCAAAATCTTTAGAAACTCAGGGACAGCGAGCATTTTTGTAACGCTATATCCCTGAAGAAGATCGCGAATAGCCGCGTGAGAGTGGGCATAAATCGTATGTGCCCGGTAATGAAACGCAAGCAGCATGCCGGCCTGTTCAAAAATATGGCTTAACGGCAAAATAGAAAGTAACCGTTCTTTACCAAACTCAAGCGACACCAATTTTGAAATCGCAGCAACATTTGAATATAAATTTTTGTGGGTAAGCAATACCCCCTTCGGATCGCCAGTCGTTCCAGAGGTGTACAAGATTTCAACAAGATCGTTTTCATCTACGAATAACGCTTCGAATCGATCAGGCTTAAACGATTTTAGATGCTCAGGAAGTAGGTCAACATCGTATCGATTAATCTCACCGGGTAAATCGTATCGATAATATCGATGAGCAAAAAACAACTTCGCATCGACCTGCTTGGCAATTTTTTCAACCAGCTTGGGCGTACTCTGCACATTGAGCGGCACAACAACGACACCTGCAAGCATACATCCCCAAAACGTGCAAATCCAGTAAGGGGAGTTTGGCGCAAGCAGCAAAACAGCATCACCCTTCTTCACACCCTCACAATTAAGCAGCAACGCGACCTGACGAGAAGCATCGTACGCTTGCTTGTATGTCAGGGTAACGGTACGAAACCCCATTTTCATTGTTAGGGCAGGACTATCTGGATACTCGCTTGCGTTATCTTTTAACATTTCAGTTAATATCATAACATTAATTCTTCGTACTTTTTGTTTTTATTTCTTACAAAACCGCTCTCAGTTTAGTGAGAAAAAGTCTTAAAATGCAACCATCTGAGAGAATAACCTCTGGGTGCCTTCTTGCGAGATGGCGATCAAGTTGGCTCGTCGAAGCAGAAAGCGATTCTTAAGTGCAAAGATTAAGATGCACGGTAATTCATTACCGTGAGTATGTCACCCTTCAGGAAAAGTTTTTATTAACTCTCGTCCGGCTCCTTAAAGACCAAGAGATTATAGAAACGGCAAACAGACTCTTCGAACGATCCTATCAAAAAAATCGACCTTTAAAGGCCTTTGAGGCCCAAAACGCAACAGACCTTAAGTCGCTATTTACTCGAAACAACTCACGATACTTGCAGCATCAATACCTGCATATGCAAGGAGTTCGTCCGGCTTCCCTGATCGGGATAACTTCGTGACCGCTAGTATCTTAAGAACAATAGGATCGTTAATCAACGCAGCCGCAACAGCCTCGCCAAGACCGCCTTCGATATAGTGATCTTCGATCGTTATAACGTTATTGCCTGACTTACAAGCAATTTTTTTTATCATCTCACTATCGATTGGCTTAATCGAGTAAGCATCAATAACAGAAACAAAAATATTTTTTTCTTTTAAGATCTCGTACGCCTTGAGCGCCTCGTGCACCGTTATTCCAGCCGCAACAAGACAGGCTTGATCGTTATCACTTTCTCGCAAAACCTTACAGCCCCCAACCTCGAACAGTTCATCTTTCTTGTATAATATTGGTGTTGCTGAACGAGTTGTCCGCAAATACGAAATACCAGCGTTATAATTCGCCATCCGTTCAACAAGCTTATAAGTCGAAACCGCATCACTTGGATATAGCACGATAGACCTTGGAACAGATCGCATCATCGACAAATCTTCAAGTCCCATTTGGGATGGACCATCCTCTCCGATCGACACCCCAGCGTGAGACCCGCACAAGCGTAACGCGTTGCAACCAATGCCGGCCATACGAATTTGGTCGTGCGCGCGCGTTAAAAACGCAGCAAAAGTCGCCGCAAACGGAATTTTACCCCGCGCCTGCAACCCAGTTGCAACACCTATCATTGTCTGCTCCGCAATAAAACATTGCGTCAATCGATCTGGAAACTCTTTTTCGAAAATTTCTGTAAACGTCGAATTTTTCACGTCAGCATCAAGAACTTCAATATCAGAACACACCCGGCCAAGCGAGGCTAACGCGTACCCAAACGCTTTTCTTGTTGCAAGCTTTTCTGTTTTCTCAAATAACTTACTGTGCATGTCAGTCGTGATATCTATAGAGATGGAAGAAAAGCTTTTTTTGGTATAAGACAAAAGATCTACTTTTTTCTGAGAAACAATAATCTCTCGTTCCAAATACTGATTCGCTTCAACAAAACGATTCTTCAAATGTTGTATTACTGGTCCAAGTTCTTCAGCTTTTACAGGCTTGCCATGAAACCCATTTTTATCTTGAAAAGAATCAACCCCATGCCCCTTATATGTTTTTGCAACAATCGCCGTCGGCTTGTCGAGAGACGTTTTTGTTTTTTCAAGCTCCTCGACGATTTGTTCAATATCATGCCCATCAATAACGACCGTACGCCACCCAAAGGCCCTAAACTTTTCTGCAAGTTTTTCTACATCATGCCCATATAACGTCTGACCAGTTTGGCCCAATCGATTACAGTCAACAATGGCAGTCAGACTGTTCAAGTTATAATACGAAGCAAACTCAGCCGCCTCCCAAACTGACCCCTCTGCAACTTCGCCATCACCGAGAAGCACGTATGTCTTATACGCAAGCTTGTCGCGATGCGCGTGCAACACCATCCCTGCACCAATTGCAAGACCTTGTCCCAAAGACCCTGTCGCCGCTTCATTGTAAACAAACCGTGGCGTAGGATGCCCCTCGAGAGGGCTGTCAAATTCTCGAAGCTTCATAAAATCTTCATCGCTCAAAACCCCCAATTGCCTGTAAGCAGCATAGACAACGGGAACTCCGTGCCCCTTCGACAAAATAAACCGATCATTGGTTAGATCGTCGGGACTAGAAACATTGAAATTCATTATTTTAAAAAAAAGAGCCGAAACAATATCGGCCGCAGAAAGGCAGGTCGTAGGATGACCGGAAGCACTCGCTGCTGTAGCTCGAAGGGAATCAATGCGCAATTGCAACGCCCTCGCCTCAAGTTCTAAATATTTGCCCACAAAAAGCTCCTCTCTCACAAATAAACCGATATATTTTGGCAAAAATCATTGTAACAAAAGATGGTGATGTGTACACTGAAAAACATCTCTAGCAACAAAACCATAACCATACGAACTTATATGCCAAAACGTATCGGAACCATTCTTACCAACATAATTCCAAACGAACATCTCTGGAAAATAAAACTATTCGGATACTGGGAGACAATCATTGGCAATTTAAAAGAAAAAGTTCGCATCGAAAAACTAACTGAAACCTCGCTTACCATCGGCGTTTGTCATCCAACATGGGCCCAGGAACTCTTTTTATTGTCCCCAATGCTCAAACAAAAAATAAACACATATCTACAAGAAAATAAAATTAAAAACATACAGTTCAAAACGGTTCGATTTACAACACCAAAAACAAGCCATCAATCCAAACAAGACTCTCTAACAGAAAAAACTTATCGAACAGAACACTGTCTAACAATCATTGAACATAGCAAACTCCAATTGATGAAAAATACAGAATTAGCTCAATCACTTGAACAATTCTACATTCGATGTAAAAAAATCAAACCGTAGGGGAAGCTATCATGCAGAAAAACAAGAAAAAATATATTCTTTTTCTTTTTTTGTTTATTGTAACCACAGCAAATACACAACCAGAACTGGCTAAACCAACACAAACAACACTATTCTCGTTCCTAAGCACAGCAACAGAAGAAAAAATTCAACAGTCAACGCTCTATCTTAAAGCAAACTACTTTCAACACAGCGGCCAGTTTCACCAGGCACTCAAAATATACAACGATCTGTTCATACGAGACGCTCCATCATATGTCTATGACGGCTATTTACGACTACTCTCTCAAACCAATCAATTTAATAGAATTGTTAGTCTTATAGATAAAACACAAGATAACTTTAAAGAAAATCTAGAGATTCAACTAATCTATGCACAATCGCTCCTAAACACTAATAAAGATATACAAGCAAGAGAGTTTCTTGAGAAGCTAAAAGAACAGTACCCAGAAAACGAGCAAATCGCATATTACTCAGCCGCTCATAATGAAAGAACAAACAACATATCAAAAGCTCTCGAAGAAATCGAAGCGTTTCTCACAAACAAATCAAACCAAAACAGATTCTTCCTGTTCTACTTTCTAAAAGCAAAAATCCTGCTCAAGATTGGAAATCCTAAGCAAGCACTCGCCGCAATTGACAGTAGCCTCAAACTAGCCCCAAAATTCGATCAGGGAGTTCTTTTCAAAGCTCTCCTGCTTGAGCAAACAAAACAGATTGATCAGGCCATCGCTCACTACAGAAAATATTTATCTCTTACAAAACACGACCCAGCAATTACCAAACAGCTTGTCCAACTTCTCTTTTCACAACGAAAATTTGCTCAAGCTGCTGCTGAGCTAAGAAAAATTAATCAAGAGAATAGAGACCAACCAGAATATTACACCGACCTTGCCCTTCTCGAATGGAAAGCAAAAAATCATGTCAAAGCGCTCAATGCAATTAATGAAGCACTGAATAAAAGCCCTCTTTTTGAAAAAGCAATCGGACTTAAAATTGAAATCTGCATAGCCCTCAATCAATACGAAGAAATTGCGCCTCTCATACAAAATTGGCTTCTAAAAAAACCACATAACAACTCCATTATTAAGCTCATTCTTAGACTAAGTGGCAAGGAGCAAATTATTTCATCCGAACAAGCAATAGCAATTCTAGAAGCTGCCAACAAAAAACACGATACTCTCGACACCATCCCTCTCGCGATAGCAGATCTACAAATACAAGCTAAACAGTACAACAACGCACTCAAAAGCTACGACCAAGCGTTTAAGCGAACAAACAGCAAAAAACTCAAAGCCAAGCTACTGTTTCAAACAGGATTTATACATTTTGTAACTGATAATAAGCAAGAAGCAACCAAAACACTCGACCGCGCACTTCAGCAAGAAGTCATATATCCGTCAACTTACAATCTCATGGCATACCTGATATCAAAACCAAAAAAACAGTCCTCTACTAAACTTTCATACGCGCTCACGCTGATTGACAAAGCATTAGCAACAACTCCACAGTCACCATACTTTCTTGATACAAAGGCATGTATTCTCCAAAAGCAAGGAAAATATAACGAAGCGAAAGAACTTTTCAACAAAGCCCTCACGCTTGCACCTCATGACAAAATAATTCAAAGCCATGCAAAAACTTGCTCCGCTAAATAAAACAATCTGTCTTGTCGCAGGTGGATCTGGTGGTCACATCACACCTGCTCTACGTCTTGGAAAACAACATCTTGAACAAACGCCCCACGGATCACTTCTCTTTTTTTGTAATACCAGAAAGCTCGACCAAGCGATACTCGCAAACTATGACCAACCAATACAAATAGTACGGCTCAAGCTGACAAATCTCCCCGGCAAAAAAATATGGCGCTACCCCCTGTTTTTTTTACAATTCGCACACTCATTTTTTAAAAGTTTTCATTTTTTAAAGAAACAAAAACCATGTGTCATAATCAGCACCGGTGGGATTATAGCAATACCGGTATGTCTGGCAGGCAAACTTCTCTCAATACCAGTAGAGCTACATGAGTTCAATGTTATCCCGGGAAAGGCAACTCGATTCTTGTCACCAGTTGCAAAAAAAATCTTTATTTCGTTTCAAAAAAGTACAAAATTTTTTAAAAGCAAATATCAAAACAAATGCTCACTAGAAAAATACCCACTTCGCTTTTCAGTGCATGATACAACCAGCCCCATAACTCGGCCCCCACACTTTTCTTCTGGCCGTAAAACAATTTTTTTACTTGGCGGTTCACAAGGCTCACTCTTGCTAAATAATATGATCAAGGAATTTATACAAACAAACCAATATATAGGCTCAATACAGGTAATTCATCAAACCGGATCTATCGATCAAACTAATTGGAAAAAATTCTATGAGCAACACAACATTCCCGCTCACATATTTGAATACACTAATTCAATCAAAGACTTTTATCGTCTAGCCGACCTTGTCATTTGTCGAGCTGGCGCAGGCACACTTTTTGAGCTGGAATTCTTTCAAAAACGAAGTCTACTCGTCCCACTGAAAAATCACGCTTCAAACCACCAGATCACCAATGCGCATGAAATGTGTCAACGGCATCCCAATCTTTTTTTTCTATGCGATCAGGACTCACAAAACCCCCTTCGCAGTGTCATATACGACCATCTTCTCAGCAACCTTGTGGAATAGCGGCGTCGTCACCTCAGTCGCCCACATATGCGCCTTTTTTGGCTCCTTTATGAATGAGACAACAACCCTTCTGTAATCGCCCTTTTCAACAATAGCAGCATAGGTGTAGACATGATCATTCTGAGAATATTTTCCATCTTTGACACTCCGCGCCGTACCTGTTTTTCCAACAATTCGATAGCCTTCGATGCTATATCGCTTCTTCAACCATCCTCTCAACTCAAGAATATCTTTGAGTTGCTCAACAACTTCTTTTTTATAAAGCGCTCCAAAAGGCAAAACCCGCTTTTTGCGCTCTGGATTTAGCACGAGAACAGGCTGGACATCATATCCCCCATTTGCGATAACGGAAAAAGCTTTTCCCAACTGCAGTATCGTCGCCATAATCTCATATCCAAATGAAAGCACAACAATCGAAGAGCGAGACCAATTGTGCGGCGGGTTAACAAACCCAGAACGCTCACCCGGAAAACGAATACCAGTTCGATTGCCAAAACCAAGCTTTCGCAAGTGATAATACAGACGAGGCCCTAGCCTCTTAGCAACTTTAGCAATCCCAACATTGTTCGACTGAGCAACAACCTCAGAAAATGAATGGATCCCTTCTCCGAGAGACTTCCAGTTTTCAACTCGAAATCCATCTATATATGTTGATTTTCCCTCACAATCTAGTTCTTCGTCAGGCGTCACAACACCTTCTTCAAGCGCCGCCAACGCGGCAAAAACCTTAATAACTGACCCCAACTCAAAACACTCGGTAACCGGAATATTTTTTGTTTGCTCAGGATCGGTGATGCGTGATTGATTTGGATCAAATCCAGGGCTGCTTGCCATAGCTAAAACATGTCCAGAGTTAGGGTCCATAATCAAAACAGCCCCGCCTTTTGCCTCATAATTCGCAACCGTTTTCAACAGTTCTTCCTGGGCAAAAAACTGCAAATTTCTATCGATAGTAAGCGTTACCGGCTCACCCTCCCCACCCCGTTTTTTTATATCTCTATTAAAATAAAAATGACCGGAGCGAGCATCTTTTTCCAAAACAAACGTCGTCGGAGTCCCTCCAACCAAATTATTGAACCGCAATTCAATCCCCGCAATACCAATGTTATCAACATCGGTGAATCCAACCACATGCGCCGTTGCGGGAAATGGATAAAACCGCTCGGGCTCGGCTAAAAAATAAATGTCCGGACTGTTATATGCTTTCATTTCTCGCAAAGCTTCGGCAGAAAGATGCCTATCAACCCACAAGAATCGCCGTTTCTTTTCTTTTCGTAACTTTTTGTATACAGATGGAAATCGTTTTTTCAATAATTTCATGATTCTTTTTGGTTCATGAAAACGGTGTGGCAACAAAAAAGCGGAGAGCCGTTCTCTGTTTAATGTGAGCGGCTCTCCATTCCTATCATAGATCAAGGCTCTTGCCGGCCGCGTCGTAATCTCAGTCACATACTGCTGACGAGCAAGAATCTCAAAAAAATCCTGTTGATAAATTTGAACCAAAAAAAGACGAACGGCAATAACCGCGTATAGGACAAGAAAAAAAAGTAAAACAAGCAACAACCTTGGTTTATAATTTTTTCGTATTATCATTATGTTCCCCCAACAATTAGGTTCTTGTTACCGTCATAATCTGCGACGGTTTAAGTGAGCGCATCCCCAACTCATACGCTTTTTCGCGAACTCGCTGCTGACCCTTGAGCTTATATAGCGTTACCAAAAGTGAATTTTTCTTTTTTTTCAATTTTCCTTTTATACGCTCAATTTTTTGTTTTTTATAAACCGTTGTAACAATTCTATTGTGCTGATAAATTTTGAGAAAAATAAAGAAAACAAGTAAAAGAAACGACATCGTTATAAATCGAGACCGACCCATACGCATGTGCCCCTTTCTTGCCAAGTCTGATAGTTTCAATTTACAATTATCTTCCTAATGCTAACGACAAGAAAGTATTTTTTCTAGAAAAAATAAAATTTAGGAGCATCTCATGAAGCGAAATTTCACCCTTGCATCTATCTATAGTCTCGCCTGGCTGGCCCTTGCATCACAGATAACGGTCATGTCGATCAGCTTTATCGACCTTCTCTTTATCGGTCAGCTGGGAGGCGCTGCAGTCATTATTGCAGCAGCTGCCATCGCCAACAATATCTGTGCCGCTGTCTATGCATTTTTGGAGGGAATTCGTACCGGCACAACCGTCCTTGTTGCACGTTTTTTTGGCGCCAAGCAGCCACAAAGCGTCACCAAAACAATCAACCTGGCTCTTCTTCTCGCGATTGTCATCGGCTGTTTAATTCTTCCCGTTATCCCAATAATATCCTCCCTAACTTTTAAAACAATAAACAACGGGGAGCTGGTTAGCACTGGTGTTCCATACTTGACTATACGACTTATGGGACTACCGTTTCATCTGATTATTTTTGCTGTCATTGGACTATTTCGAGGTCTAAAAAACGCAGTCTTTCCATTTTTGATCACTATGACAATATGCTTATCGGACGTATTGCTCAATTACGTTTTTATGTACGGCAAATGGGGGTTCCCAGCACTCGGGATCAAGGGAATCGCCCTCGCAACCCTCATCACCTATATTATTGGATCTATCTTGAGTATACTCCTGCTCATTACAATCCCTCTTACAAAAAAATATCTCAACCTAAAAAATATATTGAAATTTGATCGACCAATTTTTAAAACATTTATGAAAGTTGGCGGCGAAGTCGGGCTCTACGCTGGTTCCCTTATTTTTGCACTTCTTCTTTTCGTTCTTCTTTTCACAAAACAAGGTCCTAATGTGATGGCAGCCCACCAAATTGTGTTTCAAGTTTTTCTCGCAACATACCTGCCCCCAACCGGTTTTTTTGTTGCTGCAACAATTTTAATTGGTAAAGCGATTGGAGAAAAACAATATGATTTTGTTATTCCGGCAACCAAAAAGATCTTTTTCGCAAGTCTTCCATTTGTAGGAGGGATTTCTCTAGCAGTCTCACTATTTGCCAAACAGATCGCACAATTTTTCAGTCCAGCAAATTCCGTAGTCGTCACCCTTGCAGTCCCATCAATCTATCTGATCTGCATAACCCAACTATTCAGCTCAAGCTACCTGATACTCAAAGGCACTCTGACCGCAGCAAGGGATACCCGGTTCGTCTTTATCGCCGGGACTCTGTCAAGCTACCTCTTCTTCCTGCCACTCGCATACCTACTTGGAATCAAAATGGGGTATGGAATCTTTGGTGGCTACGTTTCATTCTTACTTTGGACCGTTCTTGACTCCATCGTCTTTGGATGGCGACTATTCGTCACAAAACCAATAAATTCATCTTCTTAAAAAAACTTCTTTTATAGCCTCTTTGCTCGCGAGAACCGTTTTTTTTATCGTGCCATAAACAGCATCAAACTCCTCTTTTGTATAATCAAATTCTAGCGTTCCTTCTGGTACAGGATTAGCAAAATAAACGACCGCGGGCACCGTCTTGTCCTGATCGTCTTCAAAAACAAGCACCTGTTCTCCAATCCATCGTGGGTTGGAGAGCGGGGGGAATTTTATACCCTTACGATCAGCATATGCTTTCGCATAGTGCAAATCTTTGTGCTCTGTAATCGAAACCCCAGTCGAAGCATCGCAAACAAGAATCACATCTACCTTCCGGCCTTCTCGTAAAAGAAGAGGAATCGCCAAATTAAAATCCATACCGGCATCAGAAAGCTCTGTTTCCTTTTGATGAGCAAGAACGCCACCCTGCATGCCATACGTAAAATTGTATATTGGAGAAGCAAACATACGTGCATCATGAAAATCGTGTTGATCAACAAACGTTTTCACCATATCGACAAACCACTCCTGCTTGCTCTCTTTGGCAATAAAAATCAATACATCACCAACACTAAAATTGTATGCACTTCCAAACATCGCCAAGAACCAACCTAGACTCTTTTCTGGAAACAACTCTGAACATTGACTGTTCTTAAAAAAGCTGTCTAGCGTGCTCGTTGGAATAAATGCACCCAAATACTCACTACCACTCACATACGGATTCACCTCAAACCATTCATACGGAAATAAATCAGACAAAATCAACGAAAACAGGGGAAACGGTTCATTAAACGAATTGTTTTGAAAAGCATCTCGAAGCGGGGAAAACGTTATATCCTGAACGTTTTCTAAACCATCAAAAAGACGATTCGCCAAAATGGTTCCTAGAAGATCTGCCGTTTCGACTTTACCCCGATCAGTTAAAACAGAAATAATTTTATCAAGAAGAGTTCGAAATTCATACTTATCTGGATGCAAGAACGGCTCTCTAGTAAGCCCCTCTAATAACACTAGAAACTGTGGGAACGTCATGTTTTCTAGGTGCTTTCGGAGTAGCCAATGTACTTGAAACCATGTAGATCCTGAAAGTGTTGCACTGTACATCACCCCATCAGCAAGTCCAATCTCACGCATTCCGGACAAAAAACCAAGCGATGATAGCATCGCTCGATACCCTCCTCCGCTACAACAATAAGCAACCCTCGCAGAGCACTCCCGCCCAAGAAACTTTTGTAGGGCCTCCTCGACCATAGGCGTCCGAGCTGCAACATATGCCTGCTCCTCAGGGCAAAGCTGTCCGCTTGTGTCAACCTTTTGGTTGCAGGGCTTGCCACCCATAGACCATGGCAAACAACGAGTTGCTGTCCCATGATCTGGTGCCGCATATCCCCAAACAAAAGTAAACAAAATCAAAAAAGCTATTTTATTCACAAACCCCTCCTCTTTTTCCTATTTTCGCCATTTCATGGTACAGTGACACTTTATCAATTTTTCTGTCCTAAAGAGAAGGAATTTAATGGCCCAAGCAAAAATAGGCGACAACGTCAAAGTTCATTACACAGGAAAACTAAAAGACGGCACCGTTTTCGACTCATCGCTTCAACGGGAACCAATTCAATTCACCATAGGAGAGAAAAAATTAATCCCCGGCTTTGAAGAGGCTGTCATCGACATGGCTCCGGGAGAACAATCGACCATAATAATTCCAAGCGAAAAAGCCTACGGACAAATTCGCAAAGAACTAATTCTACAGGTAGAACGAACCAAAATCCCTCAAGATCTTAAGCCAGAAATTGGACAGATCCTCAAATTTCAAAAACAGCCGGCGTGTGCCGACGGAAAATGCAATCAAAGCCACCCTGAAGAAACAATTGCTTTCAGCATAATAGGCATTACCGACACACACCTGACGCTCGACGCCAACCACCCTCTTGCAGGCAAAGATCTAACTTTTGACATCGAACTCATGGAGATTACAAAATAGCACGACGACCAAATAAAATAGCGCCGTAGAGCTCTACGTGGGGGCTGGTAATTATCGAAACGGGAATATTCTGAAGCATGCTTCTAAACGTTTGATTTCGATAGAATTCAGACAAAAAAGAACCGCTTCTAAATAAATCAAGATTGCTCAGAGCAATCCCTCCGGCGATATACACCCCCCCGAGTGCAAGAGTTTCAAGGGCAAAATTTCGTGCACACCGACCATAAAACGTTACGAAATACTCAAACGTCTTTTTGCAACACAAATCATCTGCCTGACATGCCGCGATTACCTTAGGATCACAATTACTCTCCCGAATCTTTTTCTCGCAAGAAGACGCTACTTTTTTCTCTTCACATAAAAACTTATAAATATTCTGAATTCCACGACCAGAAAGAAGATGCTCGAAACAAACATCTTGGGAACCAACCTGCGACCGACGAATAAAACTAATCAACGCTAACTCTTCGCTATCATAAGCCGGAAAGTCTGCACTACCCCCCTCCGTTGCAACAACAACATACTCTTTTTGAAGCTCATTCCAAATAAGAACACTCTTACCCAGACCTGTTCCAGCACCTATGATAGCTTTGTTTGCAATACCAAATGTTTTTTTTGTTGGGGTAAGAGATTGAAGCTCGTACTCAGAAAGCCCCTCAATACCATAACCAACGGCCTCAAAATCGTTGAGCAACACAACGCTCACGAGCGATGTCTGCTCAATCAAAAGTTTCGTATCAATATCCCACGACAAATTGGTCATTCGACAGTAATCACGCCCTTGAGAAACTAAACCAGCAACAGCAAAACATGCTTGACTGACAACAATATCATAATCATTTTTTATCGTAGAAAGAATCTGATCTACGGCCAAATGAAACCTTGAAATCTGCTTACTATCACCCTGAAATAACGCGATTAGACTAAATCCTGAATCCCTAACCTGAGCAAGCGCAAAACGCGCGTTTGTCCCTCCAATATTACCAACCAGAAAAAACGAACCTTGCCCACAAACTGGTTCCCCATACACACTCTTTTTAAATTTCATATCGCCAGCCACCATGACCCTACAACAAAACAGTAACACCATAACAAAGTGCGCATATGTCAAAGACATGGTGCTCCTTTTTTACTATTACTCTTATTAAACAATTTGCAACAGCTACAAAGTCTTATCATACAATAAGAAAAAAGCAAAAACAAACAAGTGCTTTGTTGACGAAATAAACGAGGTTTTGCTAAGACAAAATTGAAACATTCAAGTAGAGGAGAATTTTGTGAAGTTTTATCCTATCAAGTTCCCGTTTCTAATCGCAACATCTATAACATTTTTTTTCGCCTTTATTCCAACGCCCCCACCAGAAAGCACGCTCTATATCAATGGCACATGGCCATGGGGATCGCCCATTCTTAAATTCGTCCTGCTCTTTCTATTCACGCTAATCATCGTATGGCTTCTCGCGTCAATACATAGAACATTAGCACAACAAAAACAGGAAAACCTATGAAAGAAGCCCTTCTAACAACTTTAAGAAATAAAAAAACATCGATCGCACAGTTTCGACAAGCCGCAGAAAAACTCGGTCTAATCCTCGCAGCTGAAGCAGCACAACTCTTAGAACAAGAAACCATCTCAATCGAAACTCCACTCGCAAAAACAGAGGGGGGTCAATTCAAAAACAATCTCGTTCTCGTTCCAATCCTTCGATCTGGCATCGCGCTGCTTAACCCATTTTTACATTTTTTTCAACGAGCATCCGTCGGCTTTGTCGGGCTCCAGCGAGATGAAAAAACAGCTGTCGCTGAACTGTATTACTATAAAATGCCACCACTAAGCGCTCAAGACGACGTCATATTACTCGATCCAATGATTGCTACAGGTGGAAGTGCTATTGACGCGTTAAACATTTTAAAAGAAAAAGGTGCCCACGAAGAAAAAATTGTCTTCGTAGCCATAGTCGCGGCCCCTGACGGGCTCGAACGCATCAAGAAAGCATTTCCAAAAATAAAAATTATCGTTCCAGCAATTGACGAAAGACTAAATAATAAAAAATTTATTATTCCAGGGCTCGGCGACTTTGGCGATCGCTTCTTTGGCACAGACGTTCCCGGTTAAATTATCGATTGACTCTTCGCTTCTCATTTGTGAAACTTTTTCAGACAAAACACTTTTACTTATTTGTTTCACCCAAAAAGAAGCTCTTAAAGTTTCAAGGAGATACTATGAAAAAAAACACAGCACTTCTATTTTGCGCAAGTTTTTTCGCCACAAGCTCGTCAGTTGCTTACACGGACAACCAAAACCTACAAACGCAAGTCGAAATGGTTCAAGCCCCACAATTAGTAACCAGGCTACGAAAAAAAGAATCAACAATACGCCAGTTTCGTGATGCAAGCGACGACCTTGCCTATGTACTCGCATCCGCGACCATAAAATATATTCCCGTTAAAGAGATTGAAATAGAAACGCTGCTTGCCCCGACAATCGGTCACGAATATAAAAACAATACGATTCTTGTTCCAATATTACGATCCGGCGAGACACTTCTTCATCCATTTCTTCAATTCTTTAAAAAAGCAACGGTAGGGACAATCGGGCTTGAGCGAGATGAAAAAACAGCAGAAGCTTCCACTTACTATGAAAAATTTCCTAAAATAAACCCCGATGATACGATTATCATTCTTGATCCGATGCTTGCAACCGGCGGGAGCTCTGGCCAAACGATAGACTATGTCATAAAAAAAGGAGCTGAAGAAGAAAATATTATTTTCGTCGGCGTCATTGCGGCAACCGCTGGAATTAACCATATTCTCAGCAAGTTTCCAAAAATAAAAAAGATCATTGTCGCCGCCGTTGACATAAAACTAAACGACAAAAGTTTTATTGTTCCAGGCCTTGGAGACTATGGCGACCGATATTTTGGAACAAATGATTACGAAAACAAATCTTAAATACCACTTTAAAAAAGGAGAGAGGTATGAAGCTGGATACGAATAAATTCGCCCTTGCTGCCGCAACAACAATGACACTTGCAAAAGTAGTCAAAATGTTTTTGTGGCGACCATTCTGCGGAAGAATGCCTATGTTTCGCGGCATGATGCGAGGAACAATGTGGCACTATCACCACGGATTTGGCGTAAAGCACTTTCCAACAACGCTAGAAGAAACAATTCCTACCACATGTCCATGGTACTACCCGTTTGGAAAAATCATAATCGTATTTGTTGCGACCTTTATAACCGTATGGTTTTTCGCTTGGCTCTACAACTGGCTAATCGACAAGAAATAAGAAAAAAAGAGGCTGTCTTTAGAGACAGCCTCTTTTTTTACACAAATTCTTTATACCAACCAAACTTTAATCAGCACCGGCAAATAATAGGTTATCAAAATAACAACCGCCCCAATACCAACATGTTCCCCAATAGCCAGCCATGGATTTCCGTTTCGCATTTTTGAGATGAAATAACTAAAAATAGCAAGCAGCCCCATGCCAAAAACAACAGAAGCTATTGTTGCAGTCACCACGTGCAACAATAAAAATGGTACAACAAAGATCAGAGCAAAAAAAAACTTTGAAAAGAACGTTGCAAACGTTGCCTCCCAAATCTCTCTGGTCGAATACCCATGATCAGCCTCTTTTGACACATGAACCCCTAGAGAGTCAGAAAACGCATCTGCTATTGCTATTGTTAAAATACCCCCAATAATTATCACTGCAGACTCAGTCCCAGAATAGAGGCCAACAATAAGCCCTAATGGCGTAATAATCCCCGACGTTGCCCCAAAACCCAAACCTGACTTGTGAGATCGTTTCATAATTTTTCCCATTTATACGCCAAAAGCGTTCTCTATGTACTCAATATCATATTCACCAGTATCGCTATAAACCACCGTTGCTACATCAAATCGACTTACTCTTTCATAATACAAACCGTGCTTTGCCAAAAACATTTTGGCTGCCTTTATAATTCTTTGTTGCTTGCTTCTCGTAACAACCGTTGAAATAGGAAAGTAGGCAATCTTGCGAGTCTTTACCTCAACAAAAACGAGGAATTCGTCTTTCTCAGCAATAATATCAACCTCTCCCAAACAGACCGACCCAGCCCGGGCCAGATAATTTTTTGCACGAACACGATACCCCCTCTCCTCCAAGAACCGTACAACAAGACTCTCGCCCGTACATCCTAATGCCTGTGCTTCGTTCATCATTATCCATTACAATTAGACAAACTTAAAGGTTTCTTTCTTCTTTGAAACCATACTATGAGCCATCTTGGTAAACCGAGAGTCAGGATACTTTGTTAGTAAAGCACCGATCTTTGCTTTCACCACAGCTTCATCTTTTTTCTTAAGCGCTAGTTTGCCTTCTAGATAAAGGATTTGCGCAGCAAGCTCCGGATGTTTCTCTAGAAACGTCGTCCTCAGATATGTAATTCGTTGCTGAGCCGACTGAAACTTTTTTCTGCGTAGGTATGTATTGAAAACGTAGATCTCTTTATCAATGAGGCGTCTCTCGCAGGTATATTGAATGTCTCGAACATCGTCACGATGCTTCTTAAACAGATTGTTTTTCAAGTACGCTTGACACTGCTTGATCGCATGTTGCGTATCAATATCATCACAATCTCTGCTCACTTTTAGGGTTTGGTAAAACTTAGAAAGAATCGACTTATAGTGCGCTTGCTCGGCCCGAGCCTCTGACGGGTAAAATTTCGTGTAATTTTTGTATAACAGATGCGCCTCTTCCAAGCGCCCAACTTTCATATACAGGTCGGCTAAAATAAATTTATACTCAAAAATGTCCTGATTCTCCGGATACTGGGCAACAAGCTGCTCAAGATAAGGAATCGCAAGGCTATGTTTGTTTCTCTCAAGCGCAATACCCACCTTTTCTTTTAATTCATTGAATGACATCTCTTCCGGCTTCTTTTCTACTTTGCCACACCCGGTTAACAAGAATAGCCCTGCTAACAGAACAAAAAAGCCACTTCTCTTAACACTACTTATTATCATACTGTAACTCCCCATACTTGACGTATACGATTCATATACCAATACATAGAAAGAGATATTCTACGCCATTCTGCACTAGATTGCAAAAACAAAGACGCTTATACAGCCTCAAGATAATTTCGCATTGAAAGCAACTGTCGAACTATTGCTCGAAGATACTCACTTTGCTATGATCAAAATTCAATTAGTACTCTAAACCGGGAGCTTCTTCCATGTTAAAAAAGAAATTTGGTGAAATCTTGGTCGAACAAGGGGCAATCACACAGGAACAACTCGAAAAGGGCCGTCAGGAGAAAAAAAAGTCAGGTGGCCTTATTGGAGAAACACTCCTCAAATTAGGTTTGGTCTCAAAAAACCAGATCGCTAACGCACTTGCAGTCCAGGTCGGCATCACTTTCGTTGAAAAAATCACCGAACAAATGATCGACACAAAAATACTTGGTAGAATCCCTCTCAAATTTTTACGACAACATGTCGTCATTCCGATTATGTTCGAGGGAGAAAAAACAATTCTAACCGCAAACCCTCGAGATCTACAACCGCTTGACGATCTCGCCCTGCTCATGGAGGGAGACGTCAGTTGCGCCGTTTCAACTGACACCGCAATAACTGCAGCGATCAATAAATACTATCCGCTTGAAACAAGCAAAGAAATGATGGAAGAACTCGCCGAAGAAGAAGAAGAGTTCGAGCTCGGTGCAATCGAAGAAAAAGACATCATGGAGATGGCAAATGAAGCACCGATCGTTAAACTCGTCAATCACATCTTATTCCAGGCAGTCAAAGAAGCTGCATCCGATATTCATATCGAACCGTTTGAAAAAGAACTACGCGTACGATACCGAATTGACGGTATCATGTACGAGCGACTTCTCCCACCAAAACGATATCAGGGCGCAATCGTTTCCAGAATAAAAATCATGTCAAACCTAAACATCGCAGAAAAAAGAGTCCCTCAGGATGGAAGAATCCTAATCAAGGTTGCCGACAAAGCAATCGATATTCGAGTCTCAGTCTTGCCATGCAACTTTGGTGAGCGAGTCGTCATGCGTCTGCTCGACAAAACAAAAGGGGTTGTAAAACTCGAAAAACTCAAAATGACCGAATACGATCACAAGATCCTCTCCATCAATATCGAAAGGCCGAACGGCATTATCCTAGTTAGTGGCCCAACCGGTTCAGGTAAAACGACAACGCTCTATTCAATTTTAGATCGATTAAACAAACCAGATGTTAACATCATTACCGTTGAAGATCCGGTCGAATATACCATTCAAGGGATTAGTCAGGTACAGGTAAAAGATAGCGTCGGCCTAACGTTTGCAACAGCACTTCGATCCATCCTTCGTCAAGATCCAGACATCGTACTGATCGGAGAAATTCGAGATACCGAAACCGCACAAATCGCAACTCAAGCAGCATTAACAGGCCACCTCGTCCTAAGTACAATCCACACCAACAGCGCGCCGGCAACGATTACCCGATTGATCGACATGGATATTGAACCGTTTTTGATCGCATCGTCAGTCGTCTGTATCATGTCACAACGACTAGTCAGACGGTTGTGCGACAAATGCAAACAGCCATATCAACCAACTCCAGAAATGATTGCTCGGATAGGCGTCACACAACAACAAGCGGCCAAAACAATCTTCTACAAAGCGATCGGCTGCGACGACTGCCTACAGACAGGCTATAAGGGGCGACTTGCGATCTTTGAGGTAATGGAAATAAGCGATGCTCTCGCTCGATTGATTGTTCAAAAAGTCGACGCTTCAGTGATCAAAGCACAAGCCATCAAAGAAGGAATGAAAACCTTAGCCGAAGACGGCCTCCGACGAATCAAAGTAGGGGATACCACCATTGAAGAAGTTCTATCCGTTGCTCATGCAGGACAGACAGCACAAGATGTGCAGACAGCAAGACCTGACGAAGCAATATAGGGTTAAAGCTCAGCAGCCATCTCGGCCATCAAAGCTTTGAGTGGCTTGTTGCTACGAATTCCCGACGCATGCTTATGTCCGCCGCCACCAAACTTGGCTGCAAATACGTTAACGTCGTACTCTTTTGAACGCAGCGACACTTTTGTATAACCATCTTCGGTTTCATAAAAAAGAATCGTCACATCGATACCAGAGATATCTGCCAGAAAATCATTAAACCCAACCAACGATGAAATCGATAGCCCAAGTTGGCGCAAGTCATCCTGCAAAAGATAACTCCAAGCAGCACGCTCGCTAACAGAAACAGTAAGACGATCAAGCATAAGAGCCCAAAGTTTAAATATCTTTGGGCTCTTATGAGCTAGAAGCTCAAGTTTTAGTTTAAATAAATCCCCGCCAAGATCCACGAGATCGGCGGCGATGCGTAACGTCGTTGGGTATGTTGATTGCGTGTGAAACACACGGCTATCGTATAAAATTCCAAACAACAGGTTCTCAGCAACTTCCCGATCAATATACTCCCGGTCGCACGAAACAATAAAATTAAATAGCACCTCGCAAACACTTGAAGCATTTGGATCGATAAAGTTATATGCTCCATTGATTGAATTGCTTACATGATGATCGATATTGATTAATGGAATATCCCGAAACGCTTGTGGGTAGTAAAGCCGCTCATAGTTCGCCGTGTCAAGCGCAATAAGCAAATCCGGTGACTGACTATGATCATTAACAAAAACGTTCTGAGGCCGGCGTTGTAATTCGAGCTCAGGGGCACTTGGGTAGATAGTCTCAACCTGTTTACCCAACCGGGACAGCACAAGTTCGAAAGCAATACAAGCAGCAATGCCGTCGCCGTCAGGTTTAAAATGGGTCAGAAGCGTTATTTTTGACGACTTCTTGATCTGAGCCCACGCCTTATCAGTTTGCATCTCACTTTGTTTGTTCATAGATCTCTTTCAGTTTTTCTATCGAATACGCCCCTTCTCGAACGACTCGCCACAAATCGTCATGACCTGAAAAATCAATAATACTAGACGGCTCTCTTTTTGCAATCTCGCCATCCAGCTCATCAACCACGTCAACCACCGTATATGCAACCTGCTCAAAAATCTCAGGCGAAACACGAGAAAGCTTTTCCGGCACCGGCCGGCCTGTTCTGTTTGCGCTTGTTGAAAACAACCCCTCAAACGCAGGCAAAATCGCCTGGAGTCCATCATGATCAGGACATCGCAACGCAATAGTTCCATCCTCTGAAACCAAAAAGTCTGGCAGTCCTGGCTTAGCCTTGAAAATCGCCGTTACTGGCCCCGGCCAACAACGAGACAAGAATGAAACTATTCTATTTGAAACGCTTCCAAGGTCAACAAACCTAGATAATCGTTCTTCCATAGACTCCTGATCAGGTGATGCAATAAGAATGAGGAACGGTCGCCAAGTTGGACAGTTTTTAAGGAAACAAATCCGATCATAGCTCTCCAAGGTCACATTCCCCAGAAACCCATAGACGGTATCTGTTGATACAATCGAAACCTCGTTATTTTTAAGAGACTCAATCAAGCGTGATCGATCAGTCAAATTCCCCCAAAAAAGCTTTTCTTTTACCATATAATTTCTCATCGTAATATAAAATCACTTTTGCCATTATTTACTGTTAAATAATAATTTTTTGACAACATCTGAAACATAATTTATTTTAAAGTTGTTATAACAAAAAGCAATTAATCAGCATAAGAAAGACAAATTGACACTTTACTACCTCGTAGTAGTTGCACTTGTTGTTTCAATGGGGTTTGGATTGAAATTGCAAAAATTTAACTCAAAGGAGCACCAACATGGCACCGGTAACGCAAGGTCATAAGTCGGGTAAATCGATCACAGAAGGTTCGAGAAGTTATAAAGAAGTCATATCATTTTTAGACTCGCTTAAACCTATCGACCATGATAAAAAAACAGTTGATAGAATGAAACAACTGGATAAACTTTTTGGAAACATCTCTCAAAAGATACCGGCCATTCTCGTGGGGGGAACGAACGGAAAAAGCTCCACCATTCATTTTGCAAGTAAGCTCTTAAAAGAAGAAGGCCAAAAAGTCGGCATCGCGTACTCTTCTCACATATTAAATTACAATGAACGTGTCTATGTTGACGACCAAGCCATTCAAAACAAAACATTTGCAGATACGGTCAATGAAGTCATTACCATGGCACAAGCACACAAAATCGAAGCCACGGCATATGAACTCATGACCATCGCATCGCTTCTTTATTTTAAAACAGAAAATGTTACCGTCGCACTGATCGAAATCGGACTTGGGGGCAAGTATGACGCGGCAAATATCTTCTCACCGAAAGTTGTCGCCATCACTCGCGTTGCGCAAGACGAGAGCAATATTTTAGGCGAAGATCTCGATGAGATCACATTCAACATGCTTGAGGTCGCAAAAAGTGGCACCTGGGTAGTTTCAGCAGAGCAAAGCAAAATCCGCTTAAACAAAATGAAAAAATGGGCAGAAGAACGCGGAATCAACTGGGCTATGCCAATTAGAAAGCTCGCCTCTCTGCCATACATTTATGAACAACTTTACGGAAGAACTGCTTCACTCGGAGAACGTATCGCTCAAGTCTACATTGAAGATGTTTGCAAAAAGTTTTCACCGTTTCTACGAGGAAATCTACTGGCAACAAAAAAAGGACACCGTGGCCGACCAACTCTGGAGGCCAAACGAAATGCTGAGCTTAATCCAATCAAAACGTTGAAAAAGTTCTGGCACAATGAATTCAGCCTACTTCCAGGTCGCTTTGAATTACTAAACAAAGAGAAACCATCAGTACTTCTCGACAATGCCGACAACCTTGACGCATTCAACAACACATTCTTAGGAATACGTCTTTTGCATTATCAACACCCTCTTAAAGACCTTTCCATGATTATCGGCCTTCCAATCTGCACAAAAATGGTTGAATCAATTAAGTTAATTCGATACCTACTCAAAAAAGTAAGTGGGCAGGCGATCTTTGTACCTATTCCAAATCGAGAAAGTCACGACCCTCAGGATCTCACAAAGCTCGCTAAAGAACTCGGCGTAAAAGCAAAAGCGTTCGATTCATTCGCAAAAGCGTTTGACTCAATAAAAGAAGCTGTCGATGAACGTGAAGGGCTCATTGTTGTCACCGGGCACCAAAGCCTCATAAGCGAATATTGGAAGCATCGAGGGATCAAGAAAGTTTAAAATAACGTATAAAATCTAAAGAGCCACGATGGTCGTTACCATCGTGGCTCTTTTTTTACAAAGAAGAAGAAAAGCGCTGCTTTGCCGCCTTACCCTGAAGTACGATCATCTCTCGATCAAGCTCAGAGAGAAAATCAAGCATAGCCGATGAATATTTTTGATTCTGCAGAGCAAGTCTAACCGACGCTTTCAATAAACCAAGTGGCGTACCAACATCGTACCGCTCACCCTTAACTTTATATGCAAAAACCTTTTCCCCAGAAAATATAAGCTTTTGAATCCCATCGGTAAGCTGAACCTCACCAATCGCTCCCACACTGGTCGATTCAAGCGCCTCAAAAATATTCGGGGATAGAACATACCGACCAACAATCGCCAGGCAAGATGGTGCGTCCTCAGGAGAAGGCTTTTCAACCAGATCTCTAACTTGAAATAAATTTGGCGAAAACTGCTTTTTGACGTCAATCACGCCATAGCGAGAAACCTGATTTTTGGGAACTTCTTGGACAGCAACCACGCTACACTTTTCTTGCGCCGCAATTTTAATAAGCTGTGACAGTCCAGGATCAGGGCCAATAAAAATATCATCCGGAAGCATAATCGAAACATACTCTTTTCCTATCGCATGACGGGCCGTCCAAATAGCATGACCAAGGCCAAGCGGCTCATCCTGACGAATACTCATAAAATGCGCAATGGATGGGATTTTCGAAAGATTACCTAATAACTCAGCTTTATTTTTCGTTTCTAGTCTCGCTAAGAAATCTGAATCCATACTAAAATGATCAACAATGGCCCCCTTGTTCTTGCCTGTAACCAGAATAAAATTTTTAACACCGGACTTGATTCCTTCCTCAACAACATACTGAATCGATGGCTTATCAAGTAACGGAATCATCTCTTTAGGAACAGCTTTTGTTGCAGGTAAAAAACGAGTCCCTAGCCCCGCTGCCGGTATAATCGCTTTCGTTACAAGCATTTTTTCCTCTCAAAATTGCTCTAAAAATTTCAACTTTCCACTCAAGAACAACCGGATGTCGTTAACTTTATATTTCAGCATAGCCAAACGAGTTAGGCCGAATCCAAACGCGAAACCAGAATATTCTTCTGGATCAATCCCTCCCGCTCGTAGCACGTTTGGATGGATTAAACCACCAGGAAACACTTCAAGCCAGGTCGTCTTCTTACATACCGAACAACCTGATTTGCAAAAAGGACAACGCATATCAATCTCAACACCAGGCTCAACAAACGGGAAAAATCCTGGTCGAATGCGAATATCAAGATCATCGGTCTTAAATAATGTTTTTAAAAACGTCTGAGCCGTTGCAAAAAGATGAGATAACGTAATATTTTTATCAATCACAAACCCCTCACACTGAGCAAACATCGTGTCATGCGTCGCATCGGTCGCCTCATGGCGAAAGGTAAATCCTGGAACAACCGCTGCAAACGGAGGCTTACAATGCTCCATCGTCCGAACCTGAACCGGGGAAGTGTGTGTCCGCAACAGTAAATTTTTCTTATTCAACCAAAACGTATCATACATGTCTCGAGCCGGATGATCTTGAGGAATATTCAGCGCAGTAAAGTTATAGTAGTCGGTCTCAACATACGGCCCATCTAACACATCATATCCCATCGAAATGAAAATATTTTCTATCTCTTCTATAAATTGGCTATACAGATGGGAGTGCCCCTTTAGCAAACCGGTTTGACCGGCCGTAACGTCGAAATTTTTTTGTTTTAGTTGCACAGCATGAGCTTGCTGCTGAACAAGACGGTCTTTTGATTTCTTTATAAGATCTTCTGATATATTTTTTAGATTATTAAGAAGCGGAACCAACTCCTTTTTTTCATCAACCGAGAGCGTTTTTATTTGTTTGAACAACGTAGAGATCTTCCCCTGCCTACCAAGAAAGTCTATTCGGACCACCTCAAGGTCTTTTACCGAGGTAACTCGGTCGATTCTTTGAGAAAACTCTTCTTGAGCCTGCTCGACCTCTCGCTTGAGACTGGACATCGATCTTCTCCCTACCATAACAAACATCAACACTTGCTCCATTATAACTGATATAAAATAGATTGCCAGCTTGCCACAAGAATCAACCGTTAATTGTAATGCCCTATCTAAACCACATATAATGACCATAGGGGGGCAAATATGAGAAAACAGACGAATGTCACTAATGTCATTGTCTTCGATGTTGACAACACGCTTATTCGGGGAAATTTAACATTTTTCTTTTTAAAATGCTTAGTCAGAGAAAAGTTCTACTTCTTTCGAACCTGCTTCATACTCCTAATCCGAGGAGCCATCCTGCTGTTCAGGCAACTCCCACAAATGACAAACGATGTCATGCTTGAAAGTGGCAGCGGCAATATATACCATCTTGACGAAAATATATGTCGGACAATAAAAAAATTTTATCAAGCCCTCTTTGAAACTTTAAAAACCCTCGATTTGTTGGGAAAGAAACTGCAGAAAAAGGCTCATTCCATTTTTTCACACAGTTTCTTCAGAACACATCTCTATACACAAGGTTTTCATAAAATCAAACACCACCTCAGAAACAAAAACACCGTTGTCGTCCTACTTTCAGGAAGCGTTCAAGAGCTCCTTGATCCACTCTTTGAAAAGCTCTGCGAGCAACTAGACGAAGAAAATCTTGCATGGAAAAAACGCTTCTTCATCCAAGGAACCATACTAGAAGACAATAAGGTGCAACCTTGTGTCGGCTCTGGAAAAAATCGTTTCCTAAAAACACTCCTTCGTCGAGAGGGGTACGACCACTACACGCTTCAATTTATCTATTCTGATAACAGTTTCATGGCGGACTTGCCACTCTTGATTGAAGCAAAACATGGGGGTGCATTAATAAGCAAAAAAAACAATCTGTACCAACAGCTTCCCAAAAAACTTCTTGCCTCATTTACATTCCTCCCCGAATGGAACAGAAGCCCATTGCAACCATAGCCCTCTTGAAGTAAGCTATTAGCTTATAGTTTCTCAACCAAAATAAAGGGTTTGCCATGGATCAGACGCACAAAATATCTTTCTGGACAGCTGTTTTGATGAACATCAACATTATGGTCGGCATAGGAATATTCATTCTTCCACCACTCATGACACAACGCGCCGGATACGCAAGTTTCCTCGGCTGGCCACTCGTAGCGCTTGTCGTGCTACCGATCGTTCTGAGTGTCGCTGCCATGGCTAGACTCTTTCCTGGTGCTGGAAGCTTTTACAGCTACGCCAAAAACATTATTGGCCCTAACGCAGGATTTTTTAGTGGATGGGGCTACTACCTAGGCTACACAGGTGTTGGCGCATTCATGACTATCGCACTCCGTGATGACGTTATACTTCCTCACTTTCCCATGAACCCAGTACTATTCAACCTACTCTTCATCACAACGATATCACTCTTGTCGCTTTTGAATATCAAAACAATCGGTCGAATCCAAAACGCTGGAACGATCTTTAAAATTCTCCCTCTTCTTATCGTCCTGGCAGTATTTATTGCTTACTGGAACCCCGCGTTCCATATCACACTGCCAAGTCTTGGAAACGTTCCTTCGGTCGTCCCGTTCGCGCTTTTCGGCTACTGGGGCTTTGAAGTCTGCTGTACAATCAGTCACCTAATCGAGGGAGATAAGAACAGCGCTTCTCGCGCCATTCTGCTTGCCTTCGGAATCATCATGGTTCTTTACTCGTTGTTCCACTTCGGCATCCTACACATCATGGGAGCAAAAAACCTCGCCGCTGCTGGAAGCGCCAAAGATTTTGTTTATTTCCTTGGCCTATCGCCATATGCACAGGCACTCTTTTCAACATTTATAACCGTTACAATCGCGTTTGTTTTTATCAATGCCGTTTTCAGCATATTCACCGCAGTCTCTTCAACCCTGCAAGCAATGGCTCACGAAAATATACTGCCCTACTCTCAAGCACTTATCAAACAAAGCAAACAGCACAGGCCATGGGTTGCAATTATTATCCAAGGTATTTTGACCTTTATCATCACCTGTACCACCAGCAACAAGTCTATCTTTATCGCAGTCATCAACTTAGGCATACTCACAGCGTTCTTTTTGACGCTTATCGCGCTATTTAAACTACAAAGACGAATGGGCCAAACCAAACAAATAGGCATGACCATACTTGCGTTCATTTCACTGGGATACTTCACCCATGCAAGCTGGATGGATAAGGGACTAGGAGCAACACATCTTATGAAATTCGTATCAACGCTCCCACTGTTAGCCGGATTTGCTATCGGTTATGCTATGTATCAATACAAAAAGCGTACGGCTGCTACAGGGCAATAACGTGACTATAATCAAAAAACTTCCTTTGTGGGCAGCGGTCTTGATTAACATTAATATCGTTGTTGGAGGAGGTTTTTTCATCAGCGCAAGCAATATCTTTCAAGTGAGCGGAGCGCTTGCGCCGCTCACTTGGATTTTTTGTGGTCTCCTTTTGCTCCCACTCGTCGTGGTTCTCTCACACCTCTCACGACTATACCCTCAGGCTGGTGGTCTATACGTCTATAGTAAAAAAAACCTTGGTGATTTCTGGGGCTTTATTAGTGGCTGGAGCTACTTCGTTGGAACACTTGCCGGAAATGCGCTTATCCTGCACTTTTTTAGCAAACTCACCAAGCAGATGGGCTTCTCCATCCCCTTTGCTCATTATCTTCCACCACACATAGCACAATTTTCGTTCGACACAACGTTCATAATACTCTTTACTATTCTGAACCTCCTAAACATTACGATACTGGAAAAAATACACGTAGGATTCACCATTCTCAAAATGATCCCGTTTGGATTAGTTATCGTTGGAATGTTCTTTCTGTTCGACATAAAAAACGTAATCGCAGCTCCAATAAAACCATCTGGCATTTTTGAAAGCATGCCAATCGTTCTGTTCGCCTATCTCGGCATCGAAGCCTGTTGCGCAATCACCCATAAGATTCAAGACGGCAAACGAAATGCCGCTCGAGCCATGCTAATATCATTGGGCATAATCATAGCGACATACGCACTTGTACAGTTTGGCTTGCTGGGAATTCTTGGCGCACAAACAAACAACCCGTTTTTCGAGATCGTCCCAAAACTTACAAATAACGCAACAATTATTTCATGGGGAAACCTGACGATCAAGTTCGCAATTCTATCTTCGTATATTGGCGGATTTTATGGCATGTATTATGCAAACTCATGGAATCTATATGCAATCGCAAAAGAAAAAAAGATTTTATTTTCAAAAACACTTACAAAACTAAACAAATATCATACGCCCTGGACTTGCATTATTCTCCAGGGAACACTTGTTCTATTGTTATTGCTTGTTGCCCTAAAAAGTCCTCTGACACTCATACCAATGAGTACGTTTGGTGTTGTGATAGCCTATTTATTAAGCGTTCTTACCTATTTTATAGTCGCGCCGAATGGCATAACTAGAATTACAATGGGCTCTCTTGCGCTTGTCGGAAGTTCTGTCCTGCTTCTGCTTTGTCTGAATGACTTAATACACGATGGGGTTCGGTATCTGATTCCATTTACGGCAATTCTGCTCTCAGGACTGATTCTCTACTTTTCTTCGCCCTCTTCAAAAACAAGTACTTGAAAAACGCGTCTCGGGCTCGCCTGCTGTACCTGAAAACAGTATCCCTTGTAGACCAGACGCTCGCCTTTACGTGGAAGATGCTGAAGTTCCCCGCTGAGAAATCCGGCCAAAGTCACCGAACCGTTTGGCGGAAACTGAATATCTAAAAGATCCTCTAAATCGTCCAAACTTACACTTGCATCAATCAACCAACCCCCTTGCTCAAGAGGAACGATCTTTGAACGTACTTTTTCATGTTCATCTCGGATTTCACCAACAATCTCTTCTATAACGTCTTCAAGCGTCGCTAACCCAACAACACTTCCATATTCATTGATAACGATCGACATATGCATACGTTTCTTCAAAAACTCACTCAATAATTGATTACACTTCTTCGTCTCTGGAACAAACAAAATTGGTCGGACAAGCTCTTTAAGCGGCTTCTTTTGTTTTTTATGCACAAGCTCAAATACATCTTTGTGATATAAGAAACCAATAATATTTTCCTCTTTTACCTCATAGATAGGCAATCGAGAATAGCGATGTGCCGAAAAAACCTTCAAAGCATCATCAAGGCTGCTTGAAGAAGCCAACAAGATAATGTCTGATCTTGGAATCATAATCTTGTTTACCGGCGTTTCTCCAAGCTCAAAAATATTCTGAAGCATCTCGCTTTTTTCTGCCTCTATAATCCCCTTTTGGTCACTGTAATCAATTAAAAACTCAATCTCTTTCTCGGAAATATCTTCACCTTTTTCAAGAAGACGAACCCCAAATCGATTCGAGAAAAAGTTTGCAATTTTCAACAAAAGAGTCACGAGAGGATATAAGATGCGATAGAGAAAATTAACCATCCAAAGCGACGCCCTGAACAGCTTCTCATGATGAGCCTTTGCAAAACTTTTTGGAATAATCTCACCAAAAATAAGAATCATAACCGTTGCAATACCAACACCAAATACAAGGCCATAATTGCCAAACAACTTCTGCATGATCTCAGCAATAAAAACCGAGCACATAACATGTGCAAAATTATTTGCTATCAAAATAGTTATCAAAATACGCTGAGGCTTTTTCTCCCACGCTTCAAATAACGCTTTATATTTTGAAACACTCGTCTCTAGCTCTCGCATTTTAAAAAGACGCAACGCAGTAAACGATGTTTCCAAAAAAGCAAACAACGCAGCAAATAACAATGCTCCAAAGAAAATAAAAACTTCTATATATAACAAAGACATAGTATCGACATCACCTCATCTGTAACTGTTTTTTATCAATCTTTCCGGTCGGGCTCATTGGCAAATCATCAAGACAAATAAACTTGCGAGGAATCTTGTACGAAGCCAAGTTATCAGAACACAGCGCCCTTAAAGACTGTTCTATACGATCCTTATCATCCCGTGTTGCGATAAACGCAATGGGTACCTGCCCAACAACCGCTTCATTCCTCCCGATAACCGCAGCCTTAAACACTGCTGGATGCGACATTAAAACATTCTCAACTTCTTGTGGGTAAATATTAAATCCCTTATGAATTATCAGGTCTTTACTCCGACCCTGAATGGCCAGGTTGCCATTCTCATCGAAAGAAGCAAGATCTCCCGTATTCAACCAGCCATCCTTAAGCACCTTCGCCGTCTCTTCTGGGGCTTTATAATAGCCAAGCATCACGTTATCGCCACGCACCCATAAGTCGCCAATCTCTCCTGAAGCTAGACACTTTCCAGAATCATCGCGAATCTCACAATCAATACCAACAACTGGTCGCCCAACCACATTGGTTAGTAAACTCTCATTATCATGATTAATAGCAATAACAGGGGCCGCTTCTGTTAGCCCATACCCTGAACAAATTTTTCGCCCATAGATCATTGCAAAGGCAACCCGAATCTTGTCTGGCATCGCATCGGCGCCAGAAACAAACCGCTTTATCGACTCAAGGGGCGCCGTCTTCATAAGACAAAGCAACCCATATAACGCAGGAAAACCAAAAAACAGCGTCGGTTTCTTTCGCAATCCATCCAAAATATATCGTCGCTCAATTCGAGGAACAACAATTACCACCGAACCGGTCAAAAGAGGAAGCCACATGCACGTGTTTTGCGCAAAGACATGAAACAGGGGAAGAACCGCAAGAAAACGCTCTCTCTCATCAGAAAACATGCGTAACCGTGCGTAATCTTGCATGCTGTTCGTTAAAATATTTCTAGAAGAAAGCATAACCCCTTTAGGAACGCCAGTCGTTCCAGAGGTGTACAGCAACAAAGCAAGCGCATCGATACCCAAAGCTTGATCAGCAAACGGATCGTCGGCACTACGCATACTGCATGGAGCAGACTCACTCCAATCAATATCTTTTTCGGTAAGCACCAGTGGCAATTTTTCAAGCAGATCGTTCCCAGAAAGAGCTTCTAATTTTTCCACACGCGAAGATAGCGTAAGAATCGCGCGCGACTCAGAATCTTTAATGATATAAGCGAGCTCTTTTTCATGTAAAAAAATGTTTATAGGAACCGCAACGGCACCCCTTAACCAAATCGCATAGTAAAAAATATAAAACTCTACTGAATTCTCACAGTAGAGTAGTACGTGATCGCGAGAGGTAATCCCATTTTGTTTGAGAAGATGGGCAACCTGCAACGATCGAAAATAAAGTTCTTTATACGTAAGCGTCCGATCCGTCCCAATGAGAGCAACATTATTTGAATACATTTGGAACGCACGCCTTAGAAAATCAGAAACGTGTAAAAGTCCCCCGCTCCAAGAAAAACGCTCCTTTATCTCATCGTAAAACGTTACCTCAAGACCCCTTTTCCGCCCAACCAAGCTATCTTTCAACCTCGATACCACACCCATGGCAACTCCCACACATTTTTTACGTACCACCTTTTGCTATCTCATGTATAAGTAGTTTCAAATGCAATCGCTTCAAACGCCAACCAAAATCAATCATATTGTCAATTCCCATACGGCATATCCCAAACTCAGGACTCCTCCAAAACAATCTCAATCACCTGAACTGGACACATCTGCGCCGCTTCCTTTATGCACCCCTCGTGCTGCGTGATATCAACGCCATCCTTAACACAAGAGACATCTTTGATATAAAAAACCTCTGGACAAACAACCTCACAGGTACCACAAGAGATACACCCTGGCGATATCGTCACCTTTTTTATTTGCTCCATCGCTCTCCTACGTTAGTAACGAATTTAGATTTTATCATACCAACCGTGCAACACAAAGTTTTCTTTTTACTCGTCTTTGCCTGCATCATCTTCTAGTCCCTCAAAAATATTGATGCCACAGCAACTTTCACATGACGAACAATCTGATTCGCTTCCACCACAGCACAACTCATCTTCCTCATCTTCATCATCTTCTTCAGCTTCTTGCGCCGCAATATACGCCTCGAGCAATACCTCAAGCTCCTTAACACCATCTTCAATAAGCGCACTTTTGATGTCATCGATTTTCGCCCGATACTCAGCCTTAACCTCTTCGACTTCTGCTTCGATGTCTGCTTCAAATCGCTCTGTTTCGACTAACTCATCAGCCCCCTCAAGCATCGTTGCTACAATCTCTTCTTGCTTATCTTCATCCGGAAGCTTCTTCACCTCATCAAAAAGACGTAGCTGCTCTTCCAAGAACTCAATCTCTTCTTTAATGTACTCAATTGCATCTTTTTCGTACTGAGAAAGCATGTGATAAACATTTTGAAAAGACGTCAGGTCTTCACCAGATTTCTTCTTTTCAGCCTTCTCCTGTTCAGACTCAAGAAGACTGTATAAAGAAACAAACTCATTTTTATAAAAATCCATAACCTCTTTTTGCTTCTTAAGAAGCAACTCTGTCTGCTCAACAATCGCTTGTAATTTTGACATCAAAAACCTTTCTGATTACGTAAAAATCTTGTTATAACTGAAACGTTATGCTTTAATTCCAATGGAATGTTTTTTTCTTTTATTTCTTCTCGACGGATCTCCTCTCCAGCATCAATCGCAAGATCGATACCAGATCCAGGCGTATGAGTTTTGTGGGCCCCAGAGCCAAAAAGATATACTTTGCTTTTTGGAACATATTTTTTGATGATTTCTAGAATCGTATCTTCGTATTTCACACATTCCCCCGTGTGTCTCACCTACTTACCACATAAGACTGATAGGTTATAGTATCCCAATGAGAAATCAAATTTTGACAAAAAACAAAAAGAAAAGGTGAGAATTGAATCTCACCTTTTCTTTTTACAGTACGAAATTATTCTGTTTTAGAATGTTACAACAAACCCTCCGAAACCGTCGCAATCGCGTGGCGCATTACGCCCGGCAATCGTGTAGGCCCCGCCGCAGAACAGCTCAAAATACTTATTTATTCTGAACGAGGTTTCCAATCGAATTTTGTGCGTAATCGCATCGGTATACCTCTCTGCAACACAGTGATCAAGCGTCTGCTTATTCTCGACCCACGCCGACGTGTCACTATCCCACTTGTTCCCTAACCATGACTCTATCGTCCGACACTTAAAGTCAATACTGTCTTTTGTCTTATAATAGAACTCATAGCCTAGAACAAAAGAGATCGCATCGGTCTTTGGGTGAAACAGGTTTAAGTCAACCGTCCCAACAAAATACTCCCAGCTCACCTTAGCTTTAACACACGGACCGATATTCTTTACGCACGCACCCTTGAACGCCGCCATACGTCTTTCATCATCACTAAGCACGAACGAATAACGTCCATCAACCTTGACGTTCAGCCAATCAATTGGCTGCCAGGCAATCATACCACCAAGCTTTATCTCCCAGTGTTCGCCATTACCCATCTGCGCGCGATACGGATTGCAACAATAGTTGTCACTTGCGCCGGTTGGAAAGCGAACGCCAATCATAACTTCACCAGCAGCATCATCATTGAATTGATGCTCATAGAACAGGTCAAGATCGACATCACCAATCCCACAACGACGATGAGTCGCAAACTCAAACCCTCGATCATCAAGCCACTCAAATACGTTATCGTTGTAGTTATTTAAAACCCAATCGATTCTATCCCACATCAGTTTAGAACCACTACTTAGGCCCGGAATATTGTCTGCACCGGTTTCATGAACAGAGGTAACCCACAACTGCGAAGCTTTCTGTTGCGCCGCCGCCTTCTCAGATGCAGATCCAGTATTAACATTCAAAGCACTATAATCAGCCCCACTTGCAAAATAATACTGCTTATCATCACTTATGGCACCATTTTCACCCAAAGCTGTTGGAACCGGCGTAACGGCTGGAGCCGCCGAAGGATTTTGGTGAATCCCCAAGAATCTATCTGGCGATCTTGGAGCCGCTCCCACATCGGCCTGAATTACAACACCAACCCGCTTACCAACGGTTGCTGGTGCAGCAGTATCCCACAAAATAGCATCGTCTCCCAAAACTCTAGGCGACGTACCAACAAATCCAAAAATTAGTTCCCCAGTATCTTGATACGGCAAACTTTGCAAAAAATCTAATCTAATTGCTCGGGCATACACATCGGTCGCAGGGGCTGGCGTTCCGGCTCTATCAACAATCTCACCAGTCATAAGATCATCAAGTTGATTCGTATCTTTGTCGCCGTGATCTTCTCGCTCAATTTCTACGCTTCTAAACGGAACCTGAATCCGCAATCCAACTCTACCCTTGTTTTTGTAAACAGGATGCGCCCAGCGAGCACCAAGCGATACCCCCTTTTCGTAATAAGTTATACGAGGCTTTAATTGGGTAACCCCAAGATACGGTGAATAGTACTGAGTTGCCGGATCAACGTATGAATTAGGAAAAATCTCGCTCAAATTAAAGCAGGACTTATTAAAGAACAACGTACTCAATGGATACGTACTGGTTCCATGAGATAAAAACGCTTTATGGGACTCTCGTGTAAAACAGGAAGACCATACCTTTAGGCCACAATCGGACTCCCCCCACTCCTCAAACACATACCGCATCGGTCCTCGTTCAATAATTAGTGGCGAACGAAACTCCGTTGCAACCAACGTACCAAATAGCATCGTTATCGCAGCGATAACAAGCAAATTCTTCTTGCCTCTCACTCTCATTGTCTCTCCCAAACTTTTAACTCGCCAACACAACTTCTGACCCTTCTCAAGCAAGAGGGAGGGGGAGCTCCCCTCCCTTAATACAATACTAAACACCAGACGACAATCCTGAAGCAGTATTACTTGCACCAATTCCAGTATTCAAAGCTCCAACCTTTAACGAATCTACAACCCTAAGTTCAGGCCCTAGATCCTCTTTAATACTTCTAAAGACTGTATTAAATGCAGTCCCACCAATGTAGGCAAAATAATGCTTCTCTTGAGCCGCAGCAAAACAAACATAGTTAGATATTCCCGCATAAGCGTTTAAAGGCGGATATCCCAAATAGTGAAAGAACGCATGAGCATCGCCCTGAAACTCTTTACTTAAAGTCATTGTATCTACTCGGCCTGCGTACACGTTTGTGGAAGAAACCCCGTCAGGAGGAGTTCCTCTCTGTGCAAGCGATGGTGTCGAGGCCATAATCGTATAATCCCCGTTCGAGTAGGTTCCTGTTGCTGCGTTAGGCGTTGGGAACGGTGTTGCCGGCACCCCTGTTGCAACTGTACTGTCTTCCGGAATAAACACCTGCGAGTGATACGGCGCTCCCAATCCATCCTCACCACCAGAGTTAGGGAAACTCTCCGGTGAAAGACTTGAAGTATTAACAAATAAAATGTTTCCACCACCACGAATAAACGTCGTATCTAATCGCGACGCATCAGCAGCAGTATCATCACCTATTCTAAATCGATATGTATTCGCGGGGCCTATTGCCATAAGAGATGTATCGTCCTCAGAGCCATGGAACATTTGAGAGTGATCGAAGGTCCCATTGATAATATTGACATCTATCGTACGAACGTTATGAAGGTTGATGAATCTCCAAGTACGATTTGGGATTTCAAACTTGTTTATCGTACCAGCCGACAACCCAAAAAATCCTTCCCGTTCGATTCTAAACATCGACTCTGGATCTTTTAACACCAAGTTGAAATCAATTGTGTGATCAGAACCTCTATCGACAATATTCCCAATCTGGAAGCCTCCGCCGGCCGATGTTTCATCTCCGATCAAGAACTGAGATTCTCGATTAAGCTCAATCGTCACACTTGTTGTTTTTGTCAAATCATCAGTCTCGATTCCCAAAAGCGATAACCCTAATAGCTTTAGCTTTGCATTTCGATTAAATCTAATCATACCAACACCAAGAATCTTATTTCGAATCGAGTCAGCTCCATACACATCCGGGAAATTCTGCTCATCAATGTCTTTACTTGATTCGAAAATCAACTCGGTCTGATCGTTAAAGTACAAAACCGGTGCCGCAAAGTTTGGTTCGTTCTCATCATTTGGGTGGCTCACAACACTGGCTGGGAACCTAATCCGTGCACCGGGCTCAAGCACAACTCTGATTTGACCCGCAAACTCTATCCCTGCAGGCTGATATATAACCTCTTCGTCTTCCACATAGAACGGCCATGATTTATCAGTTCTAGGGTTTCCGAACGCGCTTAAGTCAAGCTCTCCACCCTCAAGAATACGAATCTCCCGAGGCTCTGTAGAGTAGAATGTTATGCTCTGAGGCTCATCATCCCACGTCAACGATTGTCTATCACGGGACACAACACCAAAGTTGGTTGTTGGAATAATTGGAAGCCTATCGGCAACAATAATATCTGAATTCACTCGAACAAAGCTGTTACCGTTTGGATAAAGCGTTAAGTAGTCATACCCAAGAACCGACCAGGCGTTACATGAGTGCTCGTTCCAGTCTCGAGAGCCGATGCCAATATGCGCACCGCCATCTAAGAAAACCGCCGCATGACACCCCTCACCAGGATTGAAGTAGTTCGACGCAAGAGATGTAAATTCTCGAACAGTTCCGTAGCCAAATGGTCCTCCACTCACATAGAGATGAAACGGATCAGCTTTGGTTGCCCCAGAGACTCTCATTTGTGCAATAATATCACCTGTTGTAACCGTCAAAATAGCTTCAGGCATCTCCGCTGGACCATCGTTCGGACCAACTTCAAACGCAGGCGTTGTCGAACGGAAAATCGACTTCACCTGATCCAGTATGCTATCACTCATAAACGGCAATGATTTTACTGGCGTATAAGTTGGCGCTTGCTCCATGCCGTTGTACGTAATTTTGACAGACTTATCCGTTCTAAAGTTCCACGGAATTGTTATCTCTTCACCAGATGCTTTAAATCTATTCGCAGGATTCTTTCCATACTGATCGATCTTGTATGCCATCAACTTGACGTTGCGTTCTTTCTGTTGTCCGTCATTCTCAGTAAGCATCGTTGGGAAGTTTAGTTCATATGGCTGAATACTTCGACCAAACTTGACCTGATCATGAGGTAAGTCAACGACACCAGACAATCCGTGAATATACTGCCCACTGCTGACATCCCAAATGCGAGGCCATTGACGATAGGCAAAAACCGTATCAACAAACGCATCATAGTAATGCTGCTGATCGGCACTCTTGTCAGCTTGGTTGATGTGCGTCAAGCCACCATGGTTTGTGTAGAAAATTCCTGATTCATTAGAAGCAACGACAGGCTCGGTCGCCAAGTTACCAGATGAGTCCCGACCTCCAAAGTAATAGTTGTCACCATTGATATACAGCTCAGCAGGATCATTCTCTCCCGTACTCAAACTGAACTTATAGTCAGCAGGATTGACCGACAACTGATCAAGAACAACATAGTCTCCACCAGTCCAAGCTGAATCCCATGGTCGAGGTCGAGCGCCTTCGTTAATACCATATGAGTAGGTCTCGGTTAGTTCTCTCAAATCTGAAGGCTTAACAACCTGGTCACCCATCGTCGTTGTCCAACCAAGAGATGAGAACGATGCGTTACCAAGGTAAAATACCTGTGTTGCAGTTCTCTTATAGCGACTAACCTCTCCATCAAGGAGAAGCGAGAACGTTTCAGGCAGCGTACTGTGATTGGCTCTGTTTTCGTACTGCATCGTATATTTTGGCTGAGCCTCGGTCTCTAAACTCAATCGAATAAGATGACCGTTACTAAAGTCGTCTCCCCAGACACCGGTATTCCAGTCAGTTGTCCAACTTCGATAAATATTGAGATATGCATTTTGCATGTAATCATTGAGAAGACAACCGTCAGCCATCTTGTTCTGCTGAGATCCCAACAAAATTGTTCGACCATAACCCCGCTTTAACATATCAAGCGGATCACCATGGTTATAACAGATAAATTTAGAAACATTTGGTACAAGTTTTGCATGACCATCAGCGTTATCAACCTCGTACACAAACTTATCGGTCACGACAACACGAACACCAGACATCACGATCGATTCATGACAATGCAACGTTGAGTCATATAAACTCAATAGTGGAACCTTTGTGTTAATCTGTTCTATTGGGTTCTCAACATAGAGCGTTTCTGCCAAGTCAGGATTACTGAGTGTTGACCAATAAGCGTAATCATATGCTGCTTTCTCACCACCAACGACAACTGGTTCTGCTTTGTCTTGCTCAGGCGTTGCAATCTTAAGAATATCGTTGTGATGCCAGTTCACATTATGCATCGCAAGCTCATTATTCATGAGTATCGACGATGAATTGTAAACCGGATACACTCGATCAACTCTCAAGGGTCGCATCGCTTGATCATTATCAACATTCCAAACCTCTTGACCCATGTAGTCAAGTTTTATTGGGGGCAAGTTCAGCGCACCGCGAGGAGCAACTCCCGTTGGTACGTGTCGAGCAAAACAATAATCAGTATAAGTCGCTGCGGGTGGAACAACATTGAGTTTGTAAGGAACAAAACCACTCTCATTCGTTCTATTATCATCTTTTGTTGAACGAATCGTCAGCTTACCCTCAACATCAAGAACATTGTTTCCCTCACCTATCGTCTCGTACCACAGCCCGCCATTTGCTGCAATACCAGCAATAAACGAACCATCAAACGTTCCTTCAGTATCGTCATAATTAATAGTAAATGAATAGGTTCGGTCGCCTGTCGGCACATAGATATAACCACCCATGCCATTTGCTGCGATATCGCCAGCATCAATATAACCATCATTCATCACACCAGATCGCAAATACAGTCGCGCATCACCTCGCAACAAAATCTGTGCATGTCTCCCTCCCTGGCTCGCTAGATCAGCGAGATAGTCAGGAAAGAGAAGTGCTCCGGCTGCATAAGGCTCACTCGCATTCACATTATTGACATCTAAAATTCCCAAGCCATCAGCTATCAATGCCGAAGGATTATGTGTCTTTCGAGCCGTGGTTGAGATTGTTGCCCCGAGTTGATCGACAAGACCAACCTGAAGCATCTGCGTCGATGCAGCAATATAATCTAAGAATGTATTGTGAAATAACTCCATCTTACCGTTGGTACCAAGAATAAAACCCGGTCTGATTGATGTTGACCCAAGCTCTAAGACCGAAAAAGTATATTTGGTTGCCCACTCATTGTTAACATAGGTGTCTGCCGCAAGCGCCGGCACACTCTTATTCTCGTTGAGGACCAACAAGCCTCGACGGGAAGGCATACCATCAAAAGACCCCCCGGCAAGCGTATTGATAATCGGCTCACCAAAGCTATCTTGATAAAGCGTATACGTATTACCAACATCCCAGTATAGACCTTCGCCACCTCGTATCGCCTGCTCGTCAACAATTCTACAAATCGCTTCAACACCGGCCGGTTTATTCAAATCAACCCCAAGACGAATGCCATCCATCGTCGCCATATCTTCAACGTGGTGACCAGAAATAACCAACGCGCCATCGTTGTAGCCATTTGTTATTCCAACGATCTCGCCAGCACTGTCAACGTAGTATGATCCCTTAAGATGAAGCAACATGCGACCAGGACCGTAACACATCGGATCGAACGCCAAAGAACCGTACCCAAATCCTGTTCCGTCACAATTTAAAACACCAGAGGCTACGTCCGATATATAGGTTATAAATGAGTTTTTACCAATCGATATTTTAACTGAATCACCTATACCAGTAGAACTTCCTGCCGCTTCAGCAGCAGCATCATATTTGTAAAAACGTTCAAAAACAACTTTATTGACCCCTTGAACAACCGCCTCATCATAGGTTTGGTCCATGGTGATGTAAACCATGACCCCAGAACCAGTCTTTGTGTAGTCATCCAAGTAGGAATCCCAACCATTGACTGCAGCGTTGCCGTCGCCAAAGAAACCTTCAAACCCAACCATCTTGCCGGTTGAAATATGAAAGACTGTTTGTCCGGGACCAGAAAATGTCAGGGTAAGCTCTCTGTTATTAGCATGTTTATCACCATGATTCGAACCAGTAAAAATCAGATCGTTATCGACTTGAAAGTAATACCCCGAACACTCATCGGCGTACAAACTCAAGTGCCCATACCCATTACCCCCCGTATCAGTAGAAATAAAGGTATCCGCAGTAATAAAAATTGGTAAACAACCAAGATTATCAGATCGAACAAGCGTTACATCCCCATCAATGACAACATGTCCTTTAATGGTCATCGATGTAAGCAAGTCGGTTTGATACTTCCCGCTCACTCGAAGCGCCGTCCCCGTGCCATCCCATTCAATCGCCTGTAATTGCACCGCACCTATCCATAGGCAACTTACTAAAAATAGTGCCCACATAAACCTTCGTCTCATTGCCTCTCCTCTTTTTGAAAAACATCCAAAAACTACTCAGTAAAAATGCTTCTCCTATCTGTTAACAAAAAAACACGTGTTACAAATATTTGTAACACGTGTTTACCTGTCATCACGGCCCAAGAACAAACAATAAACAAAAAAACTCCATTACCAGTCCTCTAATTTTCTACATATACTAACTGTAAAATACGCTTGTCAAAAGTCAAGAATCGAGTCGATCACGAAACTTAACAAAACATAGTTCTATGCTTATACTGAACATTTCATAAATACAACACTTTTGCGTAAAAAGCAGGGCCCTATGAATCATCATATTCCATTCTTTTCTCTTGAACGCCAGTTGAGTAACATTAAAAACTCACTTGAGCTGCAAATAAACCAGCTTCTCTCAAGCAACCAATTTGTTGGCGGACCATACGTTGATACATTTGAAAAAAAGTTTGCAACCTATACAGAAACGACACACGCAATATCATGCAACTCGGGAACAGATGCTCTCTGGCTTTCTCTTGCCGCACTTGAAATTACCCCCAATTCTATAGTCTTAACAACGCCATTTTCGTTCATTGCATCAAGCAGCGAAATCGCAGCTCACAAAGCACACCCTGTCTTTATCGACATTGACGAATCATATAACATTTGCCCAAAAAAAATAGAAACCTGGCTTAAAATACACGCTATCGTTCGTCACGATCGAGCAGTCCATAAAAAAACTGGTTTCCCTATCGCAGGTATCATCTCAGTAGATCTGTTTGGTCAATGTGCAAACTATAATGCAATTAAATCAATCGCTAACGATTGGAACTTGTGGATAATAGAAGACGCTTGCCAAGCCGTCGGCGCGCACATCGACAATAAAAAAGCTGGCACATTTGGCGACATCTCTTGCTTCTCTCTTTACCCAACAAAAAACTTGGGGGTATGCGGCGACGGGGGTGTCATGACAACAAATAGTACTCAACTTGCAGAAAAACTTTTCAAACTCCGCAACCATGGGCGGGCAACCCATTACAACTATGAGTGCCAAGGCAGAAACTCTCGTCTTGATGCAATCCAAGCACTCATCGCAACGGAAAAACTTAAGTATCTTGACGACTATAACGATCGAAGACGAGAAATTGCCCAATACTACACAAAACGATTATCGAAAATTCCATTCATAAAAACACCCCGTGAAACGGTTGGCCATCACGTATATCATCAGTACTCAATCCAAGTCACCAATCGAAAAACCATTCAAGAACAGTTGCTAGAAAAAAAAATTGAAACAAACATTTTTTATCCAAAAACGCTTGACCAAATCCCATTCCTTACACCACCAAAAGAACTTGCGACAGACTGCCCAATTGCGCACAATACAACGCAAAACATTCTTGCTCTTCCTATCTGGCCAGAGCTTACAGATAACGAGATCAAGTATGTCTGTTCCTGCTTAGAAAACTCATACGTTGTAAATCGAAACCCTCGCCCCCTCGATACACCTGCTATCGCATACACTCGTGGCAAGCGAGGTTGTTCCGAAAGTGGTCTCTCGTGAAGAACAAAGGCCTTCTCGTTAGTATTGAAGGAATCGACGGCTCAGGAAAAAGCTCTCTTGCTCACGCGCTGCAAAAATCACTTGAGGCTCACGATCACCAAGTCATACTCACGAAAGAACCTGGAGACACACCTCTAGGACACCAGCTGCGCATCTTACTTCACGAAGCAAAAAACGATATTTGTGACAAGGCAGAATACCTTCTGTTCGCAGCCGACCGAGCGCAACACTTTGAACAAACAATTATCCCTGCCCTAGAGGAAGGTAAGGTTATCATCTCTGATCGACTCGACGACTCGTCGGTCGCCTACCAGGGCTATGGTCGCGGCCTCGACATAGACATGATAATTCAAACAAACGAATGGGCTATGGGCAACATCAAATCAGATCTGACTTTTTATATTAAACTCGACTTTACAACTGCACTCGAACGAATTATGCAACGTGGAAACAAGCTCACTTCGTTCGAAACAGAAGAAAAACAGTTTTGGAAACGGGTAAGTGACGGGTTTGATAAGATTTTTATAAACCGAAAAAACGTTATCATACTTGACGGTAAAGAATCGATAGAAACGTTACAAAAACAAGCAACAGTCAAAATCCTTGAGCTTTTGAAATCAGGAACAGATGAATAGGCAAACCACAAATCCAACTCGTCTATTTGTTGGAGACGAACAAAAACTCGATGTAACAATTACCAAACAATTACAGAAAAAATTCTGTAAGCAGTCTTTCGAAGACGATTGTTTTTGCAACGAATGTCGCAAAATAAAAAACGGACAACATCAATCGATCATTTGGATCGAACCAGAAAAAAAATATCTTCTTGATGACCTAACTGTAATCTTTAAAACAATACGATTTCAGTTAGAACAGAATCAATCGTTTTTTTTTATTCTTAAAAAAGCACATCACCTTTCACCTGTATGCGCCAATAAACTTTTAAAAACACTCGAAGAGCCACCCCCAGGATATACGTTTTTTCTGCTCACGAACAACGAACAGGCAATTCTTCCAACCATTCGATCCCGCTGTTCAATCAATCACATCAAGCGCAGCTCTAGCAGTCTACTCCTTCATCCCTTGCTTACTTTCTTTATCGACCCTCAAAAAAAACAAGACCCTTTTCTCTTTGATCAGGAACTAAAAAAACAAAAGCCAACGGAACAAGAAACGGTTGATCTCCTTGAAGACCTCACGAACTCAATTCAAAAACGACTCCAACAATCTTATGGCACCTGCTATAATGCAAACGACCTAGAAAGACTAGCTCATGATAAAAAACATAGTCACCAAAAGAAAACACTTGATTTTTTGCTTGAGCAAACAAGAAAACCACCACAACCTGGAAGCAGTTCGCTCTTTTGGAAAAATCTTTTTATTAACTACCCTAAATAATAAATGTGATAAATGTGATAAAAAATCTCACTCTATATCTCATAAACTTCGTTAAAGTTCAAACAATTGTAACTATCGCATCTTTGCCAATTCTTATAACATGGGGAATCCCTATTTCTCTTATGTCGTTCGTTGGCAACTTTATCTTCACCCCATTTCTGGCCATATTTTTAATTCTTAGTTCAATCGTATTCTTCACCGAGCTGCTATCAATCCCAAACGGTCTATTCATTGATGCTCTGTCAGCAACAACCTCCTACTGGGAAGTTATTCTATCGCTTGGTAAAAAGACCTGGCTCATCGGCTTTGCTAAGCCAAAAACAACATTAACCATTCTACTCGCAATATTTGTCATGTTGCTTGTCTTGCGATTCACATTTCGAATTTTGTCAAAGTTGGTATTCTTCGGAATTTTCGCACTCGCACTGTTCATGGCAACACATTTTATTCGCACATCCTTCTGGCCAGTGGGACCAAAAACAAAATTCATTCCAAACTGTTCTCAACAACTTGCCGTTACCCGCTTGAAAAACAAAACTATACAACTAACCGACTATGGCTTTTTTACGCAAAAACGCTCACCCCAAAAATTTGTCTCTTTCGAACTTAAACCCTATCTGATCAAAACATACGGCTCAACAACAATTGATAAAATCACACTGCACAACCCATCAGAAAAAGCTTTTACCTCTATCGAAGAACTGTGTAAAACGTTTACAATCCGTGAGGTCTCCGTTCCGTACTTCAACTACCGTCTTTCACGATACGGCTGGAAATGTTTTTTTTCGTTAAAAAAGATGATTCTCAGTGACGGAGGAAAATTCACACGCTTTCGACAAACCGGCGAACCGACATCTCATCACAAATAATCTGATATACAGCTGAACAGATAGGTAAATCTAACCTATTTTTTTGAATAATAGCATGAAGCGACTTTGCCGTATTTATACCCTCAGGAATAACCTTCATCATAGATTCAATGTCACTTAAGCTGTTTCCCTTACCCAAAAGTTCACCCAACCTATAATTTCGATTTCTTTCCCCACCAAGCAGGCCTAACAACAAGTCGCCAAGACCCGAAAAACCATACACTGTTTCTTTTTCCCCCCCGAGATACTCAGCAAATCGAGCAACCTCTGCCAGCCCTCTGGTCAGGAAAAATGCTCGCGTATTTTCCAGATACCCAACTCCGTCAAGCATGCCCAAAAACATCGATATAACATTTTTAAGTGCACCCCCTACCTGCACCCCAATAACATCATGAGAGATAGCCGGCTTGAAAAAACTGTTCTCACATAACGCTTGCACCTCTCGAGCAAGTGTTTCATCCTTCGATGCAACCTGTGTAGCCGTGATGGCCTGATGCGCAATCTGTCGAGCAAAGTTCGGACCGCTTAAAACAGCAACCAATTGATCCGGCCCAAGAACATCTTTGATAATATCTGTTGGAAAAAGACCGGTCTCATGCTCAATGCCCTTACTTAACGCAACCCATGCCAGTTTTTTATTGAGATACTCTTTTACATCTTGAACGGTCTTTCTTAAAAACATAACGGGAATAGCTTCGAACAATATATCAGCACCTTCAATCGCTTCGTGCAGGCACGATGTCGGCTCAATCGCTTTAGCAAGTTCTACACCAGATAAATATTTCTCATTAATTCGATAGTTTATTATATCCTCAACAACTTCTTGCTCGAAACACCACAGCGTCACCGAATGGCCGTTGCCGGCAAGCACCGTTGCCATGGCTGTCCCCCATGCACCACCACCAAGAATCGTTATCTTTTTGCTCATTTTCCAAAATTTCTTTTTACAGAATGAAAACGATCAACACACGCTTGCAAGCGACTCTCATCAATCTCCGGCCAATAACAATCAAGAAACTGCAGCTCGCTATACGCAGCTTGAAACAATAAAAAATTACTCAACCGAGACTGTTTTCCTGTTCTTATAATGAGATCAGGATCAGGTGCCCCATTGAGCCAAAATTCGCTTCGAAGCTCGTCTTCAGTAATCTGATCAACATCAAGTTGACCATCTTTTACTTTTTGTGCTACTTGTTTTACTGCATGCACAACCTCTTGTTTCGCCCCGTAACAAAACAACATATTTAAACAAAGTTTCTTCAAATTCTTGGTCTGCGCTTCAATCTCACAAATTGCACTAGAGACAACCTCGGGAAAATAGTTCCGATCTCCAACAAAACGAATTCTTACGCCCTGTTCAACCAGTTCAAAAATATTTTTTTTGAGCGCTTCAAGCAAAAGATTGAAAATATAGATTTGCTCAGCGCTATCACGACGAAAATTTTCGAGAGAAAAAGTAAAAAGAGAAAGATGCTGTATCTCTTTTTTTAAACAGAACCTTATTGCCGATCTGACCGCATCAAGCCCCTTACGATGACCAAGTGTTACCGCCTGCAATTTCTTTTCCCTTGCCCACCGACGGTTGCCGTCCATAATCATGGCCAAATGTTGCATTCCAAAACCCCTCTCCACTTCTCAAAAACAAACTTATTGGTAACAAAACAATACTACTCCAAAAAGAATAAGTTGCAACTTTAAACAGCAAGACCATTCCACTTGCTATTACCAATCGCTCAACAAAAACTAGAGGTATCAGCGCAAGCCATTTCTCTGGAGACATAGGAATTGTGTAACACCAAATAATACTACCTACCGCATGAGCGACAAACGTACTCTGTAACGCCGTCACAAAAACTGTTTTTTTTAGCAATCCAAATAGTTGCGTAAAATAAAAAACTACCGGAACAAACCAATATAGACCATACCACCATCCATTCCCAACTGACGCGTGAAAGATAAACAGCACAAAACAAATTAATGGAACAAACACTTTCACAACTACCCCCCCCATTCTACTCGTAACCGACCAGCAACATGACGCCAGAAACGTTGGAACCCCGGTCGAGATTACGGGAATACTTCCAAATAAAAAAAATCTCGTGATTTTCGAAAAAACAATCACAGAACCAACACCCCCAAGCCCAAAGAAAGCACCTAGCAATGGACCCGCCATACAAACCCCTGAGAAAAAACACATCTTAGTACCCCACGCAACACTCACTTGGAACAACGATGCCACAACAAGAACCACCACCAGACATGTTATTTTCGCCAATTTTCTGCAAAAAATCATAGGTTCACTCCTTCCTTCCGCTCGCAATACTATCAAAAAAACAAAAACTAGAATCAAAATTATATCCAAAATCGTATGACAAGTCAGGTGAGAACTCGGAAAAACCCCCATTTACTACTCAAAAACCACCAAAAAATCGTTACAATTTGACATAACCAGCCCTATCCTGGTATAATTTTCTTCATTGGGGAGACATAACGGGCGCACACGAAATTCTATCTCATACATATACATAATACATATACCAAAACCCCCAATCAAACCCCCATCAAATCAACACGAATGTTCGTTACCGAAAGGAGTTACCTATGAAACGAATAAAAAACAACGTGAAAGCTGTCATCTTTGACATGGATGGCACGATCATTAAAACAGAGCATCTGTGGGAAAGGGCAACACAAAGCCTACTTCAACGCAGAGGTTTTATTGTTATGACGCAAGGGCAAAAGGAATTCTTAAAGGCACTTTCCGGCATCGGTCTACTCGAAGCAGCAAAAGTATTAAAAAAAGAGTTCAAACTTATTGATCCAATAGACAACCTTGCTTCAGAAACAAAGCTAATTGCCCATCAGCTTTTTGCGGGCGAACTTGAATTTATTGATGGCTTTGAAGCTTTCCATAAAAAACTGCAACAACATTTTATACCAACAAGCGTTGCAACCAACGCTGACCAAGCAAGTTTGACCCTGATCCAAGAAAAAATGAATCTCGAAAGCTTTTTTGGTCAAAATCTTTTTAGCATCGAAATTATTGGAAACAAAGCAAAACCTGATCCAGCGATCTTCTTGCACGCAGCTGACAAACTTCAGGTAAAACCTAGCGAGTGCATAGTATTTGAAGACTCACTGTTCGGATTTCAAGCAGCACAAGCCGCAGGCATGAAGTGCATCGCTATCAAAAACAGCATCAATCAAAACAATCTCAATCTTGCTCTCAAAGCAATTAATTCTTATCACGAGGCAGAAGAGGCGCTTATAAAGCTATCTTCTGCTTCTCGCAGTTCTAAAGAATAGCTCTTTATTTTCACCCCTTTTCATATTATAGTTACCCTTTAAATCTCCGTTCATATCACCTATAAAAAAAGGGCTGTATATGCATTTCGTCAATCACGATAAAGACTGGTTCTTCGCCTGTCTCGAAAACAAGCCTCTCATTGAAAAACTAAAAAAAATCTCGTTAATCATATCAGACATCGATGGATGCTTAACTGACGGAAAAGTATATTACTCCAGCAACACTGAAATCGAAAAGTGTTTCTCCATTCAAGATGGATTCATGATGGCCAAGTGCAACCAGAAAAACATGCCACATCTCGCACTCATATCAGGCAGGTCAGATAAAGCCGCTGCGAAAAGAGCAAAAATTCTTAATATACCAGACGAACTCTACTACCAAGGGGTAGATAAAAATAAATCTAGCGCGGTCAAAGAAATCCAAACAAAACTATCAGTTAATATCGAAGAAACACTTTTTTTTGGCGACGACCTGCTTGATCTCGAAACGAAAAATTCTGTCGGTCTTTTTGCAGCACCAAGTAACGCACTCTTTTATATTCAAGACCATGCAGATATTATCGCTCCTCGTTCTGGTGGCAATGGCGCCTTACGCACAATACTAGATCTCTTGCTCTACGTACAAAACAAACATATCGCACACAAATCAATCGAGACTCCTATTATATAATGAGTAAACTTTTTATAAGCATCAGCGTAATCATATTGCTCGCAGGATTGGTGCTCTTTAGATCACGCAAAAAAGAGAAGTCAGGAACAACAACAAGAATTTTAGCCGAACAGGCCTACAAAGAAATCAAACAAAAAAGTCCCGCAAACAAACTATCACCAGAGGTTATTCTGAAAGAAACTGACCTATATGTGTTCGACCAAGACAACATAAAAGCCTGCCACATACAAGCGCAAGAGAGCAAAATCCACAAGAATGGCCTAATCACTTTATGCAAACAAAGCGTATGCACCATGACAACCAACAAAAGCTGGACCGCAACACTCCACGCCCCTAGGGCAGTAATCGATCACGAGAACAAAACCATCTTGTTTCCTAAAACAGTTACTGGATCAATCGATCAAAACAAAAACAATAGCATTTCGATACAAGCGCAAAAAGGAACCGTCGACTTGAAGACTAAAACGATCAACCTCTATGGGGTAACCAGTACCCTGAGCAAATTACACGAAAAATAGCCCTTTTCTCGCTCAAAAACTCAATTTTCTTCAACCCTAAAAAATCTATTAGATTAAGCTATAAATAGTTTCTATAAAAGGTTGAATTTCCAGGATCAACTCTGATAATCTGAATAGACGTAACGCTATTTCTGGGGAGTTAAATCGAATCTATGGGGAGCTAAATAGTGAAGAAACACAATCAAACATTAGAACTGATGGCGCGCTTCGCCGCATACAAACTCTTGGTTCCATTGTTCTTTCTGATCTTTTTACTTATTCAATCGACACAAACATAAAAATAAGGGCTGGTACATAATAACCAGCCCTTATGCTTTTTTCTCAGGCCTCTCTTCAAAATTATTAGTCGCCTTCACCTCACTCAATTAATTTTTTAAACCCCACATGACTCGAGAAGCCCATCGCTGCCGTCTTTTAAAAAAATCAAACTCTCAACGAGCGGATTGAACGAAGAATTCAATCCGCCGTCGTTACTAACTCACAAACAACTTAAACTGCTCAAAAATCATCAGACTCATCATCAGAACAAAGTTCTACAGCCTCCTCTCTTGTTTCTTTTTTACAAGAAGACTGCCCATAAAACCTTTGGACTCCGCCCCATGCTGCAACCCCAACACCTGCAACCGAAATACCTCCAGTAAGCCAGGCCACTAGAGTATACAAACGTTTCTTACGCTTGAGACTCTCAAGAACCTCGTCATCAGAATTACCTGCGAACTCAGTTATATCAATTTGGTCAGCACACTCTTGAAACTTCTTGCGACAATACCAAGAACCAAGACCCGCCACCAGCGCCGCTGACGCACCCCCAATCATCTTCATCTTTGGAGAAACTTCAAATGCGTTCATATTTGTTGGCAAAGATCCAACAAGCAAACTAAAAACTATTATTGCTAGGAAACTATTTCTTTTCATCATTCAGACCCTTTCGTGGTTCAACAAAGTAACATTTTAGTCCCATAACCAAAACGACACAACAACGGGCCCTATATGCTTTCATACTGAAAACACTACATTACAATTAGAAACACAACCACCCCAACAAAAAACACCGAATCAAAACGATCGAGCAGCCCCCCATGGCCGGGAAGAAGCGTCCCTGTATCTTTCAGGCCGGCCCGTCTCTTGAGAAACGACTCAAACAGATCGCCCCCGAACGCCGCCAATGTCAAAACAATCGACAATGGAAGCACCGATCGCCAGTTACCAGCTAAGACGAACGTAACAAATAATAAGACCCCTAGAAAACCTCCCAATAGACCTTCCCATGATTTTTTCGGGCTAATCGACGGACAAATCTTATGTTTGCCCCATAGGCTGCCAATAAGATACCCCCCGGTATCAGCTATCCATGAGATAAAAAATGGATACAAGGGAAAAAGAATATGAAAAGCTCTATACACATGATTGAGATAAAAAAGAGAAAAAATTGGAAATAACGGGTATATCGGGACAAGTAGCCACAAAAGTTTGTTTCGTCGACACAAAAGCGGCCACTCAAGAAAGATAATTATAAGAAAAATCGTAAGCAACATGACAGAAAAAACATGCTGATGCAAAAAGTATCCCCCTAAAAACAAAACACCGGAGACAACTCCGGTTATAATTCGTGTAAGCAAGTCAGACATTACTTTCCACCCTTTCCATAAATGATTTTTCTCAAACACAGGCCACATCCAGCAGCCCTTGTAAACTCTTGCTGGTCGTTTGGATGCTTCAGGTGATGGGAAATCGCATCAACAGGAAGCTCCCGTTTTCGCGCAACATCAAGCGCCGCTCCAACCATACGACGAATCTGATACCGCAAAAAACCACTGCTTTTGATCGTAGCACGAACCGCACCAAATCGCTCATACTTTTCAATTGCAATCGAGTCGATCGTTCGAACAGTCTTTTGCCCATTTTCATGCTTACAAAACGATCGAAAATCATGTTCACCAACAAAGCAGTCCATAGCGTTACGAAACTTTTCAAAATCGACCGACTCTATAAACTTCCAAAACCAACCATACCGAGCAATAAACGGTAACGGGCGTTCGTAAAACAAGTGATAGTAGTAGGTCTTACTCGAGACATGAGCGAAAATATGAAAATCTTGAGGCGCTTGCTCGATCGAACGAATAACAATGCTCTTAGGAAGAGCGTTGTTCCAGACGTACATAATTTGATCAGGACTGATCGATAGGTCGGTCCCGCATAGCGCAACCTGCCCCAACGCATGCACACCCGCATCGGTACGAGATGCCCCAACAAGAGAAATCGACCGAGAAAATGCAGTTGTAAATGTTTTTTCTAATACCGACATAACAGTCTCATCAGAAGGCTGCACCTGCCATCCATGAAAATCGGTCCCGTCATACGCAATAACTATTTTATACCAGTTCATATCTCTTTACTTTCTAATAAAAACAACAAAAAAACCCCCATCCAGACAGAAGCCTTGGACAGGGGAAATGGAGGTTATCCTAAGTTTAAGAACAATATCATTGTATAACGTGCCCCTCTAAAACGCAATAGTTTTTTTAAAGTTTCTTGGCGTTTTTTATTTTACAACAAGTAAAAATTATCTTTTATTTAATTCACCATACAGCTTACCGTACAGATTGTCGTATTGCGTTCTTGTAGCACGAATGCAAAACTTTTCCTGCATAAGCATTTCATTTGATTTTCTCATTGAATCAAGCAAGCCTTTCTCTTTGTAAAATAATAAAAAAGCAGAAGCAATCTTACTCTCAAGACTTGCACCGTTGAAACTATTTACAGGAAGCAATATACCATGAATGCCATCTGTAATAACATCGTGCAACAGACTATTATGCGTTATGATTACAGGAAGAAAAAAACTTAACGCCTCAAGCAATGCTATTGATAACCCTTCTGTCTGCGAAGAGAGCGCAAAACAGTCGAACAGATTATAGTAGCGATAGGCGTCCTCTTTTGCCCCGGCAAAAAAAACCTGTTTCGAAACGCTGCACTCATGGGCTGCTTTCTCAAGAGAAAGACGCTCTGGCCCATCACCAACAAGACATAACCTTGGCATTCGCATCCAACCTGAACTGATAACTATCTTTGAAAATTGTGCAAACGATCGTATTAGCAAGTCGTATCGCTTTATAGCATGTAACCTCCCAACCGATCCGATAACAAAATCACTATCAGAAAACCCTAGCGTCTGACGAGAGAGCGGGCCTAGTCGTGCTTTTTGTCTAAGTTTTTCTGAATCTATGCCGTTCTGTATCACAATCGTGTTTCGCAAAACATTCTTATTAGTACAAAACTGTTGCACAAAAGATCGCTCTACTGAATGGGCAACGGCGACAAAGCGAGCAGGAACAAAAAGAGTCGCTCGCTCAAAAAAATTACGGATAGCACCATGATAAGCACAGTCTCCATGCAGATCGCAGATGACCGGAATTTTGTACCACCACGAAACAATTCGTGCCATAATATTTGCCGACCACAACGCTGAGTGAATCACATCAGGCTTTATCGTTTTAACCAACGTGAAAAGCCTATAAAAAGAGAGTAAATCGTAAGGGGAAATCAGACCCTTGAGATAGTAGACAGGAACACCAAGCGCTCGAATTTTCTCGACAAACGGCCCGCCATAAATAAAAATCACAGCATGATCATGTTTTCGATCATGCTGTGATTGCCAAGACTCTAATAAATTGTGCAACGCCACTTCCGCTCCACCAATCTTTAAGCTCGTAATGACGTGTAAAATCTTCATCGTCTATTCGATAGGCTCCTTTGAAAGAATCTCGCTCTCTTTGTCGAGAAACGTCTGAAGCTTCCTACTTCTTGACGGGTGCCGCAATTTTCGCAACGCCTTCACCTCAATCTGTCGAATCCGCTCCCGCGTCACTGAAAAATCCTTCCCGACCTCTTCAAGCGTATGCTCAGACGCAACATCAATCCCAAACCTCATCTTTAGCACTTTTTCTTCTCGAGGAGTCAGCGTTTTGAGCACTTCACGAACCTTTTCTTTAAGATCATCATTAACCACCGCATCCATCGGCGTGTACTCATTTTCATCCTCAATAAAATCCTTTAGATACGTATCTTCGCTATCCCCAACCGGCGTCTCTAGAGAGACTGGTTCCTTTGAAATCTTAATAATATTTTTGATCTTCTTTTCATCAAGATTCAACTCTTTTGCAAGTTGAGCATATGACGGCTCCTTACCAACCTCTTGAACATACGTACGGGTAATCTTATTAATTTTATTAAGCGTTTCAACCATATGGACTGGAACTCGAATGGTACGAGACTGATCTGCAATCGCTCGAGTAATCGCCTGCCTAATCCACCAAGTTGCGTAGGTAGAAAATTTAAAACCGCGCTCAAACTCAAACTTCTCAACCGCCTTCAATAATCCAATATTTCCCTCCTGAATCAAGTCGAGAAAGTGTAAACCACGATTGATATATTTTTTGGCTATGTTTACCACAAGCCTTAGATTTGCCCTGGCAAGATCGTCCTTTGCAGACTTATCTTTAATCTGCGCCCGATAAAACTGTTGATAAAACCTCATCATCTTTTCTCGAGGCATTCCAGAGTCAGCTTCTGCCTTTTTAATCTGTTTTTTTGCCATCCGAATGTCTCGTTCAAGCACCTCGATCTGCTCTAAATCAGGCCCCTTTGGATTCTTGATTCCTTGGTAGAACTTGAGTTTTTCAGAATCGCGTTTTATCTCGTCATCACGCTCATGAATTTTTTCCAGAAGTTTATCGATCTTTTTACCAAACTTCCTAATCTGCTTGTTAGAAAGTTTTATTCTTTTAATTGCTGCGATGACTTCACTTTTATTTTCTTCTATCTTGACCAACATCTCTTTTTTCTTCTCAGGATTGCCCTCGATTTCCTTACGATAAGAACGATAAATCTTTTCCTCGTTGGCAACAAGTGCTCTTATTTCGCCAATCGTTTTTAAAAGTTTTTTTCGTTCGGCCTCAAACTTTGGAGAATTGTCCTCATCAAAATCAGAAAACTGAATTAGATCTTTTAAAAATAGCGGATCCTTTTCTAAGCGTTCCGCCGCAGCAAATAAATCCTTTATAACAAATGGAAAGTGCGAAATAGCATCCGCCGAATCGATTTTTCCCTGAGAAATATTGTTCGCAATAACTCTCTCTGTAGTTTTATTGAGCAAAGGGATTTTCCCTATCTCTTTTAAGTAAAGCTTAACCGGGTCATTGAGCTGCGGGGTCTCCATTAAATATTTTAACTTCGCAACTTCCTTGATCGCCTTGGACGACTCGTCAGCCTCCTTCTCTAGCTCAACCTTTGCGATTGATGACTCAAGATTACTTTTAATTGTTTGAAACGAAGAGGACTCTTCCTGCCCAAACCTCAAAAATCCACCGTCAGAAGACGAAAGATCCTCACCTGAAATTAAATCAATGTTCTCTTTCTCCAGAAGCTCTAACAGCTGATCCGTATCTTCTTCATCCAACTGATGCTTTTGTCGAAACGATGCCACCTCCTCATACGTAAGGACACCCTCATTACCGCCCTTTTCAATAAAAACGGCAACCTGTTTTTCTATATCTTTAAGCGTTATCTTATTGTCTTTTTCTCCAGACATCTTTATTTTTCTCGCCAGAATCCTGTTTTTGCTAACAGCTTTTTTCGGCTTAGAGCCGGTCATAACCTGTTTTGCCGCGCTCAACACTTGCCTTGTAAGACGGCCAAGCGCAGAAACTTTCTTCTTCGCAACTTTTTTCTTCTTAAAAACCGTCTCCTTAGAGACTTTTTTCAAAACCTTCTTTTTCACAACCTTTTTCTTTGTAATCTTCTTTTTGGCCGCCTGCTTTTTCTTTACCATTTTTTTCTTGACCGTTTCCTTCTTGCGCTTACTCATATAAGCCCCCTTTCTTTCATCTCTTTTTTTAATTCTAAAAATGAATGTAATAACCCATTGACCGTCTGCTCATCGCACTGTTGCTTTGCCTGGAACACCTTCTTTTTCATGTCCTGGACAATTCGCTTCCAATTGTTTTTTCGAAATCGAAACTGCAGCTTCTCAAGTAAATCGTATGGGAACTCCTCCTCTACAACAAAGCTCTGTTCTATTACCCAATCACGATCAACAGGATCATCAAAAAATTCCAACAATGAATCAAATCTCTGACTCGATAACGGGCTCTCATTAAACAGTGCTATTTTTGTCAAAACCGCTTTAACCGGTTTCGAAAAATAGGGCAACAAATCCTTATCAACAAAAAACTTTTCAATACCCGTTGCATTATTTATCACGATCGACGCAATCTTTTTCTCAATTGGAGAAACATCACAAAACTTTTCACACACAACATCTTTCTGTATGCTTTTCTCCACATCTCGTTGGGGTGTTATGCCCTTCTGACGATGACGCTCAAGCAAAAGTTTAAGCGATTCAAATGGAATCTGCATCACGCTCGCCGCCTGCTGAAGAAGAAGATCTCGTTTAAACGCATCATCAACTCGAGCGAGCACCTGAATAATTTTATCGCACAACTCCATCTTCTCAGAAAGCGACTTTCCCCAAAACTGTTCGCCTAAAGTCCCAACAAAAAACGTAATAATGTCACTCGCCCGATCAACCAGCAAATCAAGCTTCCCGTGACTCTCCAAAAACGATGCGGGATCATGCCCCGGCTCCAGCTGCACAATTTGCAAATCAAGATTTGCTTCCCAACACAGTTTTGTTAACCGCAAAATAGCCTTTTGTCCTGCATTGTCACCATCATAAAGCACGTAAAGCGTTTTTATATAACGGGAAAGTGTCTTGAGATGGTCAGCTGTACATGCCGTCCCTAACGTTGCAATCGTATTTTTATATCCATGCTGCACCATCGCAACACAGTCGGTATAACCCTCAACCAAAAATGCCTTCCCAGCATACTGCATCTCTTTTTTTGCAAGGTCCAACCCGAACAATAGCTTTCCCTTCGAAAAAAACATCGACTCTTTGCTATTGTAGTACTTTGCTCGTTCGTCATTCGGCAAAAATACCCTTCCACCAAACCCACAACCACGACCTAGCATATCTCGTATTGGAAAAATAATTCTTTCTTCAAATGGCGAGTAAAGCGTTGTTCTTCCCTGAGCAACAACGCCAGCCTCAATCAAATCTTTTGTGAGTACGTTCTGTGTCGCCATATCTTTTAAAAACCGATTCAAAACACGAGTCCCTCCAGGAAAGTATCCTATCGAAAACCGCTTCCATTCGCCCTGACCAACCGATCGTTTTTCAAGATATTTTTTTGCAACAGTATTAATCAAAAGCTGATCATGGCACCAGCGTGCCGCCGAATCACACGTATGAAAGAACTGGTCCTTCTGCCCGCTCTTCACCGGAGACGTAAAATCTCTTTTCATATCACTCGGAACCTGAATCGCATACTTATCGATCAAGTGGTGTACCGCCTCAATCTGAGACATATTCTCAATTTTCGCAATAAACGCTATCAAGTCTCCCCCTAAGTGACAACCAAAACAGTAGAATATTTGCCTATCAGGACTCACCGTAAACGAGGCATCTGTTTCCGAGTGAAATGGACACGCCCCCTTCCAGTAACCGCCAGCACGCTTGAGCTGCGAATACTCAAGGACAACGTCGAGTATAGAAAGTTTTGATTTTACAAAACTAAAAATCGACATCTAACGTGCCTCTTTTTTATTTTTTATATCTTTATTTTTTTTTCCGTAGACAAGGTTAATTAAAACAACAAGTGATATGAGAAAAAGAACCGAAACGATCCCCCGCATTGCAATATCACCGTCCCCACGCCAAAGATCAACCGTAAACCGAGAACAGCTCTCAAGAATCAGATAAAGCAAGACAAGCGTTCCAGGTATTCGATAAATCCTTTTTGAAACAAAGTACAAAATAAAAAAAATAGACAACGAAGCGAGAGATGAATAAAGCTGTGTCGGATGAAGAGGAACATGAAGCGGCGCGAGTGAGTGTAACGAGCTAAAAGTCACACCCCACCACTGTTTCGTCGGCGCACCGTAACAACACCCAGCAAGAAAGCACCCAACCCGAGCCACCGACTGCAGCAATGGAACATACAAGGCTATCACATCAAAAAACGGAAAAATCGCAGTATCAATTTTTTTTAAATAAATTGATACTGCGACCAAAACAAAAATAATCGACCCAAATAAACTAAACCCACCAACCCAGGGGTAAAAAATCTCTGCAACCGAATCAAAACTAAACAAGTTAAATAATACAAAAAGAAATCGCCCGCCAACAATAGCGGACAAAAAACCAATAAACAGAACATTGAGATAGTTCTCATCAGAAATTAAGCGCTTACGCCGTGGGTGTCTATAGGTTAAATAAGTAAAAAGCATGAATCCAAGCGCAATCATCAAACCATAACCGTTGACCCACAAGGGGCCATAAATATGAAAAATTCGTGGACACATCGAATATTACCTCGAAACCATGGTTTTACAGCTATTTTTTGGCTTAGACGCAAGGATAGAAAGTTTTTCCAGTATATCATAGAAGTGCGATTTTAGGAAGATAGGCCAGAGAGGTTCCCGGAAGGGAGAAATAAAATTTATGAGAGAATTCCATGGGGATGTGTCGTGGTTGAACCAGCGAACAATATCAATTTTGGTTGCGGGGGCTGGATTTGAACCAGCGACCTTTGGGTTATGAGCCCAACGAGCTACCAGGCTGCTCTACCCCGCGATGTATTCGATTTCAAGAACATGTTTCTAAGTATAGGGACTACAAACACGGTGTCAACAAACAAGTTTATTAATCTTAGCAAAGAACGTGAGTTTAGAAACCTCACTTTTCAGCCGGTTCTACACGTTCCCCACGTAAAAGATGTAACAGTCGTTTAAAATCGTCTGGAACCGGACACCAGTAATCGTACCGCTTACCCTTAAAATCAAACGCCAACTTCCACGAATGCAGCGCTGGGCGCTTGATAAACTTCGACTCGTTTCCGTACATAATGTCCCCAAGCAGGCCATGGCCTAACGCCGCGAAGTGAACCCTGATCTGATGAGTCCTTCCTGTCACAATCCTGACAGAGACAAGCGAGCAATCTTTATAGTATTGTACGACTTTGTAGTGCGTAAGGGCCGGCTTACCAGCATAACTGACATGTGACATCTTATTTCGCTCAACAGGATGACGTCCAACGGGCAACTCGATTTTCCCCTCTTGGTCAGGATGCCCCGTAACAACGGCTAAATAACTCTTCTGAATAAGACGATCTCTAAATTGTCTCGCTAGCTCGATCTGAGCCTTGATGTTTCGAGCAACGACCAACAACCCTGAGGTCCCCTTATCAAGCCGGTGCACAATGCCAGGCCGCTCATTATCATCAAACTCGGAGAACTCTTTAAATCTATGCAGAAGCCCATGCACAAGGGTAGGATCATACCCCTTTTCTTTTGTATGGTGAACCGTTAGTCCAGCCGGCTTATTAATGATAAGAAAATCTTTCTGAGTATCAACAATATCAAAATCGACGTACTGGGGCTCTACGGCAAAAGCGGCAGGCTTCGGAAACGAAATAATGATCTGGTCGCCCTTGCTCACCAAAAAGCTCTTTGAAACTCTCCGGCCGTTCACCTCAACCAGGCCCTGGGAGACCAATTTTTGGAAGTATGACCGAGAAAAGTCTGGAAATTCACGAAACAGAAACGCGTCGAGACGCTCTTCGCTCGCGCAATCACAGCTAATCGTAACTATTTTCTCAACACTTGTGGTATTATTGTCTTTCTCCACTTTTTTGGTATCCTTGCGGTTATTGCTTATAATTCCTATGGTTTTATAGTATCATATTTTTATAGTTGGCGCACAAGAAGGAATCGCGGATGCTGCATACTCGAAACGTTGAAGAAATTCTTGCCCAAATCGAAAATAACATCCTATCCGTTATTCGCGAAGACACACTCCAAGGCCAAGAGCTCTGGAAAAAACTGCTACGCCAACATCATGCTGACATAGCCGAAATCATAGAAAAAATTGACACCCCAAAACAAAAACTTCTCTTCAAAAAGCTTCCCCGAGCCCTTGCCGTAAAAGTATTTCAAGAGCTCACCGAAAGCATCCAAGCGAGTCTCATAAAAACCTTAGACCTCGACGAAGCGGCAATCATCTTTCAAAAAATGCCGTCTGACGAGCTCACCGATCTCTTTGAGTGCGTTTCAGACGAAGACCTACAACAATATCTAAAACTTATCCAAAGAAAACAACGAAATAAAATAATCTCGCTGCTCCATCTGGACCCTGACTCCGCAGGAAGAATTATGAACAGCGATGTCATCACGCTCCAACGAGACTTCACCATAAAAAAAAGCGTTTCGCTCTTGCAACGCGTTGAAATCCCAAAAGAAACAATGCGACGAATTTACGTCACCAATCGAGACAACATTCTCGTTGGGTACATCAACCTTGAAGATTTAGTTATCAATAAGTCTGAAACACCACTCACTCACGTGATACACAAAAACGAACTCGCTATTAACGTGCACGTGGACCAAGAAGAAGTCGCTAGACAGATGCATCACTACGGACTTCTATCCGCACCGGTCGTCGATGAGCAAAACAACTTTCTTGGTGTCATCACCGCCGACGATATCGTCGATATCGTTGAAGAGGAAGCGAGTGAAGACGTCTATAAAATGTCCGGTCTCGCCCCCGTTGAACACAGCTACTTTCAAACGACGTTTTCAAGCCTCTTCTTCCAGCGAGGCATCTGGCTCGCCTCTCTTCTCATCTTTCAAAGTCTTTCTGGATTCATTCTCGGAAAATACCAAGCCCTCATTCAAAACCATGTCATCATGTCATTCTTCCTAACCATGCTCATTGGCACTGGGGGAAACGCAGGAAACCAATCCGCGACCCTGGTCATTAGGGGGCTCGCAACCGGTGAGATCTCACGAAAAAATGCAGTCCGAGTTCTTGTTAGAGAGTTCGGCATGTCAATCGCCCTTGCCTCGGTACTCTTTCTCGTAACTTTCGCCCGCATCTATTTTTTATACCATAACCTAACTGCCACCATCGCAATCGGCATCTCACTCGTTCTTATCATCAACATGTCGATGATCCTCGGGGCGTTTATTCCATTCCTCCTAGAGCGGCTTAACCTAGACCCAGCCCACTCAGCAGCACCGTTTCTCGCCACCCTTATGGACATCTTGGGTATATTAATATACTGTGCCGTCTGCAGTAGGTTTCTCGGCTAAGTATTAATCAAAGAAATTTTCTTATAGTTGCTTGACAAAAGAGCGGCGAATCCTATACTTTTTAACATGTAGTTGAGCCGCTAGCTCAGTTGGTAGAGCAACAGCCTTTTAAGCTGTGGGTCGCAGGTTCGAGCCCTGCGCGGCTCACCATTTTTTTGGTGTGTCCCCATCGTCTAGCCAGGTTAGGACACAGGATTTTCATTCCTGTAACAGGGGTTCGAATCCCCTTGGGGACGCCATGTAATTTTTCGGAAGGTGTTTCACTCATGTTCCGACGTAATCAGTCGCCATATTCTCCGTACAATAATATTCTTGGATGGATCTTAACAATCCTCGGAGCGGTTATTCTTTTTTTCGCTCTTGGGGAATTTCTATTTCGGCTAGCAATTGCCGCTCTCGGCATCTATCTTCTTTATAATGGTCTAAAACTAAGAAACCAACACCATCATATCACGATTCTATTCAATAGATTCGGCGGCCAGTTCCGAAGGTGGTAACCTACACGACCCGGCATGCAACAATCGCCGAAATCGACCGAGGCTGACCGGCAAGTAGCGGTCGGGCAACATTTTTAAGTGTCGCACCAGTCGTGCAAAGATCATCAACAAGCAAGACATTTTTGCCTCGCACAATCGCACAATATATATCATGATATTTTCGCTGGACAACAAAAACAGAATCGACATTGTCCTGTCGCAAATCATGTGATAAATTCGACTGAAACCTTGTTCGTTTGGCTCTCTTCAGGAGATCAACCACAGGTATGTCAAACTTTTTGCTCAGCACACAAGCGATCTCACGAGACTGATTAAACCCTCGTCGAGCATAGCGCGTCCAATGTAACGGAACCGGAATAAGATAATCAAATTTTCCAACGTCCAGACGACTCATTATTTCCCCTAACTGACGGGCCGCTAATCTATCAGAACTCTTTTTGCGTAAAATAAGCGATCGCAAAGGTTCTTTATAATCTGATACTGAATAAATTTTAATCGAAATATTTGTCGTAAGAGAAATAAAAGAAGGAGGAATTTTTTTAATTCGTGAAAAACAATCTGAACAAAAAACCTGTTCTCGAGCAACAAATCGGTCACAGGCTCGACACAAAAATGGATAGACGAGCGAGATCAACTCATAACCCACACTAGCAACTGAAGCACAAAATTAACAAGCACACCAGAGAGAATCTCAGCCCCTAGCACGCCGAAAACTCCTGGTAGTTTCTCTATATATTCAATAAGCCTTCGATACCATGCAAATGGCTTTAGTGTATTCAAAAGATGAAACAGAACAAAACCGAAAAAAATAATCCTCCACCGAAGCGGTACTCCAGCAAGAGAAATCATAACCCCAAGAATCTTGTCACAAACAATCGCCTTAGGCGCCTTCTCAGGATAAGCGTGTAACGCCCATTGAGTAATAATAAGAAAAAGTATCGCGGTAAATGCGATCGTCCAGTAAAACAACAAATTCCCCAACCAATACACACTTTGAAAAAGTAAAAGAAAAGGTACGCCAAGCGCCGATGCAAAAACACCCCCAAGCCACCACTCACCCAGTGGACTTAACGTTGCAACGGCATAGCACGCTCGTTTTATATTTTCGTTCGCTCGCATAGTAACCCCTTTACTAAAATACCCCCCATACCAACCACAATACAGGCATCCGCCACATTAAACGTTGGCCAATGCCAACTCCACACACCGGTAGAAACGTAGATATCAATGAAATCAACAACCGCACCGTAATAGATCCGGTCAAAAAAATTAGATAATGCCCCAGCAAGAACCAGTAGCTCGAACAAAATCATCGTACCACGCCGATACTCATGTATGGTATAAACCAAGAAAAAAACAATCACAATTGCTATAAATAACGCCAAAAAGTAAAGCCCTAGATAAGAACTTCGGTTGAAAAGCCCCCAACTAACCCCGCGATTCCACATCAACGTAAAATTCAAGCCGGGAAATAACGAGACCTGTCGCCCCCCAAGAACCGTTACCGCCAACCACTTAGAAATACGATCAAGCGCTATAATCCCCAAAAAAACCGCCGTATATAACCACCACAAACTTTGTTTTTTATACATAAAAGTCTCCTTAGGCCCTCAGTTGCGCTCCCAATTTGGTCGCTGCTCGCAACGCATTCTCACGAACTGTATCGATTTCACTCTTCTCCAAAGTTTTTTCAGGATGGCTTACCCATAACCGAAACGCAACCGACCGTTTGTCAGCCCAGTCTTTCTTGTCAAAGAAATCGATCAACTCAACCCGTTCAACCAGATCATCGCTATCGAACAAACAGGCCTCTAGCTCGACCGCAGCAAGTGTTAGCGGCACCATAAGAGACAAGTCAAACGTAACACCCTGATATTTCGAAATTGGGGAATATATAAGATCTTCTTTTGGAAACGAAAGCAATCTATCAAGACTAAGCTCAAAAAAGAACGCCTCACTCTCCTCAAGTGCACCCAACCGATTCAAAAAAATCTTATCAATTTTTCCAATAACACCAATTCTAGTATTCTCATGAAACAACTCTGCCGACTGGTACGGCATCACCCATGGATATTCACGCCCCTTTTCATCAATCTTCTTACAGGTTACTTGAGACACACCACACAACTTCAAAAGATCAACTATATACTGTTTACACTCGTAAAAATCGACCGGTTTGCGTTTCTCAAAAACAATACCGGCAACACTCTTTTCCTCTCGAGCCTGACCACCAACTATCCTAAACACACGACCACACTCAAAAAACCTCATACTATCTTCGTTGGAACAATTATGCTTGGTATTTTTGAAAAGGTTCGGTAAAAGCGTTGTCACTAAACGAACATTGTTTTCTGAAACAGGGTTTGCGAGGGAAAGATTATCGTCAAACAGTGGAGCGCCAAGCCCAACTTCAGTTAAAAATTCTTCATCATAATAAATATAGTTTAGCTGTTCGGTCATACGAACAGTTTGGACTAAAAATTGCTTCATCTTGCGCAACCGAAAAACAGGGGTCAAGTCATAAGGCTTCTTCTTAAGCTCCGGCAATTGCAAAGCGATATTATTAAGCCCGAAAAAGCGAATTACCTCTTCGAGTATGTCCTCTTTGCTTTCGACATCTTTTGCCCCTCGATACGAAGGTATTGTAATCGTATATAGGATATCGTCCCGATCGCCAATAACCTCAGGCTCACCAGCAACCAAAAATCCAATACGGCTCAATGGCTCAATAATATCACGCTCTTCAAACTTGACGCCCGAGCGCCGCTCAAGAAACGAATGAGTTACCCCGATCGTTTTTTCCTGAAAAGGCTCACCTATGCAAATAACATCACCAGATACTTCTGGATCGAGCCCCATCTCCTGAGCAAGAGATAAAAACCGTAAAATCGCATCGGTTATCTGGTTGGGATCAAGTGTTTTTTCGAAACGGGTCGAAGAATCGGTCCGAACCCCATGGCGCATCGCCGTACGCCTGACAGAAACAGGACTAAAGTTTGCAGACTCAAAGAATATTGATGTCGTGCTTGAACTAATCGAATCATGTAGTCCACCCATAACGCCAGCAAGACCAAGTATTTTTTCAGCATCTGCAATAACAAGATCTTGTTTTGTAAGCTCTAGCTCCAGACCGTCAAGAAGCACTAATTTCTCGCCCCCTTTTGCCATTCTGGCAACAAGTTTTTGCTTGCTGATTTTTTTCGCATCATACGCATGCACCGGCTGGGACCAGTCGAGCATGACATAATTGGTCAGGTCGACAATCGCATTAATCGGTCGCAACCCAACTTTGATAAGTCTGCTCGCAATAAAAATGTTTGAGGGTCGATTTTTAATAGACGAAAAATAAAGCCCGGAAAAACGCTTACACGCATCCAGAGCTTTAATCTCAATGGAGAACTGGGGCCGTCCGCTACCCGTTTCTCCAGTAAGGTCTGTCACAAAATGTTTTTTATCTCTCAATGGCAATCGTAAAAACGCCGCTATTTCTCGAGCAAACCCTCGATGCCCCCACATGTCAGGGCGATGAGTCAAAGACTTATTGTCAACATCAAAAACAACGTCCTCTGTCTCAAAGAGATTTCGCCAAGAACTTTCAGCCTCATCAGGAGAACAATCAAATGCCGGAAGCAACCCATCTTTATCTAAACCAACGTCCCTGCAAGTCGCCCACCGAAACGATTTGCCCTCTTTAAACACAAGAAAGAAATAATCTTTGATACTATCTGGTCGAGTTGGCAAATCAAGCTCTTTTTTAAGCTCTGAAACCATAAGCGAAGCTGTTTTATCCTGGTCAATCACTCGGGCTAGAAACAGTTTTGAGAGGTCGATTGTTATTTTTTCAACCTCCTCTATTTCTGCAGTTATCTGGTTAAATTTGGAAAAAATTTCACTAACATCCTGTTTTTTCCAATTCGCATCGATATGATCAAAGACCCAGGCTAACGATATCTTCATGATTTGGCACTCACTCTGTGAAAATAGTACGGCACAATCTCGTCTTAGAATGCCCAATAATCCAGTTTGCGTCAAATTGACAACCTATACAAAGCCAAGTACACTCGGTTGACAACACAACATGAATATCCAAATGGTCAAATGTTTATTTGGGAGGCCCTCTTGTCACGATTGCCACAATTAAAAAATCTCACCGCAATATTACTAACAATAACAATCATAATACACTCCTGCTCTTGTAGCCCTTACAATCATGATAAAAAAAATCTTGATATCTACCAAGATGGGATTGCCGCTATAAAAAATCTGATTGAAACTCGCAATGCCCTCGAAAAAAAACTCTTAATTCTTGAAGAATATCTTAAAAATAAAAGAGAAAGAGAACACCCAGAAAATCCTGAGCTATTTAAGAATCTTGAAGACGAAAAAAAAGAGATTAACGAAATCCTGAAGAGTATCGCAGTTATCGCACCTCATATCGATTCGCCTCCCCCTCCCGGTCACACAGGAGAAAAAATAATATTTAGTAACAAAAAAAACAAAAGTCGATCGAGATCAAAAGCAGCCCTTGTTATTCTTGGCGCTCTTAGTGGAGCGGCCGCCATAGGGGCCCTGCTCTATTTTATGTTTCGCGTAGGCCCAAAAACCGAACCAACAGCACCTGAAGCACAAACAGAACCAGAACCAGAAATTATACAAACACAAACAATAGAAATACAAACCGAACCAGAACCTAAGCCCAAACAAAAACAAGTCTCTATCGAATCAATACTTGGCCCTTGCAACAAAGAAATACTCTTAGCTTATGCAACCGCAGTACAATATAGTTTGTCCAAAACAGACATTAAATATCTAAACAATCCACAAAAACGAGTCTGTGACAAGAATAGATTAATCGCAGAAAAGCTTAGTTCTCTTCTAGAAGAAAGACGTATTATGGAAGATCACAACTTCAATACAGCAGAAAAATCAAAAATCCCGAAGACCAATAAAAGTAAAGAAGAGCAAGAACTCAACGCGGCCATCAGGGTTGCAAACTTCTTCAAGAGTAAATTTCTTGGGGAAAAAATAGAAGAACACAGATTTCAAATGACAACAAAATCTAAAAGTATTCTCCGAGTCCAAAGGCTAGAACCAAAGATTTAGTTAGGCCGCAGGGCTCGTCACCGCTGGCTCCTCGGCCACGCTTTCTGGTTTAGTAGTCAGCCCCTAACGGGGACTCCAGCTCTGCCATCGTATAAACGACCACAAATCAATATAGATATTTCGTCGAAATAATCGTTGTAAAAAATTTGCATCTTCACGTTCGAATCCCTCGATACAACTTTCTCATTCTAACGAAATTCGAAAATCACTCGCAACGAACGGGGTTGCTGGAGCCCCCTAGGGCGACTGCTATCATGCCAGCCTAGGGTGAACCGCCCTTAAAACCCCCGAAGGGAAGCCCTAGGCCAAATTCGTAAAAATCTTAACAAATACAAATCGTTTTAGTAGCATCAAATTACATTCGTATCATTCGTCTTTTTAACCGCAAACGTTTCTTTGAGAGTCAAGTTTCAACCTTAACCGAAAGGGGAGGAGGAATATGCGCAAAACATAGAGTCTTTTTCTTATATATCGAAAAACAATAAAAAAATCTTAAGAAAAGATTAGGGAGAAAAAATGAACAACTTAAAAAAAATAATCGTTGGTGTAATGTTCTTCGGCATGATAGGCAGCCAATGTTTCACGGTCGAAACCAATGAAACATTCAAGAACATAGACCTCGCCGGCACCCGCGTCATGCTCGAAAACCAACTTACTTTACTTGATGCTAACTGCGAAAACCTCTCAGTAGAAGAAGAAAACCAACTTGCCCTCGAAAGAAAAAACATTAAGAGAGCGATTCTCCACCTAAAAGAGTTGGAAGAACACAGAGGCGCCGCCGAGTACTGGCAAAAAATTAAAGCGAAGGCAACAAAAGGCACCATCATCGCCGCCGCCGCCGGCCTTACCGCAGCAGTCATAGGAACCGTTCTGATATGGAAAGGCATCAACACATATCGTGAAGCAAAAACTGATCGGGATGCCGCAATAACAGAACGAAACACAGCAAGACAAGCTCAAGCCAATGCTGCACAACAGTTTACCGTACAACAGGTCGCCCTTGGTAAACAAATAGCCAATTTACAAGAATTGATTACTGCTGAAAAGGTGAACGCCAAAGAAGCACAAATACAAATGGCTATCCTCAGCGAACAAATAATAGAAACCCAAAACAACATCACGGACCCCCGCTATCTTAGTCAATTACTAGCAAAAAACCCTACTGTCAGTCGATATCCAAAACTGATCGCGAAAGCGAACCGATTCCCTGGTTACGTTGATAAAGCAGAAAACGATAGAAAAGCAAAAGAAGACAAAGAAAAAGAAAAGGCCCTAAAACAAATAAACAAAGACACAAAAAATAAAAACCCAAATAAAAATCATAAAGACAATATAGAAGTATTTGAGATGCCAACAGAATAACCGTTTTTTGCATAATCAAGCTAAGGGGCGCAGAGAACGCGCCCCCTAGCTTTTAAACTTTACGAAAGAAAAATTTTATGAACAAAAAAACTCTCTCGCTCTTACTCGTCACCACACTAGCAAGCTGCTGCTACAAACTACCAATTAACGCGTTCGACCTTAAAAAAGAAGTTCGAAAAGTCACAAAACCAATTGAACAAGAAATAAAAAAAGCAGCAGCAGACGCGAAAGAAGTTATCGAAAAAGAAATTAAAAAGCCAGAGGGTTTTTTAAAAAAAATTACATCTATCTTTTCACTTGAAAAACTTCTACTAGCAAACCTGCCCCTCATCTACATCCTTCTGATCGCCTTCGCTATCGGCATCGCCGTAAGCTTCACCCCTTGCATCTACCCAATGATCCCAATAACCATCGGTCTTTTGCAGTCACAAGCAAGCCCATCCATTGGACGAAACTTCATGCTTGCATCATCATACGTCGCCGGTATGGCAACCGTATACGCCACCCTAGGCTACGTCGCCGCAACCACAACCCTTATTCTCGGTCAGTGGCTCGCAAACCCATTCTTTATAGCATTTCTTGTCTTACTATTTTTATATCTTGCATTTTCAATGTTCGGGTTTTACGAAATTTACATGCCACGATTCTTACAACGGGGAACTCAGGTGAAAGTCAGAGGATCAATTCTTTATAGTTTTATATTTGGCGCCGTCTCCGGCACTGCAGCCTCACCCTGTCTGACTCCGGCCCTTGCTCTGCTTCTTGGATACGTTGCCAAACGCGGCAACCCGCTTGTCGGCTTCGTTACACTATTCGTGTTTGCCTTAGGCATGGGACTTCTCTTAATCGTCATCGGAACATTCTCGAACAGTATCACCGCCCTGCCAAGAGCCGGCACATGGATGAACGAAATCAAAAAATTCTTTGGGTTTTTGTTGCTCGGCGTATGTGTTTACTTCTTGAATCCATTTCTTAGCTCGACAACGTCAAGTGTCCTGTATCTATCAGTTGCACTGATCATGGCCAGCTATTATGGATTTGTAATCATAAGAAGCTTTACGAAGAAATAGTCGTGAAAAAACAGGCTTTCACCCTTATTGAACTGATGGTCGTCGTAGCAATTGTTGCGTTTCTAGCAAGCATCGCCGTTCCCAAATATTTCCAATACTATAAAAAAGCAAGACAGGCAGAAGTAGCGATGCTTCTTGCATCGCTACACACCGCACAACAGCTCTACTGGGCTGAGCACGGTACCTACACAACAAATCTTAACGGCCCCGGCGGCCTAGGATGGAAGCCTGAGGGAATGTTTTTCTACACTTATGGCTTTTATTTTACAGGGGCACAAGAGGGAGTTAATTACTTTACTGGAAAGCTGAACACACCGGCACGTGTGCTTAGAGAAAGCCACGCAAGCAAACAAACGTTTCTGGCACAAGCAGCAGGAAACACAGACGAAAAAAACATGTTTGACATCTGGAGTATTAACGAAGCCCGAGACATTAGACAAAGATAAAAAAGCCTAGAAAAAAACGCGAAATAAAAACGATTCAAAAAAAAAGTAAATCGTTGCCCCTAACGCAAGAAAAGGCCCAAACGGGATTCGTGTGTTTCGCCCCTTTTTTGTCAGCAACAAATAACCACCACCAATAACTAATCCACTTACTGAGCCGATAAAAACAGAAAACCACACCCCGATAGGGCCAAGAAAAGAACCGATCATCGCAAGTAATTCCATATCACCAACCCCAAGGCCATCTCTTTTCGTAAAATATTTAAATAAAGCAGCAATTGACCAAAGAACCCCATACCCAACGAGCGCCCCCAACAAACTCTCCCAAAAAGATACTCGTGTAAATCCAAATAACGATAGCAATACACCAACAGGCGCAAGCCAAATACTAAACACCTGTGGTATAACCATCGCCTCAAGATCGGTTCGAATGGCAATAATAAGTGCACTAAAAAAAAGAAGATACGACGCGAGGGGGAAAAATAAAACTAGAGATGTAAATAAAATCCCAGATAAAAGCTCAATACATGGATATAAGATCGAGATAGATGCTCGACAGAAGCGACAGCGCCCTCGTAATAAAACCCACGAAAGAATGGGAAGATTGTCGTACCAGAAAACAATTTTGCCACAAAATGGACAAACCGATCGTTTGGTAAAAAATGGTTTATCGTACGTAATGCGATACGCAACAACGTTTAAGAAAGATCCCCAGCACAAAAAAATTGAAAATAAAAACAACACATAGAATATATCGAACATAACGATCTAGTAACTTTTATTATTAACCCTTAATACCAGTGATACCGGCTTTTACAAGATCATGAAGATGCACAATCCCAACAACACGATCTTTGTCGGTCACAACAAGCGAGGTAATATTAAACTCCTCCATAATCTCAAGCGCTGCATATGCTTTAACACCAGCAGCAACCGTTTTTGGATTATGCGTCATAATTTCGTGCGCCCGTTTTTCAAAAAGTTCTGGGCCCAACTTGCACGCACGCCGCAAATCGCCATCAGTGATAATACCCAATAATTTTTCACAACCATCGATATTATCAAAATTATCAAGACTATCGACGACAATAACCAAACCTAATTTTTTCGCGGTCGCTTTAACAATAACGTCTTGAAAAGAGCTCTCTTTTTGCACAAGCGGAAGTTCATTTTTACCGTACATAAACGACTGAACCGTACTCAGCAGCTGCTTGCCAAGCGCCCCTGCAGGATGCGCTCGAGCAAAGTCATTTTTTTCAAAGCCTTTTGCCTTACTTACCGCAACCGCAACCGCATCACCAAACGCAATCATCAATGTAGAACTGCTTGTTGGAGCCAAATTCAACTCACACGCCTCACGATCAAACGGTAAACAAACAGAAAGATCAACTAAAAACGATAGCGCCCCACGCCGGCAACAGATCAACGCTGTCTTATTTCCTTGCGCACGCAAAGCATCAATAACCTGGGTCAGCTCTGTTCCGGTACCACTCTTTGAAAGAGCAATAAAAAGATCATCTGGACGAACCATACCAAGATCACCATGAAGCGCCTCACTTGGATGCAAAAAAATAGACGGCGTTCCCATACTCGAAAACGTCGCTACAAGCTTGCGCCCAATATGCCCAGACTTCCCCATACCTGAGAAAACAACACGGCCACGAACACGCAAAATCTCCTGAACAAGACTTACTCCCTCGTCGGGTAACTGTTGCGCCGCGGCAAGAAGCGCCTGCATCTCTTTCTCAAGCACAGAAATAAGATCGTTTTTTATAGTGACTTGACTACTCATCAGAACTATCGTCCTCGGAAGCTATTTTGTCTAAAATACCGGTAATTTTTCGCTCTTTTTCTTTCGTTTCATCATACTTAAAAACTAGATTGGGAACGTACCGACTGCTCATCGCCTGCGAAAGCGCTTTGCGCATAGAAGGCTTATACAACTTTAAAAGTGGAAACCCTTCGTCAAACGCTTCTTTCGTCGTATGAGTTGAAAAGTAAATAAAACAGATCCCACCGTCTCGAGATAGTTCGACGCGAGTAACGAACAAAGAAGAAAGCCTTGATTCGTCAGCAGTAATCTGCCGAACCAAGGCTGAAATTTCTTGTAGTAAGAAAGATTTTTTTTGTTCCCGCTTAATTTCGGAAACTTTTGATTTTTTCATGAAAATTTTAATTAACGATAGAGAGCAGCAACACTTTTTACAATGTTGTTTTTAATTGCTCGCATAAGTCGCTTGCGGCGCTTTTGGGTTGTTGACTCAAAGTAAACTCGCCGCTTCATATCGCGAACAATGCCCTCGCGCTCAACTTTTTTCTTAAGAATCTTAAGACTTCGCTCAATATTCCCTGAAACACCAACTTCTATATTATATTTTTTTGACACGGTAAAACTCACCACCTTTCTCAGCCGTTCGTCTCGAGTGATCTACAACACCACTAGGCGCTAAAAATCATATCTAGAGGCACGAGCGGTCATTCCAAAAATACCCAGTAATTATAGGCTAAATTGATTTTTTTGTCAAAAGGCGAATGAGACGGTTCCTAACACCGTATGCGTCTTATAGACTCGAACACCAGAAACGTGCCACTGGCCGGCCCCACCTATAGACAAATCGGACGTAACTTGATAAGAAAACCCCAACTGGAACATCTGACTCTTCCAAAACGAATCTTCCTCAAGCTTGCTTGGGCAAAAACAGTCGCTCCTACCAGAATCACACTCTTTCAGCGATATCGAATCTCGCTCGTGCTTGCAGTACAAATAGTCGAAATAAACCGACAGTGTATCAATAATATTTTTTCCCATCATGGAAAAAGAAAAATTTATGCCATGACCAAACGTCCTTCGAACCTGCGCCTTCCATGGGTAAATCCCTGAAAGTTCATTACAACAACACCCCTGCCCACTTGTCGTCACATGTGGCACACGAAGCGTCTGTGTTTTCGTTTCAAAAACGGTTGCTCCGCCACCAAAGTTGACCTGAACTGTATCAATAAAATTAAAGTTGAGCGCTCCCTCAAACGTTATCCCCCAAAACCCGTCATGACCTGACGACAAAGAAAACGCTTTATCAATATCTTTTTTCTTTCCAGTTGGAACCCAAACTCCAACGCCGACGTACGGTGCAACCGTAACCACATGAGCTCCTTTTTCGTCGTCATAACGAAATTGATTCGACCAATACAATTGCGCCAACGTATCTTCAAATGCGGTCGTTTCATATCGCTTAAGGCTCAGGCCGAGATCCCGCTCAATCAATTTGCATCTGGTATCAGCGGTCATCAGCGTTTCAAGCGCTGAATCATCAGGGTATAGGTTCGTGTTCGACATATTGGCTGAACCCATATTGATAAATTCCGTCGGATCCTGTTTGTACTCAACAAAGCCCGTTTTTATTGCAAACCCAAACCCAGAAGACACCGCCGCATCCAACTCAAAGCGAACACCTATCTTTTCATACTTAACCACCACGGAATAGGCGCCGTCAACCCCAAGTGTTCCGTCTTTTTTCTCAAAGGTGCTTGCATTTATTCCAGCGGTATTCGCAGCATCTGCCAACGCCCAAAGTTTTGGATAGTTTGACTGAGTAAATGGTTTATCCTCTGGTGCAGCACACGCATTATCGCTCCACAGGATAGGAAAGAGGTCCCATCGCCCAAGGCGATCACCAAGGGGCACTTTAATGCCACCTTTGTTGCGAGCGCCCGAAGCATGTTGAAAAAAGGGCGAGATGTGAAAGCCGAACGACCATTCTTCTTTTTTAGCAGGATAGCGATTGACGCCAAGCACCGAGTGAACCATGCCTGGATCAAAATAGGTAACAGCAGGATCGGCTATACACGTACTTAAAAAAAAGAAACTAAACAAAAAAATCTTGCTTAAAGCCCTCATGACAGCCCTCTCTTCTTAAACTTTTCAATTCGCCCAATTTTTGCCTATTTAGTTCAACTAATAAGATTGATACTTTGTTGTTATAGCACTACACAAACAGGAAGATCAAGAAGATTGTGTAAAAGCTTAAACCACTAAAACAAGGCAAAAAACGCCTTTACAAACTCTTCGCCTGCAAAGTAGAGCATCAAGCAACCACCAAACATACCGATAATTGTAACGATATTGCGACCACGCTTCCATTCTTCAGGAATAAAGAATAGTGCCATTATCGCAAGAACAGATGGAAAGATAAGCAATAAGTCAGTAAGGTCAATAAGCACCTCTGCATGAAAAACAAATGAGCTAAAGATCATAACTGCCGTCGAGACTGCAGTCGAAACTTTACTATCCCAAATACCCCGATCGAGTATGCCCGTGACAAACGGCGAACGAGCTCTTTTTAATGTATCTGTAAATAGAGCACTAGCAGACCATAACATAGAGTGAAGGGTTCCAATTATGCCAAACATCGCTCCAACCAAAACAGCTGTAGAAAGAATCTTCTGAGCCGGGAACGCATTGTGTAACACAGTCGCCAACGTCGCGTCTAGGCCTGCAGAAAAGTATGATGGATGAATCGAACTTAAAAGCCCAGCGGTGAAGAAAAGATAGAGGCCACCAACAAATAAGATCGATATCATAAACGCTCGAGGGACATTCTTGCTAGGGTTGTCAACAACCGAATAAAGCGACACGATACACTCAAAGCCTAAAAGCGCAAAAAGAGCTTTTGGAGCCGCAGAAAAAATCGATATCGTTCCATGGGGAACAAAAGGGCTGAGTAATCCAGGGTTAAAGTGCGACCAACAAACCAACGCCGTCGCAATTAACGGAATAGTGACACACCCAGCGATAATATATTGCCCTATCGATGACGCCTCGGCGCCAGCCATAACCAAAACCATGAGAATCAAAATAATTGTAAGACCAAGCGTTGTAGGCTGAAAAGACGGAATAAACTGATTCGCCCAGATGCCTGCCTGCTGGATCAAGAAACCCATCGCGACCAACACTCCAACCAAATATGAGACCGCAGAAAACATACCGACTGCATGACCCGCCCATCGAGATGGATAAAGATAGGTCCATCCCTCCCCAGGATAACGAAGCGCAACTCTTCCCAACGCGATGCCAAGTGCAACAACGATAAGCACGCTCAAAGCGTAGGAAATAATCCCTGCCGGACCAACTTTCAAAGAGAGCATAGAAGGAATCGTAATAACCCCTATCCCAACCATCGCATTAATGCCAATCACCGACGCCGCCAACATTCCAATTTTTCCACTTTTGCTGCCAGAAGCACCCATCTTTTCCCTCTCTGTATCGATTTCTAAAAAGCAACGAGAACCAATAAAAAGTTTATTATAGTGGTTTTGTGTTTCAAGGGCAAATCGACGGCCAGAAGCAAGCTCCCCGTTTGCGAAACCACAGCCAACATAGCACTAGAGCTCATGCACGATCACAATTTTGGCTGCTTACCAATTAAAACAATAACTAATAATTATTGACAAATAGGCGATAGCGACTGCTATACTTATTAAGAGAAAGAAAGTATTTTGTTACTAAAACCTGCCAAAGGGAGAATCTGTGATGGAACTTTATAAGAAAATAAAACCGTTACTGCTCGTTTTTTCTTGCTTCGTACTATCTCAGGTAAACGCACAAAACCTCGCAATACATATGGAACATGTTAATAATATCATTCCAAGAATGAAGCTCTCAACTAAAGAGCTAATGAAAAACAGCGAGAGCTTAAACTCTTTAACGTTGCAATTAGAAGAGAAGGCTTCTGAAATAACAAAAATTGTTGGGGTCCCCCCAAAGTCAATCTCCAAAGAGGCTGATTCTATAGTAAAACCTGAACATATCGCTAAACTAAAAGAATATGAAGAAGCGGTTATCGACCTGCTCGCAAGGTCAGAAAGAGACCCTGAATCAAGGCTCGTCAATACGTTCATTCCGGTGCTTGAAAAAATGAAAGAATACGGGGGCTTCCTGCAAAACACTCTTAACTCAGAAGAACCTAGAAAAAAAGTTGTGCAAGCAATGACAGGAATAGAACAACCTGAGCCTGTACAGGAAGAACCCGAAGACCTTGAGGAGAAAGAAGAGGAAGAAGAACCTGAAGAAGAAGCTGAGCCTGAAATAGAAGAGCCTGAAGAAGAAGAAGCTGAACCTGAAACAGAAGAGCCCAAAGAAGAACAAAAGATAGAAGAAAAAAAGAAAGAAGAACCAGAAGCGCCAATGGCCGAACCAGCAAAAACAACCGAACCTGAAGAAAAAGAAATCCAAGAAGAAGAGCTTCCAGAACCTACAACAGAGATACCTGAAGAACCTGAAACAGAAGAAGAGGAAATGGGCGTACCAACCGATACCGAACTTAAAGACATACTTGAAGAACGCACACCAACAGAAAAAGACATCGTCAATGTGCCAATGGAAGCACTAATCTAAGAAAGAAAAATATATGTATTGTGAATACTATCAGGCAACGGTCCTACGAAAGAAAACGTGGTTTCTATCCGCAGTTCTTCGTAACGAAAGCAACGTCGCACTTGCTCGAGCACTTGAAGGCAAAGCCGATACGTTCGAGTTTTTTGTCCCTGTGGACCAAGAAGAACATTTTCTTCGAGTCGCAAAAACACTACTAAACAGAGGTATCATTCTCTCACTCGAAAAAAAAGAAAATCGACTCAAAGCTTGCGCAACCGGCTGATGATTTTTTCCTGATCAAGCATCTCAAACAAATCGTGAATCCCGAGACCATCAAAAGAGCCTGTTAACAAGTAGCGCACAACACTAAAAAACTCTTTTGGTTTCAACCCTTTTTCTTTACCCTCTCGCTTCAAAGTCTCAACAAACAGTTCAGGTTTAGGAACATATCCAACCAAATCGTCAAGTATCGTCGCTATCAAATTCGCTTTATCTTTCCCAACTTTTTCATCTATCAGACCTAAGTCGATTTCAGGTTCTTCAAAACAAAACCGTAATTCGCCCACAAAATCTTTTAAGGTTCTGCAATCACGTTTCACTTTTTCGATAAGAAACAACAGTTTTGCTTCAGCTATCTGCTCATGGGGCTGCGGCAAAAACGGCACCACCAACGAAACCAGCTCTCGTGCGTCTAGCCGCTCAATCCACTTGTGATTAATCCATATGAGCTTGTCCAAATCGTACCGAATAGCACCGGTCGTATGAATATTCTCAAAATCAAAATTGTGAGCAAGTTCATCAAGGCTCTGTATCTCTTCTTTAAAAGATCCACCGATAATCGCAAGATAATTCTCGATCGCCTGCGGCAAAAAACCCTCTGCTTTTAAATCATTAAGAGAGAAACCAAAATCTCGTTTCGATAACTTCTGCCCTTCTTGATTGCATAGCATGGGCAGATGCCACACTATAGGCATTTGTACTGCAAACGCATCAAAGAGCGCCGCTTGCATCGCAGTATTAGAAAGATGGTCCTCGCCACGAATGACATGCGTAATCCCCATCAACCAGTCATCAACAAAGTTGGTAAACAAAAACGTAAAACTTCCATCTGAACGGGTTAGTGCAAAATCAGAAAAATGTTTCATCTCAAACGAAAGATTTTTTCGAGCCATGCTATCAACAAAAAACACAGAATCTTCGTTTATTCTAAATCTCCAGATAAATAGTTTTCCAGAAGCTATTTTTTGTTTGATCTGATCATTCGATAAGTGCAAACAGGTGCGGTCATATCTTGGTGGCAACTTTTTTGCCACCTGATCTTTACGTTTTACATCCAACTCTTCTGTCGTACAAAAACATCGGTACACTTTTTGGTTTTCCATCAGATCATCAAGCTGTTCTTGATAGATTTTTGTTCGATCCGACTGAAAATAAGGGCCTTCATCGTAAGAAATTCCAAGCCACTCAAGATCCTTGACGATCTGTAGGCCAGCTTCACTGACATTGCGAAGCACGTCGGTATCTTCAATACGCAAAATAAGGACACCTTCCTGCTGCTTAGCAAAAAGATAATTCAGAAGGGCTGTGCGAATATTTCCGAGATGCATAAAACCGGTTGGTGATGGAGCAAAACGAACACGAACTTGATTTGACATCTCACTTTCTCCTAAAATGTTTTTTGTGTCATAATACGGTTAAAATATATATAACCCAATCATGAAAAGAAAGGGTTTTTCATGCCCAAGCATAAAACAATTCTTGAACACATCGGTAACACACCTATGGCAAATCTTGAACTGGGCTTACCGGCAACGGTGCTTGCCAAGCTTGAGTACCTTAATCCAGGCGGAAGTATCAAAGACCGCTCTGCGCTCTTCATGATCGAGGATGCCGAAAAAAAAGGGTTGCTCAAACCTGGTGGAACAATCATAGAATCTTCGTCCGGCAACCAAGGCATCGCGCTTGCCATGATTGGAAAAATTAAAGGGTATAACGTTATTATCTTAGTACCTGACCGAACAAGCGCCGAAAAAGTTGCGACCCTTAGGGCCTACGGCGCGCAAGTCATAGTCTGCCCAGACACCGACAACCTCGACGATCCAGATGGGTACCATGCAAAAGCAGAAAACCTCATAAAAACTATCCCTAACTCATTTATGCCAAACCAATACCATAACAAAATCAACCCGCTTGCTCACTACACCACCACCGGACCAGAAATCTGGAATCAAACCGATGGCAAAATCACGCACTTCTTCGTCGCCGCAGGAAGTTGTGGAACCATCAGTGGCGTTGGAAAGTATTTGAAAGAACAAAACCACAAAATAAAAATTATCGGCGTTGACGCCGCAACATCGGCCTACTCTTCCTGTTGCCCAAAAGCATATGAGACCGAAGGAATGGGAATAGACACCGATGATAATCTTGAACCATCGGTAATCGATGAAATTGTGCCGGTAACCGATAAAGACGTCTTTGAAACAACCCGTAAAATGGCTGATAAGTACGGGATGCTCGTCGGCTTGAGCAGCGGCGCCGTCATGCACACACTCTTTAATTATGCCAATAAATTGAACCCGACAGACGTCGCGGTCGTAATTTTTGCTGATTCTGGCAGGGCCTATCTTGGCAAAGCGTTCGGGAAGCAACCGTGACCCCAATCCCATGTCAATCCCTCGGCAACAAATTTCTTCTCTTTGACGAGGAATCCACCCCCGAGCCTGGCTGGACATCTCTAGCCAAAAAACTTTGCCCTAAACACAACCTCGACGGAATCCTGGTCCTTCGGGCACCAGCAATAATAATGTTCAATACCGACGGCAGCGATGGCCAACTCTGCCTCAACGGCGCCCGCTGCGCCGCTAACTACCTCTACAAATACCACAACTACCCCAATCAATTTGAGTTAACGATGGGCGAAAAAACCATTACCAACACAATCGAACATAAAAACGAGACTATAACAATCACCCAAAAAATCCCCACCGGAGCCTATCTAGGCGAAAAAAGAATAGCTGCTAACAAGAGAGATTTTTTAGGACATATCGTAGACATAGGCAACCCACATTTCATTGTTTTTGAACAAACCGATCGAAAATGGCTCGAACATTATGGTCGGTCTATCGAGCAACACAAAGCGTTCCCAAACAAAACAAACGTAGAATTCATCTGGCCGCATAAAACAAAAAAGAACGCTTATCACATACTTGTTTATGAACGGGGCTGCGGCGTCACACAGGCCTGTAGCTCAGCAGCCGCTGCGGTCACACAGCTTTTGCGCAAAAAAAAACGGGTTCGCCTAAACGAACCCGTAAATCTTTGCATGCTCGGAGGAGTACTAACCGGTTTGATAACGAAAGAGCAGCAAATCTCGCTCTGTGTTACATATGCACCGGACAATATGGCAGAAGTGCCATAGTCCGAGCAATCTTAATATGCTTCGCAAGAACCTTTTGGTGAAAAAAGCAATTTCCCGAAACACGAGAAGGTAAAATCTTCCCTCGCTCGGTCAAAAAGCCTTTTAGCAGGTCTGCGTTCTTATAGTCAAGAGCACCTTCTTGGTCTTTGCTCCCACAAAAACGGCATTGTTTTTGCGTCATAAACCACTGCTTGCGAGCTTTCTTATTAAGCAAACGAGAACTAATTTTTAATTTGAATTTTGACATGCTTAGGCCTCCCCTTCTTCTGGACGAAGTGCTTCCTCGGCTTCTTTTGTTTCTTGGTCCTCTACCCCTGCCACTACCTCAGGCGCACCCTCTTCAGCTTCAGGAGCCAACTTTGCCTCTGGCGCAGGTGTTGGCGTATCGATCAAGCCTTCCATCTTGTTTTCCTTGATGAAAGACCCAAGATCGCTTGTGCCACGAGAACCAATCGCCTCTGGATACTTGTAGATCGTAGAAGTCCCTGGTTCAAGCCTCATGGTAACATGACGCATAACCAACTCGTTATACTTGATCCTAAATAATGTGTCGATCTCTTTGAACAGCGCTGTAACCTGTTCGCTAGGAACGGTATAACGCGCTAGAAGATAGATGCCGTACATGTTCTTTTGAACAGGATAGGCGAGCTTGTATTTTCCCCATCGATCGAAGAGCGTTATTCGCCCCTTTTGATCGGCAACAAGCTTGTCGAAATGTCGCTCAAGCGCTCTGAGTTCGTCATCGGTGATCTCAGTACGAGCGAGCATCAGTGTCTCATAATTAATCATAGAACAGTTCTCCTTTAGGAGATAACAGCCCGATTTCTCGGGCTGTCAATGGAACTTACTTTTACAGCGTTCACTGTATCATAAAAATGAAATTAATCCAGTTTTTGGTACCGATAAAGCACTTTACCGATTATTCGGAATGTATCCTTGCCTCTAACCAAGGCAATCGGCGCACTCTTGTGGTTGACCGACTCAAGAACTACAAAATCATTCGTGTAATTAACTTGCGCAATAATCTTTGCTGGGTTCTCTTTGCCATATTCAACCGCAACAACGTCACCGGAACGGGTCCACACCTGGGGTGAAACGATTAAATAATCGCCTTTAATGAACGTCGGTGACAGTGAGCTATCTTGCAAATGAAGTGCAAACATAGCGTCATCGTCGCTACCAAACGTAGGAACAAATTCACCCTTATGCCCTGTAGTAAGCTGAACAAGCTTATTATTGTGAGCAGAAGGGTTTGATGGGATCTCTCCCACAACTGGAACTACTTTTACTAGTAGATCAAGACTGGCATCATCTGAAACTATCTTTGGCACATTATCGGCACCCGAAGCAAAAATCCGACCTCCATTTTCAAAAATGTCGATCGGTTCAAGTTCAAAAGCGACAGCCAATTTTTTCAACGCATCCTCATTCCAACGACGCGTTCCATTCTTGATGTGAGTGAGATAACTCTCCGACATCCCGGTTTTCTCGGCCAACACCTTTGTCGTCCAACGACGCTCTCTGAGTAATTCTTTTACGCGTAACCTTGTTGACACCATAACGAACCTCCTCGGCTATCCCCCCATTCAACCACACCTAAAGCCCCCTCCATTCAACAACAAAATCTTCTAACTGAATCTTCTCTTCAGGTTTTCTTCTTTTCCATTTTAATTATCGACTATTTTTATTTTCCCGCTGAATCCCTGCAGCAACTAAAATTGTACACCAATCTTTCACATAGTCAAACAGGACCCAAAAACCTCACTTTAATGGAAAAAGGGGCCGGTTTTACCGGCCCCTCAAGCTATTTTACAAAATCTAGCCTGTGTATGCAGGCTTGCTAGCAAAGTTTCTGGTACCTGTGGATCACCTTTCCAATAATCCGAAAGTGATCCTTCCCCCGGATCAGCGCCACAGGAGGCTGTTTATGATTCACCGATTCTAGAACGATAAACTCGTCCATGTAGGTCACCTGCATAATCCCCTTAACCGGGGCGTCGTTGCCATACTCGACGGCAGAAATGTCGCCTGAGCGGGTCCATGCCTCCGGTGAAACAATCAGATAATCGCCCTTCACAAACTTTGGCGCCATCGAATTATTTTCGAGGCTCAAGCAAAACATCGAATCGTCGCGATTATTAAACACAGGCACAAACACATCTTTATAACCGGTCGTCACCTGTATCATCTGATTATTGTAGGGGGAAGCATTTGTGGGAATTTCGCCCATGACAGGAACAATTTTCAACTGGATATCAACATCCGTTTCTTCAGGAAGCTCGACATGGCTCTCCACATTATCGGTCCTGCTCTTGCGCTGAGCAAACAATTCAATGGGGTTTAGACTGAACGCACTGGCCAACTTTTTTAGCGAATCCTCATTCCAACGACGGGTTCCATTTTTTATATGAGTCAGGTAACTTTCGGACATACCTGTCTTTTCAGCCAAAACCTTTGTCGTCCAGCCTCGCTCTCGCAACAACTCTTTTACTCGCAACTCTGTTGAAGAAGACATTCTCTTTATCCCTTCATTACTAAAAAGGGGAATCACACCCGACATCGGTTGCGACTCGCACTCCTACTCAAAGACCACACAGTCAAAACATAGATATTAGTTATCATGCCATCCACACCTGATCTGTCAAACAAAAACGATTGTGTTACACTGTTCCAATGGATACAAAAAACAGACTGGAGCAAATCGCCTGGAAAAAAAACTTGCACGTCTGCGGCATTGACGAAGCGGGCAGGGGGTGCCTCTCGGGACCACTTGTTGTCGCCGCAGTAGTTCTTCCACCTAACACCAAAAACAATCTTTTATTAGACTCAAAAATCATGACCGAAGCTGAACGAAATAGCGCGTACTCGTGGATTGTAAAACACTGCTTCTTTTCTACGGTCTTTATCGATGTACATACAATAGAAACAAGAAATATTTATCAGACAACACGATTTGCCATGAAAAAAGCATATATACAACTCATCGAAACAATCCCATTCTCTCATCAAAAAATACAATATCTTATCACCGACGCCATGCCACTCACTCCACCTCAATCATACAGACACCCGTCACTAGAAATCTACAGCCCACCCCATGCAGAATCACTTTCGGCAACAGTTGCAGCGGCGTCGATCGTCGCAAAGGTAACTCGAGACCGACTCCTAAAAAAACTCGCCCCTCTTTTTCCAAAATTTTCGCTTGAGCAACACAAAGGCTACGGTACAAAAAAGCACAAACAAGCACTGACGACATATGGCACAACAATCATACACCGCCCGTCGTTCGTGCTCACCGCAACCCAAAAAAGAAAAGACCATGGACAACAAACCATTTGCTGAAGTTATTGCAAGCTCACTCGATACGTTTACCGCCCAATGCTGGCAATGGGACGAATTCCCACCCTTCGGATCGCTGGTCCAGGTAGAAGGAGAAGACCCCACGATTCTCGGTTGCGTTACCTCGGTACAAACCGGATCGATGGACCCTCTACGATATCCATTTCCATACAAGAAAACAGAAGGAGAACTGCAAGCAGAACAACCTCAAATATTTGAATTTTTGAAAACAATATTTACGGTCAACGTTATGGGCTCTCACGACAGGTCAAAAAAAGTTCGCTACATGCTCCCCTCAAGGCCAAGCAAAATTCATGCGTTCATACAAAGCTGTTCGCCGGAGCTAGCTACCAAATTCTTTTCCTCCCCAGATTTTTTATACCTGCTCTTTTCTAGCTCAGCAACCATCACACACTTTGACGACCTCCTGCTCGCTATATTCGAGCAACTTGGAAACAAAAAAAAGTTAACCCCTTCAATCATCAATACGTTTTGTCAAACATTGTCACTCCTTACAGGCAATGATTATCGACGAATGAAGCTTTTCCTTAAACGCCTCGAAAACATTGACAACAATTTGAGCAAGTAGTATTTTTGAACTCTATTTTTTGATATAATGATTGTATTGTTGCCGGGATAGCTCAGGTGGTAGAGCAGAAGACTGAAAATCTTTGTGTCGTCGGTTCGACTCCGGCTCCCGGCACCACTTGGGGTTCATCATGTTCGATTTCTTATCTGAAAAATTCTCTGGAATCCTAACCTGGATGAAGGGAAAAGGAACACTAAGCGAAAAAAATATCGCTGACGCACTTACACAAGTAAAAAACGCACTACTCCAAGCAGACGTCCCCCTAAATGTCGTCACAGATTTCCTAACAGAACTTTCACAAGAAGTCTCTGGCCAAACGGTCCACAAAAAGCTTAACCCTGGCGACCATTTCATAAAAATCGTCCACGCGCGTCTCGTCAAATTTCTCGATAGCACCGGTGGTCAGGAAAAAGTCACCTTTCACTACCCATCCGTTGTCACCGTCATGGGCCTCCAGGGATCCGGAAAAACAACAACTATCGCAAAACTTGCCTACTGGGTAACCAAAGAAGCTTCCAAACGAAACAAAAAAAGACGTATCCTGCTTGCCTCGATCGACTTTTACCGACCAGCAGCGGTCGACCAGCTCGAAATATTGGCAAATAAAATCAAAATCGATTTCTATAGAAGCAACCAAACAGATGTACTAGAGGCAACAAAAGACATATATACACACTTTAAAACAGGTCGATACGAACTGTTAATTCTCGATACAGCCGGTCGACTCCACGTCGACGACCGAATGCTCGAAGAACTCAAAACTGTCACGAAACTCGTTTCGCCAAAACACTCATTTCTTGTTCTTGACGCCATGACAGGACAAGAATCTCTCAACATCGCAAAAAAATTCGACGAGGTCATTGGTTTCAACAGCGCAATCCTGACAAAAATGGACAGTGATACTCGTGGGGGCGCCGCGTTCGCATTTCGGTATGTTCTTGGAAAGCCAATCGCATTTGTCGGATCAGGCGAAAAAGTAGACGATCTTGAATCGTTTGTTCCCGATCGGGTCGCAACCAGAATCCTAGGAATGGGCGATGTTCTTAGTCTTATTGAAAAGGCAGAAGAAAAAATCGACCAGCACCAACAAGAAACACTGACCAAACGCATGATGAGCGGAAAGTTCACGCTTGACGACTTTGCTCAACAACTCGGCATGGTAGGGAAGCTGGGGTCGTTGCAAAAAATCGCCCAGTACCTTCCTGGTATGGGGTCTCTGTCTCCTGATCAGCTTGAACAAGGTCAAAAAGAAATGGCCTTATTTAAAGCGATACTATCGTCTATGACCAGAAAAGAAAAATGTTGCCCTCAGATTCTTGATTCCTCGCGAAAACAGCGAATCGCCCAAGGATCAGGCACAAATGCGCAGATTATCAATCAATTGTTGCAAAAATTTGAACAAAGTAAGCAATTTGTTAAAATGTTTAGGAAAATGGGAAAGTTCCCATCAATCTTTTAAAGTGTTAAGGCTTCTCACACAATTGAACCTATGAACCGAATATTGCTCGTTGAGCTTGGAAAGGAAGATCTGCATGGCTGTTAAAATTCGAATGAGCCGAATGGGTAGGAAAAATCGTCCCTACTGGCGAATTGTTGCTGTTGATTCACGTAAAAAGCGAGATGGTGCTTACCTAGAATGTCTAGGGACCTACGACCCGATCAGACACGAGATGATTACGCTTCACAAGGAGCAAATCGACGTCTGGGTAGGCAAGGGTGCCACCGTTTCCGATAGTGTTCTAAAACTGATCAATCGCGATCAAGCCGCTCAAATAAAGTAGTTACAAATTATCTGCATATCTGTCGATACAGGAGATAAACCATGTTGAAAGAAATGGTCGAATACATCGTCAAGAAGCTCGTTGATAAGCCTGAGAGCGTAAAAGTTACCGAAATAAGCGGCGAGCAAGCAACCATCGTTGAGTTGCGGGTTGCCCCAGAAGATCTCGGCAAAGTCATTGGCAAAGAAGGACGAACAGCTCGGGCAATCAGAACACTACTTCATGCGTCGGCAACCAAAGAGCGCAAACGAGCAGTTCTCGAAATTCTTGAATGATACAAAAAAACATAATCTTTTACAGCCCCGGCTTCCCGCCGGGGCTTTTTTCAGTAGAGGCTCCTTATGATCATCTCAATCATCACCGTTTTTCCAGAGCTTTACGAACAATTTCTTAACACAAGCTTAATCAAGCGAGCACAGGAAAAAAGGATTATCTCGTTTAACCTAGTTAAACTGAGCGATCTATGCCAACCAAAAGAACGTATCGACGAACCTGTTTGCGGTCCGGGCACCGGCATGATCATCAAGCCAAACCTAATCGACAAAGCTATCGAGGCCTGCGAAAAACAGTACGGCCCTGGATACAAAATATTCTTCTCGCCCCAGGGGGAAAAACTCTCCCAAAAACTCTTACAAAAAAAAGCACAGCTCTTCTTAAAAGAACAAAGCTCTCATGACTCACAAACAAACTCCCAAGACCACCTCGTTCTTGTTTGCTCTCGTTACGAGGGCATCGATGAACGTGTCACCACCTTCTACGCTGACGAAACAATCTCTATCGGTGACTACATACTCATGGGCGGCGACCTTCCGGCCCAGGTATTTCTTGAGGGTTTTCTCAGGCTTATCCCAGACGTCGTTGGCAAAGAGGCATCGATCGAAGATGAATCTTTCTCGGGCCCACTGCTCGACTACCCAGAGTATGGTCTCCCAAAAGTCTGGAATAACCTTGAAATACCCGAAATAGTTCTCTCTGGGAATCATGCTGCTATAGACCAATGGCGACGAGACCAGGCGTGCAAAAAAACAGTCTTAGAGAGATTTGACTGGTTCAGATCATCAGAACCATCGCAAGAAATAATTCAGAACTGCGCTAAAAGCATCCCTCCCCACTACGTCGCTATCATGCACACAGATATCGTTATAAAGGGTGACCGAGTTGGCCATTCATCGGTCACTTCTCTCGACCTCCACGATACCGCACGTTCATGCGCAACCTATGGCATTAAAAACATGTTTATGGTTTCTCCCCTCAAAGATCAGCAGTCGATCATGCGAGACCTGCTAGACTTCTGGATGTCTGACGAAGGCAAATCGTATAATCTTAGCCGACATACCGCAGTCTCTCACGTCGTCCCAACAGACTCACTCGCACAAACAATCGAATTTATCGAAAAACGGGAAGGCAAAAAACCGCTCGTCATAACCACTTCAGCTAAACAACATGACCACCCAAAAGTGATTGATTATTTCTCCCAAAAAACGGTCTGGAAACAGGGCCGCCCGGTTTTATTTATCTTTGGCACCGGCCAGGGCTTAGCCGACCATATAATCGACAAAAGCGACCTTCTACTCGTACCAATTAAGGGTCTAACTGGTTATAAGCATCTATCGGTCCGATCAGCAATCGCCATCATCCTCGATCGCTGGCTAGGCCTGAATCCGAAAAAGAAATAGGCTTTCTGGCGCCAAGTTGATAAATACGAAAAATATAGGTATAGTAACGAGGTTATCGCAGATTAACAGGTATTTAAGTACAAGGTTCATGATTATGAAGGCAAATAAGCTTACCAAAGAGACTATTCTCGATCTTAACGCCACAGACCGTGGTTTTCCAAAATTTGGCGTTGGCGACACAATCGAAGTCGCCCTAATCGTTCAAGAAGGAAGTAAAGAGCGTCTCCAAATGTTCTTAGGTGATGTCATCGGTATCAAAACAAACGGTATCTCCTCAACATTTACCATCAGAAAAATGGGTGCGAACAATATCGGCGTTGAAAAAATCTTACCATACTACTCCCCAATAATCAGTAAGATAACAGTGGTCAAACACGGCGATGTTCGTCGAGCAAAATTGTACTACATCCGAGATCGAGTTGGCCGTGCAACAAGAATCAAAGAAAAAATCAAGAAAGCAAATGGGTAACAGCTCCCACAAGTACTCGCTCACACTCGTTTCCATTCTGCTTGTAACACTTTTGTCATCCTGTGGCAAATCGCCACGACGTGCCGATAACGAGTCCGAGCAATTCTTACAGCAGGCGAAACAGTCTGATATCCCAATTCCCGTTGGCTTCAAGCCGATTGCTCACAACAATCGAACGACTGATAAAAATAAAACAATCTTGTACTATCATGGTGACTTAGACGTTGAAAAAAGTATCGCATACTACAAGCAAGTAATGGAACTTAATGGTTGGAGCCTCCAGGATTTCTCCTGCTCAAAAGAAGGCCTTTTGTTCTGCCGCAAAGCACACAAAAGTTGTGCTATATCCATCTGTAATCACACTGACGTCAAAATAGTTCTTCGAACAAACATCCAACATTGCGCATCTCAGCGCGATGTCGACATCATCAATAGAAAAAAAATAATTATTTCATAAAGGGAGCCCAGTTGTATGATCACCGTTTTAAAAACTGTTACGTTGTTCTTTTCCGTAGTAGTTGTTATGCCAATCGTATTCTTTCTGCTTGTCGGCTACTTCGGCAACTGGTTCTCGCTCTCCATTCACAAAAATTCCTGGCTTGCAAAGCGCAAGTAATCGAAACTCAAAAATACGTACCAAAATAAACAGTCCTATAGTTGGTTTCGTCGCCGCTTCTCAATTCGCTTATCTTCCTGCCAAAAACCTTCTCGCCGTCTCGAACAACGACCTTCTGAATATCCATCCCAGCAGCCTCAATAAACTGGTCTCCACCAAGATAAATCATGACATGAGAAATTTTATCTGGACCCTTTTTTGAGAGAAATATTAGGTCTGAAGGTTTCAACTCACTACCATCTATAATTTTTTTACACTTCTGGTACTGACAGCACGAATTCCTAGGTAACGTTTTACCATGCGCCTGGTAACAAATCCCAACCAATCCAGAACAATCAACGCCACTCTGAGAACTCCTGCCTCCCCAGGTATAGTTCATACCTTCAAATAGTTTTGCGATCTTACAAATAGATTCTCGCAAGACACTTTCGTTAGTATTTTTCTGATTGATCTTAGCAACCAATTGAGCTTCGACAACCCACTCTTCCCTATCAGGCAATAAGACCGTATAAAAACTATCTTTACAACAACCTGTTGATTTTAGCTTTGTTCCTATTGAAACAAAAAGATCTGCTTTTTCGCCAGACAAATCACATATCGCCCCAGTCTTCTCTTTAACAACCAAATCATATTCGGGAAACTCTTCGACCTCTATCACTTGATCTTTCTCAATCCACCCCGGACACCCAATCCATTTATTCTCCAGACGAGCAAAAACCTCTTGATCAAGAACCTGCACTTTCAAATATCCATCTTCTTCTTTAAGAGCAACAATCTTGTTTCCAAGAAGAACCTGAGTGTTTCGCTCGTTATTAACCTCAGGCCCAGGTTTATACATCCAAACATCAGCAACCGGCTCAGTAACAATCATCTTATTCTGCTGAGAAAAAATTCCCCCAACAAAACTGTTTATCAAAATGAAAATAAAAATTAAACGCAAGAAAAAATTATTCTTTGTCATCATACCCCCTTCTTTACCAACGCCTCGCCGATACAGTTCGCTTGTCCAGCCCCAATTGTTATAAACAAATCTCCCTTATCAAGCACAGTCTCTATATGGGCTTGAATCTGCTCATACGTCGAATGGTAATAGATTTTTATACTTGGATTTTTTTTCTGAATAGCATGAACCAAGCGCTCGCTTGTTATTTTTTCAATCGGCGCCTCACTCGCTGGATACACATCTGCCAAAAACAACGTATCGATCTCTGAATACGCAAACAGCTGCACAAAATCATCCCAGAGCTTTTCCGTTCGTGTATATCTATGCGGCTGAAAAACGACATGTAACTTTTTTTTGGCTCGTTTTTTTGCAATCAATAGCGTATTATAAATTTCTGTTGGATGGTGCCCATAATCATCAAACACCTCTGCTCCGCGAAAAACTCCCTTAAACTCAAACCTTCGCTCAACCCCCTTAAAACTTTCAAGCGCACGCTGAATCACTTCGAACGACACATCAAACTCCAGCGCCAACCCTATCGCGGCCAATGCATTCAGCACATTATGCTCACCAGGCATACGCAAACAAACATCACCAAACCCACATACTCTAAAACGAGAATGGTCTGGTGCAAGTTCAAGAACCTCGCCACGAATATTTGCCGCAGAACTCAAACCATATTTTATTGTCTGAACATGAGGTAACGGAAGAATCGAGCGCAAATTTTTATCATCGATACAAACAAACGCTTTGCCATAAAACGGCAATCTCGCTAAAAAATTCTTAAAAGTCTCTTTTACATCGTCCAAATCTTTATAGGTATCAAGATGCTCAGCGTCAATATTGGTCACAATGGCAACACTTGGGTTTAAATACAATAATGACCGATCACTCTCATCAGCCTCGGCAATCAACAAGTCACCATGGCCTAGGCGCGCATGCGTTGAAAGATTTTTCAAAACACCGCCTATCACAATAGTTGGGTCAAGCGCTGCTTCGGTTAGGATATGAGAAATCATTGAGGTCGTGGTCGTTTTCCCGTGGGACCCGGCAACAGCAACGCCATACTTCATCCGCATCAACTCTGCAAGCATAATTGCCCGAGGAATAACCGGAATGCCTTTCGCTAAAGCGGCCTGCACCTCTTGGTGACTGCAATCGACCGCTGATGAATAAACAAGCACGTCTGCCTCTGTCACATGGTCAACATGGTGCCCAACGTAAACTTTGCACCCCAACTCACGCAACCAATCAAGAATCTCAGATGCAACAACCAAGTCACACCCTGAAACGATATACCCTTGCTGTCGTAAAATAGCAGCGATACCGCTCATTCCAATCCCACCAATACCCATAAAGTGAATATGCTTATTCTTTTTATACATGAAAAAACTTTCGTATTCTTTCGATCCCCTCTTCCAAAACAGATCCTGGCCGGGCATAACACAATCGAACATACGGCGCGCCACTCGGGCCAAACGCCCGCCCAGGAATTAGGCCGACCTTCGCTTCGCGCAAGATACCCATGCACAGATCAAATGCGTCAGGCTCCTGCGTTTTTAAAAAAAGAAAAAAGCCTGCTCTTGGAACACAAAAAGAGAAAATATTACGGGCTATCAATGGCTGTAATAACCTAACCGACCGGTCTCTGCCCTCTTTGACCGTCTCATGAAACAATTGTAAAAACTTAGGATTCTCTAGAGCAAATAGCACCGCATGCTGCCCTATCACACTCGGACAATTCAACATCGTATCCTGCATAACACCCATCGCATTCGATAATCTATCTGACACCAACATATACCCAACTCGCCATCCGCTCATCGATAAACTCTTTGAGTAAGACCCGGTACCAATCATATAATCAGAGTTCGTGACATACGGCACTATCGACTGAAAATCCCCACTAAATACATACTCGTCATAAGCCTCATCAACAACAAGATAGATCTTATTTTTTTCACACCATACAATAAGCGCTTCTAGTGCCTCTTGTGGGACAACCGCTCCGCTCGGATTAGACGGGTTTGAAAAAACAATCATCTTCGTCTTCGTCGTTCGAGCCGCTTCCAGCCGTCCAAAGTCCAATGCCCAGGTACCATCGCTTGTCATGCTAGGAACAAAAACACAAGAGCCGGACGCCATCACAATAGCGTTTTTATATGCCGGATAGGTCGGCTCAGGAACAAGAACCTCATCGCCAGGCTCAAGAAGTGTCAACATTAGAGTCGAAATAGCTCCCATGCAGCCATGAGTCACCAAAACATTATTCTTGGTAATACATGTATTATATTTTTTTGAAAGATGTGTGGCGATCGCCTCACGCAACGGCATGATGCCCCATGCACTTTGATAGTAGTCAGTCTTGTCTGTTTGTAATATTTCTTGTACATATTTTTTGATCTCAGGCGATATTCCGCCAACTTTTAAAGCTCCCTGTGAAAGAGAAACATATTCATCGCTCCCTTGCACCGTCTCTTCAATAACTTTTATTTGGGAAAGGCCTATTTTTTGCATAACCGTACTTTCAAGTAGAAAAAACTTCGTATAACACCATAGAACCTATCATACTCAAACTGTTTTTAGAATCGATTTTTGACAGAACTTTTATTGAACTTTTATTGTAATTTTCTATACTCTCATAGAGTTTGAAATCGGTTGAACCTTTAGGTACCATGGGAGATATACTATGAACAAAACACTCAAAGCACTTGCTGTCCTTCTTTTTGCGGGATCAGTTTTCACATGTTGCATCGCTGACGATACTGACTGCGGCTGCAAGAGCGAAGAAGAGAAACAAGAAGAAGTTAAAACTGTTCTAGAAACAGTGATTGAAGAAGAGGCATGCGAAAAGGCTGAATAAGCTTTTTTCGTTTTGAATTACGAGAGCGGCTACGCAAACAACGCGTAGCCGCTCTTCTTTTTTGCTCAGATTTCTGTGGCACCTGTAAGGCTTATGGCCTTCTCAATCTTCTTAGCATACCCTTCCTGCGTCTCAATCTTTATGAAAACTGCCTGGTATTTCTCGGGTATCTCTTTCAATTTATTTTTGAATCGACCTATCAGATCAGCCCTTTTCTCTTTAGATAGCTTGTTTTCTAAATAAATATTAAAAGAAAGGATAACGCCATGCGCAACTTCTTTTAATCGTCTTATACGCTTGACCTCTTCAGATACCTCTTCTGTCTTAACATCCACAAATACTCTCTTAAATCTTTTCCAAGCATCCCACAAAACAGATTTCTTTTCCCCATCACCATCTGCCTGTTCATACTCACACATTTGCTCAATCATAGTAGCCAACAAATCTATAATGAACTCTGGATCACGACCACCTACATCTCCTGCACAAAAAGACAATGCCAAATCAGCAAGCAAACCTTTTTCTTTCACCAAGTTCAAAATATCGCTCTTATAAAAAACGTCGGCTTTTTGCATGGCGCCCAGCGCTATAAGCATCTTGGCCGTCTCAGCACGCTCATAAAAATCAAACCCTTGGGCTAAGAGTACCAGCTGCAATGGTGTCTTTTCATTATTGTCTTTCTCATTAATATTCGCACCTTTATCAAGAAGCAGCGCTGCGCTCTCTTTATGGCCACCCGCAGCAGCTAGATGCAACGACGTCCTGGATTCTTCGTCTCTGGCGTTAATATCCGAACCCCACTCAATAAGACGCTCGAGACTCTTGATAGAACCGCTCTCTGCCGCTATATGCAACGGCGTTTTGCCACCCAAACACCTAGCTTCAAGATCAGCCCCTCTTGAAAGAAGATAGTCAACAATCTTAAACGAAAGCCCTACCGCAACATGTAATGGCGTACACCCAAGCAAATCTTTAGTATTGACATTTGTCTTATCAATAAGTTTTCCAACCTCATTCAGGTCCCCTCTAGCAACAGCCGCATGCAATGGATAGTCATCTGCCAACACACACCCACCGCTATCTAAAAGAAATAGCACGCAATAAAAAACAAGCAATTGTAATCTACGCATATCATCCCCCTATAAAAACAAACTATATCCCACCTGTAATTATACCCCACGAGAAACAACAAAAAGAACAGTTTCTATAGAATCATTTGTTCTTAAATCGATTAACAAGCATGGGTAACAGCACAAAAAGCGCTAGCAGGAGCAAAACAACAAACACCTTTGACGAAAAAACCGTCCGAGGGTCCAGTTACACAATCAGGCTGCTAACCGGCGAGCGTGTACAAAAACGTCACGGGGACAATTCCCACTGCCGTCGTCCATACATACGTCTTGATCAGGATTTTAGTCAGGCCAGCCGCAAATGGTTTTTTTCGGGTTATTGCCTACGCAAAACAAATTAACTATGATGAAAAAAAGTAACGTTTTGACATAGGGGGGAGTCATGAGCAACTATTTTTCTAAGAAAGTTTTTTGTCTTGTTTTTATTACAATCGCAATATTCAACCAAACATCTCCAGACCTACCAGAACAAACACGCTATCCCAACCACCCGATGTACAGCATATATGCAAATCCATGGCGACTTATGGAGCAAGTTTTCGTAATAGAACCAGAGCTCAATCTGCAAAAAAAACTTCCTAGAATACTGCAAGCCACGGCAACCATTATAGGGGCAGTCCCAGGCAGTGTATGGTTTGCTAAAAAAGCATGCGAGCCCAGTTTAACCACTCACACCGCCGGCTCTCTAGTCCTAACAGTCTCTCTCTCATACCTGCTATACCTAATAACACGCAAGTCAATCGAGAAAAAAACATATTATAATGTTCTAAAAAACTTCGTCGTCACCTGGGCTAATAATAAACAAAGCACACCACAAGAACTCCATGAGCTCTTCGATTTTATCAACGAAAAATATATTAACTCAGCATCCGAAAGCTATCTCAAAAACGTCACCCCTGATGTCATATCTCGAGTTACTCAGGTTATTTACGAACAATATCCAGAAAAGTATCGAGAAGAATTATCAGGAACCAATAATTTCCCAGCCTGGTTAAAATGGACCATAATCGCGCTCAGCGCCGCAATCATAGTAAAACTTGCAACAAGCGCCACCACAGACGTTTTGACCGTTATAGCAGGTAAAAATATTTCCGACGCACTACCTGATATAATCCCCAACATGAACAACATAATGAACACTCTTAATAATTTTAAAAACATAAATAACACAAATATTTTTCCTGAAGAAAATCAAAAGTCAGACGATAGTAATTCTGATAACGTTGGAGTCATGTTTTTTAGCTAGATCCTAGGGCTATCGCGCTTGCAAGTCGGTCGTTAGGTAGTCACGTAAAAACGTTAACCGTTCGACCCCTTTGTTATTTTTGATTCCAATGGCGATCGCCTTTGGCTGACCAATCAAAATACATAAGCGCTTCGCTCGTGTGATTGCGGTATAAATTAAGTTGCGCTGCAATAAAATAAAGTGCTGCATAAAAATTGGTATGATAACAGCCCCAAACTCTGATCCCTGACTCTTATGAATCGAAACAGCATATGACAAAACAAGTTCATCTAGTTCTGAAAAATCATACTCGAGCTCTCGATCACCAAAAGAAACTTTGATTTTTTGATCAACTCGATTGATATCGGTAATATCTCCAATGTCACCATTAAATACAAACTTATCGTAGTTGTTTCGAATTTGCATAACCCGATCACCAATTTTATAGATGGTCCCGTATCGAGAAGCCTGCTTCTCAGCATCATCTTTCGGATTCAAAATCATCTGTAGCTCTTGGTTTAAGCGCTGAGTCCCGACAACTCCCCGATTCATCGGCGTCAAAACGATCGAGTCGCTCACAGAGATGCCAGCTGCTGGCAATCGTCTTTTATAAATGTCGCGTAGAATTTGAAAAACTTGTTCAGGGTCTTGCTCTTTAATAAAAACAAAATCTTTTCGTGAACCGGGAATAGATGATACTGGAAACTCGCCATTATTAATTTTATGTGCATTAACGATAATCAAACTATCTTGTGCTTGTCGAAAAATTTCGGTCAATCGAACAACACTAACAACACAAGAACCAATAAGATCGTTCAGAATATCACCAGCACCAACCGAGGGCAACTGGTCAATATCACCAAGCAAAACCAGGTGCGCACGCATGGGAAGCGCCCGCAAGATCGCGTGCATCAAAAAAACATCGATCATTGATGCTTCGTCAACAATTAAAAATTCAAGGTCGAGCGCATTCTGTTCATTTCGAGTAAAATTCATACCGGCCGGTGTAAACTCAAGTAATCGATGGAGCGTCTCTGCGCTTCGTCCGGTACCCTCAAACATTCTCTTTGCAGCTCGACCGGTCGGCGCAGCCAAACGAAACTTTATCTTTTTTTGTTCAAGCACATCTAACAACTTCTTCACCAACGTTGTTTTACCGGTTCCTGGTCCACCGGTTACAATCGATAATTTATTCTGCAAACAAGACATGACACCCTGCTGCTGATCCTCATTTAAAGCGATCCCGTTTTTGTCGACCGATCGAACCAATTTATAGGCACTGTTAAAATCAAATCGATCTCGTAAATCAGATTGTTCTTGCAGTTTTTTAATCTTTTGCGCAATGCCAACCTCTGAAAAATAATACTGTGGAAGTGTGACGTAGTGGGAGTTATCTTTTGATACAAGCTTAATCTTGTCTTGATTGTAAAGATCACGAAGCGCACACTTTATTAGATCTTCGTGTGACTCTCGATCAAGCTCCAAGAGCTCAAATAGATTTTTTTTTAATTCATCAACATGTGCATATAAACTTCCCTTATCGACAACTTGGGCGATCGTATGCAACACCCCAGCGCTCACACGCTTTAGCGAGTTTGTTTCAAATCCCAGATCAAGCGCAAGCTTATCGGCAGTCTTAAATCCAACACCCCAGATGTCCTGCGCAAGCTTGTATGGATTCTCTTGAATTATTTTAATCGAATCTTGTCCGTACGCTTTATAAATCTTGACGGCAAACCCTGTTGAAATTTTGTGGCCGTGGAGAAATACCATCACTTTAGAAATCTCTTTTTGTTCCTGCCAAGCACTGATAATCAACTGCACACGCTTGGGCCCAACACCATCAACTTGAAATAACAGGTCTGGCTCCTGGTCGATAACATCAAGTGTTTTTTCTTTGAATTTGTTAACTAAGCGCTCGGCAAACTTTGGACCAATACCCTTAATTAATCCAGAACCAAGATATTTTTTGATACCAAGAGCGCTTGATGGAAGCTGTGATTCAGCAGACTGCGCAAGAAACTGTCGTCCAAACTTCGAATGAAACCCCCACGCACCTTGAAAGATAACCGATTCGCCAGCATGTAAGTCAGAAAGATATCCTGTCACAGTAACTGATGTGGTCGCATTAACAAGTAAGGCGAGAACGGTAAAACCATTCTCGCCACTCTTATAAATAACTTTTTCTATCGTCCCCTTAAGCGCCGTCTGATTGCTCACGTTCACGCTTTTGTCTCAATTCTTTAAGATACTCACGTCCTGCTTCAAACGCCTCCGGCATCGTTGCTTCTAAATCACCAAACAACACAACAAACTCCTGGCAAGCGCTCAACAAATCATCTTTTGTGTTAACCATGTCAGTAAAAAATGTTGCCGCTTTATCCTTAGAGGTCTGCAAAAAATTACAAAAAGTAGAACCCTCAAAGGCTATCGTTGAACGATTCAAACTTTCTTTGATAATCGGATGCAGCAAAGTTTTATAATCATACACCAATGTGAAAAACTGCTTAACCGGGTCAACGAGTATGCCCTTAAATTTCTCAACAACCTTTTCATAAAGTTTAACTTGCATCTCAAGAGAAACCTTTTTATCGTCCATAAGCTTTTCATACTGCTCAAGGCCAGCAAGAATCGTTCGTGAGTTATTAAGCGACGCAACTATCTGGGCGGCACTCTCAGGATGCTGCCCAAGTATCCCTTTAAGGGCCTGAGCAGCTGGACATGCCAATGGAGCACCAGCAAAAACAGAACCTGCCATCGATAAAACTAGCACACAGATTAACATTCTTGATTTCAACATAGAAAACTCCTTACACAGTTAGAAAAAACAGCTACCACTCTCTTTAAAACGTTATACCAAGTTTCGCAAAAACTGTCCAATCACGGGGGCCTCCGTGAGTAGAAAACGTCGTATCTCCACCAATCCCGAAGTTCCAGTCAAGAGCTTTACCCCTTTTAGTATAGTAAAGGCCACCAAACAGTTTGTGCTGAATAATCTTTGACGCGATCGCATCGTCCACCGACAACAATGAAGAATCAATATTAGGCGCACTTATGTTCTTAATCCTTTCAGCCTGTTGTGAATAGAAGTCATACCCAACCCCAAGCTTCCAACACGTATTAAGCTTCCAGTCAAACCCAAATGTTGCATTAAAAATACCACCCGGAGTAACGCGTCCTCTTGCTAAACACGGAAACAGATCGCTAATCGGAAATCCATCTGGAACCGTTTCGGCCGTTGTCAGCTGCCCTAGTAAACCAAGAGATATAGGTTTTGTTGATGGCATATATCGATATTCATTTGCTGGCAAAAGATAATCAAATGAAATGCGACCCCAAAAATCCAACTTGTTTGGAATAACATGAAGGCGAGTATCCCAAAACCACCCTATACCCCAATGACCGCTTCCAAGCTTCGGCTCAATCATCAACTGTTTATTCATATTCAAAAGATCATCAATCAGTTTTTTTCGGCTGTCTCCAACGGAAGAAGTTACAATTGAACGAGGCTTCTTTCTTCCAATACGACTGGTAGGAATAATTAACGACACGCCAGTCACCGCCTTAACCGTTTCAGAATCAGTTATCTTGTACCCAAAGCGTACTCGTGTATCTCCCCATCCAAACCGCATACGATACGCATCACCCTTTCCAGAGTCCCCTATCGCATCCAAAAGCGCTTTTCTATCACCCTTACACTTTGCCCAAAAATTTCTTTCAACCAACATAAGCAATGTCTCGAGCTGCAATACCCACCGCCCATCAACAATGTTTGCCTGAAACATCCCGCCAACTTTTCTTTCTTGCACGGTCATCTTATCAATAAACGGGAGGACTTTTAGAAGTCCATCTAAATCCTGCAAGTTAACACCACTCAGAATACCTCCTGGCTTGGTCAACTCAACTAAGGTGTTAACGGCTTTCTGACTCAATACCAAATTCGGTCTTACCGGCAGCGTATTCGACAGATTATAGAAAAGAAACCCTGTGAGCCCTGGCTTATCAACAGAAAGCTTTCTTTGTGGAATCAAGAAAAGCGAATCCCTCGTTCGAAACCCTGCGGTTTTCATCCAAAGTTTCACCTCATCAAGCTGCATCGGATTAAGGCTTGCACGATGAACCTCATCAAGATGCTTGTTTTGTTCTTCCATCTCATCAACGCCGATCGACTTAAAAAAATCACCTAAGAAAAGATCCTCGCCATCCTGACCCATACAGACGACATGACTTAACGGAAAAACCAAAATTAAAAATAAAAATATCTTTGCATAACTTTTCATTATGTAAGCCTCGTTATTCACTGTAATTTTACGAATCATCGTATACCCCAAAATACGCTCAAGAGAAAGAAAACCATACCGTAGTTCAGCAACATTGCCAAGCTTTTAGATAAAACGCCCCACTTCGCCAAAAAAAATTAGCCCAACCATACAAAAGGTTATAAACTGATGTCGAACGTTTTGTTTTCATCAAAATAAATATTTTCAGTTAGTGTAAAGTTTCACATAGAATCACGGGAGTTGGCACTATGTATCCTACAATCCTCATGGTCGAAGGAAATATTGGCGCGGGAAAATCAACCTTTCTCAAAATGCTGGAAACCGGGCTAAATCTCGATGTCATATTTGAACCAACCAATAAGTGGCAAAGCAATAACGAAGAAAGCAACCTGCTTCATCTTTTTTACAAAGACACACCTCGCTGGGCATACACATTCCAATCATATGCATTCATCAGTCGTGTTCAGGCAATCCTTGAATATCAGGAAAACCATGAAGAATCAAACCATTCCAAGGTTAAAGTACTCGAACGCTCGGTCTACTGCGACCGATTCTGTTTTGCAAAGAACTGCTTCGAATCTGGGTTAATGACCCAACTTGAGTGGCAAATCTACAAAGAGTGGTTTTCCTGGCTCGTCGAAAAATATACCCCAACACCAAGGGGGTTTATCTACTTAAAAACAGAACCTAAAACCTGTTATGAGAGAATCCATAAGCGACATCGACGAGAAGAATCATCCATTCCTATGAGTTATCTTCAAGCACTTCATAAACGGCATGAGGACTGGCTCATTCATCAGAAAGAGCTCATGCCTCATCTTGCCTCTGTTCCCATTTTAGTCCTCGACTGTAACGATGAGTTTGAATCAAACGCTGAAAACCAAAAAAAACATATGAGTGCGGTTCAAAATTTCATCGACCGACAAGTTCTCCCAACCCTGCAACCTTCAGGTAAAACCATACAGGCAACCCGATAGCATTGACAAGAGAACCCGGCATAAATATGCTGGGGTTAGTCAAAGCGCATTAAAAGAAGGAATCATCACAATGGCAGATGTAAACTGGGTTAAAGTGGCTGCTTTTATAGCGGCGGGTGTCTGCATGGGATTCGGTGGACTTGGGCCATCACTCGGGCAGGGATTTATTGCAGGAAAGGCCTGTGAAAACATAGGGAAAAAGCCGGAGACAGGGGGACTTATCATCAGAACGATGGTTCTCGGAATGGCAATAACTGAAACAGCAACGATCTTCGCCTTGCTCGTATCTCTTATTTTGTTATTCGCTGTTGCAAACTGACAACTCCTTTCACATTTGAGCAGACAATAAATGAGGTGGCTACGTTATGCATATTAATGCAACGTTTCTCGTACAAATTATAAACTTTCTTATAACATACCACGTACTCAATATATTCCTGCTCAAGCCGGTTATCACCTCGCTGAAAGAAAAAAAACTAAAGCGCAAAAAACTCGAACAAAAAATAAAAATCGAAGAAGAAGCGCTACGCTCATTAGAAAAAGAAAAGTCTGACTCTATAGTCATTTTTCAAGAACACGTCAAAGAGACATACCCGTTCGTCTCACTTGCTATCTCCGAAAAACTACCTGAATCAAAACATGTTTTCATAGAAAAGATAGACGCCAACCAGTTAAAGCAAGCGGTTACACAGGCTCTTGTTAAAAGGGTTCCAAATGCTTACTAATTTTTTACAACAAAATACTGTCCCTATTCTTTTTGAGCTTTCTATCTTTCTTATTCTCGTCATCCAACTATATCAAATAACCATCGATTACGGGCTCCCGCTATTAAGAGAGCAAATAGCAGAACTCTACAAACAATGGAACGACCTAGAAAATAAGTTTGATCTTACAAAAAACACAAAAAATAACTTGTGCAAAAAGTTTAGAGAACAGACAACCTCTCTTAATATTCTTGAAGAAAGCATACAAAAGTGGCACGCGTCACTTGCCGCAAAACAGGCAAAAAATGAATCGCAACAAAAAGCACTGGCGTTGTCTATTTTTGAAAAAAAGAAGCGGCAGTTTAGTCGCCTTTCGATCCTTCAGGCTAAAAAAGAGATTCTGCCCGATGCGATCGCACAGACAAGAAAAACGTTACTAAAAAGCTGCCAGGGGGCCGAAGGCAAAAAACTTCTCGCAAATGTTATTAAAACGTTAGACAGGTAATATAATGATTATTGCTACAGGAAAAATTACCAAAAGATACGCCGTTGCCTTTCTCAATGTAAATCTCGAAAAATTCACCCCTGCATATATTGAGGGAATCACCTCGTTTGCCAGCTTTATCTCAACCAACAAACTCTTCCAAGCGACATTGGACATCCCGTCACTCCCCTTCAAAACAAAAAAATTTATCGTCGAGCGTACCTTAGAAAACCAAAATCAGCCTCCCAGTATTAGCAAGCTCGTCTTTTTACTCCTGAAGGATAAGAGAATAGATATACTTAGTGCCGTTCTCAAACAAATCGTATTTCTTTACAAGCGGCGTGAAAACAAATATCACTTCACCGTAACAACCTCCCACGAACTTACAAATCAAGAACAGCAAGCGGTCACAAACTTTATAAAAAAACAGATCCCGAATCACATTACTACAGAATTCATTATCGATACAACTCTTATTAGTGGAATAAGAATTGAGGGAGACGACTACAAATGGGAACGGTCTATAGCAAAAAAACTACACAGCATTGAGCAAAAAATCTTACGTCAGGAAGAATTATGGTAGAAAAAAGCACGGATCTTGTATCGCTTTTAGAACAATCACTTGGTGGAAAACCAACTGAAAAACTAGATGAGATTGGCAACGTCATCAAGGTTGGAGACGGAATCAGCAAAGTATACGGACTAACCAACGCGGTTTTTGGTGAACTCATCAACTTTGAAGGCGGCAACCAAGGAATAGCACTCGACCTCGATGAGGATTACGTTTCCGTCGTGCTCCTCAATCCAGAGCTTCCTGTCGCAGAACGGGAAACAGCAACACGCACCGGTGATGTTTTCAGAATTCCTGTTGGGGACAAGCTTTTGGGAAGAATTATTAATGCAACGGGCAAACCGCTTGATGCTCTTGGCAAGATCGAATATGACGAACTTAGGCCAATAGAAAATACTGCTCCAGGAATTATGATGCGAACACCGGTTCATCAGTCGCTAGAAACTGGTATCACCGCAATCGACGGCCTCATCCCAATCGGAAAAGGGCAACGAGAGCTTCTAATCGGCAACAGAAGCACTGGTAAAACAGCAATCGCCATCGACACGATACTGCATCAAAAAGGCAAAAACGTCATCTGCATCTACGTCTCAATCGGCCAAAAACAATCAACAACCGCCAAAATGGTCAGTCTTCTTGAGCAACACGAAGCACTTAAGTACACAATTATCGTCAATGCAACCGCAAAAGATTCTGCCATCAACCACTACTTCGCTCCATACGCCGGCTGCACAATCGGCGAATACTTCATGAATAAAGGAAAAGATGTCCTCATTATTTATGACGATTTAAGTAAGCACGCAATCGCCTATCGAGAGCTCTCACTTCTCTTGAGACGCCCCCCAGGACGAGAAGCATACCCGGGCGACATTTTTTACATCCATTCGCGCCTCCTCGAACGCTCAGCAAAACTTTCTGTCGAGCACGGCGGCGGTTCCCTTACCGCTATTCCAATCATTCAAACCCAAGGAGATGATATCTCCGCCTATATTCCTACAAATCTAATCTCGATAACTGATGGGCAAATCTTCTTGGACACCAATCTTTTCAACACGGGTATCCGACCAGCGGTCAATGTTGGCCTTTCTGTCTCTCGTGTCGGCGGCAAAGCACAAACTAAAGCAATCAAAAAAATGTCCGGTATGCTCAAACTTGATCTCGCACAATATGAAGAGTTGCTTGCATTTGCGCAATTTGGCTCGGAGTTAGACAAGTCAAGCCAAAAAGCACTTGATCGAGGAAGAAGGGCAATCGAAATCCTTAAACAGCCGCTTAGAGAAACCTACTCATTTGTCCACCAAGCTATCTTCCTACTCCTCTTAAAAGAAAACTTTTTGGATCAATTGAATCTTGAGGACGTTAAGCCATTTGCCGTACAATTTGCAAGCTACGTCGAAGAAACAACTCCAGACCTGTACAACAAAATTCTTAAATCTCTAGACATAACCGATGACCAGGTCGATGAAATAAGAAAAACAGCAACTAAATTTATCGTTCTTTTCAAGAAAGAAACGTGAAAAAACTAAGGAAATATTTTTTTGTTCTTCTTTGCCTCTTCCTATCCTCATGTGGAAGAAAAAACAATACCTTTTTGGTATTTGCCTCCAAAAAAAAAGTTGTGAAAATAAACAGGCTAACACTTCCTGCTGTACGAGGCCTAAGGATAGCTCAAACAAAACAGGGAGCCACTTTAATTTCATGGCTCCCCGTTGAGGTTTCCGGTGACAATATAGAACTAGTAGGATATAACCTGTACAAATTTGTCCCGACAGCATTCATACCAAGGAAACCGGTGAATAAACACCCAACGACCAAGCTGTCCTATCTTGACTCCAACACTGTCAACTATTGTTATCTAGTCAGAGCTGTATTTCTTGCTCGCGGCAAAACAGTCGAGGGACCTGCTAGTAAAATTCTGAGGTAACACCAGCAAAAAGAATGAAAAAAACCCTCCAACTTAGAACAAGCTGGAGGGTTGGGGGGGCGAACAATACCATAAAAGTATTGTTCTATTAGGGACGTTTTTAATCGTACCGATCTTCGCATATGCTACCAACGAGGCCTAGCAATGTCAAGAACCAAAAGGAAGCGTCGTTTCATCTGTACAAGAAAATGATATCATGCAAAAATAAACATTACAAACGATTTTTAAGAAGAACCCATCATTCAATCGGCAAATTTACGAGGGATATTCATGCTACAATCTAAAAAAATTCACATTGTCCTTAACTGGACCCTTTTATGAAGAAAATATACGCCCCATGGCGAAAAGAATATATCACCGATACCGTTCATAAGCCAAAAGACAACCGGCCAAAAACCGAAGCCAATTGCGTCTTTTGTCAGCAGCTCAAAGACAACGTCGATGAAAAATACTTTATTATCAAACGATATAATCATGCATTCGTCATTATGAATCGCTATCCGTACAACGGCGGGCATCTCATGATTCTTCCAATCGAGCACAAAGGGGAACTTGATGCATGCACCGTTGACGAACGGGCTGAAATGATGGAGCTTATTAACACCTGCATAACAATCCTCAAGCAAGAACTGAAGCCCCAAGGTTTCAATGTTGGCATAAATACCGGCAGGGCTGGCGGCGGTGGTATCCCTTCACACCTCCATATCCACGTGCTGCCTCGATGGGATAGCGACACAAACTTCATGCCACTACTCTGTGAAACAAAACCAATATCAATAGAGCTAAAAACAACATATCTGCAACTCAAAAAAGCATTTGATAAATACTCTTGAGTTCTAATTAAGATTCCCTCTACAATCAAATTATTCTGATAAGTAATTCTTTTTAATCAAGAGGAGTTGTTGTGAAGAAAAACATTGTGTCAAACTTGCTCTTAATTGCGCTCGTAAACATTTCGTCTCTGTCGATAGCACAAGCCGTCGTAACAATCAACTGGGAAAGCTTGCCAACAGAGGGAAAAATATTTAAAAAAATATGCGTAAGGGACGATCCTAAAAATAAATGGCAAGCTTGGGGGCTCGATACAAAAGATAACGTTTATCTATGGAAACCACAAAACTACAAAACTCTGCCTGGCCAGCTAAAACAGCTATCCTATGGACAAGAAAAAGATAAAGATAAAATCTGGGGAACCAACTCTAAAGACATCGTATATGCATGGCACTCTACCAAATGGGAAAGAGCCGGAGGGGCCCTTAGATTGCTCTCTATCGGACCAAAAGGACACACCTGGGGAGTAAACGGTAAAATGCAGGTCTGGCAAAGAGTTGGAAAAGGCTGGAAGCATAAAGCTGGAACACCATTAACCCACATATCAGTAGGACCACTTTTTGATGACAAACATGAGATGGTATGGGGGGTAAATGAGCACGGCGAAGTCTATGAATGGAATGGGAAAACGTTTATTGAAAACACAAAGTGGTCTAGTAGCAATGGAACATTAAACAAAATCTTCATTGGTCTGAACAAACAAATCTGGGGAATAACCACAAAAAATAAAGTCTTTCTATGGAACCAAAAAGAGTGGGTACCACAATGGCCAAACCAAAAATTCAAAAAAATACTCACTGCTCCGAACGGAACAATCTATGCCATAACCCTAGAAAATATCATATGTCAGATGGTCAACTCCGAGTGGCAAAGCATGGGCGTACAATTTAAAGACGTTGCCATAGGTAAAAATGGAGAAATGTGGGGGATCACCGAAAAAGACAATATCATTCTTTATGAAAAAGGGGTTTGGGAAAAAATAAAATCTGACGTACAAGATTTCGCTGTAGATGCCGACGGAACGCTATGGTACACAATAATCGAAAAAAAATCGTATGGAACTAAACCTGCCTTTTTCGCCGAGGTTCAAGAAGTGGTCCCATCAGACACAGACAAAAAAAAACCAAACTATTTTTACCAAGTCACTATCAAAGATATAGGAATCTCTGAAGGAACGGGGTTTTTGCAAGAGATGTCATCGGGAAAATCGGTATGGGCTCTGAGTGAAAAAGGTTCTATGTATAAAATAGGCAAAGAGGAAAGGTCTGAATATACTCCGGTTGTCACCATAGGGAAAAGTAAAGTAACTCATATTGGCAATACACTTCATCCAAAATCTTGGCCTTGGATCAGTGCAGAACAAATAACTAGCGGTAAGACAGTAGAACTTCTCTACACTCAAAATCCCAAAAACCAGGTCTGGAGCACCAGAGGCCTTCCTAATTATGCTGCTGCAGAAACGAATAGAAAAGAAGCTGGGATAGAAAAAATAATCGCAACACGCACCAAGCAATCCACAGAACTAACAGCCAAGGAAAAAGAAGAAAAAGAAATGAAAAGAAGAATCGATTTTGAGGAATATAAAAAACAAGAACTAATAAGAATCAAGACAGAAGAAAATTTGAAAGAAAAAAACTTCGACAAAGAATATCTCAATAAAAAAAATATGTTGATAACAGAACAAGAAAACCTCAAAAAAAACTTCGAACTCAACCTTTCTTCAGAGATAGAAAAACTAAAAAAAGAAACCGAAAAGAAAAAACAAAAGCTTGACGAGGAAAAAGAAGAAAAAACAACCGAACTTAAAAAAATCATCGATGAAAAAATAACCGAACTAAAAGCAAAAAAAGAAAATGCTATAAACTCAACCGAAGCTAGCAAATTACAAACAGAGCTATTTAGTCTGCAAATGAAAAAATTTAATGTTGGAAAAACAGTAGATAAAGAAATAGCCCGCGAAAAAGAAAAGCTTGCTGTCTCCCTTCAGGAACAAACCGAAAAACTAAAAACTGATAATCCTAAACCAACAGAAAATATCAGCGAAAAATTAGCCAAACTTGAAGAAGAAAAAGAAGAGAGAAAAAATACAAAAGCAAAGAATATTGCTGCTCTTGAAGCAAAATGGGCCGCTGAAGAAACCAAAAGAATCAACGAATATGAAAAAGAAAAAGCAGAACAGAAAGAAGACATGGTAATAAAAAAAGAAAGCCGTGAACTGCTCGAAAATCTTATGAAACAAAAAGAACAAGTCGCTCAAATTGACGTTGGAAACCAAGCCTGGGTCGTCACCGCAAAAAAATACCTAGGAGAAACATATTATCCAGAAAACAACATTTTCTTTTGGCGATTTTGGGGCTTGAAGTGGGGATGGCACCAAGCCACCGGACGACTAAAACAAATATCTGTCGGGATGCACGGAAGAACAACATGGGGCGTGACGCCAGAAGGCAGTGTAGTCAGAAGAGTTTTTTGACCACTATAAAGCCTATCACTGGGATATAAGCTGAATCCAATGATACTCAGCCCACAGCACAGCAATAAACGAAAATAAAAACAAAACCATAAAGCAAAGGCTCGCCAAAAGGGAGCCTTTGCTTGTTATCTCTCCGACACAATTATTTTTCTTAACCCATTTCATCATAAGCCTCCTTGCCGTTTTTGGCCCAGTATGAAACAGAAAAATACTATGTCAAACAAAACAAAAAACCAACTAGAAATCGACATATTCCTGTTTTTTTATTGCTCTCTGTGAAAAACTACAAGGCTGAGTCGCTCAAAGAACCTTGTTTTTCTGTGGAACTGTCGTTAGTAAAAAATCCAAAATCAAACTCTGTCCCGCTCTCGTCCGAATCACCACAATCGCTCGGAACAAAATTCTCGCACCCATACGCCCGAACACACGTAATAAGAATATTATACTTCGAACAAAACTCTAAAAGCTTCTTCACCTGATCACAGGTTATACTTGTTCCAGAAAAATCAATTTCGTACCGGCCTGTAGGCCTCGACCCCCTAACATCAACAAACTTATTGTTTACTTTTTTAAACGTATTGAAAAACCTGGTTTCCTCGCCAAACTTTCCAGGGGGAACTGTTTGACGAAGCATACTAATAACTTCTTCTTGGCTTACAACCGAAGAAGTATTTCTAAGAGAGTCAAAAAGCTTGTCTATCCAAAGTTTACCCTTAATCGCTTTTAAACCATCCACGAACTTACATAGGTCTAACCTTCCAACACGGCTCATTCCACGTACACAGCCCCCACTAACAAGCAAAATACTAGAAAAAACAATGACCCTTTTCACACATTCTCCTTTTTTATAAGAAAAAGCCCGTGTTTCCACGGGCTTACCACTAAGTTTTTTGCGCAAAACTAGCTCGCAGAGACCTCTGCACGCCGATTTGGCGCAAGCTCCTTGATCATCTCTGCTCGATCAGCTGCATCACTCAATACAATCGGAATCTCGCTTCCGCAACCCAAAATCTTTACTCGGTCCGCAGGAACTCCGCTCTTCACCATCTCATCACGAATAGTTTTCGCTCGTCGTTCAGACAGCGACATGTTATAACTCGCCGATCCAATAGGACATGTGTGACCTGCAACAACAACCTGCTTACCAGTCTTAACCACCTCTTGTGCGGCCTTAACGTTGTGAGCAACCTTGATAACCTGATCCTTGCGAATCGCATTCCGATTCAAGTCAAAATTAACCGTCTTGAAAGCAGTCTCACCATCATCTTCATCCTTCCATGCTAGCGGCAACTCATCATCGTCCCAATCGTCATACGAGGCAACGGTGTGACCCTGTCCCGAGTTATCAACACTTTCAGTAGAAACCTTGGAAACTTCTTTCCCGTCACCATCAATAAACGCAAACTCGCCTAGTTCATCATCGTCAAAAAACTTGTCTTCCTCGTATTGATAGATTGGTATTTCCTGATGTGCAACCTTGACCGCCCCACTCTTGTCAGCCTTCTTACCACACCCAGCAAAGAAAACAGCCGTCGTCAGACAAAGCGAAATAAAAACTTTCTTCATAATGAAATTCTCCCCACTCTCATAAGGGTTAATATTCTGCATAAGTACCTCCTGAACAAACGATATCACATTTTTATCAAATTTCCTACTCATACAACAACAAATTCGGTATAATTAGGCTCACATTTACACTAATGGGAGGAGGATCGTTTGAAAAAAATTTTGATAAATAAAGAGGTATGGCAGACTCGAGTCGCAATACTTCACAACGACAAATTACAGGACATCTATTTCTACATTCACGCACGCTCAGAACTTGAACGCTGCTTCTTCAAAGGCCACGTCTCAAAAGTTCTCCCTGGAATCCAAACCACGTTTGTCGACATCGGGCAAACTAAGGCCGGTTTTTTGCATATCAGCGAAGTCGACCGAGCCCTTGCCGCAGAAAAAATGCTCGAGTTTCAAACCATTGACGAATCGCAAGAAGCAGGATTTGAACGCACGCTTAAACACTCAATGGATATCGGCAAAATCTTTAAAGAGGGCGAAGAGATTCTCGTCCAAGTCATAAAAGAACCAATCTACGAAAAAGGAGCGAAGCTAACCACGTGCTTCACCGTTCCTGGAAAATTCGTTGTCCTCATGCCAAACATTCCCCAAACCGGAATCTCAAAAAAAATTGAATCTCGTAATGAACGACTTCGCCTGAAAGAAATTCTTCTCAAGAATCTTCCAAAGGGCATGGGAGCAATTATACGAACCACAGCTGAAAATAGGACTGATGGAGACATCATAAAAGACCTGTCGTTCCTCATTGCAACCTGGAAGTCGATCGTCAAAAAAAGTAATCGGGCTAAAGTTGGAGACAAAATTTACGAGGACCTTCCAATTTCACTACGGGCGGTGCGAGACCACTTAGATGACGATACCAATGTTGTCTTGATCGATGATCAAGAAACCTATAAATCTGTCGTAAAATTCGTAAAAAACTACACACCAGAACACGTCAGTAAAATTAAGCTGTATAAGACGCCTCCGGCCCTCTTTGATCAATACAACGTCGAAAAACAAATCGTAGAAGCACTACAAAAAAAAGTTTCTCTCAAGTCGGGCGGCTCAATAATCGTCGAAACCACAGAAGCGATGTCTGTCGTCGATGTCAACACGGGAAAATTCACCGGCAAAGGAAATCTTGAAGAAACAATCTTAAAAACCAACCTTGAAGCAGCAGAAGAAATCGTTCGGCAACTTCGCCTCAGAAACATTGGTGGCCTCATCGTCGTTGACTTTATCGATATGGCCAGCCAGGGCAACCGGCAAAAGCTTTCACGATTTTTCGAAAGAATGCTCAAGGAGCGAGATAAATATCAGTCAGTCATGCTAAAAGTTTCAGAGTTCGGACTTGTCCAGATGACTCGAAAACGCTCTGGAAAAACTCTGACGCAACAACTGATGAACACATGCCCAACCTGTAACGCACGTGGCTATATCAAGGCAACAGCAACAATCAGCTTCGATATTTTAAAGCAATTTCAAGCCGAGGTAATAAGCAAAAATCTCAAGGGTACTCTTACGCTTCAAGTCTCACCTGCAACATTTGACTACCTGGTTCACAGCGAATTTCAATCGCTGCTTGATCTCGAAAAAAAGCTCGGCTGTAAAATAGCCATCGAGAGCAACAATAAATTAGAAATTGGTCAGTTTTTTATGTCAAAAACCAAGGACCTCTCAAAATGACCAAAAAAATAAAAAACATATTGGACATTTATCCTGAATATGAAGCAAATATAGGAATAGAGGTCCATACTCAGCTCAAAACAAAATCAAAAATATTTTGCTCCTGTCCAAACCAGTTTGGCTCACAACCAAATAAAAATATCTGCCCCACATGCGCCGGCTACCCAGGGGTTCTTCCGAACTTAAACCGAAGAGTTGTCGACTCCGCAATCACACTCGGCCTCGCAACCAAAAGTCAAATAGCTCGAGTATCAGAATTTGCTCGTAAACATTACATGTACCCAGATCTTCCAAAAAACTTTCAAATCACCCAAGACGAAAAACCAATCTGCACCGAGGGATACATTTTAATAGAACTAAACGATGCAACCGAAAAGCAAATTCGACTCGTTCGCATTCACATAGAAGAAGACGCGGGGAAAAACCTACACATTGGTGATAACGAGAGTTATGTCGACCTAAACAGAGCCGGAACACCACTGCTAGAGATAGTCTCTCATCCAGACATGACAAATGCGTATGAAGCAAAAACATACCTTATGAACCTACGAGCGATTGTTCAATACCTCGACATCAGTGACGCAAACATGGAAGAAGGATCATTTCGTGCAGACGTTAACGTCTCCGTTAAAAAAAAGGGAGCAGAGGAGCTTGGAACCAAGGTTGAAGTAAAAAATATCAACTCTTTTAAATTCATCAGTCAGGCAATAAATTACGAAATCGAACGGCAAATCCACCTAGTTGAAGAAAACACGCCGGTCACACAAGAAACACGAACCTGGGACGAAAAATACCATAAAACAGTATTTATGAGAACAAAGGAAGAGGCGTTCGACTATCGCTACTTCTCGGAACCAGATCTCCCGATAATCGTCACCGACGACGAATGGGTCGATCGATTACGCAAAACCCTTCCAGAGCTTCCGCACCAAAAATATCACCGATTTCAGCACGACTATGAACTCTCTCCATATGAAGCTAACATCCTGGTCAACCACCCAAACCTTTCTGCCTTTTTCGAAGCAACAACAAATCTTTGTAAATACCCAAAACAAGTTTGCAACTGGATTTTACGGAATCTTCTCGCCTATCTCAACGAACATAAACTCGAACTTCACGAGTGCAAGATCAGGCCTGAAACACTTTCTGAGCTTATTATCGAAATCGAAAAAGAAATTATCACCAGTAAAACAGCGCAAGAAATTTTTCTTGAGATGGCTCACACAGGCAAGTACCCATCAATTATTGTTCAAGAGCAAAGCTTGAAACAGATCTCTTCAAAAGAAGAACTTGAACCTATTATTGCTGAAATTATCGAGAACAACTCCCAACAAGTCGAAGCTTACAAACAGGGAAACGAACGTCTGTTCACCTTCTTTATTGGCCAAACCATGAAAGTAACCAAAGGCAAGGGCAACCCTAAGGTCATAAAAGAACTTCTTGAAAAATATTTGAGATAATTTCAACTCGTACCCGCTTCAGAAAAATCACGTCATACAATATTCTAAAAACGTGTAGCTGGAAACAAAAGAAATTATTCAAGAACAAGGGGCGATTCATGATCGATTATATCATTGGAAAAGTTCATAAAATCAACGATAAGAGCGCAACAATCATGGCCAACGGCCTCGGCCTCTCCTATCATATCCCTCAAACCTCAACAATCAAACTCGGTGAAACGGTCGAGCTGTACAGTTATCTCCACTGGAACCAAGAAAAAGGACCTAGTCTCTATGGATTTATAAGCGAATTAGAACGAGCCGTCTTTTTGCTTATTATCGACTGCCAAAAAATCGGTCCTAGCATCGCAATAACCATACTCTCACAAATCCCAGCACCTCAATTTCTTGAGATTATTACCTCGCAAAACGAAAGCGCTCTCTGCTCGATCAACGGAATAGGCGCAAAAAAAGCCGAACAACTTATCATGCAATTGAAACACAAAGTTACAAAATTAATTTCGAGTGGGTCTGTCCAAACCGACATGCAACAGGATTTTGTACAATGGCAGAACGTCAACGACGTACTTACCTCACTAAACTACTCAAGACCAGAGATTAGCGGTGCCATGAAACACCTAACCGAAACGTACAAAAACCAAAACTATTCCCTTGATCAATTGATTCGAGCAGCTCTAGGTTTTTTATCGAGATAGAACAGCCAATCACTTCAAAATCACAACCGTATCTTTATTCCGCTTGCCATAGTTTTTGTATCCGGTCACCCAATTAATAGAAACCTCTTTCAAATCAGGATCAATATAAAATTGTTTTTTATCGAAATTCAGTTTTTTATAAAATTCAAACCAGATTGGGTAAGCGGTCTGAGAGCCAAACACATAGCGACCCATCGGTTTATTGTCATCTCGACCTAAATATATAGAAGTCGTAAGCCCTGGTGTCGATCCAACAAACCAAGTCGTTACCGCGCCATTTGTCGAGCCACTCTTTCCAATGACCTCGGCCTGTATCCAGTCTTTATCACCAATAAGCCGCTTCATCTGTTTTAATCGCAGCGAAAGCACATTTACCATTTTTGAGTTGGTCTTCAAATCGAGAACCTGTCGAGATACCGGCTCGTACTCCCAAAGCTTCTGACCCCACCTATCTCGAACCCATTCAATAAGATTGGGTTCGACGTAAACCCCATTATTGGCAAACACATTAAACGCTGCAGCACTCTCCTCAACGGTAGCCTCAGCGGTACCTAGCGCTAAAGCGGGGTACGGTGATAGAGCCCTATTCAAACCAAATCGGCGAGCCAAATCGATCACCTCATAAATGCCAGTCTTAAGAAGAGTTTTAATCGTAATAATATTGTTGGAGAAAGAAAGCGCACGCGCAAGCGTCATCGGCCCCTCAAAACACCGATCCCAATTCCGCGGCCGCCAAATCGTATCGCAACCAGGTAGCTGCATCTCAACCGGCTCATCGACCATAATCGTATCAACCCCAATCCCATGACACAATGCAGTAGTATATACGATCGGTTTAAAAGAAGACCCCATCTGGCGAACCGCCTGAAATGCCCGGTTGAATTGCGACTCACGAAAACTGTTACCACCGATACATGCTTTTATTTTTCCGGTGTGTGATTCAAGCGAAATCATACCCCCATTAAGCTCGTCACCAACAGTCTTACGCAACTCGCATACTTTTTTGCAAAACGCTTTTTCTGCCAACTCCTGTTTTGTTCTATTTATCGTCGCTTGTATTTTAAGCCCTCCCTGATACAACACATCTTTGCCCCATTTTTGCTCTGCCCACTGACGAATTCGTTCCTGAATATATAAACGAATCGCATTTCCTGGTAAGTAATCTTGTATTTTTAAATCTTTTTTTATTGATTTTTCATACTGCACCTGCGAGATAAAACCGCAACGTTTCATTTTTTTTAGTGTAATATCACGCTGACGCTTTGCATTTTCGGGCGCATTAAGCGGTGAGTACAAACGTGCTGACTTCGCAACCGGCACCAACGTCGCCGCCTCATCTATGGTTATATCAAACACAGACTTATTCCAAAATCGCCTGCAAGCGGCCTCAACCCCATATATACCGCGACCGAAGTAGACATTATTAACATATAGTTCAAAAATCTGTTCTTTCGTAAAATGTCGCTCCAACTGAAACGACAAAAACATCTCCCGAACTTTGCGCCAAATAGTTTTCTCGCTCGATAAAAACATGCCGCGTGCCAACTGCTGTGTAATAGTACTTGCGCCCTGAACCACCCGACCTCGAGACAGATTAATAAGAAAAGATCTGAGAATTCCCCTCATTGAAATCCCAAAGTGCTTAAAAAAGTTATGGTCTTCAGCGGCAATAAACGCTTTAACCAAAATATCAGGCAATTTATCGAAGCTAACCGGCTCCCGCCGATCAAGCGAAAATCGAGCAAACTCATGTCCTTCATCATCAAGAATTATCGAGGGCTTTGCGTGAGAAAACGGCTTGAATGAAGAGAAATCGATCCAGTCATGTTCAAAAAAATAGAAAAAAGCCCCTAGGGCAAACGAAAAGACTAAGACAACTATGGGAACAACTATTTTTTTCACACCATAATCCAAGAAGTTTTTACAGTAGTATATACCCTTATACAGTATATACCCAAGCTGCAACCTTTGAAGAGCCGGCCCCCCACTCATCTCGAGCCATATAACAACACAAGAAAACGCCTGAAAGATAACAACTTCTGGGAAAACCTGTTTCTAGGGCCGCAAACAAAGGTTTTATACAATAAAACAGAAACCAAACTAGAAAAAAGAATCAAAAAGAAAACAATAGATCAAGACTCTTTAATAAAAATTCCTGCCGGAATTAACCACTCAGGAATTCTTGTAGTACGAAAAGAAAGCTTCTCGCCACACTTCACGATTAAAATCGTCGACAAGCAAAACCAACGTCCTCTTTACTTTGAACTGGGTTGCAAATAAGAGACCAAAACCTACTTCAGCAAAGCATCTCGAAAGAAATCGAGTTCGTCGATCACCTTTCCGGCGCCAACCACAACACTAAGCAATGGATTTTCAGAAACTCGAACAGGAAGTCCTGTCTCTTTGGAAATAAGAATGTCAAGATCACGCAACAATGACCCGCCACCAGCCATAACAATTCCGCGATCAACCAGGTCTGAAGAAAGCTCTGGTGGAGCGTTTTCGAGCGCCGAACGAACCGCGTCAAGAATAACAGAGATTGGTTCGGTGAGCGCCTCAAACACCTCGGCGTCAGAAAGCGTCACTGTTTTGGGAACGCCGGTTACCAAGTCACGGCCCTTAACATCAAACTTTTTGGACTCTTCCCCTAGCATGGCCGTTCCGATATTCATCTTAATCACTTCGGCCGTACGCTCACCAATCAAAAGATTATACTTTCGCTTGACGTACTGCACAATCGAACGATCCATCTCATCACCACCAACGCGAACGGACTTACAGTAGACAACATCTTTAAGAGAAATAATCGCGACCTCAGTAGTACCACCTCCAATATCAACAATCATGTTTCCCGCAGGATCTTCTACCGGAAGCCCTGCCCCAATAGCAGCAGCCATCGGCTCCATAATCGTATAGACCTCACGCGCACCCGCCTGCTTGGCCGAATCTTCGACCGCACGACGCTCAACCTGAGTAATCCCGGACGGAACACCGATAATCATACGTGGTCGAACAAGTGTTTTACGATTGTTATGTACTTCGCGAATGAAATAACGAAGCATGCTTTCAGTCAACTCAAAATTTGCAATAACCCCATCACGCATTGGCCGACAAGCGGTGATACTTTCCGGTGTTTTTCCAAGCATCATCTTTGCTTTATCGCCAGCTGCCAACACTTCGTTTGTTGAATACTTAACCGCAACCACAGACGGTTGATCAAGAACAATCCCCTGATTGCGAACATAAATCACTGTATTTGCAGTACCAAGATCGATGGCAAGATCATTTGAAAAGAGACCAAAAAAACGAGACGCCGGCCAAAACTTCATAATTTTCCCCTAATCAGAAATATAACTCGACACCTACCGTAAACTGGTGCGACTTACACACGTTTCTACCGCTAAAAGCATAATCAAATACCGCATAAATCTTTGGATCTAACCACCAATTCTTCATGGCGTCCACAGAATTATACACCGTTTGAAGCGTGAGATAGTGCGATACCCACCGAGACAATTTTTTTCTAGACCATCTAACACTCGCAGAGCTGCATATATCAGAACTTTTTGCAATCGAAGCCTCAAGATAACTTAGAACCTCTTTACAAGCCCGCTTATCCTTAAGTTTGTCAGAACTGTGACGTCGATAGGTATATCGAAACTGAGCATGCAACCCATCCATCAAATTTTCAAGCGTAAAATAGGGCGCAAACTTAAGCGTCATTCCAGGGCTTATACACACATCACCAACCAGCGCACCAAACAGCGATGGCTCAGCATGATATGGCAACCGCGTGCCACCATGAGTCTTATGAACCTGATGCATCAAGCCAGCCATCACCCCAAAACGCCAATTCTGCTTCAACTCCAACTCAGCCACAAGATCGCCATACCAACACCAGTGACCGTTTGTTCCAACCGGAACTGACGATGGATAGTCCTCGTCGCGCTTCATTCCCGTCGGAATCGAAACTCCAGTCTGAAGCGTTAGATCTATACCCCGAATCTTGTACTTGTGATCCCAATAACGCCGCCACCTCAGATGTAGATCAAGGTCACCAAAACCGGCCTTAGACCAAGCTGCGCCCTTAAGACACAGGTCTCTATGTACCTGGCGACGAACACGGTCAAGCATAAAAACTTCTGACTCTGTTGCTTCTAAAGCATCGGCGTGAGAACCGTTTCTATCGAATCGATACAGTAACGATGTGTCCACATGCATAACCGGTAAAAATGCTCCTACAGAAAAGTCTGTTTCGAATATGTTTTTTTCTAGAGCAAATACAATCCCGCGCGATCGTATTTTTCCATCAACATGAAATAACAGTTTTTTTTGGTCCCAGTCGGTATACCCAATCTCATCGATAAATGGATTGTACGTCTCTCCCTGCGCAGCACGAACAGCCGCTAGACCTGCTATAACCTCCTGGAGATCATACTTACCCCACAACTCCGGTATACCCCTGTTTCCAGAACCATTATTAAAAGCGGTCGATGCGCTCGTAATAAACAATGCTGGATAAACATATGACCCGTTCTTTGTTACATACGACTCCGGTCTATCCAAAAACGGAAACCATTTATTGATGCTACGAGAGGCCCCAATAAATGGTACAAAACATGAAATAAAAAAAGGGAAAAAGAAAAGGGTGATCGTCAATTTTGACTTAGTTCGCAGCAGCATATCACTCCGTGACAAGTATTAAAATTTTGTGATTTTACGCACACAATGCAAGATTTGAGCATACGTAAAATTACAATTTCGTCAAGAACTATCAATACGCGACGGCTTTGGCTCCTAGGCAATAGAAGCTAGTTCCAAAGCCCATAAGGGTCGTCGTCGTTAGGGTTATAATATACTATATAAAATCCCGGGACAAAAGTACCAACCACACGATTAATCCCAACATCAATCTTCTCTGAAAGAGACCATAAGAACGTTAGCAGGCAAGAGCGATTTTCTAACATAAAAAAAACATCCGCAACATAATCATCAAACTCAGGGTACGTGTCTTGATCTTCGGGTTCTTTGGGGAGTTTAAGGTAGCACCATGGCTTTAAAACAGGCTCCATAGAAAACAAGCCAGAATCACAGGTCATAAAACAATATAAAGTCATCCCCAACAAAGTAAAACAAGCTTTTTTCGACACTCTTGACCCCATCTATTTCTCTTGACTATCACAAACAATTGAGACATGTTGAAAAAACGAATCTAGTCAAAAAACTCAGGAGTGATAATGAACAAGCGCTATTTATTTGTCAACAACTGGAAAATGAATCTTTCATTTAACGAGACGATAGAATTCGCAACAAACAACTACGATAGATTGGTCGAACTTGCAACAAAAACAGAACAAAAAATCATCCTATGCCCCTCAACAGAGAGCATCTATCCATTAGCACAAATATTCAAAGAAACCCCAATCTCGATCGGCGCGCAAACGGTCTCTCGTCACACTCATGGGGCCTTCACCGGTCAGGTTGCTCCACAGAGCCTACAAGAAATTGGATGTACCCATTGCATCATAGGTCACAGCGAAACAAAAAAAGAATTTACTGAAAATGATAAATGTATCGCACAAAAATGCGTCCACCTCCTTGACTACGACATAACTCCAATCATCTGCATAGGTGAAACTGAGCAGGAAAACAAATCAGAAAAAACGCTTGGCGTTCTTGAAAGCCAGCTGGCACCACTTCTAAATGCACTCAATACGAAAACAACCGTCCGCCCGTATCTTGAGCCATGCATCGCCTATGAACCAATCTGGTCAATTGGAACTGGCAATACTCCTAATATAGCTCATCTTGATACCATCTTTACCTGGCTAACCGAACACATTGGAAAGCACGCTCCCAACATCTCATGGAAGCTCCTTTATGGTGGTAGCATTAACCCAGAAAGCATCTCTTTAATTAAAAAAATCAGCAAAATCGACGGCTTCTTGGTAGGGGGAGCAGGTTTGGATTTCCAAAAGATCGAAAAAATAGTAAAATAAATCGTTCAAATTTTTATAGATTTAAAACAAAGGGTCAAAAATGGTCGGTTTTTTTATGTTTCTCTTCGTTCTCCTAACAATATTTCTCGTACTCTTTATTCTCGTTCAGCAAGGAAAAGGCGATATGGGACTTGGAAGCCTTGGAAGAGGCGGCCAAATGCTGTTTGGCGGATCAGGGGGCCAAGATTTTTTTGAGAAAACAACCTGGATCATGGGCGCTATCTTTATGCTGGGTGCACTTACCTTAACCATCCTCAGAACACGAGAAGCCGAAACCTCTCGTCTCACTGGCTACCGAGCTCCGATTACTCAAAAAACAGTACCTGGTCAACCAGGACAACCAGGCAAGCCTGGAAAGCCCCTCGAAAAATAACTTCCTGGAAACTTGCATAGCTAACACGATATATCTATCCTAAGCTCATAGGTAAAGCAAAGAGGAACAAGTATGGTCGTTAAAGCTGTTGATCAGGTAGGAAAAATAGCGATAAATTTTTGCGACGGCGCCGGATCACTTGTCACATTCATGTATGACGCCCTAAGAACTCTCTTCACAACCAAACCAAAAATCAAAAAAATCTTTAAACAAGCAAATCATATTGGTGTTAATTCATTAAGTGTCGTCATGCTGACCGGTGGCGCGATCGGGGCTATTCTCGCTTTCGAAGCATATGTCGGGCTACATAAATTCGGCGCTGAGCGTTTCATTGGAACGCTCATTTTTCTTTCTATGGCACGAGAATTTGGACCGGTCGTAGGGGCAATTATGGTAACCGGCCGGGCAATCTCAGCTATGACTGCAGAAATAGGATCGATGAGGATCACCGAACAGCTCGATGCCCTCAAAACACTCTCGATCGACGTTCATCAATATCTAATTGTGCCAAGAATTGTTGCGACGACTCTTATCATGCCGTTTCTTGCTATTTTTTGTATGTTATGCGGAATCGTCTCTGGATATGTAATATCAGTACATGTCTTGGGAATTAATCCAGAGACATATATGGAAGCTGTACGCGAATACTCAGAGCTTACCGACATTACAAAGGGGTTATTTAAAGCAGGTCTCTTTGGATTTCTGATCTCTTCGATCGGATGTTATAAGGGGTACATCACCACTGGTGGTGCTGCAGGGGTTGGATTGTCGACAACAGAGAGTGTCGTTATGGCAAACGTTACAATTTTCATGGCCGATTACGTCCTCTCGTCACTCATGTGGTAATAAAAATATGATAGAAATAAAAAACCTTCAAAAATCGTTTGGTCCTAAAAAAATAACTCGGGGGCTCAATCTAGAAGTTCAAGACCGCGAGTTTATTGCTATTATAGGCCGATCGGGAGAGGGTAAATCTGTTCTTCTCAAACAGATTATTGGATTAATTAAACCTGATGCTGGGCAGGTGATTATAGATGGGGAAGATGTTACAAAACTCAAGGGCGCCGAACAACAGAAAATATTTACAAAATGCGGCTACGTTTTCCAATTTGCAGCCCTTCTCGATTCACTAACTGTTTTTGAAAACGTCGGCATCACCATGCTTGAAAACGATATCCCACCAGAACAGGTCAAGCTAAAGGTTATAGAACGAATTCAAAGCGTCGGCCTCAAACCAGATGTTCTTGATAAATACCCTTCAGAGCTGTCAGGCGGCATGAGAAAACGGGTCGGTCTAGCGCGAACACTTATGCTCAACCCAAAAATCTTAATCTATGACGAACCAACAACAGGCCTCGATCCAATAACAGTTAGACGAATCCACGAGTTAATCAAAAAAACTCATGATGAACAACAGACAACAACGCTCGTCATATCACACGACATCGACATTTTTAACTATGCAGACTCTGTCGCCATGCTATTTGAGGGAAAAGTTGTCTATAAAGGACCAACCAAAGACATTTGGGACAGCGACAACCCGTATATTTATCAGTTTATTCGTGGACTGTCCAAAGGACCCATAGATTAGCTGCTTCTATGAGTACTGACTCATCACATTCACTACATTCCCAGCCACAATCTTATCAGCTGGACCCTCTTCGGGGGTCACATTTTCTTTTTTCTTTTTATTGACGCTTTTATACCGCAATACAAGAAATTTAACCCCCTTGTATATACAAGTACCACACAAAACAACCCCCATGGTGGCTAACGCCCCCACCAAAGTGTGTAGAAGCGCTTTTTCGCAACACCCCTCTGATTCAACGAAACACATGGTTTTGTTTTGGGCAAACCCACTGTCATCATATAACACTGATGTTGAACACTTTTTCACGGCACCCGACAGAAAATCAAGTCGTTCATAGCAGCTCGAGCAATCAGTAATTCCCTGATACTCTCTCCAGGTCCTACCTTCCGGGGTAGAATATTTGTTATACATCCTGCACAACACATTAAGGCCCACCATAGAAGGAACCGGTTTACAATCCGTCCCTATATATTTATCTCCTGGTAGAGGCTCTCCAGACACTCCCTTAAGTATCATTCCCAGAATAAAAGGAGTATTAACCTTTACCATAGTATTACAAGCCTGTTTTTTTATCTGATTCACCAAAGACCGACAAATACTATTAATCAAAAAAGCAAGGACTAATGGGTTGGTCTTAACTAACTCTTCTATCTGTTTTTCTTGATTTTTTATCCCAAAAAACTTTCTACGGTTCTTAAAATTTTTCTGTTCTCTTTTAAATAAAAAATTTTCATTCTCGAAAAGTTTTTTTTGTCTTGAGCGCTCATCCCCATGACGCCTCCTCATACCAACACACTCTTGGCCAGAGGCCAGAGCAAAACATAGAACCAAAGCAAGAGCTATTCCATTAGACGAGAAGCTTTTCATCTTTTTTCCTAGATCTGTTTAATGTTAATAAAAAAACATAATTTCAGAACACTGCCCGAAGAATACCAAGGTAACCCATATTGTCAAAAAGCTCACGCTATGTAACAATAACATCACTATGAATACAGAAAACCCACTCATTCTCATTCTTGACGACGAAGAAACAATTCTTCAAACACTCAAAGACGCTCTCGTCGACGAAGCTTATCAAGTTGAAACGCTTCGCATTGCTTCACAACAGGATGGGCACCAAGCATCTTTTCTTATTGGTGAACTGATACCTGATCTTATACTACTTGATATCTTCATGCCCAACTGTAATGGTCTACAACTTCTGACACAGATCAAAAAAGAATATCCCGACCAAAAAATTATGATTATATCGGGTTTTGGCACAATACCAATCGCCATCGAAGCAGTTCAAAAGGGCGCAATCGATTTTATCGAAAAACCACTTAACCTCGATGAAATTTTAAGCAAAATAGATTTTTTGAAAAAAAGTCCAATACAAAATACAGAACCAAAGCAAACTAATACAAGTGAGAGACAAGCTTATAACATAATAGGCGAAAGCAATCTTTTTCTTGAGCTTATACAGCAAAGCGATCGCCTAGCTCCACACCAATTTCCAATTTTGATTTATGGCGAATACGGAGCTGGCAAATCAACTCTTGCGCACTACATTCATAAAAAAAGTGGGCTTCATGAATCCCAATTCGAAACAATCGACTGCCAAACGATTCCCAAAAAAATCTGTGATTTTGACGCGAAAACCATTTTTCTCAAAAACATCGACCAACTCGGCCCAGACGAACAAGTGACAATGCTAAAACTGCTCAAAAACAACAATAAGACGCGTATCATCGCTTCTAGCACCCGTTCACTTTTTCATCTTATGCAAGATTGTAAATTTAATACGTCACTCTTTGCGCTACTTAACAAAGCCCCACTCGAAATAGCACCACTAAGAAAACGTCCTTACGATATCCCCCTCCTTGTCAATCACTATCTCTCGCTCTATAACACAAAACACAAAAAAAGAACCGTCTTTACAACCCAAAGTATAAGAGCTTTACGTAATCATACATGGCCAGGAAATATTTGTGAGCTTAAACAGGTTATTGAAAACATCGTTATACATGCCACACAAGACAACGCCGTCATTACCCCAGACAAACTCGCACCAACAATAGGTGAAACCGATAGGCTATTCGTCGAAGAACAGTCGCTACTTCGATTCAACTCTCTTGATCAGGCAACAGAGGCGTTTAAAAGAAACTTCCTACGCTATCTCTTGCGCAAAAATCGTTACGATATAGAACAAGTATCGCAGCGCCTCAACCTCACAATGCCACAATTGAAAAATAAGCTACTGGAATTGAAAATCGAAGTATAAATCAGGAGCATATCATGGACAGTATTTCAAAAACAGAAATAAATTGCGCTACCAATCTAAAGCCACAAATCGAAGAAGAAAACTATCGATGGCAGGGGCTCAAAACAGAAATTAAAAAACGAGTCATCGGCCAAGACGAAATCGTCGAGCGTATTATTATCGGTCTTCTATGTAACGGACACATTCTTCTTGAGGGTGTTCCTGGAATCGCGAAAACAACCCTTATTAAAGCAATCACCGAAATCATCGGCCTTTCTTTTAAGCGTATTCAGTTCACCCCAGATCTCTTGCCTTCGGACCTAATCGGCACACTTATCTATAATCAAAAAACAGAATCTTTCCAAACAAAGCGTGGCCCAATATTTGCCAATGTCATCCTTGCAGACGAGATCAATAGAGCACCGGCAAAAGTCCAATCCGCTCTGCTCGAAGCAATGCAGGAGCACCAAGTCACAATCGGTGATGAAACCCATCTGCTTGAGAAACCATTTCTCGTCCTTGCAACACAAAATCCGATTGAACAAGAGGGAACCTACCACCTGCCAGAAGCACAAGTCGACCGTTTCATGTTTAAGCTTTTGATGAAATATCCTGAGTACGAAGAAGAAAAGAAAGTCATAGAAACCGTATTTACTCCAGCAATGCTACAATCTCTTATCACCTCTCAGGACCTTGCAAATGCACAAAATATTATTAAACAAATTTATATCGACGAAAAAATTGTCAACTACATACTTACACTTGTCTTCGCAACAAGAAAACCAAACCCTATGATCGAATATGGTGCATCTCCTCGAGCAACATTGGCCCTTCACCATGCGGCGCGTGCACATGCATTTCTCAAAAAACGACACTTTGTGATTCCTGACGACGTTAAAGCAGTTCTTACTAGCGTTTTACGTCATCGCATCATACTCTCATATGAGGCAGAAGCAGAAAATATCTCGTCGGACCAAATAATTCAAAAGATACTGTCGCTTGTCCCCTCCCCATGACGTTTTTCTTGACATATTTACATCAAGAAAAGTATCTTCGAAAGTGTTTCTATTACGTCTTACATACAAGGTCTCCTTATGAAGCAACAATTGTGGATGGTAAATAGCTCATTACTGGCCATACTCATTGTCACCCTCTTACTTGGAGTAGCACTACAACAATCACCCCCAGCTTTTCAAAAAAAAAGAATCCATATTGAAGAGCGACCAATCAAGACTGAACTGCCACCAGAAAGTATCGAAAATATATATAAATATGACCTGTTTGAAACCTACGCAAAAAAAGAGTTTGTACCGTCACTTAAAAGCTTAGTCACCCCAATTCCCCAACCAAAAACTGTCACCATTCCAGTCCCCCAAGAACCCCAAAGGCCCTCATTCATCCCTCCTTTAAACATAACCGTCCAAGGAGTTGTTTTCTCCCCGAGCGAAGAGAAAAGCATCACCATGATTATAGACGAAACCAGAAAAGAGACGATGCATCATGTTGGTGACATAATCAAAGATGCACAAATAATAAAAATCGGCAAAACCAGCATCACACTTCTTCGAGCAAACGGTCAGCACGAAACCATCTCGCTTCGTAAGCAGGAAGTCCCCGAAACCCATGACCTAGATAAAAAATGGAACTCTGTTGTAAAAAAAGTAAAGGACGATACCTTCGAAATCGACATCAAGCAGTTCCCTAAGCAAATTCCATCGCTCGGAACATTAACAGAAATGCTTTCTATGCTAACGGCTTACAACGCAGGAAAACCAATTGGCATAAAACTTGCAAGCCTCGCTCCCGATGGAATTGGAGAATTACTTGGGCTAAAGCAAAACGATATAATAACCGCCATCGACGACATACAAACCGCAAATATAAAAAATAGAATTACTGCATATGACTCAATCATAAAAAAGCAAACCGGCGACTCAATAACAATCAATCTCAAACGCGGACAACAAGCGTTAAACCTCAACTACAAACTAACTGAAATTAAGCCCATAGAGAAAAAAGAGTTTGTACCGAATGCAAAACCAAGTGATCCACACAAAAAAGAAGCGGTCGTATTTAAATTAAGCAAGCTGCAACAACGCGAACAAGAAAGACGAGAGTTCGCTAAAAAGCACAGTCAACGACAAAATCAAGCAATTGAAGAGATAAGAAAACGATTATTAGAAAATATACGAGCTCGCGTCCGAAACACGCGAACTCGATAGGTTGGAGAACCGTTTTATGAACAAGAAAAAAACACTGCTCAGCGTCCTACTCCTTCTCAGCACAGCGCTTTGTGTCTTCTATCAAGAACTTCATACCAAAAGAAGAAAACAAATTATAGATAACTACTCTTACAAGCCAACCAGACTAGTCGCACAAAATGAAGAATCTGATGTCCTTGAAGAAGAGGACGACGAGCTAGAAAAAGAAGAAGAACTAGAAGAAGAAGAAGATGAAGAACTAGAAGAACGAGACGAAGAAAAAGAAGAAGATGAGTTCGATAAGCCTGAAGAACCAACAGAACCTGAAAAAGAAAAGCCTGTTAGCAAAGAAAAAGACATCTTTCTCAACTTCGACAACGCCGATCTTAAAACTTTTGTCGATTATATAGGAGACTTAAAAAAAATAAATGTCGTCACCGACCCAAAAATCGCAGGTAACAAAATCTCTTTGACCATACGAGATCCACTCTCTATAGAGGGCGCGTGGAACATCTTTTCAACAATTCTAGAGATGTCAGGCTTTAGCATTGTCAAAGTAGGCGACTTACACAAAGTCATTCAAAAAAATGCCAAACTAACCGAACCCTTACCGGTCTTTGTCGACACACCGGCCGAAAGCCTTCCAGACAATGACCTAACAATCAGGTATGTCACCTTTTTAACCAACATACCAATAAGCCAAGCGAGAAGCCTTTTACAAAGCATGCTAAGCAATCCAAGCAAAATTATTGACCATCCAAATGCAAACGGCTTTGTTATAACTGATAAAAGTCACAACATTAAAGCCGCCATGAAGGTCATTCAGGAGCTCGATCGAACCGATGTCAAACAGTCGGTTACCGTCATGCATCTAAAACAGGCAAATGCCGACGATGTAAAAAAGCTTTTCCAGAGCCTCATGCAAAAACCACAAGGGCACCCGCTAGCACGGCTGCTCGGTCGAACACCGGATGCGTCAGTCGAATACTTCCCGCCAACAACAAAAATCATCGCTGAACCCAGAACAAACTCATTGATTCTACTCGGTGACCAAAAATCAATTAAACGAATCGAAGATTTTGTTGTTAAGTATGTTGACACCGAACTCAAAGGTATAAAATCTCCTATTCACCTCTACGAGTTAAACCATACAGACGTTGACCAGATAAAAGATATCTTAGAAGCGGTTACAGAGTCTTCATCAGACTCTCCTGCCGCAAAGTATGGTGGAACCAGAGGTGGCGTAAAATATTTCAAAAAGATGCGCTTTGCTATGGACAAAGCAAACAACAGACTTCTTGTCTCATCAACCGACGACCAGGACTGGAGGCTTCTTAAGAAAACAATTAAAAGTCTGGATAAACCACAACCACAGGTCGCTCTGGAAACACTAATTGTATCGGTAAACTTCGATAACACAAAACAACTCGGCGCCCAAATTAGAAATAAAAAACACGGCCAGCTTGGAAGCAATATCAACGCTCAAGCAGCCAACATGACAAATGTTATCTTTGATAAACAAACCGTCAATGGAAAAGACCAGTATTCTCTTCTTGGTGACCTTCTTCAAAAGATGACGTTCGGGCTTGGATCAACCGTTCTGTCATTCGGCGGAACAGGTGACGTTTGGGCTCTTGTTCGCATGCTCAAAACACAAACCAACACGAGCGTACTATACAAACCATTCATCGTCGCTAAAAACATGCGAAAAGCATTGATTTCCGTCGGTGAAAAAAGAAGAATCTCCTACCAACAAGCGGTTGCTGAGGCAACTGGTAATATCGGTGACGCACGTGGCTATCAAGACGCAGAAGCAGAAATCAAAATCGCTGTTAAACCACAAATCAACCTTGACGGCATTATCACGCTAGAAATAGGAGTAGACTTAAGTGAATTCCAAAACACAGCAGATGTCGATCGACCGGACACATCAACAAGAAAACTCGACACAAAGGTCTCGATAGCAAACGGCCAGGTCTTAGTCCTCGGCGGCTTTGTAAAAACAAAAGTAATCGAAGATACCTATCGAACTCCACTTTTAGGAAGTATTCCAATTCTCGGCTGGTTGTTCAAAGAGAAAAAACGAATAATTAATAAAGAATATATTTTTATTTTTATGGCCCCAACCATCATTAAACCCCGCAAAGCACCTGGGGTCAACCTATATACTAAAATGAAGATGAATCAGGCAAAAGAAGACATTGATGACGCAATTGAAGTACGCAAAACAAAAGACCCTATCTTTAACTGGTTCTTTAACGGCGAAGGTGAAACCTACTCGCATAAAATTATCGACTATGCTAATGCCCGCTACCAACCAACGTCGGTCGATATCAAGAATGATCCATACTATCACACAATACCAACCAGAAAAGAAGTAGCCCCTCTAGAACCACCTGAACCTCCGATAACGCCAATACTTCCTGTCGAACCTGTCGAACCAACTGAGCCAATCATTACACCTGAACCACCTGAAGCTCAAGAGCCGCCTATAATAGAACCTGAAACAATAGAAACTCCTGAAGAAAATCTAGAAGAACCAGACAAAGACGAGCTAGAAGAAGACACCGACGAGAAAGAAGAACCAGAAGAGTTAGAAGAAGAATTGGTAGAAAAAGAAAGCCTGGTTTCTCCTAAATTTACAATTCGACGACAACAACTCAAAAACATGCTTTCACCGGGTAAAGCATCAAGCCGCATAAAGAGAAGAAACCAGTTAAAAAATCTACTGTCTTCGCATAACCCCACAGAGAACACACTATCAAAACGAAAAAGACGCCGCAAAAAACTTAAAACTCTTCTTGCTAAACGCCAACAAAAGGGTCTTCCATTATGATACAAGAGCTCTTTCTTCCTGAAAAAACAAAAACCCGTCGCCTCATTGCGCAACGAATTGTTGGTATTTCAGTTGAAGAGAATATGGTCAGCGCAGCACAAATTTACGCAACAAGCACCATAACAAACATTGAACAATTACGAGAAGAGCAGATACCACCAGGGGCCCCTGATCGCCATGCAGAACGAGTCGGTCAAACCATCAATAAGATCATCTCTGAATTGCCAAAATATGATCAAATACGAATTGTAATTTCAAGCTCAATCGTCACGTTTAAAGAATTAACATTACCATTTACCGATATAGAAAAAATCAGAATGGTCGTTGAATATGAGGTGGAGCCAATGCTCCCTTTTTCTATGAACGAGGCGATTGTCGATTTCATTATCACCAATCAAAATAAAGAAGAGCAAACATCTCAAATTCTCGTTGCTGCAATCAGAAAACAAGAATTACAACCAATCTTCGATATCTATCAAGAAGCTGAAGTCGATCCTGACGCCATTACCGTTGACCTCTTTGCCCTCTATGGGCTGTATCTTCAAACTCCTGAATACAAAAACCTGCCAACAGCAAGCGCAATTATTAATATTGACACGACCTCAACAAATATTGCTTTTCTTTTGAACGGCCAAATGCGCCTCATTCGCAATATCTCCAAAGGAATCAATACAATCGCCGAACACATCAGCAAAGACACCAATAAACCCATTACCGAAATTATGAAAAATCTTGTCGATTTTGGAACTCAGAAACACGATGATCCACAATATAACCAAGCAGCACAAAAATACCTCTCCACCTTTCTCAATGACATCCAATTCACACTTAACTCGTTTAGTCTAAAACTCAACTTCTATGAAGAAATCAGCAAATTGCTTGTTGCCGGAAAAGGATCACAAATCAAAAACTTAACCGACTTTGCAAGTACACTACTACAAACCCCATGCGAAAACTTCTCTTGCAACAAACTTTTTAAAACCAAATTTTTTAAAAACAAAACCAAGCAAGTCGCCACAAACTGGACTCGCTACGCACTCGCCCTAGGAAGCGCCATACCATACGCTCCTCACGATGAATTTAACTTGCGCAAAAAAAATTTCGCAAAAACAAACTTCCCACTCGCAAACAAACAGATAATAGTAGCCGCGCTCATAACCCTCACTATTTTTGCGTCCATCAGTATTCGTGGTTTCTTGCAGATAAGTAATTTAAAAGCACTTGTTTTACAAAAAGAACGCAGTGCCATAGCGCAGCTAAAAAAAGTATTTCCTCCGGGCTCCTCATCTCTAAGAAAAAACCACCTGACTACATTGATGAAAGATGCAACAAGAGAAATCGAACGATACCAAGAAGCATGGACTCCTTTTTTACAAGAAAATCTCAAACCCCTTGAGATTTTACAAGACCTAACACAAACAATAGATAAGCGACTCTTTTCTATTACCACCGAAAAAATCTCTCTTTCGAGTGACGAACAAGGCGCTCCCATAGTCGAGGTTGCCGGAATTTTCAAATCAAAGCCTGGTGAGAGTTTTGCTGACTACCAAAAATTTTTAACGTTTTTTGAACAAAACAGCAAACTACTCTCTATCAAAGAGCATGATGAAGACCTAGCAGAAGATGGCGGTGTTAAATTTATCTTAAAATTTAAACTAAAAGAAAAGTCTCTATGATTACCAATCAGATTGCAGAATTAACCCAATATCTCCAAGCGCTTAGTAAAAAACAACTTCGTCAGCACATTACAATAGCGATAGCCGGCGTTGCTGTCCTTGCATTCTCAATAAGCTATTACATCTACTATGAAAGCTCCACACTGGTTGCTCAACTAAAAAAACTCAATACAACCACGAATAAAATTGCTCTAATTACCGCACAAAATGAAGCGCTACAACAAGAAGAAATAAAGATCAAAGCCATTCTCAACGCCAATCCAAATTTCAATATGAGCACATACTTCGAACGGTTCTACACCAAACATGCCATTAAGCCTGAGCCTAACTGGAAACCAGAAGAAGGCGCAATTATCGAAAGCACTCAGGAAGGAATCAAATATCAAGAAATTCTTCTTCAGGCAACGTTTAAAAATCAAACAATGCAAAAACTCGTAACACTCCTGCAGGACATTTACCAAGAACCAATCATCTATCTCAAAGCACTCGAAGTATCATCATCGCCGAATAGAACCATAAGCTTTGAGTTAACACTCGCAACCAAACAGTATAAAAGAGAGGTTGTAGAAGAATGAGTAAAAAAATAATAATCATCCTGTTTTCTGTTTTTTTATATGCAACCGCGCAGCCCAAAGAGGTCGCTGATATATACCTCAATTTTGAAAACGCTTCCCTCGACAGCGTTGTTAACTACCTTGCAAAACAAAAAAATATCAATTTCATTCATCATAAAGATCTCAAAACAAAAACCGTCTCTCTCACCACCCGCGAGCCACTCACGCTTGAACGGGCATGGAACGTCCTGCTAACCCTGCTTGAGATGAACAACTTCACGATCATCGACGTCAATGGCGTCTATCGAATTGTTCCAAGCAACACGAACAAGCAAGAACCTCTGCCGTTTTATTCTTCAGGCAAAGGGGTTGAACCTGAAGACCTTCCTGAGAGCGATCTTGTTGTTCGCTATGTCTACATTTTAAAAAATATTTCCACCCAAATTGCCGGCAAAATTCTTAACGACCTGCTTGGCCCTGGCAAAGTCCACACAAACCAAGACCTGGCAACCTGTATCATCACCGACAAATGCTTTAACATCAAATCAGCAATGAAAATTGTCAAAGAGCTCGACACCGGTGGACTTCGAGAATCAATAAAAATCATTCGCTTGCGCCATACGAACGCAGACGAAATCGCAAATCTTTTTACCCTGCACATTATGGAACGTCCCCAGAACAACCAACAGCCAATTCGATTCTTTGGACCAAAAGAAACAAAGGAGATCACATACTTTTCTAACACAACAAAAATAATTCCAGAACCACGTCAGAACGCACTGATTCTGCTCGGTCTCGAAGACAATATCAACCGAGTAATCGACTTTATTCATAAGTATCTAGATATTCCTATGGAAGCAGCTCAATCTAGAGTTCATATCAAAGAACTAAAATATGTTGAAGCAATAAAGATGAAGCCTATTTTAGACCGTATGGTTAAACCCCCTCCAGAAGCCGCAAAAAAAAGCCCGCTCGTTGGAGAATTTAAATTTTTTGAAGACGTTGTCATCCATGCAGAAAACCCTAAAGTTGGAGATGAGAGTATGGGAAGCGGCAACCGACTCATTATTTCCTGTAACCAAGATGACTGGCGCCGATTAGAAATACTCATAAACAAACTCGATAAACCACAGCCCCAAGTCGCTATGGAAGTCATGGTTGTTGACATCGATGAAGCAACAGAACGAGAACTCGGAACGCAAATACGCGAAAAAACAGGAAAGTCTCTTGTTAGGGGTATGGGCTGGTTCACAACCAACCTACGCTCAATACAAATTGATCCCGACTCAGAGCAGAGTGGGAGTCAAGAATATAATACCGATCTTGGTCCCGTCGCATCCGGAGAACGGGGCACAACGTCAATAACGGCGGGAAAACAAGGTGATATTTGGATGGTAATAAAATCATTTTTTAGTAAAACTAACACCAATATTATTACCCAGCCATTCATGATAACGCAGAACAACACCCCTGCAAAACAGATTGTTACGCTTGCGAAAACAATTGCAGGAAAAATAGAAGCTCAGGGGGGGCAGCGAATACAAAAATATGATACTGTCAAAGCAGAAACTGAACTGAAAATTACCCCTCGCATAAACTTAAACGGGTTAGTGGACCTTCAAGTAGAAATTAAGTTAAGTGAATTTTTAGGAACAGGGGCCGCAGACCGACCAAATCGATCAAATCGAAACATTCAAACGCGAACCTCTATGGCAACAGGAGAGGTTCTTGTCCTCGGCGGCTTAACTAAAAAGAAAACAACGATTAATCTATATAAAACCCCAATCCTGGGAAGCATTCCAATCCTCGGAAATTTGTTCCGAAGCAAAACAAAATCGATCGACAAAACAAACCTGTACGTCTTTGTCAGACCGAGTATTATTAAACCAAAATTTGAAGGCGGACCAGACGAGTACACCCAACTCAAACTCGATTATGCAAAATACCAAATCATGAACGTCGAAGAGATTAGAAAAACAAGAGATCCAATCCAACGATGGTTCTTTAAACCGGAAAAACAATCAATCAAACAAAAACTTGCCGATTTAAGAAAAGGCATGTTTAGACCAATCGATGAGTACTCAGAAGCTAAGACTCAACCAAAATCAGTCCGAATCGAGCGAGACCCATACTTCCGAGCTGAAGAGTTAATCGAAGCAGAGATTCGCCAAAAAAAGCTCTCTGAAGACATAAAAAAAGAGCGCTTACAGCGTAAAAAAACAACACGTAGAAAAAAAATCGTCTAGATTTGGCTGGTGATGGACGAAATCTCCAATAACCGATTGTATTTAGCAACCCGCTCTCCTCGCGCTGGCGCGCCCGCTTTCAAAAAGCGGGCGCTCGTTCCGACAGCCAAATCTGCGATAAACGTATCACAAGTTTCCCCTGATCGATGCGAAACAACCGTTCTGTAGCGATTAGCCCTGCAAACAGAAACTGCCCGTAAGCACTCTGTTACCGTTCCAATCTGATTTGGTTTAATCAATACAGCATTCGCAATCTGCTCACCAACACCCCTGAGAATTCGCTCAGGGTTACTAACAAAAATGTCATCCCCAACCAGCATAACCTTCTCGCCCAAGGCTTTCGTCAAAAGCGCCCAACCATCCCAATCTTGCTCATCAAGGCCGTCTTCAATCGAACAAATGGGGTACAACTTAACCAACTCCTTATACTCATTGATAAGATCTTGAGCACTTAACTTCTCCCCAGATACGATATACTTGTTATCACGCTTCGAATAAAAGTGAGTCGCCGCAACATCGCAACTAAACAGAACATCTTTGCCAGGAGAAAAACCTGCCCCCTCAACCGCCCTAACTAAAAAATCAAGCGCTTGCCGCTCACGCGATTTTTTGGCAGGATCAAAACAAGGCGCAAACCCGCCCTCATCTCCAACACTGGTTGAATAACCCTCATTATGCAAAAGCTTTTTTAACTCATAATATACCAACACCGCCGTGTGCAGCATATCAGAGAATCGATCCTGCCTAACCGGTATAATCATAAATTCTTGAAAGTCCATCTTGGTATCTGCATGAACCCCACCATTAAGGACATTAAACATCGCCTGTGGCGCACAATTTACCGGGCCAGCGCTAGAATCAAAGAGCTCTCGTATCATCTGGTGCAACGCCTTGCCCTCAGCCTCTGCCTGCGCCCGCACGACCGCCATACTTACACCCAAAATCGCATTTGCGCCAAGTTTTGATTTATTGACCGTTCCATCGAGATCGAGCATAATCTTATCGCAAATACAAACGTCAGCGGGCTTCCCTGTTAGCTCGGGTGCAATAATTTTTTCGATGTGCTCAACCGCACGCAAAACACCCTTCCCATTAAAGCGCCCTTTGTCACCATCGCGCAGCTCAACCGCTTCATGTGTTCCAACCGACGAGCCCGACGGAACATTTGCGCGACCACATTGACCACTTTCAAGAACAACGGTACAATCGATCGTTGGATTTCCACGGGAATCAAGAATTTCGTGTGCAACAATTTTTTTTATGTTCTTTTTAATTTTCATAATGCTCTCCTAAAAACAAATTTAAAACAGAATATGTATCCAACTACCTTAGCATACCTCTTACTTGCATTCATCACAGGGATTTATTTTCAAAAACAGTTCTCTTTTGCGCCCCGCTTTCTATTGCCACTTGCCCTGACCTCTCTCGCTTGCTTTTTGCCATGTGTATGGTTCAAAAAAAAACAATTTATACTTTTTTTAGTCAGCGCCCCTCTCCTGTTTCTTGTTGGTTCTCTCGCACTTACATATCAAATTCACCAGTACACAAGCGAACAAAAGAGAATCATTAATAAAAAAGGCTCGCTTCTTGCGAGGGCAATCGATAAAAAAAACAATATAATCACTCTTCGCCTACAAAAACCATATTCGGGAAAAGTCTGGTGCCGACAGACTCGCACCAGAATAATAAAGCCGGGCGATCTTGTCCGGCTACAAAATGTCACGCTTACCACCCCCCAGGACAAAGGTTTTTTATCATACGCAATCAAAGAAAACATTCTTGGAACCATATCGTTAAAAAAATCGAGCGACACAATAATTCCCGAACAAAGCCTTTCCCTAAAAAAGATTTTTCTGCAAAAGCGATCCGAGCTCTATAGCGCTCTTCAAAAAAAAATACCCCCCCTAGCGTTTCAATACTTCTCAAGCATTTTTCTTGGCAACAAGGAACAGATCCCCGAACATCACAACTTCTACTATTGGGGAACATCACACCACCTGGCCCGCTCAGGTCTCCACATAGCCCTATTCATCATGCTATGGTCCGCTTTTTTTGCGCTCCTCCCCATCCCCTTATCATGCAAAAACATCCTTCTTTCGGGAATATGCCTCACCTACGCCCTGCTTAGCTGGACCAGTACCTCATTCTTCCGGGCCATCTCTATTTTCTTGCTATACCAACTCGGGAGCGCCCTAAACCGACAGCCAAACCTGCTCTATCTATTGCAGCTTATCGCATTTACCACCCTGGTCACCAACCCCTCACAACTCTTCTTTCTCGACTTCCAGCTCAGCTTTGGCATCACCGCAGCACTAGCATGGGGCCTATCCAGAAAAACCCCCTAGAATAAAGAAAAAAAGCTCCAATCTATTGCCCCAGCCCCCCAAAATTTTCTATTATAAAAAGGAAACCAAAGTCTTCCGCAAAAAGGAGTGCTATATGAAACAAAGGCCATCGCTTATCTACCTTTCGTACGCGCTAATAAAAGCTATCGTCTTCTTATCACTTTTCATGGGGTCGGCTTCGTCGGCCTCAGTCAAACAGGGGAAATGGAACTTCCTTGTCTACATTGCCGCAAACAACAACCTATACCGCTATGGTCAACACAATATCAAAGAAATGCAGCAAATTGGCTCCAATCCAAACATCAACATCTTTGCCCAAGTAGACAACTTTGGAAAAAAATCGGTCACGCGATATAAAATCGAAAAAGGACACTCTGTGGTTGTTTCAACACAAACCCAACCTCCAACGAATCTAAGCGGCACAACAGAAAACCTATATGACTTTGTCAAAGAAATAATCTCAAAATATCCTGCCGACCACCTTGCGCTCGTCCTGTGGAACCACGGATCAGGGGCAAAGGACCCGCACTTATGGCGAAAGCTCCTCCCCTACTTACGAGAAAACTGTTTTTATTTCAATCCAAAAACCAATCTTTATGAAATCGATAGAAGCATTGTCAATCTTCGAGGGATCGCATTTAATGACATTGGGCACACGTACATCTCTAATCCTGAGCTCAAAACGGTTCTTGAGCGAATATCTAAAGAACTTTTGGGCGGGAAAAAAATTGACCTCCTTGGCATGGATGCCTGCCATATGGCCGCAGTTGAAATCGGAAGCCAAATAAAAAACGCAGCAACCTATATGGTCGGCTCAGAGGAAATCGAACCTGGTCCAGGCTGGGATTATTCAAAATTTTTGAGTCATTTTGCGTCCCGCAGCCTATCCCCACTTGAGCTAGCGCAACAGATCGTCAACGCCTACGGGGAGAAGTATAACAGACTGTTCGCGGACCTTACTCAATCAGCAGTCAATCTTGAAAACTATACCGTTCTTGAGCAAAACATCGACACCATTGCAACACTCTCGATAGAACTACTCAAGACAACAAAAAAACATACGTTTCTTAACCTCTTGCGAAAAGTCCGCGGGAACCCCCAGCAAACAATCTCCTTTCTTGATACAGACTACATCGACCTTGGATCCTTCTATAAAAGCCTCGCGCAAGAGATGGAAGACCAAACGCCCCCCGCTCAACAAACAAAACGAACAACACAAGAAACAACACTAATGGAAAATCTTAAGGAGGCCCTCATAGAAGGAGCAAAACTACTCACGGAACAGGTGGTACACAACACCACCGGGAGAAACGTCAAAAGCGCAAGCGGTCTCTCAATCTATTTCCCCACAAAGTCCCTCCATACGTCATATCTTAAAAACAGCCTGGCGCAAACAACCAATTGGGGGAATTTTTTACACACGTACCTCCAAAAACACAAGCGCCAACTTACAGAAAAGTACGGAGAATAAGAGGCGCGGACCCAGCCAAACTTGCAGAACATAGCTATTTGGTTAAGCTTGAATGTCAAAAAACTCCAAAAATCTTCCGGGGAAAAATCATGGATAAAAAAATCGAAAGCTATTTATCATTTCTTGCCAAACAACCAGAGGGAACGGTCTACGAAGAAAAACCAACCAGCCAAACAACGCCAAGCAAAAAAAGCCAAACGAAACAACAACTGCTTGATGAGCTCAAAAAACAATACTCCGAATGCTCACGCTGTCCACTCGCAACCCAAGGCCGAACCAATATCGTTTTCGGCCACGGAAACCCAAACGCCCAGGTCATGTTTATTGGAGAAGGGCCTGGCCGAGACGAAGATATGCAATCTCTTCCCTTTGTCGGACGCGCAGGGAAGTTGCTAACCAAGATTATTGAGGCGATGGGACTTCGCAGAGAAGAAATATATATATCAAACGTCGTTAAATGCCGTCCGCCTCACAATAGAGCACCCCTTCCAGACGAAAGCAAAACCTGCAAGTCTATTATTCTCTATAAAGAAATCAAGATTATTAAGCCAAAAATTATCTGCACCCTCGGAGCAACGGCAACACAAGAGCTGCTCGAGCGACCAATCAGTATCTCAAAAATTCGAGGAACATTTGTTGATTTTAACGGAATACAACTTTTGCCAACGTTTCATCCCGCATACCTACTGCGCAATCCAACAAAAAAACGAGACGCCTGGGAAGACATGAAAAAGATAATTGACAAACTGGCCAGCAGAAAAAAGCCCCCCGCACCCCAGAAAAACAAGCGATTCAAATAGAAACAAAAAAACCAACAAGGCCTTATCTCCGGACAACAAACCTAAAAACCTTTCAATACGAATCTCCGCCAAAGCCCAAATAGAAACTACTTTCCAAACTGAAAACCACTGTTGATAACTATGTTGATAACTTGTTGATAACTTGTTGATAACTCTTTTAAACCCTTCGAAAGCGCCCTCCCCAAGGGCCCGCCGAGTGGACACCAAAAAAAAGCCCTTGCCAGCGCTACGACAGACCCCGTCCTATGAGTTATCAACAAGTTATCAACAAGTTATCAACAAGTTATCAACAAATCTGAATTCGCTGGTTAGGAGCAGCGGGAGGGCTTATTGCCGGCAACAATAGCAACTTATCCACATTTTTGGCCTCCCTTATTATTATTACATTATATAAATAGTAATAGACGGGAGGAGGGGGTGGCACAGAAAAGCGAAATCCTTCCCTTTTTTGGGATTTGCTTTAGAATAGATGAATCAGGTCTAAAAATGGCAAAATTTAGAAGGAATCCGGTGAATCTTACAGACGTTATTAATTCGCTTGTTGAGGAGCGGGGCTTAGAGCGAGAAAAAATTGTTTCGATTATCTGCGAGGGCGTCTGTGCCGCATATCAAAAAAAATATCCTGGCCTCGAACTGGAGGTCATTTTCAATCAAAAGAGTGGTGCTGCCGAAGTTTTTCTCAGGAAGGCTGTTGTTGGCTCTGTGAGCGATGATGACCACCAAATTACACTGAGAAGGGCAAAGGTGTTTGCGCCAAAGGCTAAGGTGGGTGATCTTATCCGCGTTCCGTTTGAGAAAAAAGTTGGCCGAATAGAGATCGTTTCTGCCAAGCAGCTTATTGCCAACAAGATTCGAGAGGTTGAGCAGCTTGCAGTCTTTAATGAGTTCAAGGACAAAGAAGGCACAATCATTAGCGGAACCGCCCACAAGAGGGAGCGCGGGGGGCTTGTTGTAAAGGTTGGCGATGTCATGGCTTTCCTGCCAAAGTCTCATCTTATCCCGAACGAAACGGTTCGAGTTGGTTATCCCATTAGGGCCTTGCTGAAAGATGTTCCTGAAGTTGCTCGCGGCTCCTATCAGCTAATCCTTGATCGAGCATCTGCCGATTTTGTGAAAAAGCTTCTTGAGCTGGAGATTCCAGAGGTGTTTGAGGGGCTTGTTGAGGTTAGAAAAATTGTTCGGACTCCTGGGTACAAAACAAAGGCGCTTGTGCAGTCCCACAGCAAAGAGATTGACCCCGTTGGAACCTGCGTTGGTGTTGGAGGAGCCCGGATCAAGCCTATTCTCAAAGAGCTGGGGCAAGAGAAAATCGACCTGATAGAGTGGACCGATACCATTGAGGTTTTGGTTGCACAGTGTCTCAAGCCCGCAGAAATCGATAATGTCGAGATGGTTGATAGCGCAAGAGCGATGGTGTGGCTTGCGCAAGACCAGCGGTCGCTGGCCATCGGAAAGATGGGGCAAAATATTATGTTGGCGTCCCGGTTGGCTGGGGTTGAGATTCAGCTCCAAGAGGCCGGACGACCAGAGATAGCAGAACAGTTTGTGATTCCCGAGGGGCCATCAGGGGCGGGCGAGCTTGGATCAGATGGATCTGATGGCAAAGAAGAGGAATAGGTGCCTATAGATGCGAGTTTATGAATTTGCGAAGACAAAAAAGTTATCGAGCAAAGAGGTCCTCGACTTGGCCCATAGGCTGGGGATAGAGGCGTCAACCCATATGGCTGTTCTCCCGGATGACGCGGTGTCGGCGCTTAACACAGCGCTTGCCTCCTCAAAGCCAAAACCATCAGTTGCGCCAGTTCCGGCGAAGCCAAAAGCAAAACCTGTAAGATCAAGGCCTGAGCCTCGTGCGGCTCTGCCTAGGCGGCTGGAGAGAGTTGCGAAGGGGGTGTATCCCGGGGCGCCAGAGCCGATCACCGAGATCTCTGTAAGAGAAGACATGTCTCTTCATTCTGCCGCTCAGGCGATGGGAAAGCCCGAAGGGGAGCTGATCCTTTCGCTTTTACGGCGCGGAATTGTGTGCAGCCGAAACCATATGTTGTCGCCGGATGTTGTGTCCGACCTGGCCCACCACTTTGGGATAAAAGTTGTGAGGCCGCAAAGAGATGAGGCGCTTGTTAGCGATCGCCTTGCCGTTGAAGAGGCGACAGCAAAGGGCCGGGACGTTCGGTGGCCTATCGTTGTGGTGATGGGGCATGTTGACCATGGAAAGACAACCCTCTTGGACTATATTCGAAAAATGGATACGGCAGCAAAGGAGAAGGGTGGCATCACGCAGCATCTTTCTGCGTACGAGGTTGACTCTGTTCATGGAAAAATTATATTTCTTGATACGCCTGGCCATGAAGCATTTTCTTGCATGAGAAAGCGTGGCGCAAGTGTCACCGATCTTGTTGTTCTTGTTATTGCCGCAGATGATGGCGTTATGCCACAGACTGTTGAGGTGATCAAGCATGCGAAGGCAACCGGGGTTCCGATGATTGTTGCGATCAACAAGATTGACAAGGTTGATCCCACAGCGGCAGGAGAGCGAATTAAGCGGCAGCTTGCGCAGCACGATCTATTGGCGGAAGACTGGGGTGGCGATTTGATTTGTGTTCCGATATCGGCACAAACGGGTCAGGGGGTTGAAGAGCTTCTTGAGATGATCACGCTTCAGTCTCAGATGATGGAGTTAAAGGCAGACCCGAAAGCGGGTGCGCGGGGATTTGTTCTTGAGTCGAAGCAGGAAAAAGGCTTTGGTCCAGTTGCGACCGTTATTTGTTTGAATGGGACAATTCGAGTTGGGGATTTCTTTGTTTGTGGCTCGAGTGTTGGCAAAGTCCGTTTGCTTATCGATAGCCATGGCCAGCGAGTCTCGTATGCAGGCCCGTCGATTCCCGTTCAAGTTGTTGGGTTTGATAGTTTCGTTTCCCTTGGCGATTGGCTGACCGTTGTGTCAAGCGATGAATATTTGAGGGAGAAGTCGGCCCGAAAAAAAGTTTCTGTTGCTGGAGTTCCTTCTGAGTGTATGACGTCGCTTCATTCTGGTGAGAGGCCGATTGAAAAAATTCCTCTGCTTATAAAAACTGATACACATGGTTCTCGAGAGGCGATTATTGGCGAGATAGAAAAGCTGAACAAGTCACAGCCTGACATTCCCGCAATTTTTCAAGTAATTTATAGTGGGATTGGCGGTATTGTGGAGCGGGATGTTGATTTAGCCGCGCAGGCCGGGGCCCTTCTGGTTGGCTTGCATGTTAAAACAGAGAAGAATGCGCTTTTGCTTGCAAGAGAGCAGGCGGTTGAGATTAGAGGCTTTGATATTATCTATAAAATGTCAGAAAGCCTTGCCGAGGTGTTGCTTGGATATGAAGAAGAGGTTACGGTACTCAAGAAAAAGGGCGAGGCGGTTGTTCGAAAAGTTTTTGATTTGAAGAAGAAAGGCGTTATTGCCGGCTGTTACGTTTTGGATGGTGTTTTTGCGAACGGCGATATCGCCGTTTGCCTACGAGGCGGCAAAGAGATTGGCCGGGGGAAGATTGTCAGCTTGCAGCGCGAACGGAAGACGGTCAAAGAAGTGCATGCCGGTTTTGAGTGTGGCTTTGTTACTGATAAGTTTCATGAGTGGCGGGTCGATGACGCCGTGCAATGTTTTGCCCAAGAAAAGAAAAAGCGCAGTGAGGTCTAACAAGCTTTATTTTTTTGTCACAAAATTATGGGAAAAATCGGTTGATTTTTCCCATCTTTCTTTTCTAGAAACGTTTATGTTTATTTTTTTTTGTTGTTTTGAATTTTTCTATAAAGTGGGCTTTTTTTGTGTCGTATCGATCAAAAAGTTTCTAGGCGGGTACCACTGCTCCCCGTTCAAAGTGATTAGCGTCGGAAACCTTTCGGTTGGCGGTACGGGCAAATCTGTTTTTGTTCAGTTTCTGGCGAGCCATGTTTCGTCCTGTGCTATTTTTTCTCGCGGATATGGGCATGACGGCGACGAGGCAAAAATGCTTTCACAGGCGCTCTCGGTTCCTGTTTTTGCTGGCAAAGACAGGGTGGCGTCGTTTGGGCGTCTCCGTGGACGGTCGGTAGATTATATTATTCTCGATGATGCGTATCAAAATTATCAGTTGAAAAAAGATTTTGAAATTTTGTTGCTTGATGCGAGGAGTCCATTTGGTAATGGGCACTGTTTGCCTGCGGGGCCGCTGCGTGAAAAGGATTTCTCTCGAGCTGACACGATTGTGCTTACGCATGCAGACGAGGTTGATTTTTCTTGCCTTGAAAAAATAAGAAAAGAGTTGAAACATTTTCCTAAAGAAAATGTTTTTATGGGAAGACATGAGCCCTGCCGGATTTGGCGTGGAGCTACGGGTGATTCTGTTGATGTAAAAAACAAAAAAATGCTTGCGATTGCTGGCATAGGCTCGTTTTCTGGATTTTTGTCGTCACTTGAAAAGTTTGGGGTATGTGTTGGTTCGTATCGCGAGTATCCCGATCATGTTTCCTACACAAAGTCTGACGTTGAAGAGATTCTTGCTGCCGTGAAGAAGGGGGCGTGTGACGGCGTTATTACGACACATAAAGACTGGGTAAAGCTGCGTCCTCTTGTTGGCGAGCGTCACTCACTCTTTTACATTCTTGAAATTACGTTTACCTTTTTATCAGTGGAGGAGGAGCAGCGATTTTTTACCGGGAGTAGGCTATGAACTTTCTTGTTTTGCGTCATATGGGGGCGTTTTTTGGGGCGTTCTGTTTGGGACTTTATCTTGTTCCGGTGCTGATTCGCGCGGCAAAAAAATTACGGTTGGTTGATGTTCCCGACGGAAAACTTAAACAGCATCGTGCGCCGGTTCCCTATCTAGGGGGCGTTGCGGTATATGTTTCGTTTATTGTTGTGCTTGCTATGTTTTTTCCTTCAGGAACTAATTTATTGTGGTTTATTTTGGGAACGACGGTATTGCTTTTTGTTGGATTAATAGACGACTTTAGCGCCCTTTCGCCATTGCAGAAGATGGGCGGGCAGCTTGTTGCCGTTGCCTGTTTTTTAAAGGGTGGTTTTTCGCTTAAATCTCGATTTTTCGCCGACTACATAAATCTTTTTGCGTCAGGTTTTTGGATGTTGTCGGTCATTAATGCATTTAATCTTGTTGACGTTATGGATGGTCTTGCTGGGATGTTGGCCATTATAGCAGCGGGCTCTTTTTTGGTTGTAGCGCTTATTATTCAGCAGTATGTGGTAAGTATTTTTTTGATCACGTTGCTTGGGGCGCTCTTTGCTTTCTTGGTTTACAATAAACCAAGTGCAAAAATTTATTTGGGGGACGCAGGGTCGCTTTTTGTCGGCGGATTTCTTGCGGCAACTCCGTTGCTCATAAGATGGACCGATATTCTGGATACTCATGGGGCGCTCCCCTCATTTGCTCAGGGCAACATGCTTTTTGAGACCGGAATTTCTGCGCTGGTGCCTATGTTATTTGTTGGGGTGCCGTTGCTCGAGGTTTTCTCTTTGATTATCATTCGAAAAAGTAAGGGGCTTCCGTTTTATTGTGGTGGCCCGCAGCACTTCTCGTCATATTTGCGAGAAAAGGGTTGGAGTGATTGGCGAGTACTCGCATTTGCGGGGGTATCTGCGTTAGCACTTTCTTTCTGCGCTCTTTTATTTATGACAGGAGCGATCTCTTTTATGACGCTTATCTGGCTGCTTGGAGTATTTTTGTTATTGTGGGTGCTTTTGGTATTCTGGTAGTTACTGCGCCATTCGATTTAACATGTTTATTTCTTTTGCGTATAGATTGGGATCGGGGGTTTCGAGTATTTTTGGTATTTTCGCGAATCGTTTATCTTGCATAATATACTTAAATGTTGTTCGTGGGATATGCCCCTCTCCCAAACTCTCATGGCGGTCTTTGTGTGAGTCTAGTCCTGTTTTCGAGTCGTTTAAGTGTAGCGCCTGTAACTTTCTTATGCCGATAATTTGTGCAAATTGTTTTATTGTTTTTTTATATGCCTCTTCAGTTCGAATATCGTAACCTGCCGCAAAAATGTGACAGGTGTCTAAGCAGACGCCAAGCAGTTTTTTATGGGCGCAGTTGGCAATGATCGATTTGATCTGCTCAAAAGTGTGTCCAAGGTTGGTTCCCTGCCCCGCCATGGTTTCGAGTAAAATTTTTGTTGTTCCGCTTGCTTGAGCAAGTATTTTATCGAGATTTTTACAGATTTTTTTTATTCCTTCTTGTTCCCCTGCTCCCAAATGTGAGCCTGGATGCATAACAAGATAGGGGATTCCAAGCTGCTCGCATCGTTTGAGTTCGTGTTTGAGTGCGGTCGCAGAGTTTTTTTCCGTTTCCGGGTTGGTAGATGCAATATTAATAAGATATGAACTATGCGCCATGATTTTTTTGAGCTTCGATTGTTTGAGTGCTTTCTTGAACGCTTTTACTTCATCATCGCTAATTGGCTTTTCAAACCACGATCGACTGCTCTTTGTAAAAATCTGCATGGTTGTTGCTCCAAGGGCTTGCGCCCGTTCAATTGCTTTGCAAAATCCCCCAGCGATAGAAATATGGGCTCCAATGAGAGGAGGTACTTTGTTTGGCATTACTTTTTTCCCTTCTTTGAAATTGTGGTATTCTGAGGTGTTTTAATGGATGCGTATCTCATTATGAAGGAAATTTGCATGAAGAATCAAATTATTCCTGCGAGAAAAGATCAGTTGATCAATTTTGTTGAAAAGGTGTGGGGGCATGAGGAGTGGATTGCGAATAGTGAAACGTATTGTGGAAAGAAACTGGTCGTTAGGATGGGATTTCGGTGCTCGATGCACCAACACAAAGTAAAGGACGAGACGTTTTATCTTGCCTCAGGAAGAATGCTTTTGGAGACAGAAATAGACGGGCGAAAAAGTAAGCGTTTATTAACTCCCGGTGATGTGCAGCATATTACTGTTGGCATGTGGCATCGATTCACAGCGTTAGAAGATTCGGAACTGTTTGAGTTTTCAACATTCCATATGGATTCTGATTCGTATCGTCGAGAGCCGAGTGGTTCGGTTGACCTTGGGGGTCTATGAAGCGAGTGACCATGACCATAGAGCAAAAATTGTTGCTTTTTATTGTGATAGGCTGTTTTTTTCTAGGGCTGCTAACGCTTCTTGTTAAAAGACACTGGCTTATTGTTCATTGGGTTCCGGCGTATACTCGCTCCGATGTGTCGGTGTCGCAGTCCAGTAAGCATATTGTACATAGAAAAAAAATTGCTTTGTATTACTGGAAAGAGGATGGCCTGAAGCGAGAGGTCGACTCTTTTGTGTGGCGGGGAGACGTCGCAGAAGATCTCAAGGTTATTGTGGGGAGCTGGTTGTCGTTTTTGTATGAAGAACGAGTTTTACCAAAGCGGGTTGGTCTTGAGTCCATTGCTCTTGGCAAGTCAAAGCACGAGCTATTTTTATCATTCAACCACTACCCCTTTGTTCGTAGTTGGTCGATTCGTAATAAATGGCAACTGTTGAATGGGTTATGTCGAACGATTGTTGGCCTTAATCTTGGCGTTCAAACAATTTTGTTTTTAGTAAATCACGAACAGATGCAAGATGACCATCTTGATTTTTCGCAGCCATGGCCGGTCGATGGGTTTGGTGCAGGGTGAGAGAGGTAGATTTTTTTTGGGCGCAAGCTAGTATATAGTTTGTATAATGGTTCGAGTATTATGAGGTTTTTCATGAATAAATTATCTATAAGTTGTTTTTTGTTGGGGGTCTGTTTTTTGCCTATTAGAGCGAATCTCGTCACGAGTTCCCGTGAAGATGTTTTCCGTGCGTTATTAGCTTGCACTCAGGATATTTCTCTGGAAAGTTCCACAAGTCCTCGTGGAAAATCGAATAAAAAAAATAAAAAATTTATCAAACGCCTTGTTAAAGAGCTTTTAATTACAACGCTGCACCTGGCGCTTGAGGCGGTTGCTGGGAGCAAAAGACAGGTTGAGTTGCGGGACAATCTTTGTGCGGTACTGCGGGCCGAGGGGAAGACTGTTAAGCTTGATCCATATAACATACCACTTTTATTCGACGAGCTTTTTGCTTTCTACTTAGAAAAGCTTGAGAGCTTGCAGGGTATGATTGAGACCAAGATTTTAGAAAAAACAAGTATAGACGACGAAGGCTCAAGTGTCGTTTTTGTGCGCGCTGCTGTTGCGACGGTCAACAAAATAGATCTCACAAGTGCTCGTGCTTCATGGCCGGCTATTTTGTGTTTCGTCAAAATTATTGCAGACATTGGAACGTTGGTTCTTGATCGAGAGACAAAAGATTCGCAGGATAACTTTGTGAAAAAAGTAGTGGTGTTGGTCAAAGACCTCCGTGATTTTGTTGCCGCTGACGGGTTACTAGATTCATTTGAAAAAATGTCACACCTTTTGGCTCAATTACACGAGGCTGGTTCTGATGTTGAGGTTCAAAAGATTGTGCAGGGTTTGTTAGAAACATCTGAAGATGGGGTTGTTTTTTTAAAAGAACTTTTTTCTTCAGTCAACTTGTATTTGAAAGATAAGTTGGCTGCTATTTTATCAGAACTGTCTAGCAGTCTATTGCAAGAAATGCCCAGTGTTTGGGCTGATTAGAAAGGGTTTCATGGCAAACATGTTTTACAACAACGGGAAATTGGTTTGCGAAACAGTCGAGGCTGAGAGTGTCTTGCGTTTTTTTTCGCAAAGCAGGCTCGGTAGATTTTTTAGCTTTCTTGCAAAGAGTCGTATAATAAGTTGGCTCTATGGTTTTTTTGCACGCTCTTTTCTGAGCAGATATAAAATTAAGCCGTTTGTTAAGAAATATGCGATAAAGATGAACGATTTTGTTACCCCGCCAGGTGGGTTTTCTTCATTTAACGATTTTTTCATAAGAGCGCTTCGTCCTGGCGCGCGTATTATCGATCGAGGAGAAGATGTTCTTGTTTCTCCTGCAGACAGCAAGCTTTTGGTTATACCTCGCATAACCAAAGAGACTCGTTTTTTTGTGAAAAGCAAACCGTTCTGTTTAAAGAGATTTCTTGATGATGAGTCGCTGGCAAAACAGTACGAGCAAGGGACACTCCTGCTTTTTCGGCTTGCTCCTTACGACTATCATCGCTATCACGTTCCGTGTGATGGTGTGCCATCAAAGCACCGGGTGATTCCCGGCGCGCTTGAGTCGGTGCACCCGATTATGTACAAAACCGGTTCTCTGCCACTGCAAACAAATGAGAGGCATCTCACTCTGTTGGAAACAAAAAAATTTGGTTCTGTTGCGGTGGTTGCGGTAGGGGCTCAGCTTGTTGGTTCTATTTCCCATGTGTATATTCCAGGAGAAGCCTGTCGCAAGGGCGACGAATCTGGATATTTTTCTTTTGGGGGCTCGTCGTTGGTTTTGCTTTTTAAGCGGGATAGCATTGTTGTTGATCGCGAGTTTTTAGAACATTCGCAAGAAAATTTTGAGACAGCGGTAAGAGTGGGTCAGCGAATTGGAGAAAAAAAGTGAAGATTTTCCCGTCTCTCATTTCGGGAGACATTCTTAATATTGAGCGCATGATTTTGACGTTTGATGACAAATGTGACGGGTATCATATCGATGTGATGGACGATCATTTTGTGCCAAATTTAACTTGGGGCCCTGTGTTTATTAATGCGATTGGTAAGAGCACCTGTCGTCCTCTTCATATCCATCTTATGGTTAGTGATCCTGAAAAATGGCTCGATCGTATTACGCTCAAAAAAACCGACACGTTTATTTTTCATCACGAATCGTTTTTTCATGTCGATGCATTGCTGGTGTTTATTAAAAAACTTAGGAAATTGTCTTGTGCGATTGGCGTCGCAGTTGATCCCAGTACTCCAATAAAAAGAGTAACACCGTATCTTTCTGAGATAGACCATCTGTTACTGATGTCGGTTAAGCCTGGTTTTTCTGGCCAGGAGTTTATGCCTGAGGTATTAGAAAAAGTTGGTTATTTGGTTGAGCAGCGTGAGCGGCTTAAAGCAAATTTCTCTATCGGGATGGATGGTGGCATTGGTTTAAAAAATATCAAAACAATAGCAGATTTTGGGGTCGATTGTGTTGGGATTGCATCGGCAATTTTTGCGGCGCATGATCCTATACGGGCACTTGCGGGGCTCTATGAACAGGTGTGATGGTTCTAGTAGCAAGATCCGCATCGGCGTTTTGATGGGTGGAAAATCTGTCGAGCGAGAGGTGTCGTTTAATTCTGGTCGAACGATTTGCGACCACATCGATACTGATCGGTATGAGGTTATTCCCATTTTTCAGACCGCTTGTAATAAACTGTTCATACTTCCTCTTAAATTTTTACATAGGGGCAAAATATCTGACTTTGAGCATCGTTTATACGACGAAGCCGAAGAGATTGTCTGGGATGACCTAAGAGACACCGTAGATTTTATCTATATTGCGGTTCATGGTCGCTTTGCAGAAGATGGGACGCTTCAGGGGATGCTTGAGGTGTTTGGGGTGCCTTATCTTGGGTCAAAATTATTTGCCAGCGCTTGTGGTATCGATAAAATTTTTCAAAAAAAACTGCTTTTAGACCACGGTATATTTGTTGCGAACGATATATCGCTAACGCCTAATCAAGTCAAGTTGTGTGATACGCAAAAGCTTCATGACGAGCTCATACAAGCCGGCATACTGTTTCCCTGTATCGTTAAGCCTGCTCTTGAGGGCTCGAGCTTGGGGATTAGTGTCGTAAATTCTCCTGGTGATCTTGTACCGGCTCTAAGAAAAGCGTCTCACGAAGGCGTGACGGCCGAGCAGTCGGTTTTGATTGAAGAGAAGATCGACGGGATGGAGTTTACCTGTATTGGGATACAGGGGGACGATAACACCTGGCAGACTTTCCCTTTAACAGAGGTTGTTCCTGAGGGTGAAGCACGCTTTTATGATTACGAGCAAAAATATATGCCGGGTCGAGCGAATAAAATAACGCCGGCTCGATGTTCCAGACAGATGAGTGAAAAAATTCAGGATATTTGTATCTGTGCAGGCGAAGCCTTGGATTTTTCAACGTTTTTTCGAATAGATGGTTTCTTAAAGCATGATGGGTCGGTTGTTATTATTGATCCGAACACGCTTTCGGGAATGGGTCCTGCTAGTTTTCTTTTTCACCAGGCGGCAGAGGTTGGTATGAACCATACGGAATTAATTAACCATTTGATTGACGTTGAGCTAAAAAAATATGGGCTAGTAGGAAAGCAAAATATAATGGATACCAAGAAGAAACGGGCAAAAAAAACGGTGGTTGTTTTATTTGGAGGCTCATCGAACGAGCGGGAGATATCTCTTGAGTCTGGTCGAAATGTCTGCTATAAGCTTTCTCCATCAAAGTACAACGTGATACCGGTTTTTGTTGATTTGAATATGAAGCTTTACAAGCTTTCATCGAGATTGTTATTGCAAAATTCGACACGAGAAATTGCGGAACGGCTTGAAGATGATTCGCAGATTCTTTGGGCTGATCTTCCAAAAGTGTGCGACTTTGTTTTTATTGCGCTTCATGGTGGAGAGGGTGAGAATGGAAGTGTTCAGGGGACGCTTGAGATGTTAGACCTGCCCTACAATGGCCCAGGAGTTTTAGCAAGTGCTCTTTGTATGGATAAGTATAAAACAAACCAGTTTCTACAAAAGCGTGGTTTTTCTGTTCCAAAATCGAGGCTTGTTATAAAAGAGGGATTTGAAAAACAGTGTGAGATTATTGAAGCTGAGTTTGGAATCCCTTTGATTGTAAAGCCTCACGACGACGGCTGTAGTATGTATGTGAAAAAAGTTGACGAGAAGAGCGATCTCAAGAAAGTGCTCAAAGAGTTTTTTGAGACAGAAAAGGCTGTAGCACTTGTTGAAGAGTGTGTTGCGGGGATGGAGTTGACCTGCGGCGTTGTTGGCAACGAAGAGGTTCGCGTATTTCCGCCGAGTCTGGCTGTTGCGGCTGGGGGAATTCTTTCGATTGAGGAAAAGTTTTTGCCGGGCGCCGGAGAAAATCAGACGCCGGCGCCGTTACCACCAGAAGCTTTGCAGCTTGTGCAAAAAACAATAGAAGGTGTTTACAGAGAGGTCGGGTGTCGAGGGTACTCTCGTATTGATTGTTTTTATCAAGATGAAACGATTTCTCCTGATAAAAAACCCAGGGTAGTTGTTTTGGAAGTTAACACACTTCCTGGCCTTACACCTGCGACCTGCCTTTTCCATCAGGCTGCTGAGATTGGAATGAAGCCGATGGAGTTGCTTGATACTATTGTCGCATTAGGATTGGGGCTTGTGACATGATCTACCACCTTGCTCGTTATTTTCAACCACATTATTCATTTTTAAATCTTTTCCACTACATTAGTTTTCGTGCGATAGCAGCGCTTTTGACGTCGATTTTATTTTCGTTTATTTTTGGCAACTGGTTTATTCGAATTGTTTCGGAGCAAGATGTTTTTAGGTCGAAGCCTAGAGAGTGGACACCGGATAACCATCTTACAAAGCGCGATACCCCGACTATGGGAGGTCTTTTTGTTCTGTTAGTATGTCTGTTTAATACTCTGCTTTGGAACAATTTGCAAAGAATTGACGTCTGGTTATTTCTTTTCTGTTTATTGATTTTTGGGGCTATAGGTTTTCTGGATGATTTCTCAAAGTTGCGTTTTGGAAGAGGGATCTCGGCAAAAAAAAAGTTTCTGTTGCAGTTGGCAGGCAGTTTGGTTGTTATGACTATATGGTATATGGTTGCGAATCCCAACACGCAGCTCTGTGTCCCCTTTTTTAAGGGGCTTACCCCTTGGCTTGGTTGGTTTCTTATCCCCTGGGGTATTTTTTTATTGGTTGGGACGAGTAACGCTGTCAACCTAACTGACGGTTTGGACGGCCTTGCGGCTGGCCCACTCATGTCAAATTTTATGACGTTTTCAATAATTGCTTATCTTGCTGGGCATAAATTTTTGTCCCAATATCTCCAGATCCCGTTTGCGGGGACCGCTGAGATTGCGATTATTGGGTCGACACTCATGGGGGCGATGCTTGGTTTTTTATGGTACAATACCTATCCTGCGCAGGTTTTTATGGGTGATGTTGGTTCGTTGGCGCTTGGCGCTGGGCTTGCTTTCATGGCGATTATGTCGCGAAATGAACTTCTATTACCTCTAGCAGGTGGTATTTTTGTTTTGGAAACCGTGTCTGTTGTGATACAGGTTTTGACGGTGAGGTTATGGGGGATACGAATGTTTAGGATGGCTCCGATTCATCACCATTTTGAATTGCTTGGATGGAAAGAAGCAAAGATCACGGTTCGTTTTTGGATTATTTCGATTATTTTATCGCTACTAACACTTTTAACGTTAAAGATCAGGTGAGGTATGGAACCGACAAAAGAAGCAATAGAAAAGCTTATAAAAAAATTTGAGGATTATGCTCAAGAAAAAGGGTTTCGCATGAATCCTGATAGGAAGCGGGTTGAGAATGTTGCTCGTGTTCTTCTTAAGAAAGAGGCGACACAGGGAGCGCAATACTGTCCATGCCGGGTGGTGACGGGTGACCAAAAACGGGATGAAAAGATTGCCTGTCCGTGTGTCTACCATGAAGATGAAGTAAAAGATAAGGGGCACTGTTTGTGCTGGCTATTTGTTAAATAGCCATAGGGTTTTCAGTCCTATTCCGCCAAACAGCAGCGCAAGAAAAGGCAGTGAGACGCCTGCTGTTTGGATATTCTTCAAGCATAAAAACAAAACGTAACCACATCCAGCAAGCGCTAGTCTAGGAATCCATTTGTTAATCAAAAGTTTTTTATTTGCAACGGCCAATAGTGCTGCTAGTGTGCTTAGAAGAAACGAAGTTACGACGCAAAATACCGACATGCTTTGTAGAGCGACCTGATTATCGCTAATCAAAAGCATGAGGCAGGCTATACCGCCTTCGAGCAGAAGTCCTACCCATGGAACGTGTGTTTGCGAAATTTTTGTTAAGATTTTCTTCCCAGGGAAATGGTTGTCCAGTGCAAGTGCATGGAGATTCCAGCAATTACTGGTTAAGATTCCGAATGATCCGGCGATTGCCGAGGTAAAAATAAGAGTGGCTATCGGTTTGTTTGATAGGAGCGAGAACGGTTGCTGCGTTGCAAGGAGCTGAAAAAAAATATAGATCGTTGTAACAAAAAGAAACGATCCGATAATTGCTCTGGGGATAGTGCTCGAAGATTTTTTAAACATATGGCCAATTGAGCAGGTTATCTCGAAGCCCATGAACGCGTATAGCGCGATTGGGATTGTTCCCGCCAAAGAAGAAATTGGTTGGGGTGTGCTTGAAAAGTTTCCGGTTTGTATTGTTAGGATTCCCGTGATGTATATAAAAAAAATGGGGATTAGTTTTGTAAGAATAAAAACATACTGAGCGCTTCCCCCAATATGGGCGCCCAAAATATTAAGCAAAATAATGGTGAAAATAACAAGACAAGCGAGTAAGGCGGTTGGATATGGTTGTAAAAATAAGATTTGTTCTTGAAAAAAACGGGTGAATGCAAGTGCGAGAAATGCTGCAGAGACTGTTTTTCCGATAAAGTAACTCCAGCCACTTACAAAGCCTGCAAATAGTCCCAGATATTCTTTGCTGTAGACGTAGAGCCCTCCCGATACGGGATATGCTTGAGCAAGTTTTGCCAGTGTGAGTACAAAAGGGAAGAGAATTGTCGCGCCGAGTAGATAACCTGCAAAGCCGAAAGAGCCGGCGATGAGAGCGAGTGGCTTGACATTGAGAAAGACGCCGGCGCCAATAATAATATTGATGTTGATTAGTAGGGCTGTGGGCAGGCCTATTTTTTTTACCACGAGGGTCTCCGGTAGTGGGGTTACTTCTTAGCATGGTGGGCTTTTCGATCGAGTGAGGTAAAAAAAATAATAGCAGATAAAGAGAGCAATACAATAAAAATCCATGGAGAAATATTAAGTAGATTTGGCATTGTTTCTGTTGTTATGGTCCAGATTTTTAGAAACGATCTTTTTAGTAGAAAATGGGTTTCTGCGTAGAACGCTCCGCCAATAAGCATACCAAGGAGGCCCCACCACGCATCATTGCTTCCTTGACCGGCGGCAGCAGCGCAGGTGCCAGGACAGTAGCCCAGAATTGCGATGCCGATTCCCATGATTGCGGCTCCAACTATTGTGGCAAATGCGGACCATGGTATAACCGGAGAGTTGATCGGTAGTCCAATTGCTAGGAATAAATGGATTGAGGTGCTTCCAACGATAAGTGCAGTAATAAGTACTTTTGCGAGCGTAAAATCTCTAAGGAGTAATTGTCCAACGATTGTTTTGAACTGTGAAACGCCGGCTTTCTGGAGTAAGAATCCCAAGAGTATGCCAACAAAAAAACCTATGGTTAAGATAAGTGGGTGAGCAAAAAGATATGGTAACATATGAGAACTCCCTTTATTTATTTCGATATAAGATGTGTGCCATCATAATGCCAGAGAGAAACATAACAGGTAGAAATATCCAGGCTGTTGAAACAAAGAGCATGCCTTCAGAGATGCCATGTCCCATGGTGCATCCTCCCGCCATTCTGGCGCCGAAGAGCATGAGAAATCCGCCGAAGCTTGCGCCCATAGCACGAGTTTTTTTTGAGAAACCAAATCTTTGTCCCCATAGATACGGCATAAAGGAAAAGGTGCCGCCGGAAAGCCTTGCAGAAAGAAATGCTCCTGCGAAAATCCCAACAAGCAGAGCAACCTGCCATTCGAAAACCGGTTTATACTCAACGTATTTCGATAAATATAGATTTTTTGATATGTGGTCTAGAGAATAGAGGCCGACAAAAAAACTGTAGATTCGAATAAATGCGGTTGAAATGCCGATTGTTTTTCTCATGAATACAAAGGAAAGAAACGCGATAAGGCCGATTGCTGATCCTACCGAGTATGGTGACCAGAAGGTTTTTTTAAGAATGTTCATAGAGCCTCCTTTTTATGTGGATTTTATTTTTTCAAGAGTAGTTTTCTTTTGGGTCAATTCGCAAGATTTGGGTAAATTTGATAGGATCTGGATACGCTAATATAAGATAAAGGAGCTCAAACGTTATGGCGCTTATTTTAGGAATTGAAACATCCTGTGATGAAACGGCCGCAGCAATATACGATTCATCCGAGAAAAAGCTTTTGTCAAATGTGGTTTTTTCTCAGGTGGCGCTTCATGAGAAGTATGGTGGCGTAGTTCCAGAGATTGCTTCTCGATCTCATTTAGAAAAGGTTGGATTTATCGTGAGGCAGTCGCTTAGCGACGCTTCGCTGTCGCTACCTAGGCTTGATTATATTGCGGTAACGAGCAAGCCTGGGCTGGCAGGCGCGCTGCTTGTTGGACTTTGTTTTGCGAAAGGGCTTGCATATGCGCACGAAAAAAAACTTATAGCGGTTGATCATCTTGAAGCTCATATTTTCTCGTCTTTTCTAATGGATGATGGCTCAGTAAAAGACGATTTGAAATTTCCACACATTTGTTTAGTTGCATCTGGTGGGCACACGTCGCTCTATCTAGTCAGGGGATTTGGTGATTACGAACTGATTGGACAAACATTGGATGATGCTGCCGGAGAGGCGTTTGATAAGATAGCAAAGCTTATTGGGCTTGGGTACCCGGGTGGTCCCCGAATTGAAAAGTTTGCGCAAGCGGTAGCGTTTCAAGATTTTTTTCAGTATCCGCGAACAAAAAATTTAAACAAGACGTTACATTTTAGTTTTTCTGGGCTTAAGACTGCGGTGTTATATGATCTGGTAAAGCGGGGGGTGTATGATCTCAAATCTGGGATCATCTCTAATAAAATGACAGACGTGGTACGAGAACAGGTGTCAAGTTCGCTGCTTGTTTGTATTGCAGATATTATCAAGGCAAAAGTGTCGTTGGCTATGATGCGCTATCCCGAGGCAAAGGGGGTAACGTTTGTGGGCGGTGTTGCGTGTAATTCGTTTTTGCGAGAACAACTGCAAGGGCTTTGTGATTTATGGGATAAACAGTTCGTCGTGCCTCCGAAAAAATATTGTGGCGATAATGCTGCGATGGTTTCATTTGTTGGCAGCTACAAAGCTGGGCAGGAGAAGTTTTCTGGTCTTACACTTGATGTATATGAGTAGCGGCTATTGTTTTTGCAAAATTGCGACTCGAACATTTGGACGGTCATCAAAATATTTGGTGACCTCTTTTTGTTGTTCGTGAAAAACTTTTTTCTCTAGTGCGTAAAATTCAGATTTGAGAGCTGAGCGCGTTATGCTTTGCTTCTTCTTCACATTTCTTGTCTCTAGATTTTCTTTCAAGATAATCTTGGGAAACGCCATAAAGTTTTGTGATAGTGAAAAGCTCCAGTTTTCTATTCGATCAACAGTTTTTGGGTTCAAGCTGACGATAACACAATTCTCAGGAACGACTGTGTTCTGTAATATTTTTTTATCAATGAACCAAAAGTCACCGGCCGGTTTTGTAGGTGTTGCATTTTGAAAGGTCAGGAGCTTTTCTTTCAGTTCAAGAATTTCTTGATGTACTTTTTTATATGTTTGCGTAGTGATGGAAAGTCTTTGTTCCAGTTTTTTTAGATTGTTTTTGTAATATTCCGGTCGATAGAAACTTTTTTTTCGGTTTTTGTTTTTGGATAGGGCAAGATGTTTTTTTTGCCGTTCTATCTGTCGTTTGATGAGGTCTGCTCTCAGGGTTAGGGGCTTGGTTTTTTGTTCGAGTTGATCGATTCGGTTTTTAGTAAGCGGGAGCGTTGCTTTAGAGAGCGCAAAATAGGCATACGATTTCTTAGGATTAACAGAAAGGTTTTTTATTGTGTTTGTTCCCTCGAATTTTGGCGAGAAATCTTTACAGATGAGCAGCGAAAGATCTTGTACCGTATCGTCTTCGAGAGGTAGGGTGAAGAAGCCGTCGTCGTTGCTGACGGTTTGGGTTCCCTGATAGTAAACTTTAAAGTTAGGTATCGTTTCGAGCTCGTTTGATACGATGGCTCCCTTGAGCATAGGGAAGGGTGGTTTTTCTGGGGGTTGAGTTGGTTTTAGTTGTAGGGCAAGACAAGCGAAGAGGCAGGCAGGTAGTATTGATAATCTCTTGTACATAGACGCTCCTTTTGGGTTACAATAGAATTCTCAAGAATTCACTATACTAGAAAAGTACAAAAAAAAGAAAGAAGAAACAAAGAGGATAATTATGGGCTTTGTTGAAAAAGTGAAGAGTATTTTTCGTAAAGCGATCAAGTCAAACAGTTCGCCAACTAAGTTGGCTTTTTCTTTTTCTATAGGGCTTTTTATCGCATTCACTCCGCTTCCTGGTGCTCATACGTTGCTTATGCTTTCGGCTAACTGGCTTTTTGGCCTTAATTTTCCAATGCTATTTTTAGCGACCTCATGTAACAACCCTTGGACAATGATTCCATTTTATGCGTTTGATTACTCGTTTGGGTATTGGTTTGTACACTCCTTTTTAGGCTGGAGTCCTTCTTGGGTAATATCTTTGGAAAAAATTTTTGGATCTGGTAAGATCTGCCTGTGGTCATTTTTTGTTGGAGGCCACATTTTGGGGATTATTGTCGCATTTATTAGTTACCCAATCATGCTTAGGGTATTTCATAGGGTAGGTCGGTGAAGATTATTGCTAAAAACAAACGAGCGTTTCACGATTACGAAATAAAAGAAACGGTTGAGGCCGGGATTGTTTTGACTGGAGACGAGGTTAAATCGCTTCGACAAGGGAACGTGTCGCTTACTGACGCGTTTGCAACGGTTCACAACGGAGAGATAAACCTCCTCAACTGTTACATTGCACCTTATTCGCATGCTTACGAAAAAGAAGACAAATCGCGTCGAAGTCGCAAGCTTCTATTACATCGCAAGCAAATTAATAAGCTCATTGGTGATATCTCACGTAAGGGTTTGACGCTTATTCCATTAAAACTTTTTTTTTCAAAACGTGGGTTTGTCAAGGTTGAGCTTGGTATTGCTAAGCACAAAAAGAAAGTCGACAAGAAGCGTGAGTTGCGGGAGCGGGATATCAAGCGAGAGACGGAACGCGAGATGAAGGTTCGGGTTAAGTGAGTAAGATTGGTTCTATAATTATTCGCCAAAAAGAGTGTTTGACCTCTTCGATGGACTGGGCGAAGGAGCAGCTTGAAGCTGTTTCCGATGGAACGGTTTTTTTAGCTAGTAGGTATTGTACGGCTCGGGGGAGTAATGGACGCGTCTGGTGTTTGTATCCGGGGCAACTGGTTATAACGTTTGTTCTTAAACCAAAAATTCATTTGGTTAACGATGTGACTGGTCAGCTAAACTATCTAAATATGTCTTTAACGGTCGGTGTTGCAAAGGCGCTCGAACGCTACGAGGCCACAATAAAAATAAAAAAACCAAACGATTTCATAATCAATAACAAAAAAGTTGGTGGTATTTTAATTGAGTTAGTTTGGTGTGATAGTGAGATGATAGGGGTTGTTGTTGGTATCGCGATAAATTGCAATAACGAGTTTGATGTTCGAGATCCCTTGTGCGAGATCGCAACAAGCCTGAAGTGTGTGGTCGGGACCGATATAGAAATTGACAGCCTGCAACAAGATATGCTTGAGTCGATGAGTCGTTGGTATGATTGCTGGCAGAGACACGACTTTATGCCTATAGCACATGAATTTCAGGCTTTTCTCGGGATGACCAACAGGTCTTTTTAATAGTTCTAATAATTAACGATCTATTCTGATAGAAAGTTTCTTTTCTAGCTGTATAGGACGGTTGTGCTTTTTTATTGGGTTGGTACGATGATTGCTCTTCTTAGTTTTCGTTTTTATTATTATTAAGGAATAGATATGAAAAAAATTAAAACGTTTTTATTAAAGACGCTTTTGTTCAGTGTTGTTTTTGTTGCGGTTCCCATCCATGTTTTTTCGAATCGATTTGAGTCTGTTCGAATTGAAGAGGAGCCTGATCTGAGGATTGAGCAATTGAACAACGTTCTTTCAGTTTACATTTCTAGTGTTGAGCAGGTTCTGGGTAAGCTTTCACCTAATGACAAGCCGAGCTTAGGCTTTGTCGCAAGATGGAACTTTCATGCTGATGGTCCGAAAATCTTGAGGCTCATTACTATACTTGAGGAAAATATAAAGTATAAACAGTGCTCGCAGTGTTTAAATGCGATTAACGAAATATTTTATTTGCAGCTACGACAGCTTATTATCGATCTTGATATTGGTCAGGCTGGCGGATTGCTACTTAGCGCTAGAGGGGATACGGTTACAAATTCCCAAAAAAGAAAAACTGTTTTTTCTGCTCGTCCAGATAGTCATATCAAATCAAAGTTAAAAGAAATTTTATCTAATGTGTATGAATATAAAAACATTGCGGATGTAGCTCTTGCCTATGAGTATGATTCGACTCCTCCTGCTTCGATTATGACAAAAGCAACGATCAATATTTTGCGAGCGCGTGCGCATCGAAATTGGAGTTATGAAAAACAGAAAGATTTTATTGGTCAAAAGCTTGATCGGGCAAAGAGAGATATTTTGAGAGTTTGTGGGAGTGAACAAGGGGGCGCTGGGCTGCCCGTGCCTGAGAACATACCAGGTTTTATCGATATTTTGAAAGAGGTTGTCATTGTTCGCGCGCCAGCTTCTTCGATTGGCAGACTTCTTAGGTTGACCATAGTTGGTAGTGGTGCTCTCGCGCTATGCGCTGCTGCGGTGTATGGGGTCTATTATGTGTCCAGCAACATCGGTGTTAATACTGGAGCGAAGCTTGATAGCGGTCTAAGGAATGTTGCCGCTGAACCGGTGAAAGATGTTGTACGGGTTCTCGAGCAAGGGGTATCGGTTAGTCTTGGGGAAGACGCAAATGGGCTGATGGGGGTTTTAAAGAAACTGTTAGAAAGTAAAGAGCCTAGTGTAGTGAACAAACTTGCTGAGACGGTTATAGATATGCTGGGAGATATGAATATGAATCGCTTGTTTGGGCAGATTGCCGACAAGATGGAGAAAAATGAGCCCCTTATAACTTTTGGCGCTGTTTTGCCGGGACAAAAGATCGCAGAAAACGTAGCGGAAGGAGTGACTGGGGTTTCGAAGAAGGTTGGTAGCTTTGTGGTAAACGAAGCTAAAACAACAAAAGACTTTTATTTTAATTTAGCAAAGCTTACGAAACGTTTTTTTTGGGATAAATGGAGAGAGCCTGGTTTACAGACTGAGCATAATAGTAGGGAAGAAGACGAAGATTACGATGAGAGAGATCAAAATTTTTATAATTAAGCTATGAGCGAAATATTGCCGCCAAGTAGCCCAAGCTTTTGTTCGAGCTGGTCGTAGCCCCTTTTCCAGTGATGTACGCCGGTCATCTTTGTCTGGCCGGTTGCGGCAAGGCCGGCGAGCGCAAGGGCGCATGATGCTCGAATATCACTTGCTACTACTTCGCATCCACATAACGTCTTAACACCTCTGACGATTGCTTTTCGGCTACTGGTACCGGCAACGTCGATCTGAGCCCCCATTTTTTTTAGTTCTTGAACATGAATCAATCTATTTTCAAAAACAGTTTCTTCAATTTCACTGACACCGTTGGCGAGTGTGAGTGCGGCCATCATCGGAGCTTGCAAGTCGGTTGGAAACCCTGGGTACGGTGCTGTTTTAACGTTTATTGCTAAGGGCGATGTCGTTGCTTTGATATAGATTCCATGAGAGCAATCGATCTCATGTCCCATTTGAGCAAGTTTTTCCAAAAAAATATCCATTGTGTCTGGTTGGGCGTTAGGGATATGTATTTGCCCACCAGTTATTGCGGCCGCAAGAAGAAGCGATCCAGCTTCTAGTCGATCAGGAATAATGTCGTGAACCACAGGTCTTAAGCTATGGACGCCAGTAATTTGTATTGTCAGTCCGGGGCCGCAGGTTATTTTTGCTCCCATTTTTTTCAAAACAGAAACCAGATCAAGAACCTCGGGCTCGAACGCTGCATTAACGATCGTCGTTGTTCCTAACATGAGTACTGCACACATCATAATATTTTCGGTTGCCCCAACGCTTGGGTATTCGAGTATGACGCGGTTTTCCTGAGAAGTTTTTTGAAGTGTTGCATGTAAGGAGTGGCCGGTTTGACCGATAATTGCGCCCAACTTCGTAAAGCCCTTAAGATGAAAGTCGATCGGCCTTGTGCCTATGAGGCACCCACCGGGCAGGGCGACCTCCGCTTGGCCAAAGCGCGCAAGAAGTGGCCCCATAACAAGAATGGAGGCGCGCATCTTGTTCATGATTTCTGGTGATACTTGAAAATTGGTGATCGATGACGTGTTGACTTCGAGGATGTTTGATTCTGGCGAAAATGTAACGGTTGCTCCAAGATTTGTTAATAGTTGAATCATCTGGCGAATGTCATTTGAATCAGGAACATTCCTGAGAATCGATCTTCCATTGGTTAGGATTAGCGATGCCATAATTGTCAAGACGGCGTTTTTTGCCCCGGCCAAGTGGACCGTGCCGTTGAGAGGAGGGCTTTTTTTGATGAGAAGGTGTTTGTTTGACATGGCAATGGGATCGCTTTTGCTTTACACTTAGCTTTTTGTTGTACAGGAAATAACGTATAAAACAAGTATAACCGGAACTATTTTTTGGTATAGGGAGTTTTTCCATGTTCGGTTCTAAAAGAGTTGTCTGTATTATTCCAGCCCGTCTTGCTTCAACAAGGTTTCCACAAAAACTGCTACACAATTTATGTGATAAGCCTATTTTACAATGGGTTTTTGAAGCTGCTAGAAGTGTTTCTAGTTTTGATGATGTTGTCTTTGCGGTTGATGCGCAGCAAACGTTCGACTTAGTTAGAAGTTTTGGTGGTAAGGCGATTATGACTTCTCCAGACTGTCAGTCTGGAACAGATAGATTAATTGAGGTTGTTTATTCTAAGAAGTATATTGCCGACATCTGGGTTAACTGGCAGGGTGACGAACCGTTTATAACAGAAAAGATGATTCAGCAGTTATTGGCTACTTGCGAGACAGACGACACAGATGTTTGGACGCTGAAAAAGAAAATTAAATTTAGTGCTGATATTGCGAGTGCAAGTATTGCAAAAGTTGTTTGTGATGCAAATGACTTTGCGATTTACTTCTCGCGTAACGCCATCCCATTCTATCGGGAGGATTCAATCGAAGAGCGTTGCTACTATAAGCATGTTGGCTTGTACGCATACACGACCAAGGCGCTTGAGACTATTGCTAGCCTTGGGGCAAGCGATCTCGAGGAAGCAGAAAAGCTCGAACAGCTTAGGTTTTTACAAAATCGTATGAAGATAAAAGTTCATGAAACCGACCAGGAGGTAGTTGGGATCGATACCCCTCAGGATCTCGTAAAAGCTGAATTAATCGCGAAAAATACATCTTTATAGCCGTCGCATAATTTCAGTTTGTCATAAACAAAGAGCCCTTTTGCGGCGATTATACAGGTACTGTAAAGTTGAGGCATGAAAAGTACGTGGGTTAAATAAGTGGGTTATGGAGGTTATCATGTCTTTCTTTGTACGTTTATTTGTTTTACTTATTTCTTTGGTTCCGTCTCTTGATGCTTTGGTGCGGAACTCGCAACCTGTACGACCTGTACGACAACAACCAATACAAGTGCCTGTCCAAGGATCAGTCACCCCCAGAGTTGTGACAAAGTCTCCTGTTGTCCGAAAACGACGAGAAGAAATAGGTCTTGAGTTGTTACGTAGGCTTGAAATAGAGGTGTGGCAAAATCAAAATCTTGGGTCGTTAGAAAAGCTTAATAAATCTTGTTTTGAAAAATTATTGTCAATTTTGCGATCGTGTCCTGGGGTAACACTAGGCGACCAAGAAATCATTAAGACCATTAGCGAATCGCTTTCTTTATTCTATAACTACAAACTTAATTTTCCTGAGATTGAACGGGATGTTTATCCCTTTCGATCAACAATTTCTCACATCGCTCTGATGACATCAAACAAAGCGTCAGAAAGGGCCCTTGAAGAAAAAATAAGAGAGTTCTCGAGTGTAAGCCTTGCTCTAAAGTTGACGTTTGAGTCGGCGGGAGAGGGGATAAAAGAACGATTTTTGTGTGATAACTTTGTTCATAAGTTTCAAGAATTGTTACTTTCTATGGTGAAAGGGGATGGGCAACCCATTTCATTTGGTAAGCAAGATGTGATGCAATCGCAAAATCAAATACAAAATCAACTGCAAACAGATCTTGAACAACAAAAAGCCAGTCGAAGTTTTATCGGCAAAAAGGGCAAGTGGTTATTGGCAATTTTAGGCTTGTGTGGCACCGCTTGGCTCGGAAAGCGTTATGTTGTTGACCCAATAAGGCGGTATAGAATTTTTGCTGATACGGCAAATAAGGTTTTAGAAAAAATTAAAGACAAGTCTCCTGAGGTAATAGTTACAGAAGGTATTAAGGCGGTGGCCCAGTTACCTGAGAACCAACAAACGCGAGCCTTTGAAGTGTTTATTAAGGCGGCACGAGAAAATGGCTACGAGCTTCCAAGCACTAAACCTGCGGAGTCTTTAAAACTTTCTCTTGAGGCTCTTGGTAAGTTACCAGAAGAAGAACAAAAAAAACTGATCGGGACTGTGGTGAATGTATTTGGTCTTAATTTTGATAAAAATCCTCTTGGAGGGAAGACTTTTACAGAAATAAGGGATGAAGCAGAAAAGCTTCTGGAAATGTATAGCAAATATAAGAAGGTTGAGGGGTTGGCCAATAGAGTTGCTGAAGGAGGAAAAAATCTTTTGGGGCGTGCTTGGGAATGGACCAGTAATCTTTTTGTAGCTGATAATAAAGGGGACGATACAGACAAGAAAAAAACTGCTGTCGACGAATGCGAACAATCAAGTGAGAATGTGGAAGATTTGCAAAACAAAGATGAAACAGATGTTCAAAAAGTTATCGCTGAGGTTAATAGCCAAGAACCGGAAGAAGAAGGAAATGAGAGCGATGATGATGACGATGATGACGATGATTACGAAGACTTTCCTGAAGAAGATCCAGTGCAAGACAAAGACACCGCGACGCAAGACGAAGACGACGCGACCAAGATTGCTGACGACGTTGTCAATGGGCAAGAGGATGAGAAGAGTTCTTGGTTTGGTCAGAGTTGGGGCTGGGTGAAGAGCTGGTTTTAATAAAATAGAAACATAAAAATTTGTACATGATACATTCGTGTGCATTCTTATAAGAGCTTATTGTATCGTTCGTTTTTTGATAACCCCCCCCATGGCGAACGATACAACAAGCTCTTGTTTTTTATGTACAGGCCTTGTTGTGCCTACGTGGCGAATGGGATTTGGTGCTATTGCGTGACGAACGAACGATGTCTCTTTTCCCCAAAAATATTTTTGATATGGTACAATTGCAGCAAGATAGTTTTGTATCAAACCGAGGGGAAAGACAATGGAAAAGGGTAGGCTAGAGGTTGTTTGCGGATCGATGTTTTCTGGTAAAACCGAAGAGTTAATGCGTCGGTTGCGGCGAGCAGAATATGCAAAACAAAACGTAGTAACGATCAAGCACAAAATAGACACTCGCAGTGGGAACGCCTACATTTTGTCCCATGACGGTCGAGAGCGATTTGCTTTTTCAATCGAAAACAGTTCTGGGAGTCTCGAAAAAATTTTAGAGTTAGCAAATAAAAATATCGATGTTGTTGGCATCGATGAGATTCAGTTTTTTCCTAAAGAGATTGTTCCAATAGTTTGCAAGTTGGTTGATGAAGGCAAGCGAGTGATTACTGCGGGGCTTGATCTTGATTTTCGTGGTGAGCCGTTTGGCGTTATTCCAACATTATTAGCGGTTGCAGACAGTGTTTTGAAACTAAAGGCGATATGTGTCAAATGTGGTCAAGATGCGCATCATTCGCAGCGTATTATTAATGGAAAACCCGCTGATTACGATGATCCAATAATTTTGGTTGGAGCTCAAGAGTCTTATGAGGCTCGGTGTCGCAGTTGTTTTGTGATTAATAAGCGGCCGAAATATGCACAGCTTCAGGCCGGGATGAAAATCAAGGAGAGCGTGTTCCAGAAACGAGTGTCTCAGACTCAGTTGTAGTTTTATAGTAATGGCAAAAGAAAAAAAGACATATTGTTGTTCCAATTGTGGTTGCAAGACTAGTAAGTGGGTTGGTTGTTGTCCAACGTGTGGCGAATGGAACTCGTTTATCGAAGAACGTATAACAACAGAAGTAAAAGAGTCTGGTTGCCGGTCTGGTGAGCCTGTGAAACTTTTTTCTATTGATGCGATTCAGACAGAGCAGCATGAACGTATGTGTTCTGGTGTTCAGGAATGGGACAGGGTTTTGGGTGGCGGGATTCTTCCTGGGTCGTTTCTTATTCTGACCGGCGATCCAGGTATCGGTAAATCAACGTTATTACTCCAGATTGCGAACGCGCTTGCGCAGGCAGGGAGAAAGGTTTTGTATTTTTCTTCTGAGGAGTCGCTGCAGCAGGTAAAAAATAGGGCTTGTCGCCTCGGTGTGACAAGCCATAATATTTTGTTTTCAGACCAGGCGAACTTGGAGGGGATTGTGGCGACCGGTAAAGCAGAAAAGCCAGACCTGGTGATTATAGATTCTATTCAAAATTGTCTTTTGTCTGAAGATTCGTCGACGATTCCTGGAACGATCGGTCAGCTGAGAGAGTCAGGATTTTATTTGATGCGGTTTGCAAAAGAGAACACGATCGCGACGGTTGTAACCGGGCATATTACAAAAGACGGGCATATTGCCGGTCCAAAAGTTTTGGAGCATATGGTCGATGGTCTTTTTTATTTGCAAGGGGAAGATCGTTGGCATACGCGTATCTTGAGGTCTGTGAAGAATCGCTTTGGAACAATCAATGAGATCGGCTTTTTTGAGATGCGCGAGCATGGGCTACAGGAAGTTGCTAACATTAATCAATATCTTATAAGCGATATTTCATCTGCTCCTGGTTCAGTATTGGTTTGCACGGTTGAAGGATCACGGCCATTACTTCTTGAGCTTCAGGCGTTATGTGTAGCTTCAAAATTTGGAGTGCCACAAAGAATTGTGACAGGATTAGACCATAAACGAGTATCTCTTATAGCGGCAATTCTAGAAAAGAACTTGCATGTTAAGCTAAGTTCTCAGGATATTTTTTTTAAAGTGAGTGGAGGATTTTCGATCAAAGAAAGCTCGGTTGATTTAGGAATTGCGTTGGCCCTTTTATCAAGTTATTTTCAAGTGCCTGTTCCGGAGAAGTCGGTGGCGATAGGGGAGATTAATCTTGCAGGGCATGTGAAGCCGGCTAATTACGTTGATTTACGGGTTAGAGAAGCTGAAAAATTTGGGATTACGAAAGTGTTGGGGTCTCGTCGTCAGAAAATGCAGACTGCATGCGAGACCATTTTGTTTAAAAATATTTATGAGTTATTAAAGCTTTTTCCTGAATAGGCCTAAAGAGTAGAAGAGAGAATAGAAGGGACCAGGAAGTAGTAAGGAGAATACATCTTGCCCGGCCCCCCCAATTTTTCAAACAAAAAATCATGTCTGACTGTATTTGTATTAGGGTAAATAATTTTACTATTTTTTCAAATTTTTAATATAAACCCTCAAAAAAAGTGAATTTTGAGGGTTTATTTGTTTTTTGAGAGATACTTTGTACTATGAGAAATGTTTTACAGGTAAAAAGGGAGAGTCGTATGAGTATATCTAGAAAATCTATTTTATTTATGGTTAGTTTACTTCTACAGGGGCCGTTATTAAGTGATTCAAAGAGGCACGTAGTTGCCGGTGGTTTAATAAGCGCAGCATGTGGCGTCGGTGCTTGGGTTTGTTTTAATAAATCTGGCGACTTACTGAGACAATCGGTTCGTTCTGAGCTTGATGAGGAGACGCGGCAGCGTGTTGAGCAGCAATCTGAAAATTACCGGCGCATTGGTTATCTACTGACTGCGGGAAGTGCTGCGTCAGGGGCGTATGCTTTAGGAAGCTCTCTTTTGGCTCTAGGGGTGATTGGTGGCGCAGGGCTGCTGCTTGGAGCTAGTAGTGAGGGGGCGGCTGGTCTGGACAAGCCCGGGTTTTTAGATGTTGCTGTCGAGAAAGAGCCCGAGATACGCGACGTTTTTTTAGATCCCTATATCAACGAGATTATTAATAGCTGTCGAGAGTATAACGAGTTGTTTGACGTGACGCTGGGTTATCCGGACGATATTCCTGTGGTGATTCCTGGAGATGAATTTAAAAAAACGCTTAAAGCGTTTATTGAATCGAGCGAAAAAATTCTTACCCGTGCAAAAATTTGTACTGATCGCCTGATCAAGCCGTTTGCTCGCAGAGTGATTCTTAAAGAGGGCGATGAGGCGTTTGTGATGGGGGATATTCATGGGAGTGTTCATTCCCTTATTCGTAATCTTTTACGGCTGATTGCAATGGGCCATATGGATGAAGATCTCAAGCTAAAAGATAATATGTATGGTTTCTTTACCGGTGACTATGGCGATCGTGGCCACTATGGCGTTGAGGTTTGGTATATTTTGATGAAACTTTTCTTAAAAAATCCCGACAAAATTTTTCTGATCAAAGGCAATCACGAAACTCGATCTATGGCTAATGTTTATGGTTTGCGGGTGGAGGTTGAAAAGAAATACGGAAAAGATTCTCTTGATGGGCCATTTGATTTACTTAGCCGTGCTTTTCTTTTGCTATCATCAGTGGTGTATGTTGGTGACAAGAAAGATGTGATTCAAGTTTGTCATGGAGGGATTCCTGTTTGCGATACTTGTTTGTTTTCAGAGCAAAAAGTATATCGTTTGCTGTCTAAGGTCTATTCGCCCACAGAAAAAGCTAGCGAGTGGGTTGTAACGATTGATACCGAAGCAGCAGGGCAGTTTTGGTGGAACGATTTTGATTTACCATTTGGTTTGGGAGTAACAAATAGGGGAAGTAGGTTTGTTGGTATAGGGTCGGTAGTAGAGATCTTTGAAGGCACAATTGTAAGGAACGTTTTTCGGGGGCACTGGCACAATATATTCTCAGTTAGTCGTCTAAGTTCCCAAATGAATAGTTGGGTCGGGTTTCCATCAGGGGTTTCATTTCCTGTAAAAAATCATATGGTTTACACATTTATGTCCTGTCCGGGGTCTTGTTTACACTTGTTCCGTGATGGCTTTGGTATTTTGAAAATTACTGACACCTACGATACATGGACGTTGACGCCTTACCAATACAATCTTCCTAAAGAGCGTGATGAAATGTTGATGAGAGTGATAAGGCCTAATGGGCGATTTCATGTTAATTGGGTTGATGAATAGGTGCTACTCAACTGTAACAGACTTCGCTAGATTTCTTGGTTTATCGATCGGTAGCCCGAGCTCGCGTGAGATATTATAAACGAAGAACTGCATGAGTCCCGACATCGCTATCGGCGCTAGAAGAGGGTTTACGTTAGGGATAATAAAAGCTTTGTCTGCAAGATCAATAAGTTCTTTTTGACTTTCAAATGCGAACACTATTAAGTGGCCGCTTCGAGCTTTTACCTCTTGTGCGTTTGCGACGAGTTTTTGATAGATAAGATCGTCGAGGATGGAGAACATGACGACAGGGGTTTGTTCGTCGATGAGGGCTATCGGGCCATGTTTGAGCTCTCCTGCAGGATAGGCTTGAGCAAAGATGTAAGAGACCTCTTTGAGTTTAAGCGCTGCTTCTAGGGCGAATGGGTAGCTAATATGTCGACCGAGAAAGATGAATTTCTTGTATTTGGCATATCCTGGTGCGAGGTTGTTAATGATTTCCCATTTATAGTTTTCAATGGTTGATTCGAGAATTTGTGCTGCAATGAAGATGTCTTCTTCTGCGGCCTTAATCTCTTCACTAGTAATATGTTTTCGTGCGAATGCGATTTGGTTAGCCAACCAGTAGAGTGAGGCGAGTTGAGAGGTAAACGCTTTTGTTGAGGCTACCGATATTTCCGGTCCTGCTTGCATGAGCAGAAACCCTCCGGCCTCTCTGACCATTGTGCTTGAGGCAACGTTAGTTAGCGCGATCGTTGGAATATTGTGTTGGTTGACATGTCGCAAGCACTCGAGGGTATCAGCGGTTTCCCCTGATTGAGAAATCGCGATAAAGATACTGTTTTTTGGCGGGAAAAATTTTTTATAGCGAAACTCAGAAGCAAGATGGACACAGGTTGGAATGTTACAAACCGTTTCAAAGAAGAACTGGGCGATTCTGCCCGCGTGCCATGAGGTTCCGGCTGCTATTACATGAATGCTTTCGAGCGATTTTATTATACTTGCGCATATACCAAGTTGGCCCCATATTGGCGACGATGGTTCCTCGCCGGCGAGCAGCGAAGCCTGTTCACATTGAGTGTGTCCTGTCTGTTCACCAATAAGATTGTAAAAAGCAATTGAGTGGTCGATAGCTTTTTTTTGCTCGTATATTTCTTTGAGCATGTAGTGGTCGAACCCTTGTTTTGTTGCGGCTGTGAAAGTGAAGTCGATGGTCTGGGTCTGGACTCGAAGAGCTTTGCCGGAAAAGTCGTATAGTTCGATGCCGTCTTTTTTAATTATGGCAAAGCTTTCGTCAGGAAGAAATAATGCTTTTTTTGTTTTGTCTGCGAATGCCATTGGGTCAGAAGCAACGAACATCTCATTTTCGCCGATTCCTATAGCGAGGGGTGATTTGTGTCTGATGACCAGGAGTTGGTCCGGGTGTTCTTCGAGCAAAAAGACGAAGGCGTAAACGCCTTTAATTTGCTTAATAAATTCTATGGTTGCCATTTTAAGATCAGGTTTGTACTCAAGCATCGATTCTAGGAGATGGGCAGCGACTTCCGTGTCGGTTGTTGATCTGAATTCGTGGCCTTCATCGATCAGTTTCGCTTTTAGTTCGGCATGGCCCTCGATAATGCCGTTATGGACAACCGCTATACTATTGGTGCAGTCGAGTTGAGGATGGGCGTTTTCCTTGGAGGCGGTGCCATGGGTGGCCCATCTGGTGTGGCCGATGCCTATTAGTCCATCATGACTGTTTTGCTCAAGTGTTTTTTTTAGGGCGTCGACGTTTCCGACCTCTTTATAAAAGCAGAGGTGTTTGTGGTTTTGATCAACACAAACAAATCCTGCAGAGTCATAACCTCTGTATTCGAGTCGAGAGAGGCCTTCGAGAATCGTTTTTTTACATTTGTTTTTACCAACATATCCGACTATTCCGCACATGATTTTCTACGCTCCCATAAAAAAAAGCTTTCTCTGTATCTTGATGATAGGAGAAAGCTTTTTTGTCTTCATAAGCAAAAAACAAAGTTCATTATTGTTGTCGTTGAAGATATGAGGCTGAGCCCCAGATCTGGCATTATCGTTTTACGAATTGGAACTTAGCTCGAGCACCTTTTTGTCCGTATTTTTTACGTTCTTTGACACGAGAGTCGACTGTAAGGAGTTCGTGTTGTCTAAGAACTTTTCGGAGGGCTTCGTCAGAAGCGAGCAGCGCCCTTGAGATGCCGAGTTTGGCCGCTTCGGCCTGGCCTCGCATGCCGCCGCCGAAGATGTTGACGGAGACGTCGAATTTTTTATTTTGGCCGGTTACCCTGAACGGTTGTTCGACCTTGAGACGTGAGTTGTGCGTATCGAAATACTGCTTGTAATCTTTGCCGTTGACGACGATGTCGCCTTTGCCGGCTTTCATCCAAACACGGGCGACTGCGCGCTTTCGGCGGCCAACGCCGTGGAGTTGAGTTGATCCTTGTTTTTTGTTCATAATACCCTAACCATCGGTTAAATCACTATTTTTAATCAGACCTGTCCACTGTATCTGATTTTGGTGAAAATGTCAAAAAACCGCTTGTTTGAAAGGGTGGTTATATGAAAAGCCCCGGATTTTTTAGGTCCGGGGCTTGGTTTTATTCTGTGGTTTGGTTATTTGGTGAGTTCCATGTCTTTTAACTCAAACTCATTAGGATCGATTTTTTGTGGGCTACTATAATACTGTTTTGCTTTCTCGAGGGTCCAGTTGTATCCAGAGGCGCCCTTTTTAGTGACCCAGTTATACGCGTAGGCGCCGCCTCTGAGTAACTGAGAACCGTATGTTTTGGCCGTCTCGGCTAGTGATACTAGTGATGGGGCAGTCTCTTCTTTTAGGTGTTTTAAGCATTCGTCTGTTAGCGTTTTACCTGTAGAGAGAGTGTTCTTGCAAGCATTTGTTGCGGCTGAGCCTAGTTCTGTAGCTTTTTTACGATAATAGTCTATTTTGCTTTTGTTTGGTCCGCAGGAGAGAACCCTTTTTATTCGTAGATCCTTGGGGGTTTCCCCTTTTTTATTTTTGATTTCTTGGTTTGTCTGGCTGTTGCTTATCAGGCGTTTTTCTATTTCTGTTAGATCTAAGAGTACAGCATAGTGCAACGGAGTCATTCCTTCGAAGTTCTTAACTTGTGATTGTAGGTTTGGATTAGCACCAGCTTCGAGTAAAGAATGCACGATATTATTTTTTTCAAGAATCACGGCATAGTGAAGTGGGGTTATTCCTTCGAAGTCTTTATATGGTGACTGGAAGTTTACATCAACTTCTTTAAGAAGAGTTTTGATGATATCTTTGTTTCCGGTCTTGATAGCCCCAAATAGATTGTCTTGAAGTTTTTTCATGGCGCATAGAGAAGTTGCCCCTGAGAGGCTGATTGACAGAGTAAATAAAACTGATGAAAAATACCGGTTTTTCATGATTTCCTCCAAATATAGTTTACTTTAGTATTAATACTAATATGGAGGGTAGTGGTAGAAATTTCTTTTGGCAAATGGAGTTGGTTTTTAGCCTAGAAGAGGGCTTTTTTTGAAGGTTTAGCCCGAGATTTGAGGAGCGAGATCTGGAGCCGGTGATCGGAGTTGAACCGACGACCTATTGATTACGAATCAATTGCTCTGCCACTGAGCTACACCGGCTTGGATTTCAAGGTATTATGTTGCTTCTGTGGCCTCTTGGCACACAATACATCTGGCTGCATATGGGTAGTACTCTAGTCGTTGGTGGGAAATCACTTCGCCGCAGTCGATACATACCCCATATTCTCCAGTTTGCAGACGTTGGAGCGCTTGGTCAATAAGATGAAGCTCGTCGATCTCTGTTTTTTCAAGCGAGCTTTGTAGTTTTTCAAGTGATAAAGAAAGGGCCTCGTCGCCGCTGTCCATGACCTGTCGGTCGGTAGGCTTGTCATGAGCGAGGAATTCTATATCTCGTGTTAACTCTACTTGTCGCTCAATTAATTTGTCTTTTATTTTTTCAAAAAAGGCTTGCCTTTGCTTCACCGTATCCCCTTTCTTTTTCGTATCTCCTGAAAGAATGTTTGTAGTATCTGAGTGCATTCTCTTTTTTTTATGCCTTCCTGTATTACCAAATCTGTTTTGGTGGTAGGAAGACTTTTTTTGTTTCCGTGTTCAAATCCGAATAAGGGAGATTGCGTTCCGAAGATGACGCCTTTCATTCTGCTTAGCTGAATAAGTCCCATGCACATAACGCAGGGCTCGAGCGTTACATAAATCCAACAGTCATTCAGGCGCCAGTCGCCGATTTTTTTGCATGCCTTTTGTATGGCGATCACTTCAGCGTGAGAGGTTTGGCAATTTCTCCCCTCCATTTTATTGTAGCCACGCCCCAGGATTGTTCCGTTTTCGTGCACGACGATCGCGCCGATAGGAACCTCGCCAATGGCGTATGCCTTTTCAGCTTGGCGTAAGGCTAGAGACATAAATTTTTCGTGATTTAGTTTTTTCATAAAAGTAATCGCATACGAAGTGAAACTTGTTTACTATCTTGTTTACTATAGAGAATCTCATAGACTACATGAAACTTTTGTAAAAATAAAACAGAAAAGTGTTTGCTCATATCCTTCGATATGTTTTGCTGCGCAAAACACTCGGGAGGAATGGGGATAAAGTGTGCTCGTTTGCTTCGAATTTTGCCAATTGTAAGCCGTTTTGATATACTAAAAACTCAAAAATTTCCCCTAGGGACAAAAGCTTTGGTTCTAATGTGAAAAGGATAAGCCTTGGTAGCACAAAAAAAAGTGGATAAGTCTAAAGAGTATGACGCTGCGTCGATTAAGGTTCTTGAGGGCCTTGATGCGGTTCGTAAGCGCCCGGCGATGTATATAGGTTCTACTGGCATCAAAGGATTGCACCACCTGGTGTATGAGGTGGTCGATAACTCGGTTGACGAGGCGCTTGCCGGACATTGTACAAAGATCAAAGTTGTGTTGCATGCAGACAAGTCATGCTCGGTCGAAGACAATGGTCGGGGAATTCCGGTTGGTAAGCATCCGGTTGAAAAAGTTTCAGCGGCCGAGGTTGTTTTGACCAGGCTGCATGCTGGTGGAAAGTTCGATAAAGATGCGTATCGTTACTCAGGTGGGCTTCATGGGGTTGGTGTTTCGGTTGTTAATGCTCTATCAACATGGCTGAAAGTTACTATTTGGAAAGATGGCAATGTTTATGACCAATCATATACAAAAAGCAAACCAGATGCGCCCCTTAAGAAGGGGGGGGAGACTGAGCGACATGGAACGCGTATTCATTTTCTTCCAAGTGATAAAATTTTTGATGTAACAGATTTCAATTACGACACGCTTTCTTCCAGACTGCGTGAGCTTGCATTTTTGAACAGGGGCCTTCGGATCGACATTGCTGATGAGCGAAGTGACGAAGATGCCTCGTTTTATTTTGAGGGTGGTATTGAGGAGTTTGTTCAGCACATCAATATCAAGAAATCGCCACTGTTTCCTAACGTTATCACGTTTTTCAAAGATGACGAAACGTACATACTTGATTTTGCAGCACAGTACAACGATGGCTACTCAGAACAGATGTTTAGCTTTGTTAATAACATTAGGACGGTGGAGGGCGGAACCCACGAATCTGGCTTCAAGTCGGCGTTGACAAAGGTCTGTAATCGATACGTGCAAAAATTTAATTTGCTAAAAGAAGGATCTCTTTCGAGTGATGACGTTCGAGAGGGCCTTGTTTGTGTGATTAACATCAAGGTTCCTGAGCCGCAGTTTGAGGGGCAGACGAAGACTAAGTTGGGAAATAGTGAGATTAAGGGACTGGTTGATTCCTGGCTGTATTCATTCCTGGATACCTTTTTTGAAGAGAATCCGGCCATCGCAAGGCGCATACTTCAAAAAGCGGTTACAGCTCAACATGCTCGAGCAGCAGCGAAGAAAGCGCGTGAATTGACTCGTCGAAAGAGCGTTCTTGAAAGTTCGATTTTACCAGGTAAACTTGCTGACTGCTCTGATCAGGATCCAACGAAGACGGAGCTGTACCTTGTGGAGGGTGATTCGGCAGGTGGTTCGGCTAAGCAGGGACGAGATCGTTTTACTCAGGCGGTTCTTCCGTTGCGAGGTAAGATTATTAATGTTGAAAAAGCTCGCATGGATAGAATGCTTTCGAATAACGAAATAAAAGATCTTATTACTGCGATAGGTGCCGGAATTAGTGACGAGTTTAACTATGAAAAAGCTCGGTATCACAAAATCATTATTATGACCGATGCTGACGTTGACGGCGCGCATATCAGAATTCTTCTTCTGACATTCTTTTTCAGACATATGCAGCCGTTAATTGACCATGGTTACTTATACATTGCTCAGCCGCCACTTTACAAAGTTAAAGTTGGTCGTACCGAGCGGTACCTGAAAGACGAATCTGGATTCAAAAAATTTATATTTGATTGGGCGCGCGAGCATGCGGTTCTTACCATCGATGGTAAGGAGTTACCAACTGGTGAGTGGGACGAGCTTCTCGACAAATTGCTTGCGTATGCTGATGAGGTTGACCGATTTGGCGGCCACTTCGAGTTATCAGGTGGTCATAGTCATGAGTTGATGACATTTTTGCAGCATATTGGCTGGGAGAAGGGTAAGAATCAGGCGCAGGATCTTGTTTCCTCTCTCAAAAAATTCTTTCCTGATTATGCCATAGATGGGGTTCAGGAAGAAAGTCTTGATGATGAGAATGCGCTAGAGGAAAAAACCGTTCGACCTGTTTTGACGTTTAAGCAGGGCAAGCGAACATGGGATGTTCCGGTAAAACTTTTCAACTCTGAAGAGACAGCTCGTCTTTTGACTTTGTACAAGCAGATTGCTTTTCTTGAGGCCGGCGAGTGGATGTTGAAGTCTAGCGGGAAAGTTGGTGAGAAGAGGGCTAAGGGAATTTTGCAACTGTCTCAGGCAATTATTGGTTCTGGCAAATCTCTTATGACTATTCAGCGATATAAAGGTCTTGGTGAGATGAATCCGGAGCAGCTTTGGGAAACGACCATGGATCCTACGAGCAGGACGCTCCTCAAGGTTACGATAGAGGATGTCCTTAAGGCTGATCAGTGGTTTGCGTCGCTTATGGGAGATGCGGTTGAAGACCGAAAAGATTATATTGAGCGGCACGCCCACTTTGTACGAAACCTGGACGTATAGACTACCCAAGAAAAGCTTCGATGAGTATTCGTTCGGCTTCTTTTTTTTCGATACCACGACTTTGTAGATAAAAAAGTTGTTCCTGATCGATTGTGCTCACTGTCGCACCATGTTTACATGAAACATCTTTTGAGTTCACGCGAAGTTTTGGCATTGATATGACCCGAGCTTTTGGGTGAAGCATAAGATTTTTGTTCGTTTGTTCAGCCGTTACATTTTTTATTTTTTTATCAACAGTAATAACGCTATCGCTTATTAGTTTTGCCTGCTCGTCCAAAACGCTTTTCATAATGAGTTTGCTGGTTGTATTTGAGGCCTGGTGATGTTGTTTGGTTGTAAGCTTAAAATTGCTTTTCTGATCACCTAGGTAGTGACATTTGAGAAACGCTTGCGCGTGTGGGGCCGTCAAATTTACGTATATATTTTTTTCAAAAACCGCTGGTAGTTTTTGGCAGTCGTATAGCTCTTTGTGTTCGCATCGCTCGCATAACTGATGATTTGCAACAAAAAATTGATACGTGAGCTGGCTGGACTCTTCCAGGATAAACTCAATCGTATTTTGTGTTGCGCCTGAAAGATGAAGGTCGTCAATAATAAAAACAGAGCAGTTTTTTGGAATAATTATGGTGATTGTCAGTGGGTCTGTTATTTGTATTGGCCGGTCGTACATGAGGTTTTGCAGATAAAAAGGATCAGCTTTTGTTGAGGGTTCAAGAATGGTGTAGGTGATTGTGTTAGTGTTCATGAGTCTTCTCCAACTTCTAGCTCCATCAGACGTTCCATTTCGATTGCGTATTCTGGTGGCAATTGTTTCACGAAGGGCTCGATAAAGCCGTTGACGATTAGTGCTTCGGCCTGTTTTTTTGTGAGGCCTCGACTCATGAGATAGAAGATTTTTTCTCCCTCGATACTACTGACACGTGCTTCATGAGCGATCTGCACGTCAGGTTCTTGGACATCGATATAGGGGTAAGCGTCTGCTTTTGAGTTGTCGTCTAGAATAAGTGCATCGCATTGCACGAACGACTTACAGCCGATAGCACCGGGAACAATTTTTACGAGGCCACGATAATTATTTACCCCGCCATTATTGCTTATCGACTTCGAAATAATTCTTGAGCTGGTGTTGGGTGCGAGGTGGATCGCTTTACCGCCAGAGTCTTGCGTTTGTTGTTTCGTTGTGGCGGTTGCGATTGAGATAATCTCTGCTCGAGCGCCTGGTTCTTTTAAGATTACGCCCGGATATTCCATTGTTACCTTGCTCCCAAGGCTACCAAAAATCCACTCGACAACTGAGTCTTGATAAGCGACTGCTCGTTTGGTTACGAGATTGTAAATATTTTTCGACCAGTTTTGTATGGTTGAGTATCGAATGCGGGCATTTTTTTTAGCGATGATTTCGACGACGCCGCAGTGGAGTGAGCTTGTTGATTGCCATGGTGCGGTGCAGCCCTCGAGGTAGTGTAATTTGGAGCCTTCATCGACGATGATCAGAGTTCGTTCGAATTGGCCAAGCTGTTCCGCTTCAATTCTAAAATATGTTTGAAGGGGCATTGTGATTTGAATCCCTGGAGGAATGTAGACAAAGCTGCCGCCGCTCCAGACGGCTGAGTTGAGCGCAGCAAATTTGTTGTCTGCATACGGTACGACCGAGCCAAAGTACTCTTTAAAAAGATCCGGATACTCTTTGAGACCCGAGTCGGTGTCAAGAAACACGATCCCCTGCTCTTTCCATTCGTCTTTCAGTTTGTGGTAGACCATCTCCGATTCGTACTGGGCGCCAACGCCGGCAAAGAATTCTTGTTCTTGCTGGGGAACGTTGAGTTTTTCAAACGTTTTCTTGATGTCAGCTGGGACCTCATCCCAGATTGATTCCTTCTTTTTGACCGGTTTTAGATAGTAATACAAATCGTCAAGAGATAGGTCTTGGAGGCTTGGTCCCCAGGAGGGCACAGGCATGGATTCGAAGGTTTTTAGCGCTTTTATACGCAGATCGAGCATCCAGGACGGTTCCTGCTTTTGTTCTGAGATCGAGCGTACGATTTCTTTATTTAGTCCTCTTTGAATTTTCATAGTTTTTCCTCAAAAATATGCCTACAGTAAAGCAAAAAACGTTACAGATTGCAACCAGGCTTGGGATGGGGTTGTGTGATAAAAATATGTTTGATACCATGAGTTTTCTTTTGTTTGAAAAGGGACTTTTTTAAGGTATACAGAAAGGATTTTTGGGATGAAAAAAAATATGATGGTTTTATTGTTTTTCGGGTTGTTGTTTATGGGAACAGCGGTGGCGATGGAAAACGAGGGTTTTTCAGCTGAAACAGGTAAAACAGGAAAAACAGGTAAAACAGGTAAAGATAGTTCTACAAACGCAGACTCGTTCGAATTTGGTTGCAACAATCAAGACATGTTTTATTCTTTCAACCACAAAGACTCACATTCAGATGATTTTGGTTCCCATGAAAAAGGCCAAATGTTTTCCTGGATTTCAAATGAAAATGCTTTGCTCAGTGCCGCTGGTGTAACTGGTATTACCGCTGGTTTGGGTCTATGTTATTACTTACGCTTCAAGGAAGTGAGTTATCAGAATCAATTGGATAATTTGCGGCAGTCTCGTTTTGATTTAGCTAAGGCAATTAATGCTGGAACTGTAGATGAAGAAACGCTTGCAGATCTTGATTCAAAGATTGCAGCTCTTTCAAGAAAACTTGCTTTGGTAAGAGTTCTAGCGCCGACGACACTCAGCGCCGGAACTATTTTTGGCTCTATTGCTATCGCAAGTGCGGTTTTTTCTAATTGAGATTAATAACGGTACTTATTCGGGAGTTTGCATTATGAAAAAATTTGTTTTGGTTTTGTCGTTGGTAGCGTTTATGTTTGTTGGCTTTTCAGCTAGTCGAGTTGATGCTGTTTCGGGCGAAACTAAGATGGTTCTTGGTGCCGGTGGCGCGGCCGCAGGAACTGCTCTGGGAATTTATCTCCATCGTTTGGCAAAAAAGAAATCAGAGCAGCTTGATCTTTTGGAATTGTTTGAAAAGTATACTTCTCAGGAAAACTTTAGAGGTTTTAGCGAAACCGACGCCAAGGTAGCCGGGCTTATGGCTGAACTTAAGAGTTCGGGGCTTTGGGATGGTTCAGGCCAGGTTATGCTCGATGAAAAAATTGCAAAGCTTACGAGGCTGTGGTGGCTCTATACTCTTCTTGAGGGGTTTTGTTTTGGCGGAACTGTTGTTGGAGGATGGGTTGCTGTTAATTGGATGTACAATTGGGCTGTAGTAAAAGATGAAGTGGTGCCGGTGGTTTCCGAGACCGAGAGCCAGCCAAATGGTACAGGTGAAGAACCAAAAGAGTTGCCTCTGGTGGCTGACCATCATAAAAAAGAGCTTGTTAAAGCTGTTATAGGAGAACCGAAACTTGAGAATAAACCTGCGACAGAAACAGAATCGGAACCAGTAGAACCTGTGCAAGCACAACCAACAAACCAAGAGGTTGCCGAGCCCCCCGTTCAATCAAAAGCGAACGTTGAGATTTTTGAAAAACCAGAAAACTATCTTGGTCATGATGTGGGAAATGAAGAACGAAAAAGGAAGCCGAAGAATACGAAGAAAGTCGGTGGAAAGTATGGGAGCGACTGGCTTTCCCCAAACTATAAGAATCCTGTGGCGAAATATAAGATCGAATATAATAGTTTTTCGAAAGATTTGAAAGAAAAGAAGACTATGAAGACTATAAAGAAAAGACCTAAAAGGGGGGTGCCCGGGTCGAATCAGCTGAGTAATAAAAAGAAGTAAAAAAAGGAGAGAGTGTGAAGAAGTCTTTGGTATATATTGCCCTTGCTTGCACAGGAGCGTTACTCTTGGTGTTAGGTAAGGGCAATTTTTTTCAAAAAAACAATTTCGATGAACCGCTTTTTGATGCAGTTCGATTAGGTTGTGTGCAGACGGTGCAGCGTTGTATTGACGAGGGTGTCGATATAAACGTGCAAGACGAAGATGGGTGGACGCCGTTGAGCTTAGCAAGAGCGACCGGGCAGGAAAAAGTTGCAGCGTTTCTTTTGGTACATGGCGCTCAAGTTCCGGAAGCGTCGGTTCTCAAGGAAACAGAAGAGCTTCAGGCGCTTTTGGAAAGTGGCTACAAAGAGATGATCGAGGCGGCAAAAACGAGTACATAGGCTGCAAGCGTGGCCGAAGAGCCGAAGGCGAGCCCTAATGCTAACAGGTTTTACGTTGGAATAACGAACACCTGGCTGTCGAATGATTCGAGGTTGGCTTCATGCAGAAGTTTATATATGGGCGTGAACGATGGAGCCTTGAGGAAAATATGTCTCATCTCAGTTTTTTGAATTCTATACACAAGCGGCTTCGCTGGCCCCAAGACAGAAACGCCCAGACTTTTTGTTTCTGTAAGTTGCGTAAGTAGCGTCGATAGCCGCCGTGCGTCATCGTCGATGGTTTTTGCGTTTGTATGTTTCAACTCAATCTGAACAAGCCGTCCAAACGGTGGGTATAGCGTTTCTTCTCGGAACCCCATTTCTTCATCACAAAATTTTATATAGTCTTTTTCTTGTAGAAATTCAAAAATTGGATGGGTATGTATTACCTGCGCAATAACCAGGCTTTCGGCACTCTGCCTGCCAGCTCGGCCTGCAACCTGAACCAGTTGTTGCAACGCCGTCTCACTAGCATTGAAAACAGGAAAGTGCACGTTGAGGTCGGCCCATATTATGCCGACAAGCGTGACATGAGGAAAATGATACCCCTTGGTGATTGTTTGTGTGCCAACTAAAATGTCGATCTCTTGGTTTTCAAATTTTTCTACGGTCTCCTGCCATAAACGTTTTTTACGGGTCGTATCCAAATCAGCGCGAGCAATTCGTGCTTCTGGAAAAAGTTTTTCTAAAATAGAAACAACTTGTTGCGTGCCGATTCCACGTTGGAGAAGCTCTTTTTCCGGGGCCTTGCATTCACGGCATACGGTCGGTCTTTTTTCTTTGTGGTCGCAGTAATGACAGCACAAAGTCGTATCAACAGGCCCCTTGTGCAGGGTCAGGCTAACCGAACAATGCGGGCAAAGAAATGTAAAACCACATTGTTTGCACTGGACGAAAAAGCTGTAGCCTCGTCGGTTGATGAACAGCAATGTTTGTTCTTTTTTTTCTATTCGATCGGCGATAGCTCGCTCTAACTCTCTAGTGATCCAGAAGCTTGATCGCCTGCGTGTGCCGTCCAGCGTGACAATCTTAACGTTTGGAAAATTTCCTGCGAACCGTTTTTTTAATTCGAATAGCCTCCAGTTGTGCTTTTTGACATTATAGATCGAATTAATTGACGGGGTTGCTGAGCCGAGTAGGATTGGGATGTCGTATAATTTCGCCCGCCAGATAGCCATCTCTTTACTATTAATTTTAGGGTGTTTTTTCTCCTGAAAACCTAGCTCATGTTCTTCGTCGACAATAATGTACCCAAGATTTGGTATAGGAAGCATAACTGGCAAATGGACGCCAACAATCAAGCAAGCTTTTTCCGTAAGAAGCGATTGCCAGAGCTTCTTTTTTACAGAAGCTTTGCTTGCCGAATGAAACCCAAAGATGGGGATGCTAGCTGGAAGTTGTTTGGCTAATAAATTCTCAAACTGCAGACTTAACGACACTTCTGGCAAAAGCAGCAGGACCGTTTTATTGTTTTTGACACAGGACTGTATAATTTTTTTATAAATTTCTGTTTTGCCAGAGCCGGTTACACCATGTAATAGTGTTGGTGCATATTTTGGCTTGTCGACAAGTGGTAACAAATAATTTATAACCTGCTGTTGTTCAGTTGTTGGTGTGATTGATTCCACATGGGCTGGCTTTGTTTTATGGTTGGCAGTGATCCTAGGGACAGCCTGCTCTTTGGTGTAAATAAAACTTTGCGTTCGTTGATAAAGTTTTTTTGGATGAACGAAGTAAAACTGTGAAACTTTTTGGATAAATTTTGCGTATTGGTGATCAGGAGGTAGATGGTCTTTGCCAACAGCCTCTTTAATTTCAAAGGCGCTCTTTTGTGAGAGCTGGTGATATGTTTTGACTACAAGCGCAGGGACGATTTTGTTTTTGAGCGGAACAGTGATTACCGAGCCGGTCAGATCTGTGTCGCCCCAAGATAGAGGTATTTTATAGGTAAGTGTTTTGGTATAGCCCTGAAGTAGTTTTACGTAGACGAACATGTAGCGTAGTTTCGAGTTAAGAAGTTTTCACAAGATTATACGTGTTCGACAGATCGTAGCACAATCGACAAGATCAAACAAATTTGCAGCTATATCTAAATTATTTCATCTAGGGTCACGCCAACCAAGCTGAAATAATACGAATATGGTTTCGAATTGTTTGGTGCTTATCCAGCTCGTTTGATCGTGACAAAGATTTTGCTGAATGGTATCGGGATCTGAAATTTATCCCAACTTTTTTTAACGGTTAGTTTCCATTGTGTTTGGCAGTCGATAAAAAAGATTGGAAGGTTTGACTGCTGAGCGAGATAGGTGACGCCTGGTTGGAGCTGTTTTGTAGGCCCCCGTGAGCCGTCGCCGATTAAGAAAAGTTGTTTGTCGTTTTGCAGTGTGCGTAGGGCATTTCGTACAAGGGCGATCGGTTTTTTGTGCGCTGAGCCGTATAAGACTTTGATACCAAGTTTTTGTGCGACGGTGCCGGCGAACTTGCCGTCTCGACTTGGGCTGACGATACAGTGGAAAGAGAACTGTTGTTTTTTAAAGAAGACGGTGCTAGCGATAATGTTTTGGTGCCAGGCGTAAAAGACGCCAGGAGTTGCGTTAGGAGGAGTTTTGAGGGATTTGTCATAGGCGACATGAAGTCGATAGGTTGCGAAGATTGCGCGCAACAGAATGTGAGCGATGGAAGTCAGGATGGTGAAAACAAACTGGCTCTGTTTTATTTTTTTAAGAAGCTTTTTTTTACCCATAATTGGTAGTATAGAGAAAGCCAGGAGTAAATCAAAAACTTGCTTTGATAGAGTGCTTCTGTATAAATTAGGGCCGTGTTGTTTTTTATGAAACTAGAAACCATTGTACGCGAAGGAAATTGGTGAGCTATGCAAAACAGAAGACGCAGAAAGTATTTCGTGTGTATAAAAAAAAGCTGTCGAATGGGATGAACATTCTTGTTCGCCCATCGCGTACGATTCCTGAGGTTGCCGTGCAGCTTTGGTACAACGTTGGTTCCAAGGACGAGCAGGAGGGCGAGCGGGGGATGGCGCATCTCATTGAGCATATGATTTTCAAGGGTACAAAAAAGTTATCTGAAAGTGACATCGATCTTATTACGATCAAGCTTGGCGGTTATGCAAATGCATTTACATCAAGCGATTATACAGCGTATGTGTTTAAGCTTCCGTCTAATGTTTGGTCCGAGGCGTTGCAAGTTTTGTCTGATTGCATGTGTTGTGCCCGATTTGATCCACAAATGCTTAACTCTGAACTTCATGCGGTGATTCAAGAATTAAAATTATATAAAGACAATTACGAAGAAGCTTTAATAGAAAAAATGTCGGCTGGGATTTTCTCGCCGCACCCTTATCATCACCCAATTATTGGATACAAGCACGATCTGCTTGGCCTAGATAGAGATAGTTTATATGCGTTTTATAAAAAGCATTATCATCCTGCTAATGCGACGCTTGTAGTAACTGGAGATGTTAAGCGAGAAGAGGTGTTTGCGTACGCAGAGAAGTATTTCGGGAAGATTCCATCCCCTTCTGGTTATGAAAAAAAGAAAAATAATTTCGTTGATGATATTTTTAACGTGACGGTTAATCTTCCCAGGGAGGTCGATAATCCATGGGCGTTTTATACCTATCCGGTTCCAGGGTTTAGTAGTGGTGACACGTATCTGATCAACATGATTGAGTTTTTACTTGCAAAAGGGCGAAGTTCTCGTTTGTACGAAAAGCTTGTTAATGAGACAAAGATTGCGACGACGGTTGGCTGTTTTACGCTTGAGATGTTTGAGAAGTCTCTTTTAATTTTCTATGTTCAGCCGATTAATATCGAGTCGTTGCCTCGTATTGAAGCGCTAATTGAAGAGGAATTTAAGGCTGTTACTCAGGAGTCGATCGAAGAGTGGGAGTTTTTATCGATCAAAAAGAAGGCCGAGATCGGGTACTATTCATTACTAGAAAATGTCGAACGGCAGGCAGAGTTGATTGGGGGCTCGTTTTTGGCAACGGGGAAGGTGACCTATATCGATTCGTATATGGGGGCTGTTAAGAAAGTAAGGCGCAATGACATTGCAAAAGGGGTTGCGACCTATTTGAAGCCGTTTCGTCAGCACAAAGGGTACCTTCTTCCGGCGAATGACGAGGAAAAGTTTCGTTGGATGGAGTTGCAGAAAAAGTCTGATGCGTTGGACAAAGAGATTCTTAAACGATGCAAGCGGACGACTCCGATAGAGCCTGGTCGGTTTGTGATTAAGGTAAAAGATAAGCCGCTACCAGAGTTTCGGTATCCTATTCCAAAAGCTTTTGTTCTTGATAATGGGTTGGAGGTGCTTTTTTACCATAGGCCGGCGACGCCGAAGTTGTCGTTATTGCTTAGTTTTAAGGCTGATTATTTGCATGAACCGACGGAGCTTGGCGGGATGTCTCGATTTGTTAGTCAGCTGTTGAGAGAGGGAACGAAGAGGTCTTCTGCGAAAGAGTTGAACCGTTATCTTGAGGCACACGGTATTATTTTGTCGACAGCATCTGGTTTTGTTGGTCTTGATTTACTCAATCAAGACCTTGATAAAGGGCTTACTATTTTGCGGGAGATCCTTATGGAACCTGCTTTTGCGCCTGACTCGATTGAGAAGATTCGGCAGCAGATGTTGATGGAGTTGCAAGAGTATTGGGATAGTCCGATGGCGTTTGTTGGAACGTTGGCACGGGAGATTGTATACAAAGGGCATCCGTATTCAAAGAATCGCTTTGGTTATAAAGAGTGTGTAAGCACATTTTCTCGAGATCAGATTGTTGATTTTTATAATGAATATTTGACGCCACAGGAAGCGTTATTTGTTATGGTTGGTGATTTAAGTGGATATGATGAAAATAAGCTTAGACGTTTGTTGGAGAAGCACTTGGGGAGCTGGAAAGGAAAACAGGTTGACGATTTGTTTTTTCCTGAAATTACCTATAGCGAGCCGAAAATGGTTCATCATGAGATAAATCGAGACCAGGTTGTCTTGGCGCTTGCGGCACCATCTGTATCGAGAGTTGATAATAATTATGACGCAATGTCGATATTGGACTTTGTTTTCACCGGAAGTGGCCTTTCAATGAGCTCTCGACTCTTTCAACTGCGAGAACAAACAGGTCTTTTTTATACCATTGGAGGATCGCTGGTCCATGGAGCAGGAAGAGCACCCGGCATGATGTTTATTAAGACGATGGTTTCGGTGGATAAGGTAGGGGTAGCCCAGAATTTGATAAAAAAGTCGATGAAAAACCTGCGAGAAAACGGGATTTCTCACGAGGAGTTATTTGTTGCATCAAAAGCTTTGATGACAGCATCTACACGTATTTTTGAAAGTAACTCTCATATAGCGAAAACATATTTGTTTCTTAAAAGATGTGGTATTAACCTTGATTTATTTGACAAACGTAGTGCCATTTTATCTATACTTAAAGTAGGCGCTATCAACAGTACAGCGCGCCGTTATTGTAGGGAAAATATCCTTTCAACGATACGAGTTGGTAGGAGTACAGGTTAAAGTTTAACCAAGGAGGAGAGGCTAATGGCAGCAAAGAAGAGAAAGAAGAAAGCAGCGAAGAAGAAAGTTGCTAAGCGAAGAAAGGTTGCTAAGAAGAAAGTAGCCAAGAAGAAAGTAGCCAAGAAGAAGGCAGCTAAGAAAAAAACGAAAAAAAGAAAAGTTGCTAAGAAGAAAAAGGCTAAGAAAAAGGTAGCCAAAAAGAAGGTTGCTAAGAAGAAAGTTGCTAAGAAGAAAAAGGCTAAGAAAAAAGTAGCCAAGAAAAAAGAAGCAGCTAAAGAGGGCCTGGTCCCTATGAAGAAGGCTCCAAAGAGAAGCCGAAAAAAAAGAAAATAAGAAAATAACGCCGAACGCATTATGATTAGTAAGCGTGGAAAATGGAGCTAGAAGACGTCCGTCGACATAAACCGGCGGACGTCTTATTTTTTGTTTACCTCGTGAAACCGATCAGTTCATACACCTCGTTGAGTGTTTCCTGAGCGACGGCGCTTGCTTTTTTCGCACCTAAGACAAGAATTTCTTTTATATCTTTAGGTTTTTCTATCAAGCTGTTATAGCTTTCTCTGATCGGCCCAACCAATTTTTCGATATGCTCGTACAGTTTTTTCTTACACTCGATACATCCTATTGTTGCTTTTTTGCAACCGTCATTTGCCCATAGAACATCTTCTTCGCTCGAAATCAGCTTGTGAAGAGCGTAGATGTTGCAGATTTCTGGGTTGCCTGGATCGGATTTTGTCACTCGTGCCGGGTCGGTAACTGCAGGGGCAAGTTTTTTCCAGATTGTTTCAGAGCCTTCGACGAGGCCGATATAGTTATTGAAACTTTTGCTCATTTTGGATTTTCCGTCGAGTCCGACGACTTTAGTTGTTTTAGTATGCAGTGTTTTTGGCTCGGGAAAGATCGGTTTATATTGGTTGTTGAATTTTTGTGCCAGGTCGCGTGAGAGCTCAAGATGTTGCGCCTGGTCGATTCCAACGGGGACCATGTTTGCCTTATAAAGAAGTATATCTGCGGCCTGGAGAACAGGATAAGAAAAAAGACCAAGGGACGAACTGTGTTGTTTTTCAGCCTTTTCTTTGAATTGAACCATCCGTTCCATTTGTCCCATAGGAGCGAGACAAGTTAGAACCCATGCCAACTGGGAGTGTGCAGGAACGTCTGACTGGACAAAGATCGTGCTTTTTTCCGGGTCAAGCCCGACGGCAAGATATGTTGCAGCGAGTTCTACGGTTGCTTTACTCAGCTGAGCGCCATCCTGAGGAACCGTTATTGCGTGTTGGTTTGCAATGAAATAAAAGCATTCGTGCCCTTCTTGCTGGAGTTTGACCCAGTTTGCAAACGCTCCAAAATAGTTGCCGAGATGGGCGATCCCGGTTGGCTGCATCCCAGAAACCACTCGCATGAGACCCCTTTCAATTTTTTTGTTTCACGTACACGAACGGTTCTCAGTATACTATACTTGGGTTGCGACTGAAAGGGTGTTATTTGTGATTACAGCTCTAGGCTTTTTTTTTCTAGATTTCTTTTTTTATAGTCTGTTTGATCAATGGTTGATTAGCTCGTTAGTTGCTTATTTTGTTTATTCTAGTTTCCAGGTGCGTGGGTTTGGGGCTACCGAGTATGGTGTTCTCGGTTTGATCTTGTTACAGGATTTTTTTCTATACGGTCGATTTGGTCTCGGACTCGTGTGGTTTTTGCCTCTTGTTGCGATGATTCGGGTGATACGGGTTTGCCTTCAGTGTTACTGGTGGCCTATTATATCCTGTTTTTTAGTCTTATTGGTGATGGTTTTTGAGTCTTTTGCAGCGAAATCGACGTCAGGGCGAATTTTTGGTACAATGACGGTGATGGCTATATTGACATTTTTCGGTACGTGGGGCAATCGCTTTTTATTCCATTTCGGGGTAAAGAGAGGAAAGTCTGGACTCCAAACAGGAGGGACGCCTCATAAGAGAAATTTTTTATAGATTTTTCAAGTGAGGGAGGCGTAAGCCTATGGAAAGTGCCGCAGAAACGATACCGCCTCTTTTTGAGGTAAGGGTGAAAACGTGCGGTAAGAGCGCACGCGCGAGCTCAGCAATGGGTTCGTGGGGCAAACCCCGTCCGGAGCAAGACAGAGCAGTGAGTACGCTTCCTGTTCGTTATACTCACGGGTATGTCGCTTAGATAGATGGTTGCCACATGTGTTTTGCACATGTACAGAATCCAGCTTACAAGCGTACCGATTATTCCAGTTACTCCAGTAAACTTATAGCGTGAGCACGGTGAAACAGTTTTATCGATCAGTTTTTTTGGTGAGCCCATTTTTGAGCTTTTTGTTCGGTTATTTTTTTATCAGCTTTTTTTTCCATAGCAAAAGTATTGTAGCGCCCAATTTTATTGGGAAGTCGATTCAGCAGACATTAAAAATTGCTTCTGCGGCGGGGTTAAATATTCGGCTTCTTCGTGAGCAAGAGGATCCAGACATGGCGGAGGGAGTTGTGCTTGAGCAGGCACCCAAGGCTCATAGGCTGGTCAAATCGAATCAGTATTTTTTTGTGACGCTTTCAAAGCATTCACCGTCAATTGTTGCACCTAACGTACTTCATCAAAAGCATGAATTTCTTTCTAAGCAGGCTAAGAAGCTTGGGGTTAGGACCAAGACTTGCTGGGTTAAGAGCTGTTATCCTAAAGGTGTTTGCATTGCTCAGTCTCCGCAGCCGGGGGCAGAGCTAAAGAGTCGTTCGATGATGACGTATCTTTCATTAGGAAATGGGGCATTGTTTGTATTTCCAAAACTTTGTGGGATGTTGGTCGGCGATGTCCTAGAGTTTTTGGAAGGAGAGGGCATTAAAGCTGAAGTTGTTCATTTTAAGCGGGTGGGAAGTGCTCACTCGTGTGGGAATTGCCGGGTACTTGATCAAAAGCCGATGGCCGGCACGATTGTTGATAAAAAGTTATACGTGCAGCTTCAGGTGGGGGATAGCTAGATGAAGACCACGGCATTTGCCCCAGGTAAGTTGATGGTTGCTGGCGAGTGGGCGGTGCTAGAGTTGGGAAAACCATGTCTTGTTATGGGCATCAAAAAAGGGGTAACGGTGACCATCACTCCTAGTGATGCAGTCTCAATCGAGGCGCCTGACATCAGTTCCGATAATAGGCTTGTTTTTGCTCGCGCTGCGATTAAAATCGCCTCACGTTATCTTATCGAACAGGGTCGTCTTCTTAAATTATTTAAGCTTGTTATAAGATCTGATATTTCCCATGTTGGGCTTGGCAGTAGTGCGGCGGTTGTCGTTGCTGTTATCAAAGCCCTTTTTCAGTTTCATGGGTGTAAGTTTTCCCAAGAAATTATTTTCAAGTTAGGTTGTGTTGCCCACTACCAGGCTCAGGGGAGGATTGGCAGTTGCTTTGATGTTGCCGCGTCAACGTATGGTGGGTTGATAGCATACGAGCGATTCGATTCTGTCTGGCTCGAAGAAAAGCTTTCTTTTTGTGGGTTGGTAGACATTGTTCCTCAGGACTGGCCGCATCTTTCAGTAACCAAATTATCTTTCCCCCAAAATATTACAATAAAAACAGTTTTTTCTGGTGAGAGCGCAGACTCACGGGAATTAATTTTACGTATGAATTCTTTTAAGAAGCTTGAGAAGCGCTTGTACGATGAGATTTGTGACAAAATTGCACGTCTTGTTAGAAAACTTGTTCTTGCGATTGGGCAGCAAGATTGTGATAAAATTTTATTTTTTATTAAGCAAAACAGAGTTTTGTTACAGGAGCTTTCTGACAAATCCGGTCTTGATCTTGAAACACCAGCATTAAAAAAGATATGCGACGACGCTGAACGTCAGGGAAGTGCTGCGAAATTTTCTGGTGCTGGGGGCGGTGATTGTGCGATTGTTGTTTGTAAAACAGCGTAGCCAGATTTTTTAAGTGCGTTTGAGACCTTGTCTTGTAACTCTTTCCCTGGAGTGAGGGCGATGGCTAGGCCCCCTCGTCCCGTTCCCGTTAGCTTTGCACCTAGGGCGCCTTCGTTTTGCGCGATCGAACTGACTTTATCGAGCTCTGGGCAAGAAATGGTAAGCTCTTGCAAGAGTTTTTGATTTTTGTTCATAAGTGTGCCCAAGAGTTGCAAATCGCCCGCTTTCAGTGCCTGATGGGCTTGTGATACAACGTTTTTATAAATTTCAAAAATAGGTTTAGTTTTTTTTGGGTTTTGGGTGATAAATTTATTTATCGCAAAAATAACTGTTTTGGTGTCTGTTTGTTTTCCTGTTTCGACTAGAACAATATCGATTGGTTTTGGCGTTGTGATTGGTTGGGTCATGTTTTCTGGCTTGATTTTCTTAAACCAAAATAGTCCCCCATAGGTCGCTGCGGTGTTGTCGATACCACTTGGGTTGCCATGAATTTCTTTTTCGCCTTGATAGGCCGTTTGATTAATTTGTTCTTCTGAGAGGTTTAACTGAAATTCTTTATTCAGGGCTCGAGAAAGGCCGACCATGTGCGCGGCGCTTGATCCGATGCCGCTGTGAGGAATTGGTAGGTTGCCATGAAGTGTGATTTTAAGAGGCGTTGTGATTTCAAGATATTTTAGGATTCGCTCGATTGGTTTATGGCAGATGTCCCACGTTAATTTTGGCACGCTTGGGAATCTGATGCAGTTATCGATTAGTTCATGGTGACCAGTTATTCGTTCGACGGTGACGACGCCTGTATGGCTGAGTGCGGCGACGATTGCGGGGAGACTGTGGACGACGAAATGCTCGCCAAATAGGATTGCTTTTCCAAAACCGTGACCATGGCTAGGTGACATGTTTTGACCTTTCTTGTAAATCTTGTTTAGATTAGTAAAGTATCAAATAAAGAGACAAAAAAATATTGTATATGTTTAGGGAAAGTATAATAAAGAGAAGGGTTACGATGGGAACAAGAGGCGCTCAAATTCTTCAGATCGATGGTAAGAAAATTATAGAATTATTAAACAAAGCATTCGCTGATGAGTGGCTTGCGTACTACCAATATTGGGTTGGGGCGCAGGTGGTTCGTGGTCCTATGAGAGGGGCGGTTGTTGCTGAGTTACTGCAGCATGCAGCTGATGAGCTTCGTCATGCACAGATGCTTTCTGATAGAATTATCCAACTTGGTGGCAAACCATTAATCGATCCCAAAGAGTGGTATACACATACAAATTGTGGGTATAGTGTTCCGGAAGACGAGCATATCAAAGCGATTCTCAAGCAAAATATTGAGGGCGAGCAGTGTGCAATCGATGTGTATGATAGGCTTCTAAAATTAACCCACGAGAAAGATGTTGTTACCTATCAAATAAGTTCTGAAATTTTAAATGACGAGGTCGAGCATGAAGAAGATCTTCAGGCTCTTCTAGACGATATAAACTTGATTAAATAATTGTACGGGGACTCGCTTGTGAAGAAAACGCCGGTTATCTCAGATGTAAAAGGGTATTGGGAGCTTGAGGCAAACAGAATTCCATGGTTTGAGCCATGGAATTCTGTTTTGGAATGGAATGAACCGTTTGCGAAATGGTTTGCTGGTGGTACGCTGAACGCTTCATACGCCTGTCTTGATGTGCATATGGGCACCGAGCGGGAGAATAAAGTTGCAATACACTGGGAAGGCGAAGACGGCGAGACGATCCCGTTTACTTATGCGCAATTGTATCACGAGGTTAATCGTTTTGCTTCGGCGCTCAAGAAGAACGGTATGAGAAAAAGTGACCGTGTAGTTTTGTATTTGCCGATGATTCCACAAGCGCTCATAGCAATGCTCGCTTGTGCACGTCTGGGGGCGATTCACTCGGTGGTTTTCTCTGCGTTTGGGAGCAGTGCGCTTGCCGATCGGATTAGAGATGCGAAAGCGCGTTTTGTTATTACGGCAGATTTTGGCAAGAGACAAGGGAAGTTGATTCCAATTAAAAATGTGGTTGATATTGCGCTCGAGGGAGATGTTTTCGTCGAGCATGTTTTTGTGATCAAGCGAACAAATGAGTCGATTGTTCTTCATGAAAAACGCGATCTGTTATTCCAGAATATTCTTGAGGCAGCAGATGACTATGTTGCACCAGAGCCTGTCGATGCAACTCATCCACTTTTTATTCTTTACACCTCCGGGACGACCGGCAAGCCCAAGGGGATTGTTCATTCAACCGGTGGTTACCTGACATATATCAACTCTGTTTTTAATAAAGCATTTAACCCTCAAGAAGATTCTGTTTATTGGTGTACGGCTGATGTTGGCTGGATTACGGGCCATTCGTTTGTGACCTATGCACCGTTGATGAACGGTACGACCAGTGTGGTATATGAGGGTGGGCCCACGTATCCTACGATTGATCGTTGGTGGCAGCTTATCGAAAAATACAAAATTTCTATTTTTTATACGTCGCCAACGGCGTTGCGCATGTTCATGCGACATGGGACCGAGACGATTAAAAAACACGATTTGTCGAGCTTGAGAGTGCTTGGTAGTGTTGGCGAGGTGATCAATCCTGAGGTGTGGTCCTGGTATCACGAGCACATTGGTGGTGGACGGTGTCCCATTATCGATACATGGTGGCAGACGGAGACCGGCGGGTTTATGCTGTCGCCGTCCGCGCAGAACCTAGTCGATCTCAAGCCAGGTTCAGCAACGTTTGCGTTACCGGGGATCGATGTTGACATCGTTGATGCTTATGGGATTTCGGTTCCGGCTAATACGAAGGGTTACTTAGTGATCAAGCAGCCGTGGCCTGGCATGTTGATCGGGGTATACGGTGACCCTGAACGATACAGGCAGGTTTATTGGTCGAAGTTTTCAGGCATGTATTATCCTGGTGACTTTGCAATAAAAGATGATGATGGTTATTTTTGGTTGCTTGGGCGATCGGATGAGGCGCTCAATGTTGCGGGCCATCTCTTGGGGACGGCTGAGATTGAGAGTGCGGCGGTTGCGGCATTCAGTGTTGCTGAGGCGGCGGTGGTTGGCGTTCCTGATGATATCAAGGGCCAGGCGGTTGTGCTGTTTGTGACGCTGCGTAAGGGCGTTGAGCCGGATGGGGAAACGAAGCGTGAGATAGTTGCGAGTATTCGTCACTTGATGGGACCGATTGCCAAGCCACGGGATATCTATTTTGTTGATTCGCTGCCAAAGACTCGCTCGGGCAAGATCATGAGGAGAATTTTGAAGGCTATCGCGTGTGGCGAGGAGATTGGCGATGTGTCGACGTTGGAGAACGAAGCTTCTGTTGAAGAAGTCAGGCAGGTGCATGTCGCAATGAAAAAGAGTTTCTAGCTCGCTACTTAATCGAATTTCTTCTTTTGCTAGGTGCCAATTTGTTAAAATTATTATAGAAGAGGGGTCGCTTTGTTTTTACGGGGGGAATTGTTATGAAGACTTTCAAGGGTTTTTTCCTATTATGTTTTATTTTTTGTTGTACGAGTGGTGTTGGATATGGTGAGTTGGGGCCAGGTGTAAAGAAGAGGCTGGTTGTACAGAAACTATTTGAGTTGGTCAATCCGGAAAGTTTTGCAAGAAAAGGGGTGAAGGGAAAAGAGCAAGTTAATTATTGGAATGAGATTGGCAAAGAAGTTGAAGATGAACAACATTCTGTTGGAAAGGTCGAACTCTTACTGAACAAATATAAAGAACTTCTCAGTAGCCGTGAAGAGTTCAAGGTTGACGAAATCATAGATCAAAGGGATACCCTTTTGCATAGGGCAGCTTCTGCAGGCGGGCTTATGGTTGTTATCTTTCTTATTTCCAAACAAAATGCGCATGTTAATGCTATAGGCGATTCTGGCTATACCCCTCTACACAAGACTATTTTTGGTCTCAGCGAGGCGGATGACGAGAAGAAAGAAGATTATATAGATATAATAGAGTTTCTTCTTGAGAATAGGGCGAACCCAGAAATTAAAGATAGTAAGCTTAAGCAGGATGCGTTTGCTTTTGCAAAAGAACATCTTTCTAACGGCGAGGATGATAAAAATTATCGTGAAAACGTTGTTTCTCTTCTTAAAAAACATACTGAGGTCGAAAAAAAGCGAAAGAAACAGATTATTCGTGAAAGATTAGAAAAAGCTTCCCCCGAAAAAGTATCGACGATTTTGGAGCGATTAACGCGTTGGTTCGATAATTGGAGAAGTACTGGCGAGTAAAGCAATGGCTTTGTGATCCACTCTTTTTTCTTCAGCAAAATCGCGGCCAACTTTTTGCACGCCTAGCTTTCGGTCGGTTGCCTCGTAGTGGTCTCGATGGAGCTTTGACTTGTGCCTCTGCTTGTTTTTGCAAATGTTTTTTCTTTTCGTTCATGGCGATGCAACGTTGTTTTAGTTTTTCAAATTGGGCTAGGTATTTATCACACACTTCTTTTTCATCCGTGTATATGACGTTTTCTTGATTGTTAGTGTTGGCAGAGATGGTCCAGTTGAATGAGCCGGTCCAGACGTTGTTATCGATGATGGCAAACTTATGGTGCATGAGCGGATTGAACTTGTTTTGGTTGTCTGTTAATGTCCAGAACACGCTGGTTTCAACCCCGTTGGCTCTTAGGAGCAAGACTTTTCCGTATGGACTTTCAGCACTTGCTGAGTCGGTGATGAGTTGAATGTCGAGGCCTCTTTTTTTTGCTTCGATTAATGCTAGAGCTATTTTTTTGTCTGTGAGCATGTATATTGCAGCATAAATTCTTGTTTTTGCTTCAGCTATGTTTTGGATGAGATGTTTTGTTGGTTTGTCGTCCGGTGAAAAAAGGACGATCGATTTTGAAAAGGCGAAAGAAGTTGGTATGAGCGCAAGAAATAGTAGTAGTAGAAGGTGTGGTGTTTTACAGGGTGCTTGCATAATTCTCTCCTTTTTTGTAAAGATTTGATACCTGTAATGTATAACGATATGATAAATATGTTAATCGTTCGCGAGTATTAAATTTTCAGGGGAGAGAGCTGTGAGAATAAAGCTTTTGTTGTACGCGATAAGCATCGCTCTAATAGCGTTTGTTTTTCAGGGGCACAGTGGCGAGCGGACGAAAAAGTTGCAGGTACTCCACCGCCAAATCGGAAATAATCTTATCAAAATCAAAAAAACACATCCAAGGTCGCAAACGCTTATATTTTCTGTTCTGGATCAACTTGGTAAGTATCATGAACTTTCTAAAGGCCTTGTGGAAAAAAAGAAAAAATACAAGCAGTTGTTGAGAGCAGAGTTGACAAGTGGCGAACAGCTTAAAAGAGATAGTGAAGAGATGAAAACAAAGATGGCTAAGATGAAAAAGATGATTTTGCTGGTTCACAAGAAAATGAAGAAGGATGAGGTTTTTACAGAGCGCTTGCAGAAGGAAAAGGCTGCCTTGGATGGAGAGAGAGAGCAGTTTATGAAGGTAAAAGAAAAATTTGATATGGAACGAGAGAAGCTGCAGCAAGAACGTGATGCGTTGCTGCAAGAGCGAAACGAATTGCTTACACAGCGAGAGAATGGATTGAGAGACCCGCAACGTGATGCTGGTAGGCAGCGAGATGGTGTTGGGTTGAAACGTACGAGGACGCGTCGCCGTGAAATTTTGCAAAAGCCGAACCCCCAAATGACTTGAGATTTTTATTTTTTGTATACGAGCTCGAGTTCTACGCCAATATCCTCTCGCGCATCTTTCGTTGCTTTGATGTTGAAGTCGTCTGATAAGAAATATTCGATCTGAAACGCAAGATCATCTTGCAGTGTAAAATTCTTTTGAATAAGTCCGTGAAGTCGCTTATTAATATCGATAGAGATTGTTCCCTTCACGCCACCCCGTCCAGATTGATCTGTAAAATTTGGCGCTACCTGAATATATTTGAGTGGCGATGTAATTTTTTTAAAGAACTGCTGTGCGGGTGGAAGTTCTTGCTTGTTACCAAAGATAAGTTTCTGGAGGTTTTGCATGAGAATTACTGGAAGGTTTGCCTGAAGAGAAATTGTTTCTGAGCCGGCAAATAGTAGCGCAAGAATTTGCTCTTCAGTTAGTTCGGGATTGGACTCAAGAAATATTGTTGGTTGTTGAAGTGGCCCCGCAACGTGAAGACTTACCAGGTATTTTTTAATTCTATTTTTTGCTAACAAGTTCACCATCGGGTTGTTAATTTGTGTTGGTATGAAGTCTATTCTGCCTGAAGAAATAAAGAGTGTGTGTTTTGGAAAAGTCAGTGTGCCCTGACGCAGAGCAATATTGCCACTAATTTGAGGTGTTGTTATCCCTTCTGGAAGGGTTTGAAATGTGACGTGTAGGTCGCTTGTTGCGCGTGTTTGCAAGTATTGGGTTTTTATCGAGAGTTCTTGTTCGCTTAAGATTGAGAGGTCAAAGAAAATCGGCTGCTTGTTTTGGCCAATTGGCAGTATGCTGCTTTGGGCTTCGTGAGATGTCGTTTCTTCTGAGAAGAGGCTTTCTTTGAGCAAAGATTTTTTTATAATCACATCACCAAAAATATGTGTTGGTTTGTCGATGTAAGGTTTTGTCACCAAGAAGTTTCCATTGATAAAAGCGAAAACGTTATCTTTCCAGTTAAGCAAAAGATCGGTTGCTTGTGCATGTGCGTGGATAAATGTTGGTTCGTACGAATTGTTCCAGCATAGTGTTGCTCGGTCGCATATGATTAAGCCCTTATGGAAACCCACATTGATATTACTTAAAATAAGCTTTTTTGACTGGACGTGACATGAGAATTTTGCAGATACGTTGGTTATCAAGTTATAGTTTCCTGGGACGTGGATTTTGCCGTCAACAAGTGAGATTGTACCTGTTGGGCGATTAAGGTCTTCGAACGATATCTCAAGATTAACCGCCCCTCGGTTTCCAAGTAAGCACTGTCGTAGCTTTATCGGGAGAAACGATTGAATGAATCGATACGAGATTGATCCGGTTAGTACGCGACTGTTTTTTTTTTGCTTTAAAAGAGCAACTGTTTTGTTGTTTTTTCTTAAAAGTATTCTGGTGAGTGGAAACGATTTTTGAAGATCGCAAGCAACAAAGTAATCTGCATACCCTGTGCTTCCGGAGCTGATGAGCTGTGACGAACTAAGACAAAAAGTTCCGCAAATGGGTGTGCCCCTGGAGCCAAAAGAGAGAGCTGTTTGATACGAGCCCGTGATCGTGGGGGAGGTTAGGTTAGCCAGAATTTTTCCAGACAACTTAATCTGTTGAGATCTGCTTATATCGAACATTATAGAAAAACCATCCTGCGTTGGGGCGATTGACAAGACTGTTGTTTCAGATTCATTTTTGAGTTTTATTGTTTTCTGGTCGCCCCAAGTTCCTGCGAGTGAGTATGGTTCATTTCCATGGAGCGATGGTGCCCGAAAGGTGTACGCAAGCTTGGTTTGAAGGGCTTGGAGTGGAGTTGGTAGCTGGTGGAATTGGGTTAACCCTGATATCGAAGTGAATATCGGTTTGTTATCGAGAGAAAAGGAACTGTTTTTGGAAATGATTCGTCCGTGCCAGAGGTTACTGGTATCTTTTTTGAAAAAGAGAGAGCCGTTATAGGAGAGATTTGGCCCATCGGGATTGTTTTTGATAGATACATTGACAGAGTTGATCAAAAACGATTGAGCATTGAAACGATTTGACTGAAAGAGAAATATAGCACGAATGAGCTCTGTCAGCCCAATGGTCTTATTGCGATATTCGGTTACGATTTTGTTTCCGGTAAGCGCAACATGAAGACTGATTTTTTTGTCGTACAGTGAACGTTGTTGCATAACGTGTAGAGCGCAGTGTTTACAGGTCCATATGCAGTCGGCGATAGCTTTCGATTTGATGGTTAGTTGGTCGAGATGAATAATACCTGTAAAAAAGTTAACGTGAACACGCTTTACGGTGATGTGAGCGTTCCATTTTTCTTCCAAGTGTTTGATGATCGACTTCAAAGCAAACTGTTTAACGTGTTTGTTATTTTGAATGATCCATAGGGCTGGGATGATTCCGAGGGAGAGGCCAAGCAACAGTTTGGCGAAACGTTTTTTCATGATATCTGAATTATACCAAAACCCATCCGGTATTCCCATACTGATAGAACCGAAGAAATGAAACGTGTGCAACTGAGCAGGTTATTGCATACATGACTGTTCTATTTCGATCAATCAGATAGATTGTGCCCGGAGAGATTGTTCCGTTGGGATGAAATAGTATACGGTTTTTTGTGAAAGAAACCGCATGAGTGATTGGTCTGATCGGTTTTGCTGGTGGGCCTAGAGTATGGGCTAGAGCGCCAAATTTTACTTGGCGTGGAAGTGTATGTGTTATAGTTTTGTTAGCTTGTTGATATGTGTACGTGTTTGTTGCGAGAGAGAATGTTAATGTTTGTGTGGTGTTGCTTGCGATCGATTTTTGTTGAAGATAATGAATTGTGGTGCGAAGCGTTTTAAGTTCGCTTTGCACCACTTTTTTTGTTAAGAAATTTTGCCTAGGCAACGAAAGAGAAAGAACAAGAAATAGGATTAAGCAGGCAACGACAAGCTCGATAAGTGAAAAGGCTCGCCTATCCAAAAACCTTCTCAATTTTCTTTTTCAAGTCTTCTTTTGAGTGGTATCCCATCTCTTTGCTTACAAGTTCGCCGCCTTTGATAAAGAGGAATGTTGGGATGGATGAGACATTGTAGTTGATTGCTATATCACGTTCGTCATCTATATTTATTTTAACGAGTTTGTAGGTCCCTTCGAGCTCTTTTGCGAGCTCATCAAAGATAGGGGCGACTTGTTGACAAGGGCCGCACCATGTTGCAAAGACATCGATGACAACAGGAACTTCTGATTTAAGAACCTCGGCTTCGAAATTTTCTGAGGTGATGGTAAGTGCCATGGTTTAACCTTTCTGTTTTTATGATGTTCAAAGTTTTATAATAAATTATTTTATTTCTGCCGGCAAATAAAAGGGATTTTGCCAAGAGTTAGTCGCTTTGCTGGTAACGAGTTGTGGTAGCGAGGTGGAGGTGTCGGTATTAGGTATGACGGGTTGCTCGTGATTGTCATGTTGGTTAGCGAGGTACATTGAAAATTGTTTTCGTTGTTCTGTTGTCATGGGAGTCTGTTCGAGTGTTGACCAGTCTTGATGGTACGATTCGGTAATGCGTGAGAATCGGTTGAGCCAGACGCCGTCATGGTGTTTGAGAACATGATCGACCAGTTTGAATTCTTTTTCGCTTGTTACTTTTGAAAGCATGAGAACGCTTGAGTGATAGGTTTGAATATTATTTTTTGCTAGCCATTTTTCATGAGACCGAAATTCTGAGTTAAAGGTGAAAAGGTGCATAGGCTGTTTTGTGGTACTTAGCCCTTGATAGAGACCTTTGTAAAACCAGTCAATTGAGATGTTAGGTGCGTAGCATGCGATTACGCCGTTAGGAATGGTTTTTTGGAAGAAGTCACGAAGGTCTTTTCCGAGTTTTTTCGATTGTTTTTCTAAAAACTCAAAATAGCTTGAGAAGAGCTTGTTATCCATGAGGTATTGAGAAAAGATTTCTGGTTTCATTCTGTTTGCTAGGGGTGGCTGCAAAAATTTGGCGATTGTTTCCGGTTCAAATCCCATGGTTGGTAGGAACTGTCCCGTTGTTTTTCTGCCGTACATTTCGAGGTCGACGACCACGCCGGCGATCTTGATAGAGTCTGCTAGTTTTAAGGCCTTCCAGTCGTCTAAAAAGAGTTTGAGGGGTGTTTTTACTTCGTTATCCCAAAACGCTTGATCAAGAGGTTGGGGAAGGTCTTTGTAGGCGTTTCCGTAAAGGTCGTGAGCGAATTGTTTGGGCATACGAGGTCCATATAGGTTGTTTGCAATCTCGAATCCGATCAAAATTTTTGGAGGGGCAATCTTTTTTTTCTTTGCTCGGTCGGCTAGATCATCGGTGAAAAGTTCAACAGTTTGCAAGAATTCTTCTCGACTTCCTAGGTTGTTTACGATTGGACTATAGTAGAGATTTGGGTTGAGCGAAATCCAAAGATAATCAAGATTTGAATTGAGTGTGAATTTGATAAGTTTTTTTTGTTGTTCCTTTTGATTTTTGTGTTTTGGGGAGAAGATGCCAATTTCCATCCAGGCGATTTTGTTGGGCTTAATTTTTTTTGATATTGTTTGATAATTTCCTAAGAGTTCGATTGTTTCTGGGAGTGGGTTTTTATTTGATTGAATTATTTTTTTTGTGTTGATGCCTTGGGCAATATCTTGGTATTGGTGTTGGTCTGCAAGAACCTGATACATTTCCCAGATCGTTTCGTTGAGAGCGTTGTGGACTTTTTTTCTTGTTTGAAATTGCATAGGGCAAAGTTTGAAGTTTTCGCTGATCCCGGAAAAGTTTAGCAGACTTGAGCTGCTAATAATGAGGTGATTATTGCGGGTGTGGTTGAACCAATATATGCCGAGTGGGAAAAGTTTTTTGAGCTCTTCGGCGTCATGTTGTTGTTTCATGGGGAGAAGTGCGAGCGGAGTTGCTTTGCCGGTCAGTGTTTGTTCGACATTGAAGGATGGGCTGTTAAGTCGCGGTGGTGATAGGGTGGTGTGGTAGGGAATTGGTCGGTACTCGAGGGGGAGCTGCAAAAAACGATTTGTTAGCTGCTGGAACATGGCGTTCTTTTCGTGTGGGACGGAGGGTGTGATGCCGAGTTTTGTGAACAGTGGAGAGAGTATTTGTACGGGGTTTTGGTGTTCCAGCTTGATTGGCGGGAACATTAGGCAGGTCATTTTGCTGGGTAGTTTTGAGAAGTGTTGTATGAAAGAAAGTATTTTTTGAGAGACTGGCGAGCTATTCATTGTTTTTAGAAATTCAGGACAAAGGATGAAGAATGCACAGTCGTGTTTTTCAAAGGTGATGCCGTCGAGCGGGGTATCAAGAATCTTGCTGACTGGATAGTAGGCGATATCGAAGTTGTTGGCGTGGGCGATTTGCAACATAGGATCGTAGCAATACCGATCGGTTTGTGAGGTGTCGAAAAGCGCAATTGTCATCTTTCTGGGTACGAAAGAAGCTGCTTTCTGTGGTGTTTTGGTGTAAGAAAGCAAAAGCCTGTTATCGGTTGTTGCCGAGCCTGCTGTAGAATAAGAGAGTATTTTTGCCGTGATTATAATGGTTAAAGAAAATCTGTTTATCATGTTTATTATGCCTCCCGAATTAATCATTATACGAGTCGGTTTCCAGTTTTAGTATGGAGGCGTCATATTCAATTAGTCAATAATCTTTATATGAGGCCGGTTTTATAGTGCTGTCTTGGTGTTTGTTGTTTGGGACGATCAGAAAGGTTTGTGAAAGTATTTTAATAATTGGGGTGGGTGATACGATGGATAGATGTGAACAGATAGGAAGCATTGTGTCTTTGATTTTGTAAAATTGGGAGAAGCGTTATGAATCGATATTATCGACTTGTTTCTAGTTTTGTTCTTGTGGGATCTATTGTCTTTTTATGCTCTATGAGCGCGTGTTCGCATTGTGATTTTAGAGGGACGCGTGTTTTACATAAGGCACATCTTTCGTCCGCCTGGTATTCTTCTGATTTGGCTTTACTACGATCTGATCTGCAAAATCATTTTGTTTTAGCCCGAAATAATTTTTCAGTTTCAGGGGACCCTGCTCAGGTTCGGGCTTTGATTGTGCCTCACGCAGGGCATTACTATTCTGGCCTGTGTGCAGCAAGTGCCTATTGGACAGTTGATCCAGAGATTTCGAAGGTGATTGTTCTGGCTCCATCTCATCAAGCAGTATTTTCAGGGGTTGCTTTGCCTGACTACGATGAGTATCAGACCCCACTAGGCACGATACCTGTTGATCGATCTTCTATTGAGCAGCTCAAAAAAACAACAGTTTTTAAAACCGTTCCAGGGGCTTATGATCATGAGCATGCGGTTGAGGTGCAGTTACCACTTTTGCAGGGGCGACTTAAGAGCTTTTCGATTGTTCCATTGATTGTTGGAGAGATCGACGATGGTGGTTATGAGAAGGTAGCAGAAACGCTTTCCAAGATTATTGACACCAGGACTCTTGTTGTTGTTAGTTCTGACTTTCTTCACCATGGTCCAAATTATCGATACGATCTTTTTACTGAAAATATTTTGCGTAGCATAAGGAGGGTTGACTCGCAGGCTGTTCGTGCAATATTTAGCCTGTCGATTCCTGAGTTTGATGCGATGCTTGATCGAACAAAATCAACTATTTGTGGCAGAAATGCAATCAAGATTTTACTGCAACTTATAACACGGGGTTCTTTTGGGTCAGTTTCATGCCGTTTGGCTTCATATTATACATCTGCGCAGATGACAGCTGCTCGTACTGGCCGTGAGATTGATGTTGTAAAGTTATTTGGCGACCTACCTGATAGTGATGCTAAAAATAGCGTCAGCTATGCAGGGCTTGTTTTTACGAACCAGCCGCTAGGAATACTTCCTGCCCATGATCAACTGACTTCTTATGAGAAACGGGCCCTGCTTACTCTAGCCCGTGATTCTATTACGAATAAACTCATGGGGAACAGTATTCCTGAGCATCTGTTATATCCCATTCTTTCTGATGGGGTGAGACAGATCGCCGGTGCGTTTGTTACGCTGAATAAGCATGATGGCTCGCTTCGAGGTTGTATAGGTCAGATTACGACGAATGAGCCGCTGTTTAAAACGATCGCGTCGATAGCGCAGTCTTCAGCATTTCAAGATGGTCGCTTTATGCCGTTGACCAAGGATGAGTTGGACGATGTCGAGATTGATATTACGGTATTGACGCCACCACGAAAAGTTGCTGGATATCGCGATATTATTGTTGGTAAACACGGTATTATTTTGAAGAAACAAGTTGAGGATGGGATAAGAAGCGCGGTTTACTTGCCTCAGGTGTCAAAATCGTTTGGTGGGGATTTAGAAAAGATGCTGTCGTCCCTTAGCCGAAAAGCAGGGTTACGTAGTGACGATTGGCGTTCGGGATGTGAGTTTGAGGTTTTTGAGGGATATGAGTTTCGAGAATAACCCGGTATGAACGGGGATGCTTGGAGTCGCCGTTAGGGGACGACTGCTAAACCAGAAAGCGAGGCCGAGCCTCAAGGTGAGCCCTGCGGCTAATGGATGGGATGTATTTGATCTTTGGCGGAGAGAGTGGGATTTGAACCCACGATCCGGGTTTCCCCGAATAACCGCTTTCGAGGCGGCCGCCTTCGACCACTCAGCCATCTCTCCAAGGCGTAAGAAGTTCCCATTCTATCACGTATTTTTTCAAAAATCTATTTGGTGCTTGGTCTTTTAGGATGATATATGGTATACATGTTTATCGGTCTTTTTAGGTCGGTTTTGAACGGCATCTGACTTTCTTTATTTATGCTTTTTGATACACGTATTTGATTGAACACTATCTAGTAAGAGGAGATGGGAAAATGGTGACTACAGGAGTAAGGGCGGTCATTCTGGCTGCTGGAAAGTCAAAACGTTTTAAGCGAAGACAGAGCAAGTTACTAGCAGAGATTTGTGGTCGACCGATGGTTGTTTTTCCTCTAAGGGTTTTAGAAGAACTAAAAATTTCAGCAACGCTTGTTTTGGGTTATCAAGCCGATCAGATTAAAGACTCGATCGAATCTTTCAAAATGAAACATGTTGATTGTGTTTTACAGGGTGAGCCGTTAGGGACAGGCAATGCGGTGCTTTGTTCTCAAAGTAGATGGGACAAAGAGAACATTTTGATTCTTAACGCAGATGTGCCGCTTCTTACGCCAGAATTGATTAAACAGTTACTAGAGAAGCATAAGCAGTCTGGTGCGATAATGAGTTTTGTTTCGACTCACGTCATAAACCCGACCGGCTACGGAAGAGTTGTTGAGCAAGATGGAGTTACAAGAATTTATGAAGAAAAAGACTGCCCCTCTGAGTATAAAAGCGAAAACAGGGTCAACGTAGGGATCTATGTTGTTAAACGGTCGTTCTTGCAAGATGGAATTCAAAAGCTTGAACGAAGCAAAGTCTCCGGAGAAATTTATTTGACCGACCTTGTTGAGCTCGCGAGCAGACGGGGTGAGCATGTGGAGATAGTTGGAGCACCATTTGATCAAGTTAGAGGCGTAAATACCCTTCAGGAACTATGGGCGGTTGAGCAGGTTATGCGATCGAATTTAATTAAACATTGGATGTCTAATGGGGTTAGGTTTGAGTTAGCTCAGGGCATTCATATTGACATCGACGTTGAGATAGGTCCAGATTCGTTCATAGGAACAGGAGCTCATTTGCTTGGGAGAACAAAGATTGGTGAGGGATGCTTTATTGCGGCATTCACGATTCTAGAGAATACGGTGGTTGGTGATGGGACGATGGTACACTCTCACTGCGTGGTTCAGGATAGCGTGATTGGGGGTGATGCGCATATTGGGCCGTTTGCCAGACTGCGTAACAACGTTGTTGTTGCTGATAACGTTTGTATAGGCAACTTTGTTGAAATAAAAAACAGCACTATTGGGTATGGCTCCAAAACAAAGCATCTTTCCTATGTTGGTGATGCAACGTTGGGGGATAACGTTAATATTGGTGCTGGAACGGTCTTCTGTAACTATGATGGTAGCAAAAAACACAAGACGATTATCGAGAACGATGTCTTCATAGGCAGTAACAATACGCTAATCGCCCCAGTAAAACTGGGAGAAGGCGCATATGCGGCTGCAGGCTCAACCATAACCACCGATGTTCCACCACAAGATCTGGCCATTGCTCGAGCCCGTCAGGAAAATAAGGGTCAGTATGCAAAAAAATTTCGGGGCGAGGAAAAGAAGAAAGAGAAAGTTTTCTGTAATAAAGTGTGTACGAGTAAAAAAAAAGATGATGAAAGGTTTCATTTTTTAGGGGCGGTGAAGACGCACGATATGCCTGAAGAAAGCGTTTAAAAAACATATGATTAGATTTTTTCATGTTGCTGATGTGCACTTTGGTGTAGAAAATTACGGCAAGCTTGATCAAAAAACGGGAATTCATTCCCGTTTTTTAGATTTTGTACAAAGTTTTGAGCACTGTGTTGACCAGGCGATTGACGAATCGGTCGACTTTTTTTTGTTTTGTGGTGATGCGTACAAAACCGCTTACCCAACACCAACTCAACAAAAACAGTTTCTGCGCTTACTGTTCAAGCTGCAGCAGGCGGCAATACCCGTTATAACAGTGGTTGGAAATCATGATCACCCACTAAGTTTCGGAAAAACTCACGCGCTTGATGTCTTTTCGACGGTACCACTTAATGGGTTACATGTTTTTTCTAAACCAGATATTTTAAAGATAAAAACAAGGAGTGGAGAGGTTCAAGTTGTTGGGATTGCTTGGCCCTTGCGTCACAACTTGATTACCAAGAATGAGCATCGGTTTAAGGACGCGCAAGAAATAGCAAAATATATCTCTGAAAAGGTTGGTGCGATTATTACATCTCTTGCTGAGAAATTGGATCCCAAAATTCCATCGGTTTTGGCTGGCCATCTAACGGTTGCAAACGGGTTGTTTTCCGGCTCAGAGAGGCGCGCGGTCTTTGGTAACGATCCAATATTTTTGCCATCTCAACTCGCTATTCAACCGTTTGATTACGTTGCCCTAGGTCACTTGCATCGCTATCAAAATCTTAATCCCAACGGCTATCCAGCAGTTGTCTATTCTGGTTCTGTCGAGCGAATTGATTTTGGAGAGCGGAAAGAGAAGAAAGGTTTTTGTTCTGTACAGATCGATTTATCAAAAGATAGTAACCGTTGCGTTCATACGTTTGTTGAGCTGCCAACTCGACCAATGATTCAGATTGAGGCTGCGCTTGAAGTTGGAAAAAGTCAGACTCAGCAGGTTGTTAAAGCGATACAAAAGCAGAAGCTTGACGGTGCAATTGTTAAGGTTTTGTATCATTTGCCTGAGGGGGTCGATGATAAGGTTGATCTGTTTGAGGTGCAGCGGGCATGCTCAGAGGCGTTGTGTATCGCGTCAATTAATCCAATTCGCAAACAGATAAAACATGAGCGGCGGATTGGGCTGACTGTTTCGATGGACTGTATGAAGGTAGTAAACAAGTATATTGATAGTAAAGATGATTTGGGCGTCGAGACAAAATCGTTAAAGAGCAAAGCGTTCGAATTGTATCATGAGTTGGAGGGAGACACATGAAGAAATTTTTTATAAAAAAAGAAGCGTTTGTGCCGGTTGAAAATGGTAAGGTTAAGCTGTATGGATGCGGCGTAACACCGTATGATCATGCTCATATTGGTCATGGCCGCTCCTATGTTTTTATCGATACGCTGGTTAGGTTTCTTAAATATATAGGTTACGACGTTACCTACGTCAGAAATGTGACGGACATTGACGATAAACTTTTGAAAAAGGCAGAAGCTGCGGGTGACATTATGGGGTATAGGGCGATAGCCAAAAAATTTACCGAGCTCTATCAGCAGGAGATGAGAGAGCTGAACTGTCTTGCGCCAAACATAGAACCGACGGTAACTGACAATATCGATGCAATTATTGGATTTATTGAAGGGCTGATCAAAAGAAATAAAGCGTATGTTGTGAACGGGGATGTCTATTTTGATGTGGCGTCGTACGGCTCATACGGAGAGCTTTCTGGTAAAAATCTAGATGATCTTCTTGCGGGAGCTCGTGTTGAGGTTGATACTCGCAAAAAGAGTCCTGCAGACTTTGCTCTATGGAAAGGAAATAAAAACGGACAATTTTGGAAGTCGCCATGGGGTTATGGCCGTCCGGGATGGCACATTGAGTGTTCGGCGCTTGCAAAAAAATGTCTTGGCGTAACGATAGATATTCATTGTGGTGGAATGGATCTGCTGTTTCCTCACCATGAGAACGAACGGGCTCAGTCAGAAAGTTTACATGACAAACCGTTTGCAAACTATTGGATTCACAATGCATTGCTCAATATTGACAAGAAAAAGATGTCAAAATCGTTGGGTAATATCTTGTCGCTACAGCAGATTTTTGAAACGTATGATCCGATGGTTTTACGGTACTATTTTCTACAGCACCACTATAGAACGCCAATAGAGTTTAGTTTTGAAATGCTTGATGCTGCGCAGGTTGCATATAAAAAGTTGGTTGCTTTGTTTGAACCTGTTTCTTGTCAGATTGGAGAAAACAAGCTAAACCATTCTATGGTTGATGCGCTTTGCGACGATCTAAACACACCACGCGCGTTGGGTATTCTGTTTGAGAATCTCGCTAAGATTCGTTCAGACCAAACGCTTATCGGGCAGGTCAAAAATTTCTTAGTAACAGTCTTTGGCCTGACGTTTAAACAGATCGAGAAAAAAATTGAGGTTACGCCTGAGATCGAAAGACTTCTTTTGCAACGTGAGGCTGCTCGTCTGGAAAAACGATGGGGCGAAGCAGACCGGCTACGTGATCGATTACGAGAGCTTGGGTATGGGGTTCAGGATAAACAGTTGCGAAAAAATTAAGAGAATAGGGAAAGCAATGGGAACATTTAGAAAGATATTTTTTCTGTTTTGTTTGATTGGTTTGATAGGACAAACCGGTTACGGTATGAATAACCGTAGAAGAAAGCGTAGTAAGTCTTGCTTCAAGGGCAATTCTTTACTTAAGAAAGATAAGTCTTCATATGGGCGCAGACTTTCTCCAAAGGGGTCCAATTTTTTATCTCCACTCAGCAGTGAGCCTCCATTAATTGTTCGGTCCCTTAGTCGTGGCGATAGTTTCTTCAAAGAAGAAATATTTCATGAACCAGCGCAAGGCGACAAGCGAATGGAAATAGTAATTCCTTTAGTTAGGCGTAATACAATGGCTATGCTGGATAAGGGGGTTCAGGTAGATGGTTTGGCGTTTCAAAAGAAACAAAAACATGAGATTATGCAAGGTGAATTTTTCAAGAGAAATCGGTCGATTGATTTTGACGTTAATCCTGTCTTTGATCTTGCTACGGTGAATGGCATATCGATGATGTTTGACCTGAGGGGGTTTACCAAGTTTTGTGGTGAACTTGAACAAGCAGGCATGAGTTGGGCGCCAGCGGTTTTTATTAAGGAACTGCTTGGTATGCTCAGTTGTGTTGTTAAGAGCTGGAGAGGAACCGTTGTGTCGGTAACAGGAGATGGTTTTTTGGCAGTTTTTCCTAAGAAGAAAGGTGAAGATTATACGAGAGCGGTAAAGCTTGCTGTGCTGTGTGCTATAGAGGTGATATATGCGGTGTCCCATTTTCGATGCAAGATACGTGGGGTGACGATTGATGGGCCGCGAAAGTGCGGTATTGGTTTGCAGATGGGCCCGAATTATTTTTTTAATATTGAACGTCATGATTCGCAAGTTTTTGATATTATATCTGATGTGAGCAACACAGTTAATATTTCGCAACGATATGAAAATTATTCAAAAACCATCTCGAAAAATATGCAGAAATACATGCCGCTTGTTGTGCCTGTTGAGATACTCAATCTTCTTACTGAGGATCTCAAAGATCTGTTTCGACAGAGCTCCCCTGAGTGTGGGTCGTTTGTTCGGCAGGAGATAAGTTTTCGTGGCGTAAAAGAGCCCGTAATCGTTTATTCTGGCTATTTTAAAAAAATAGAAAATTTTTATTCTTCCAATAAAGAAAAATTGTTTTGTAAGAACGGGGACAATAAAAAGATGTAGAGCCCAAAACAATCTATTCTGTTGTTTTCTGTGGTAGCTTATTCATCTTATTTATGACAATCTCTGACGTTATATCGTCCTGCTTTTTAAAGATGCGTTTTCCATGTTCTTTGCGGCGGCCTTTATTCCATGCTGAAACCGGTGTGAAGTAACCGATAACTCTGGTGAAGTTTTCAATAATATCATTACCACAAATCGAACAGACTTTTGATGGGCCAGCCACGGTGATATGTTCGTTGGTACATTTGCAGAAGTTGTAGTTTATCGCAAAATGTTCGCATCCTGATTTAACTGAGTATTCAATTATTTTTTTCATCTGATTGCTGCTCGTTAATTTCTCTCCAAGGTTGAGATGGGATATGCCGCCTCCGGTGAGCGTTTTTGAAAACTCACCGTCTAACTTGATTTTGTCAGTGATATCTTGATCAACCCATAGCGGTATGAACTGATTTGCATAGAGCGAGTAATTCATACCATACAGAAGTGCATCTTTCGCTGCAAATTTTACAGCGAGACTTTCTGCTGGAACTTGCTCGACATTAAACGAGTTGCCGGTTGTTTTTGCGCATTCATGAGCATAATTTTTGATGCGATTTAGCAGCTTGTGGGCAAGCGCTTTCCCCTCTGGCGTTGTAATTGGTATGTTGAGTTCTTCAAGGCATTCATAAATGCCATTAATACCAAAGGTACTGAATAGTCGCTTGATATGCATGATGTCGTAACGAAAAAATTTCAAAAAGCCCTGATCGATACGACGTTGTAATAGTTTACGGTGCGCAACTAAAATATTTTTTGAGGCCTCAAGTTGCTTATCAAGTAACGAGATAACGTTTTCAGGTGATCCCGCAAGTCGTCCGAGGCGGGCGAGGTTGATCGTGACAACGCGGTGTGACCCTAGGGAGATGCCGCCGTTACCAAAGCTGTCGCATCCTCCGAGCTCTAGATCGTTAACGAGTCTGCAGCAGCTAGCAATTTTATTTCCAGAGGAAATGTAGATATTAAAACACCCATTTTCAAGGTTTATTTTTGAAAAGTATTCGAGTGCGTTTTTATCAAGAATGTTTTGGTTTTTATCGGTTCGTAAGTTGAGGGTTACAACGGGAAACCGGTAAGGTAGGCCGGATATAGGATCACCTTTGCTGAACCAGTCACAAAAAATCTTTTGCACTTGTTCGACAATATCGAAGTCAGGTTTTGATCCGTCTGGATAGTGTAGGTCGCCAAACAGATATTCGAGGTTTGGACGATCGAAGATTGAAAGGTTTGTGAATGGAGATTGGTGGGAGGGCCTTAGCTTTTTGTTGAGTGTGTGGACAAGTGATTGAAAGTCATTTTCGATATCTTTGCGATGATATGGGTTTGCAATATCAATGTTTTCTTTTTTTACAAAGTAGGCGTAGTTGACGAACAAGTCGCCGATTGCGACGGCGCCAGCGATTTCTTGTGCTATTTCGATTGTGACCTCTTTGACCTGATCGATAAATGAGCGGCGGCGATGAGGAGGTAGTGATTGGAGTTGTCCCCAGTAGTTTCCTTTTTCAATTAAGAAGTGGGTTGAATATGCCCAACAGTATGGGATTTGAATGGCAGTGCTGTCGTGCATGTACAGATCGCCGTTCCATATTGAGTGGATAATTTCTCCTGCTTGGTTAACGCCGAAAGTTTCTTTGAGTATCTCGTACAAATTATAATACCCCTGTAACTTGAGCCAGCCCTTGGTGATTTCAGAGATATAGTTTCCATATGATTTACCTTCATTAACGTTTGCATTGCCATCGATGGACATGTCTGCAGGATGCTCGTGAAAATATTGTTCTGCCATTGACTTAATAGTAAGTTTTTCGGGGGCTATCCCTTCAAGGTTTAAAATTTCTGAGTTAGCTTTGTTGTAGAGCTCTTGAAAGTCTTTTGGATATCCATTGAGATAAGATGTTGCCATTGTTTTCCCTTTTTTCTTAAGATTCGTTGATTAGATGATGCGGGCCAACCGTCAGTATGGAGATCTGAACGATAGGGGCCGCAGATGATTAAGTTAAGATGCTCGAGCAGCGCTTTAGGCAGCATCTCGAACTCTCGACCGGTATATAACACTTTTTCTTTGTCATTAATCGCGAGACAAAGTTTTTGTAGAAAATCTATTTGTTCGATTGGTTCACCACCAAGAAAGACAACAGCCTCGGCAAGAGGATGACTTTTTATTTTGGTAAGAACCTCACCTAGTGATTTTTTCTCCCCTCCTCTGGGATCCCAAAGTTCTCGGTTCTGGCAGTCTTTGCAGCGTAGGGAACACCCTGCAAAGTAAATGGCAACAGAAATTTTATCAGGCACATCAATAAATGATGTGCAAATACGTGCTATTTGCGCATGCATACTTGCTCCAACTATAAATGTTTGGGGACCCCAATTTGTTATTTGTGACCTAAGTGTAGCGAGAAGATTTAGAGTTTAAAAATAAAAAAAATAATTAATTATTTTAGCTCGAATTCTAGAGGTTTTCTCTTTTGAGACTCTTTTGGTAATCGCCAAAAGAGTCTTCTGATGGGACTATTCGGCTTTGATGCTCAAAGGGCAATAACGATGAGTTTGCAACAACTCTTTTTTGCGGGGCTTCTCGAATTAGAAATTATATATTATACAATTTCGAATAGCTCAACGTCGAAGATGAGGGTTGATCTTGGAGGGATGGTTCCGGGGATTCCTCGTTCTCCGTAAGCAAGGTGGTGGGGAATAAAGAGCCGCCTTTTTTCTCCTATTGACATACTCATGACGCCTTCGTCCCAACCCTTAATAACCTGGCCGACACCAATCTTGAAGATAAATTTTTTGCCGCGATCAACACTGCTATCGAATTTTTTTCCGGTGGTTCCGTTTTTTTCGAGCCAGCCAGTGTAGTGGACTGTTACGGTTTGGCCTTTTTTTGGTGTTTGGTTGCTAGAACCAGGTTTAATGACTTGATATTTAAGGCCGGAATCAAGTTCAACTGATTCTTCGACTGACTTTTTCATAGTTGCCTTCTGGTTGATTTTTTCGGTTGTTGGGCCGCAGTTCGCGAACAGTGCTGTTGATAAGACTATTCCCCCCAGTAACATCTTTTTGTGCATGATATTTCCTTTTTTTTCGCTTTTTCAAGATGTATGCTTCAACGGTGTCTGGATAACGACGAATGTACGTGTCAAACTGTTTCCGAGTATCAAATATTCCTTCGAACAAGTCAAGTTGGTACAAGTTGTTTGAAAAAGCGCTACCACGATCGGCGAGAACCCCTAATTTAACTTCTGTTTTTCCTGTTTTCCTGTTTTCATACCGGAGTGCGATGATTTTTCCTAGTCCGAGACTTTCTATGTCGCCGGCAAAGACTGCGCCCCCAAGGCTTACGAGTTCTCGGTGTCGCCTGTCGTGCAAGCAGGTATCGTATTTTATCTCTTTAAAATACCAGTATAGTTTTTGGTTCCAGCTGTTTTTTATCTTTCTGTCGTATGCAAAGTTGTTTTTGTCAGAGACGTTACTTTTTGAGACATTAAACAACATTTTTTTATTATCGGGGGTTTTTACAATAATGCTGCCTTGCATTAATGCTTGTTCGAAGTCATATCGAGAAAGCCATATGAGGGGTTTTACCTTGGTGCTGAATCTGCTTTGTTCAAGGAGGCCATCTAAAATATCTTGTTTGCTGTATTTAGTTCTCTGTCTATCTTGAAAGTTTTCACCCATGATATCATAGAGTGCATGTGGGTGTTTGTTTGATTTTTCATATGATCCGCGGCAAGAGAAGACGGCATAATGGGTGAGTCTTATTTTGTCGTCAGAAATAAATACTCTATTTTTTTTTGCTGCTTCTTGATCGCCGCTCCACTTAATAAAAGAGAAGTGTTCTTTTAAAAACAAGGGATCGTTAATGCGGAACTTCTTTTTTTTATGCGCGTGGTCTTCTAAAATTGTTTTTATGATAAAGTCGAGTGTTTCCTGAGCTTGGCGATGGGAAAGTGTGTTTTTTTCAAATATTGTCGATCGAGTTAATAGTTTTTCTTTTGAAAGGTTACTTTTAAAGTAATACGTTTTAGCATATCGTGCCGCTTTGAGGAGGGCGTAAGGGCTTGTTGCTACTCGCTCGCTGCCCAATGGAGAGCTTAGAACGTTAAAAAAACTGGTTGGGTCTTTGGTCTCGAGTGGATGAGCATGAAAGTAGAGCATAGAGATACTTAGTAGAAACAGTCTTTTTTTCACGATAAGGTTCTCCTTTCTCATCTATAAATCAGAATGAAATGATATTTCTAGTTGACCATTTTTGACTTAAAAAAGTCAATTGTCTTGTGAGTTTCGTGCGGATTCTATTATGCTGAGAGCAACAGGCTAGGTGATTTTTTCCGGTCGTAGGGGGTAAGATGAGGGGTGTCCTTATATTTCTTGTGAAATTTATGTGTCTCGTCTATTTGGTGACGGTTGTTCCTCGAGCGATTTCTTTTTATAGCTCATTTCCTACAAAATCTTGTGATCAAAGATTTCGTTCGTTGCTTGGTGTAGAAAACCTGGCTCATTCGAGACAGTATGGGGCATTGAAGAACATTCGCCTTGGTATGATTGGGGATAGAACAGGGGTCGATCTTTTGAGGAAAAATGGCTTTCTGATAAAAAAGTTTTTTCAGCATCAACGAGTTGTAAAGTTAACGGACAAAATATTGTATAATCACTGTAAAAAACTGGATGCCCTCTTAATTGACATCCCCAATAGTGGGATAAGCTCTGACCCAATGATATCTGTTCTGAGGCGCCTAGTTCAATTCTCGGCCCAATATGATAAAAAGCTTATTATTCTTGATCGACCAAATCCATTAGGGGCGGTTGTTGAGGGGCCAGGCGAGATTCCATGGCGACATGGGCTGACGATTGGAGAGATTGCGTACCACATTAATCGAAGCTTTCTTGAAAAACCAGCGCGTCTCGAGGTTGTTCCATTAAGGCGTTGGCGGCGGGGACGCTTGACCGAGCAGAATTGTGTTTTACATCCGCTCCATTGCCTGCGTGCTACCAAGGGAAAACTGTCATTGTGGGAGACTCGTTATTTAAAACGACTTTGTTGGAAGCTTGGCCTCCACTGCTTTGATTGTAAAAACAAAGACGTTTTGGTAAATGGTGTTAGGCTACGGGTCAAGTCGGATGTTAATAGTTTTTCTCTTTTTAATTCGTTGCTTACGATTGCTCGTTTCTTGAGAAACAGAAAGCATACGGCACTTTCTTTATCGCGCAAGTTTGATAAAGCCGTTGGTTCTTCCGGTGTTCGACTATTTCTTGAAAATAAAATTTCTTTTGACGCCCTCAAAAAAGAGATCGAGCAATCGCTTGATTTATTCTATGACAAATCAAAACTCTGCTTTTTATACAAGCCGTTTCCGATTGTTGTTCGGCCCGAATTGATACGTGGCAGTGATTCAAAATCAAAAGCAACATAAACACATAAACCCAAACACACCCAACAATTCGTGTGGTTTCGAATTGTTGGGTGTGTTTGGGTTTATGTTGTTTTTTACGAATTGTCGAATGCGCTAGGGCTGATACACTCTATGTGAATATCGTGAATATCGTGAATATCGAAAGTTCACAATGACATTTGGTATTGTTCTGAAATCATTTTTACCGCACAAGCACAAACTATCTGTTCTTACTCGTTCGAATGGTAAAGTTATGCTTGTTATCAAACCGTCTCGTATGCAACGTACATTTTCTGCAGGAACTTCCATGCAGTTTTTTTCAAAGAAAGGAGCACGGTTTCTTGTTGCAGAGAAGTTAGAGATTATTTCGGTTCCTGCTTTGCTGAATGAGTCTAGTATTTGTTGGGTTCATCACATTATTGAGATTGTCTATTACTTTTCTCCCCTTGGCTCTCCTTGCCCGGATTTATTTCGGTTGATACACTGTTGCCTTGCTTTATCAAGTTGCCATGCTGTTTTCGAACCATACTTTATTATTATTGAGAAAATTTGTTTGGTTCGTTTATTTATGCTTCTTGGCTTTTATCCTGAGCGAAGGCTTGTTTTTTTTGGTGGTTTATTTGATCAGGTCGTTTCTCTATCTCTTGACTCTTCAAATACTGAGAAAGTAAGATCATTGCATGTGTTATTGGCAGATGTTTCTCAGGATGATTGTAGGCGAGCGGACAAGTGGTTATGGCTTTGTTTGCAAGAGCATCCGAATGTAGAGAAATTTAAAACACTTTCTTTTCTTGAATATGTTGTAGGCAATCGAAGGGATTGATTATGAGAAAATTACAGAGCGTTTTTATGTACTTCATTGTTGTTTTGGCTGGATCTTTGTTTGTCTCGTTGCATGCAATGGACTTTCGGTCGCTTATTGGGGGTGTTGCGGGTGCCGATCGAGGTGTCGGGTTGCTTGTTAGTGATGTTGAGTTTAGACAGAAGCAATACGAAGACTTAGAGAATAATAGGAAACTTTTTCAGGAGAGGGGAGCTGAGGCCAAACGAACGATCAATGGTAAGTTGCAGTTAATTGAAGGGTCTATAAAAGAGTCAAATGAGGATATAAAGAAGGCCTCGGGGAGTTATGAAGAGCTTTTGAAGAAAAAATTGGTGTTGCTTGTAGATCGAAAACAGGATCTGGTTTCGTTTAAGGAGTCATGGAAAGAGGTTGACGGGAAGATTGTCCGACATCTTGCACTTGTGCGCAAGATTTTGGATTATTCGGCCGGTAAGTTTGATGGAAAAAAAGAGCGAACACTCTATTCATGGAAAGATCTTGATTCGGTAAAGAGTGAAATTGATCGTCTGCGCAGTCAGATTGCCGAAGAGACGACGAAAAAAGCTCGCTTAAAGAAACTAAAGACGGCAGAGGCAGAAGAAACTGCGATATTGAAAAAAGAGATGGAGACAAAAAGCGTAGAGAAAGAGAAGGTTGATGAGGAGTATAAAAGCCTTTCTGAACAGGAAGAGATTTTTGCGCAGGAGTTACGAACAAAAGGTGAGGTGATTGAGCAGGAGCTTGACCGTGCTCATGAAAAAATAGAGGTTGCCCAGTTTAAAATTGATGACCTAGGCCGTGAAGAGCAGTACAAAGACGATGAGATTTTTCTTCTCAGGCAGAAATTGAATCGGGAACTCGATGCGTTATTGAGAATTCAGAAAAGATTAAGGATTGAGGCAGCCGATGTTGTTCATGCGAAGGAGGTCTTGGAGACTGCAAAACTAGATGCAAGCGAGAAGAAAACGGTGCTTGTAAACAAGCGAAATGCACTGAAGGCGAAGCGTGGTGTTTTGAATAAAAGCATGAAGTTTTTAGATCGTCAGCTTGTTCAAGTAAAGGAAGCGGGGAGAGAGAAGACGGTAGAAGGGTATCTGATTGACATGCGTTTGTCTGCGGTCAGAAATGAGTGGCTTGCGGTTGAGAGAGAACTTGACCTGATTGAAACAAGAAAAGACGGACTTGACGTTATTGTTCTGATCAAGGAGTTAAAGGCGCGTTTAATTGCGGTTTTACACAAATTGGGGGTTGGTACTGAGGGCCTTGATGAGTGGCTTGTTGAGTTTCGATCAAAAAAACGTGCTGCCGAGCATGCTAAAAAGGTTCTTAAGGATAAGCGTGACGAGGTTGCTTCGTTTATTTCGACGATAAATAAAGAACAAGAAACGTTGCGAGAAAAACAAAGAGAGATAAAGGATCAGCAGAACAAAGCCTTTGGGGGGAGGGGGCGTGATTTTTTTGAGGTGCTAACAAATGTCGATCGAGCAAGTAAGTCGGTTTCGAGACAGAAACTTATTGTTGAGCGGCATTTTTCTCAGATATCGGAACTATTGTTGAGGCAGGAGGAGGTTGTTAATCAATATAGTTTTATTATAAAGTATTTGGAGACGGAATGGGCGGTCGGTGTTTGGAAGCGTTCACCGAGGGCTATTTCGTTGCAGCGGCTTGGCCGGTCGATTTTGGAGGGAGAGCGTTTTTTCCAGGATCTTTTTTGGAGCACGCCAGCATATTTTGGCCCATCGAACTTTTTGGGTGCGATAAAGAAGTGGGATTTTGCGGATGTTTTGGGATTAATTCTTTTCTTTTTGGTGTTTGCTATATTGTTTGCTTCGTTTCGATTGTTACTTTTGTTCATGCGTAAGCATAGTAAACTATGGCTGCAAAAAACAAGTAAGCGGTTGTCGTATTCGATTGTAACGGGGACAGAAAGTTTCCTTGATTTTCTTATCCATCACTTTGCATTGTTATTTTCGTGGTTTTTTGTGTATGCCCACGTTTTCTTTGGTTGGACGTATTTCAGGCCTCTTACGGGTGCATATTCGGTCACATTGTTTTATATTATTTCGATTCCTGTCTTGATCTACTTATCACATAGATTTATGGTTCGACTCAAGACACTTAACCAGCAATTGGACTACCTGTTTGTTTCAGAGCCGTTGCAGTGGAAGGTAACGACGCTTATAGAAGTTGTTTTGTATGCAACAGCGACTTTGATTCCGTTGCGCCGAGCGTTTTTGGAGCACTTTGATGGTGAGATTGCTTTTCCAGAGGTTTCTCTTGCTGCTTATACGCTCATCTTGGTTATTGCAATTCTTTTCTTTCTTAACAAAGAAGATGTGTTGCGGTTGCTGTCAGGTCGGAGTGCGATTATCGTTTGGTTACAAAAAGGGGTTGATCGTTACTACTATCCTGTTTTTGGCATCATTATGCTCCTGTTGGTTTTGTCGAACCCATATATTGGTTATTCAAATTTGGCCTGGTATTTAGCTTTCGCGATACCGACCTCTTTGTTTTTGCTGTACGGACTTTTCTTAGTTCATTATGTGGTACGAAGATATTCGTTGTTTTTCTTTATTAAAGAAGAGGACGACGAGGTTGTTAATAAATTTGAGCATGCTAAGGCGTACTATGGCTTTTTTGTAGGAGTTTCGTTTATTGTCTTATCGCTAAGTACGTTAGTGATTCTAGCTCGCATCTGGGGTGTGGAAGGGTACACTTTTGGTGAGTTATGGCGGTCGCTTTCCGAAGATTGGGTGATTGGTAAAGGGACGCCTACTCCTCTAGGGTTTGTTGAGCTCATTAAATTTGGCACCTTTCTTGTTGCTGGGTTACTTTTTTCTTCGCTGATCAAGCGATTTATTCTTGGAAAGATTTTTGAAATCTTTCGAACGGAGCCGGGTGTTCAAAATACCGTTTCCAGGATTTTGCACTATGTAATAATTATTCTTGCGGTAATTTTAGGATTTACAGCGATTAACTTGTCTCAGTACGCTCTGTCTGTTGGTGCATTGCTGTTAGTTGGTGTTGGTTTTGGATTGCGCGACCAGATTGCGGACTATTTTTCCGGAGTTTTGGTGCTTTTGGAAAGGCCTATTGAGATTGGGCATTATGTTCAGGCCGGAGAACACGAGGGTAAAGTTCATAGAATTTCGGCACGTGCAACGACGTTGAAAACAGCTCGGAACTTTTTTATTGTTATTCCAAATCGTGATTTGATCTCGAAGCCTATCGTTAACTGGGGACAAGGCCGGTATGCGGTAGGATGCGAGTTGCAGATTATGGTTGCGTATGATTCTGACCCTGAGTTAGTCAGGAAAGTGATGTTTGATGTTATGAGCAGCCATGCGACCGTTTTGCGTGTTCCAGCTCCGATTGTTCGGTTTGAAGGATTTGAGGCAAACGCTCTTTATTTTTACTGTCGGTGTTACATTAGTGCACGCAAAGTTCTTGATATGTGGACGCTTCAGAGTGATTTGCGATTTGCTGTTGTCAAAGCGTTTCAGGAGAATAATATTGTAATTCCGTATCCGCAGATTGTTGTCCATACGGCTGAGCATTGCAAAAAAGAACACGCTGGACCAACAAAAAAGGGGACCGCAGAGCAGCCCCCAATAACGATTAAGTTCGATAAAGAGTAGTTATTTACGAAGTTTGGCGATCATCTTATCGATGAAGTCGGTAATTTTTCGGAGCTTAAGTTCGACAAGACCGTAATATATGAGCGCTGATCCAGAACAGAAAACTATAAAGTTTATGAAAACCCGATGTGATCGGTAGAGTAGGGCGACACCGAAAAGAAGTGCCAGCAACCCCTTGATAAGTGTTATGTGTTTTCCGCCCCACTGAAGAGCGGTATTCGAATACTGCTCAACCCTTTTTGTCTTAGGCATAATAACTCCTTTTTTACATGATTTACTTTCCCTGCACAGAAGATAGCAAAAACGGGTTGGCTCATTCAAGAGATCAGGAAACCCCGTTGACTTATTCTATGAAGCGGGTATCGTATTGTCTGCTATGTTTCAATAGTTCAGTTTTTCAAATATAGGAATGGTTTTTTATTATGAGAAAAAGTGCTTTATTACTACTTTTTTGTTTGCTAAGTAGCTCTTTTGCAGACGGAATGAAGCGAAACCGCGCTGGTGATGGTAGCTATGGTTTCCGTGAACATAAGAAGCGAAAAATAGATAAAGGTAAGAGGCCAAGTGTTTTTGATCAGTACCTAGGTAAAGATGGATTATATCGTTGTCCGGATCATGATTGTAAACATGAATGTGAAACTAGGTCTGCTATAACAAAGCATCTCTGGAGAGAAAGACATGGTCACTATGTTGGGAGAGGTAGGGGTACTATCTACAGCGTGTATGAGCAGTTCTTAGGTGAGGATGGGACATATTATTGTCCGCATTGTGATGTCGCTGGCAAAACGAAAAAAGCAATTCAACATCACTTTTCTCGTAAGCGCCATGGTCACCTTAAGGACGTTTATAGAAGAAAAAAAACGACTATTTATGATAGATACTGGTGTGAAGAGAAAGGCGCTTACTGCTGTCCTGGTGCTGATTGTGGCCATGAAAATAAAAGCCTCGTGAATTTTAAGCATCACATTAAACGTAACGGGCATGATGTTTATAATCCTAATAAAAGAAAGTATGACTGCTATAAATCGAATGGTTTTTTTAGGTGCCCTGTTTGTACATATAAAAGCAAAAGCCCTAGGGGAATAGGAGAACATTTTAGTGTTGCTAAGAGTCACAGATTTTCCAAAGAGGACTATCCCGAAAGCACAGAGTCATCTAGCGAAGAGGATCTTGATGACCAATTAGTTCTAGAGCAATCCTATAAAGAGGAAGGGGATGGTTTAGAGGAGAATATTGTTTCTGTTTTAGTTCCAGCGGTTTCATTTTTTCGAGACAAAGTATCGCGTGAAATTGTTAAAGAGACAGGTTTTTTTGGACTGGATTTGTCTTATTGGGAAGATGCGTTGTTTGTTAGCGGCTTACAAGATCTTGACCTTATGTGTCTTGAGGATGGTTGTTGTAAAAAGTTTAAGGTGTGGGTCGATATAGACCATTGGGTGGGGGTAGAACTGTTTTTCCAGCCTGGGTCGATGCAGGTTAGGATAATAGATCCATTGTATCGCGGTTCGGGAGATTTTGAGAAGTTATTAAATATTGCCGAGAGAATTTTATAAAGGGCGTCGTGTAAAAACGACGCCCTTTATAGTCCTGAACAAGAAATTCTAGTACATACCTCCCATGCCTCCCATACCCCCAGCAGGGGCTGCCGGTGCAGGTTTATCTTGAGGGATTTCAGATATCATTGCTTCTGTTGTTAAAAGTAGACCAGCAATTGATGCTGCATTTTGTAGTGCTGTGCGTGTTACTTTTGCAGGATCAACAACGCCGGCTTTGATCAGATCAGTGTAGACCTCGTTTTTTGCATCAAAACCAATGTTTCCCGTTTCGCTAGCGATTTTGTTGACGACAACCGATGCTTCGTAACCAGCATTTTGAGCGATGATCCGGGCTGGTTCGTCAAGTGCTTTTTTGATAATTTGCACACCAAGCGCTTGCTCGCCGGTTAGGTTTAGAGAATCTAGAACTTTACGCGCTCTAATCAAGGCGACGCCGCCGCCGGGAACGATTCCCTCTTCGACTGCTGCTCGTGTTGCGTGAAGCGCATCTTCAACGCGATCCTTTTTCTCTTTAAGTTCGGTTTCAGTTGCCGCACCAACGCGAATAAGTGCAACGCCTTCAGACAGTTTTGCAAGACGCTCTTGAAGTTTTTCTTTATCGTAATCTGAGCTGGTTGTTTCAATTTCAGCTTTGATTTGTGCGATTCGGTCTTTAATCTCGTTTGCGGCACCTTTGCCATTGATGATCGTGCAGTTTTCTTTGGTGATGCGAATTCGTTTTGCTTCTCCAAGATCGGCGAACGAAACGTTTTCAAGTTTGACACCGAAGTCATCAGAAACCAGTTTTCCGCCAGTTAGGATCGCTATATCTTGAAGCATAGCTTTGCGACGGTCGCCAAACCCGGGAGCTTTTACAGCGGCAACATTAAGCGTGCCGCGCATTTTGTTGACAACCAACGTTGCCAGTGCTTCACCTTCAACATCTTCAGCGATGATCAAGAGCTGACGGCCATGTTTGGCAATTTGCTCAAGAATAGGGAGCAAGTCTTTCATGGAGTTGATTTTTTTATCGCAAACAAGAATGGTTGTATCTTCGAGGACTACCTCCATTTTTTCTGCGTTCGTGATGAAGTACGGCGAAATATATCCTCGATCGAACTCCATGCCTTCAACGACCTCAAGCTCGTTGTCCATGCCTTTGGCTTCTTCGACTGTGATGACGCCATGCTTGCCAACTTTCTCCATTGCTTGGGCGATAAGTGACCCAATCGATTGATCTGAGTTTGCGGATATGGTGGCGACCTGTTCGATCTCAGATTGGTTTTTGATAGGCTTAGCTAGTTTTCCAAGCTCTGCAACAACAGCGGAGACCGCTTTATCGATACCGCGCTTGAGCTCCATTGGATTGGCGCCGGCGGTTGTGTTCTTCAATCCCTCCCGATAAATTGACTGGGTCAAAATGGTTGCGGTTGTTGTTCCATCTCCAGCGACGTCGGCGGTTTTCGAAGCAACTTCTCGAACCATTTGAGCGCCCATGTTTTCGAACTTGTCTTTCAGTTCGATCTCTTTTGCAACAGTGACACCGTCTTTGGTGATTATTGGGGAGCCAAACGATCTTTCAAGAGCGACGTTTCTTCCCTTTGGTCCAAGTGTTACCTTGACGGTATCTGCGAGAGTGTTTATTCCAGTAAGAATTTTTGCGCGAGCTTGATCGCTAAAAATTATTTTTTTTGCCATTTTATATTTTCCTGGTAATTATTTTTCAACGATTCCTAAAACTTCTTCTTCTTTCAGGATGAGGTATTCTTCGCCGTCAAACTGGACTTCTGTCCCAGAGTATTTTCCGAAGATGATCGTGTCATCTTTTTTGACAGCCTTACTTTCCTTGCCTACGGCAACTGCGGTGCCGAGCTGTGTTTTTTCCTGCGCGGTGTCAGGAATAATGATTCCAGCTGCTGTTGTTTGCTCACTTTCCAGCCGCTTGGCTAGAATACGATCGGACAAAGGCTTAATATTTGCCATTTGCGTTTCCTCCTATCGATGTAAAAAAAATGAAATTTAAAACGTATGATTTTGATAGCAAAACTATGATTAATAGTAGGTGATTAGGGTGTGATGTCAAGAAAAATTTTATAGAACCAGACTAAGATTTTCTATTACAAAAGCTTAGATTTGCTTGTTTGCTATTATAAAATATTTTTTCTTGGGCATTGCCATGGGAAGTCGCGGGGAGACAATAGTGTTATTTTTCTATATATTGATTTTTTTATAAATTGGTATGATTTTTAGCGTGTAAATGAGCGTATATGATTGGTAAAACAAGTAGTATCAACGGATTTTACAAAAAAACGCAGACTCAGAGATTAAAGGTTGTACAGGACTTTTCCAGTCTTTCAAAAGAAGAATGTTCTTTGTTACAGGATTGTAGGGCCCTTGATTTTGATCGAGCCAACCGCATGATTGAGAATGTGGTTTCAAGTTTTCCCGTTCCGCTGGGAATTGCCCTTCACTTTTTAATAAATGAAAAAAATTACTTTGTTCCGATGGCGATTGAGGAGTCGAGTGTTGTTGCTGCTGCGTCATATGCGGCTAAACTTGCTCGACACACAGGGGGATTTTCGGTGACGACGACCAATCCTATTATGATTGGCCAGGTTCAGCTTAAGAATATTTCCGACGGTGACCATGCTATTTTGGCAATAGAGTCTGCTAAACAAGAGTTGCTTGCGCTTGCAAACAGTTGTGATCCTGTTTTGATTTCGGTTGGTGGTGGTGCTTGTGATATTATGTGCCGATATCTTGCTACAGATCGTGGAGCTATGCTGATTGTTCATTTGATGGTTGATGTTCAAGATGCGATGGGAGCAAATATTGTTAATGTGATGGGTGAGAAGATAACGCGCAAGCTTGAGGCGATAACGGGCGGGCGTGCTGGATTGCGGATCGTTTCCAATTTAACGGTAAATCGAATGGTGCATGCACGAGTGGTTTGGCCTTGTGAATCGATTGGCTCTGAGGTGATAGAATCTATTTTAGATGCGTATGAATGGGCTTGCGTAGACCCGTTCCGTTGTGCAACGCATAACAAAGGGATTATGAACGGAATTGACGCAGTTGCGCTTGCAACCGGAAATGATTTTCGTGCGATTGAGGCAGGTGCACACGCCTATGCATCACTTGCCTCGAACGGCTATGCTCCGCTTACTTCTTATGAAAAAGATGCGAATGGCAACTTGGTTGGCGAGCTAGAGCTTCCTCTTGCGGTTGGGATGGTTGGTGGGATTACACAGTGTCATCCGGTAGCGAAAATTTGTCTCAAGATTTTGGGGGTTGAAACGGCATCTGAGCTTGCTTGTGTGATGGGGGCGGTTGGATTGGCGCAAAATTTTGCAGCGCTTCGAGCTCTTGTCAGCGAAGGGATTTCAAAGGGGCACATGCGGTTGCATAGCAAAAACATTGCGATGGCGGCTGGGGCTCCAAGAGAGTTCGTTGACTCGATTGCGAAACAGATGATCGATGAAGGAGATATTTCTGTCAGTCGAGCGAGGGCGCTGGTAAGTGAGAGGAATACATCAGGATGATCGTTGGTATTGTTGGTTACGGGATATATGTTCCGAAGCGGCGTGTATCGGTTACTGAGCCGTTCGCTACTCGTCTTGGTATCAAAACAAGATCGGTGCCCGGTAGTGATGAGGATGCAGCAACAATAGCGGTTGCTGCGGTTAAGCAAGCCCTAGCGAGTTCCAGTATAGAAAAAGAAAATATTGGTGCTTTGTATGTTGGTAGCGAGAGCCACCCGTACGCGGTTAAGCCGACCTCAACGATTATCACGAGTGCGCTCGATTTTAGCGAAGATCTTATGACTGCTGATCTTGAGTTTGCCTGTAAAGGTGGCACTGCCGCGATTCAGTTGTGTTACGGGTTGGTCAAAGCGAGTATGACCGGATACGCCCTTGCCGTAGGCGCTGATACGGCGCAAGCGAAGCAGGGTGATGTGTTGGAGCACAGTGCCAGTGCCGCGGGGGCAGCGTTTCTTATTGGAGCAGTAGAGCAGGAGTTGCTTGCGACGATTGATGCAATGGTATCAATTACAACCAACACACCGGATTTTTGGCGACGAAATCTGCAGCCATACCCGGAACACACCAATCGATTTACCGGTGAGCCATCATATTTTAAGCATGTTATGTGCGCGGCGCAAAAGATTATGGATAAGACCGGCTTGAATCCTGAAGATTTTTCATATGTTGTGTTTCACCAACCTAATGGGAAATTTCCGAAACAAGTTGCAAAGCGTTTAGGATTTACGATGGAGCAGCTTAAACCAGGGTTGGTGGTTGAGTTAGTTGGCAATTCATATAGTGCTTGTTCGTTGTTGGGTCTTGCTGCTGTTCTTGATTGTGCCCGACCAGAGCAAAAAATCTTACTTGTTAGTTATGGTAGCGGAAGTGGGAGTGATGCGTTTGTTTTGACGGTCAAACGAAAACAGCGGTGATAGGGTGGTTCTATGAAAATAGCAGTCTTGGGAGTAGCGCAGACAAAATTTGGTGAGCTGTGGGATCAATCATTACCGGATCTTTTAGTGCGGTCGCAACTTTCGGCAATTCGTGATGCAGGGATAGCTGTATCAGAAATCGATGAAATTTTTACTGGTACGATGTGTGCAGGTCTCTTTTTAAATCAGTCTAATATTGGGGTTATCGCGGCAGAAGTTTTGGGTTTGCAGGTACCGAGCACGGTGGTTGAAGGTGCATGTGCATCCGGAGGGTTAGCGGTGCGTGCCGCTATTATGGCGATAGAGTCGGGTCAAGCAGATATTGTTTTGGTTAGTGGCGTTGAAAAGATGACCGATGTGGGGAGCCAGCAGGTAGCGGACGGGCTTGTTTCGGCTGCGTCTCATGAGTTTGAACAGATCCATGGGATAACGTTTGCCGCGCTCAACGCGCTTATCGCTCGTTTGTATATGCATACGTATGGGTTATCGAGGGGACAGCTTGCGCAGGTTAGCGTTATGAACCACGATCATGGTTTCACAAACTCACTTGGACACTTTCAAAAAAAAATAACGGTAGATGATGTTATTAACGCGCCTATGATTGCCGATCCATTAACATTGCTTGATTGTTCGCCTATTAGTGATGGTGCTGCATCACTTGTGTTGTGTCGTGAGGATGTTGCAAGACGATTGGGCAATGATCACGTTTTTATTATTGGATCGGGTCAGGCGACCGACACTATGATGCTTAGTGAGCGAGAAGATTTGTTGACATGGAGGGCGACGAAGCTTGCGGCTAAAAAAGCATATGCGATGGCTGGGATAGATACAGACGATGTTGATCTTATTGAATTGCATGATGCTTTTTCGATCACGCAACTGCTTGCGCTTGAAGATCTTGGATTTTATAAAAAGGGTTTTGGTATAGGTTCGGTTTCGATTGATAATGACTTGATAGTAAATAGGTCTGGGGGCTTGAAGTCTCGAGGCCATCCGGTTGGAGCGACAGGAGTCGCTCAGGTCGTTGCGGTTGTGCAACAGTTGCGCGAGGGGATCGGGTCGGTTGGGTTGACGCACAATGTTGGAGGATGCGGTTCGACAGCTGTGGTGCATGTATTGAATCGAGAAAAGCTATGAAACAGTTTGGACCTATTGTTGGTTGGAGAAACTATAAGCAAACGCATGCGTTATGTGGGTGTGTTTGTGTTGCTTGTAAGAAAAAGTATTATCCGAAAAAATATCTTTGTTCTTGTGGTTCAATAGAATTTGAGAAGAAACGTTTTTTGGGTAAGGGGATGCTTCTGACGTTTACGAGTATCGGATCTCGCTGTTTGGGATTAGTTATGCTTGAAGAGGGGGTCAAGATTTTAGCGCAAATAACTGATGTTAAGCTTTGCGATTTGTACATAGGTATGCCTGTCAGGGCAGTCTTTCGGTTGTTGTCCGAGGACGGCCCCGAGGGCATTATTCACTACGGCATTAAATTTGTACCTATACAAAAAGCTTGAGCAGTGTGTATAGTCCACAAATTGCTATCGTTCCGTAGAGTATTTCTTCTAGGTAAACGACTGTCACCATACGACAAATATATTCAACGAGGTTTAGTTTGAAGAACTTGGTGAGTCCCCAGTTGATTGCACCGATAGCGCTTAAGAATGATGCAAGCCAGGTTATGATAGTCACGATATTTCTCCTACTTACACACTGCGCATGGGTTCATAAACATAAATAGGAGTGAGTAGATTCCACATACGGCGATGATGCTGTAGAGAGCAAGCTCGAGGTATGGAATTGGTATTATGTTGGACATGAATTCGACTAGGTTGAAGCGTAGGAATGCGACGAGTCCCCAGTTGATTGCGCCTACAGCGCTCATAAAGTTAGCAAACCAGATCATAGGACAGCTGGACATAATATGCCTCCTGTATTAGGGGTTGATATGATATCAAATGAAAGCTAGCACATTTGTTTTTATAATCTCAACAAAAAGATAGTTACGCGTTACAATAAATTTTAAATAAATTTTTCCAAAAAAAAGGGGAGAGTTGTGGCGCGAGATTTGCATGATATAAAAAAAGATGTTTTTAAAAATTGGGTTGACGACCAGGTTGTTTTTAATCGTGTTCGTATTGATTCAATGTTTGAGCAGCTTTCTAAAAAGAATATTACAAAATTGAAAAAAAGAATGAAGAAGCAAATTATAGAGCTGCAGGCGATGGCAGGTTTTTTTAATGTTTCGATTTTAAATGATTTTCTTGCCCGTTATTCTTTGCCTTCAGAAAAAGAACTTCAGAGAACGTTTGCCCATATTTATTCGCTTTTGGAACGTGATATCGGTCAACTAGTCGAGTATTTACGGGATAATGGCGTTGCAAGTGAGCCACTTAATAAAATAGAAAATAAGCAAGGTATTAATACGGTATCTAAAAAACATGAAGAGTGGGTAGATTTTTTGTTTGATCAGGAAGATGATGAAGGAAAAGACGAATTTTTATTCACGGTAGCTAATAATTTTTTCGAGTACTGCTTTAATAAAGAAACGTTTTTAGCATTTAAAAAAATGCTAAAAACTCCTAAAGATTATCCGATTGTTCGTTTTTTTTATTCGGTGATGTGGTCTAATCTTGCTGAGATTGGTTGGCAGCATTGGCACGGAGCGTGCCTGGCGGGCTTACGGGAGCAGGCTGATGCTGGCAAAGAGATCGTGTATGTTGCGGGTGGGACCGATATTTATCAACTGATAAAGCATGGAATTTATAATATTAGAGTGATTGACCCATTGTTGCCGACGCAGCCGAAGTATTATTCACAGGGGTGGGATTGGTTTATTAAGGGAGAAGGGCCAGAATCTGGTATCGGTGAACGGGCATTGGTGCCGTGTGGGCAAAAGAATTTGTTTATGGAGCGGATTGATTACAAAGCGTTTGATAAAACTTTTACCGTTCAGTTATCGAACAAAAAAAAAGAGACGTTTGAACAGAGCGAAACGACTTGGCATATTTTTGACAAGCGCGAAAAATTTTTGGGAGAGGTCGTCTTTGAGCGTCGCCTAACGAACCAGGACGATTTTGATGTCAGTAAAAATCAAGTGGTACTGCTTTCATTTAATGAGCTTTATTTTGTTGCTGCGCCACGAGACTGTGATGGGTGGGGAATTGATCCGAAACGGTTTAATGAAAATATTAAAATTTTTGTTAAGCAGCTTGAAAAACCTGTGAACAAGCAGGTGATGTGCAACATGAGGCATGAGATCAGGCAGGAAGATTTTGCGTTTATTGAGCTTGGTAGCTGTATTAACTGATAAGAAATTGATCAAGAGGGATTCCCTCTTGATCAATTATTTTTTTAAATGAATCATTAATTTTGTCGTACTCAATAATATCGACAGAGAATGGGAGGTCGCTGTTCTCTAGCTTTTCTTCAAGAAGTACATACTCTGAAGCTGAAATCGTATCTTTTAGGCAAATATCAAGATCCGAAAACTTACCGTGTGAACCCTGGACACGAGAACCAAAGATATACACGTTAGAAATATTCTTAAATATCTCTTTGAGAATAACAGCTTCTTGTTTTGATGTCTTTTTCACAGTTGCCTGATTTTGGCTAGGGCTTTTGATAGTTCTATTTCAAATCTAGGAATAAACTCAAAAACTTCTATTGAATATTGTTCACTATATATATGGGTCGTGATGTTTCTTTGTTTTATAGCTTCGAACCAAAATTCGACTTCTTCGATTAGGCCTTCTTTTGCTGCCTGGCGAAAGACATCTCTAGGGTTGTTGACCATTATCCCTTTGAATTTCAGTATCTTTTTGAGCGTTTTCCAAAACAGCTCATAGGTGAATTCGAAACGTTGAATTGCTCCATCGCGCTCCAATTCGGTTGATGCCTGAACGAGGGCTTTTTTTAAGGAGTCATGAGCTTTGATCAGTGGCGTTATGATTAAGTTTCCTAAAACAACAACTTCGTTTTCGATGTTGCTTGTCATGGCGATCCCCTAAAATGTTGCGAGTAGCAATGAAATAATAGCCATGAGTTTAATCAATATATTAAGGGATGGGCCCGAAGTATCTTTGAACGGGTCTCCGACTGTGTCGCCGACCACAGCAGCCTTGTGAGCTTCAGAGCCTTTGCCGCCAAAATGGCCCGCTTCGATATATTTCTTTGCGTTATCCCATGCACCACCGCCATTTGCCATGGTAAGCGCAAGCAGCACGCCAGCCAAGGTTGCTCCGGCAAGGAAGCCACCGAGAGCCAGATTTCCTGATGCGCCGAATGCGAACTTTACAATTATTGGTGCGCTGATTGTGATTACTCCAGGAAGAATCATCTCTTTGAGAGCTGAGTTGGTGCTGATTTCTATGCAGCGTTGGTAGTCAGCTTCTGCTGTTCCATCAGAAAGTCCTTTGATTTCTTTAAATTGTCTTCTGACTTCGATCACCATTTTCCAGGCAGCTTTTCCAACGGAACGCATGGTCATGGATGAAAATAAGAATGGCATCGTGCCACCAACGAACATGCCAGCTATAACGAGCGGATTGAGTAGGTCCAGCGTTGCGATGTTAGCTTTTTGTGAGTAAGCAGCAAACATTGCGAGTGCTGTTAGTGCTGCAGAACCGATTGCGAATCCTTTACCAAGTGCTGCGGTTGTGTTACCAAGAGAGTCTAGCTTGTCGGTAATCTTTCTGACGTCTGGTCCAAAGCCTGACATCTCTGAAATACCGCCTGCGTTATCTGCGATTGGACCATACGCGTCGACAGACATTGTTATGCCGACCGTTGCGAGCATTGATGTTGCTGATATTGCGACACCAAAAAGACCACCAAAGAATTTATATGAGATGAAAATGACTGCCGCGATTGCCCAAACCGGCAATACAATCGATTCGAAACCAAGAGCCAATCCATAGATTAGATTGGTTGCTGCACCTGATTGCGATGCCTCAGCCAGTTTTCTTATTGGGCCACGGCTTGTGTAGTAGTCGGTAATGAGACCGATTACGACGCCCGACATTGCACCTAGTACGATTGCACCAAAAATTTTAGGTGCGATTTGTGCGTAGCGTATATACCAGCATGAGCTGCCGAGGAACGCTGCAATTGCGACATAGGTTGCGCCGTGAAGCATAGAGGCAAGTTTTGCTCTGAAGAAATAGAGAGAGAATAATCCCAAAATAGACGATAGGAGCCCAATGGTTGCAAGCATAATTGGAAGAGAGAGGTAGTTTGCCTGTCCGGCATAGCCTTCTACGGCCAAGATCATGGCAGCAATTGATGAGCCGACGTACGATTCGAAAATGTCTGCGCCCATGCCAGCGGTGTCCCCAACGCAGTCACCAACGTTATCAGCAATAACTGCTGGGTTACGAGGATCGTCTTCTGGGATGTTCATTTCAACTTTACCAACAAGGTCGGCCCCAACATCGGCAGCTTTGGTATAGATGCCACCTCCGACACGAGCGAATAGGGCGATCGAGCTAGCTCCGATACCGAAGCAGGTAATAATTTGTACGAAATCGACGTTTGGATTTGTTGAGAAAAGAACGAATAGGATGCCAAGGCCGAGAAGGCCAAGACTTGCAACGATAAAGCCCATAACCGAGCCGCCGAACAGTGCTGTCATAAACGCTGCTCGCTCACCCTTTTCTTTGGCGGCCATTGTTGTTGCAACGTTAGCAACCGTTGCTGCGCGCATGCCGACATATCCAGCTGTCATAGAGAAAATAGCTCCTCCAAGGTAGGCAAGGCCGGCGAAAATGTCAGCGGCGACGGTTAGGAGAATGCAGGCGATTGCGATTACAACTGCAAGAATGGAGTATTCTTTTCGCATGAAGGTCATGGCTCCGCCTTGGATCAGCGAAGCGATATGGGCCGCTTTTTTATTGGTAACTTTTAGTTTGAGGATTTTTGCGAAAAGGCCGGCGGTCATGATCAGACCGAGAAGGGCGACGCCGCCCCAGATGAGCATATATGATACAAGTTCCATGAAAAGTCTCCTGAGATAAGATTGATACAGAAATGAGCAATAAAGTAAAATTTTAAAAAGAAGTTGCAGGTTTGTAAAGCTGGAAGGTGTTTTTGGGTATGAATCTGGCTTTTTATCATGGCGCAGGTTTTATATTTGTGTTTTTATAGTTGATATCTTTGAGATTTTCAAGTTTTTTTAACACGCCAAGTCCCGTTTCAGTAATTTTTGTTTTCTTTATATTAAGCTTGTGAAGCTTTTTGAAATTTTCGGTGATAAGCCCAAGTGTTTTATCGGTTATGTCAGTTCCGGCTAGGTTGAGTTCTTCTAGATTGACGAGGGTTTTGAGAGGTTCGAATTCAGCGTCGTTTAGTTTTGTTTCATGAAGGCCTTCTTGCTTTGCGTAGTATGAGAGTGTTAGCTTTTTTAGATTCGTAAATTTTGCTAATGGCCTGAGTGAGCCGCCTTCTGCTGAGCGGTGTATTTTTAGTGCTTCAAGGTTATCTTTAAGAGCTGGTGTGATTTGTTCAAGAAGTTTTTCGAAGTCTGTTCCATCTGGCTGCAGCTTGATCAGGATGGTTGCTTGTTTTTGTTGGTCTCTGTTGTAAAGCGTAAGCGAGTGCACGAGTTTATCTTCTCGTACTTCACATTCAATAATCTCGAGAGCGTTTATGAGTGCTTCGATAATAGCGTTAATGTCGCTACGAAGGGGATAAAATGTAAGATTAGATAGGTTTTTGTTTTGCGAGAAAAGTTTTTCTAAGGTCTTATTGTTTGTTTTTAGGTTGGCTGGGATCGTGAGTACTTGGAGGTTGGTTATGTTGTGTGTTATCGCGGGTATGACTGTGACTGTTTCTTTTTGGTCGATATCGAGCTGCGGGAGCAGTATGCGCAGCAATGCTTGATCGTTTTTATCGAAATAGGTCAGTTTTCTTGTTGTTGTTTTACACGAAAATATTTTTTTAGAAACGTTATTTGTGTGAAGCGAATTGGTGATGATTTTAAATATTTTATTTGTTACCTGTTCGCATCCAGACAGATTGATCTCGTTAAAAGACTGGATGTTTTTTGAGAGAATCTGCATGACTCCCTCATCGGTTGCGTCGAAGCCATTGTGTATGAGTGTGAAGAGGTTTTGTGTGTTATGGCTGACGATCACTTTATTTGGCTGGAATTTTTTTGTTGTAAAGTCGATTTCGTCAGTGATGGTGCTGTGATAAATTTTTTTGTTTTCTGTTGAGATCTTTTTATTAATAGTGTCGCTGACCTGTTTGAACAATTTGACGTTAATGTTCTTACACCGTGATACATCTAGGTAGCTTAGGTTTGTGGCGTTTTTTAGCAGTTTTTCAACCCCCCGATTTGTTATGTTTGTACATTCGTTTAAAAGAATTTTTTTGAGATTAGTAATTTCTTTTAGATAGCCAAGACTTTTATCAGTAATTTGTGGAATGTCTGATATGTTGAGTTCTTCAAGTGAGTTAGTTGCCGGTTTTTTTTCAGGCGATGAAAATAGCCCCATGAACCAGGTAGTTTTTGTTGGTTTAGTGAGATTTTCGAGACCCTTATCGGTTATGTTACACTGTTCGATAGATAGCTTTTTTAACTTTGTTAGCTTTGATATTTCAATAAGCGATAGGTCTGTTATGTTTGTGTGAGCTATGTTGAGAGATTCAAGATTTAACAAACTTTCGGCGATGAGTCCGATGTTGCTATCGGTTACCGCTTTGCAGCCGGACAAGTCTAGCGAGATAATGTGATCGTGCAACCGAAGGAGTTTTGCCAAATGAAGCTCGTTTACATTTGATTCGGAGAAAGAGAGTTTTATGGGGTTCTTTGATTGATAATACATGTCAATTATGGCATCGAATTTTTCTGGCACCAGATGCTCGTTTGTGATGATGAGCTTTGTTGTTGCAAGATCTCCATGAATGGTCTTACAGAAAAGTATGGTAAGTAGCAAAACTGTTTTTTTCATACGTTTCTCCTGATAAGGTTTGGAGTTTATGTTTTTTGATATTTCATCAAATCCGCTACTGGTTCTTGAGTCCCGGAACGGGCCGACGGCTTAACCGGAAAGCGTGGCCGAAGAGCCAAAGGCGATGAGCCCTAAAGCGAAATGTCAAAAGAACCAATAATTTTTGCTCTTTAACGTGACATGAGGCCTGTTTGTTTGTGAATATTTTTGTAAAAAACAACCCATCGATGCATTTCACTGCGTGAAGTATTCGGGGCGAACGGTTTTTTCTAGGCGCTACATTGTTTTTATTTGAAAGGGTTTGTCATGACTTGTTTGGTTTTTGTGCTTCTGGGAATGTTTATAGGGAACTCTTCTGTTTTTGGGATGAATATGGAAATGGAGAGGCGAGCTGGTGGGAACGGTGATGAGACATCTTTTGACGAGCCTGAAGAGCGTGGGAAGAAGCTTGGGGGAACAGTTGTTAGCAAAAAGAAAACGCCTGCAAAAATACTTTTTGTTAATGTCAAGGGTGAGATCGATCATGATGGCAAACCGTGCCGGGCTGTTCGGAAAAAATGGGAGGATCAACAACTTGCTCTACTTCGACAAAAACAGTCAGAAGAAAATTGTGTTGGGTATAGGATAAAAGAAACAGAAGAAGAACAGGAGTATAAAAGACTGATGAAACTGGTCAAAAGATTTTGTTGCCCATGTATGTGCTGTCTTATGTTCTTTGGTTTGCCAGACTTTTGCGAAGAGTACGAAGAACTGTAGGTTTTCTTGTAAAACAGCGCAGAAAGTCTATAGTTATAAAGTATTATTTAAACTTGTTTAGAAGCTTTATAAGAAAGGGTGTGTTGTTATGTATCAGAGATATATGCGGCCAGTGGTTTTTGTTTTTCTAGGTCTTGTTGGGCTGTGGGTTGGTAGTTCGTTATTCAGTTATTTTACATACAATATTGTTCCTGATGTTAGGATTGAGGGGCTTGAACAGGGAGGGGTCTACAAGGGGACGATGCATGGTTCTATTCACGCAAATACCGGATATAAAATTGCTTCAGTATCGATAACAATCGACGATAAGCCGTTTGAGGTTGAAGGGGTGAGGTCGGTGCGAGCGAAAGAGTTTTCGATTCCATTCGAGCTTGATACGACCGAGTTGAGTCAGGGGAGGCATCTTTTAAAAATCGAATCTGTTGATTCAAGTTACAATGCGAATAGGAGCAGTGAACAGATAGAGTTTTTTGTTGACAACGTTCCATTGAAAGCAGCATTTTTACAGCAAGAACTTAGAGTTGATCAAGGGCGAACGCTCCACCCGAAATTTAAGGTAAATAAAACCGTGGTAAATGCTAAGGTTAAAGTTTTTTCTAAGACGTACGACTGCTATCCTGATACAGAAGGCTCGACGGTATACGAAAGTTTCATTCCAATCGACTGTGAACAAAGTAGCGATGAATATATCATGTCGCTTGATGTGACTGATAAAGTTGGAAATACGGTTACGCTTGCGAATGCTATCAAGATTAATGAGGTTAGTTTTCCAAAGCAAAAAGGTTTTTACGTTCCACCAGAAAAGCTTAATGATGAAAAAGAGATAAGTATGAACAACAAAATTTTATCGGAGGCGCTAGAAAAATGGCTTTCAAATTCTCCAAAAAACAAGCTTTGGAGCGGTCCATTCGAGCAGCCGACGGTGGTCAGACGGATTTCGACACCGTATGGTGAAATTCGCATAACACCTGAGAAGGGTCGGTATCTCCATCGGGCGATTGATATTGTTAATACTCCAAAAAGTGTCGTGTGGGCAAGTCAGAATGGAAAAGTGATTATCAAAGATAGATACCTAATGACCGGCAATACAATTGTTTTGGATCATGGCCTTGGGGTTTTTACAAAATATTTCCACTTAGATGATTTTGCTGATATTGAAGTTGGTGACCTGGTTAAGAAGGGCGCGCCTGTTGGTCGTCTTGGTATGACTGGTTACGCGAATGGCTATCATTTACACTGGGAGCTAACAATTAACGGTGTGCCGGTTGACCCGCTTGAGTGGACGAAAACGGTTTTTTAAACATCGCGAAAATAAAGCTTTATTGTTGACAAAGCTGTGAAAATAAACAATTATTGTTTTTTGTTGCACCTTCGGTGTATGCAAGTCTTCGCGTTATGAATTGGCATTTTTGTGTTGTACGTATTTGTGTTGTTTGTATAAATGTTGTACGTAGTAGGAGATGATTATGAGAAAAACCATCGGTTTTGTTGTTGCGCTTGGTTTGAGCGGAGTGGCTTTTGCGGGAGCTCCGGTTGGAGCAGGGGAGATGAAGGCGGTCGAAGCGGGGGAGAAGCAAGCGTTAACCGTTCGTCGTGGTGATACGGTTTGGACATTCGGGGGTAAATCGGTTACGGAACATCGTTTCCAAAAAAATGCGGTCATGCTCAACAAGTGTCTTCCGGATGAGACCAGTCATTTTAGAGAGACTGTTGATTTGGACTTGGGTTTTGCATACGGAGAGAAAAAGTTTGGGCACAAAGCAATTGAACTTGGAACAGATCTTCGATTCAAGACAATCTGGGGAAAGATTGGGCATCAAGCAAGAACAGAAACGAATGACGAGTTCAAGGTTGTTGATGCAGCGCTCGGTGAACACTGCCATGCAATTACGCGGCCTCTCGTTTGGATTAAAAACGCTTGGATCAAAGCAAGTTTGAATGCAGTTTTTGACATTGAATCAGAAAAAGTCCACACGGTTAAACTGGGGATGTTCCCATTTCAGCTTGGTCGCGGTATCGCGTTTGGTCCGTTTTACGGATTAGTTTCGCCTAGCTTCCTTGCTATCTATAGCAGAGATACCGACTACTCAGCTCCAGGAATTTTAATAAATGGTGAAATTGTCAAAGATACCCTCTGGTATGATCTTTACTATGCAAAGTTCGAAGACAAGAGTGCAACGTTCAGTGATGTGTTCAACTCAAATAAAGAAAAAGTTTTGGGCCGACGACGAACACCATGGTCAGGTGTTGCGAAAGACAGCGATGTGTTTGCCGCCCGTTTGAAGTTCAAGCCTCTTGAAGACGAAAAGTATGGAACCCTGGAGTTGGAACCGTATGTCATGTACAACGAAGCATCCGACCAAAAGGTTGAGATGAATGCCGATAGCAAGAGCATGCTTGGCGCAGTTGGTGCAGGTTTAGAGTACGCAAGAAAGAACTTTGAGTTTGGTGCAGAGGCAGCAGTTAACTACGGTCACGAAAGACTTTTCGCAATCGATCGAAACAGAGTTGTTTTGAAAAACGAGAAGTATGGCACAGAGCCTCTAGAGTCTGTTCGTGAAGTGTACAGTCATGTGACCTATGTAAAAAATCCTGATGCTACCACCCAATACAACGGCAAAAATGTTGTCGTGGGTACAGATACAGAGACCTCTCTTATTAACAATCGTAACGCTCAGTGTGGTTCTTCGTACAACGATAAAGTGTGGGCTCCAAGTGAAGCAGGGGCGCTTATTGGTGGGGCTGTTGACAGTTTTAAAAATGCAGCTGACCGATATCGTTGTTCATACAAAAACAATTATCGTGGTTGGATGTTTGTTGCTGACGCATCTTACCTGATTGATTGCATAGACCTTAAGGCTGCCGCTGCATATGGCTTCGCATCTGGTGACAAGAATCCTCATGCGACTGAGTGTGACAAGAACTACAAGGGTTTTGTTGGTCTGTATGAATTATACTCTGGCAAACGAGTTCCTAGTATCTTCATTCTTGATGCTCGCAAGATCAGACGTCCTTTGACATTAGATCAAAACGAAACCGAAGCGCAATCAGATCCATCATTTACCGATATGCATCATTTCGGGTTTGGTTTGACCTGGGAGCCAAAGAGATGGGAAGAAAATAACTTCAAGATTAACTCAAACCTGTTGTTCTTTTGGAAGGAGCATGAGTCAAATAAGTATGATTGCTCGCTTAATGAAGGTGAAGGCGGTGTTTCTGAGTGCTTGAAAGCTCGTAAGTTCATGGGAACTGAGTTCAACTTGATCACACAGTATGATATTTTGAAGGATCTTTCGATTAAGAGTTTCTTCGCGGTCTTTTTCCCTGGTTCATACTACGAGGACATCAAGGGTGTTCCTTTGAAGGGCGATGTCTTTAACAAGCTTGAAGAGGCTGATAAAGCTGATCTTCCTTCATCAAAATACCGACTTGGTGATGACGTTGCGTACTATGCGCAAGCGGTGCTTGAATACAAGTTCTAAAAGCCGAGATTAAAAAGGGCCGCTCTTTCAAGGGCGGCCCTTTTTTTTTAACATGATATAATGGAGTTTAAAGAGAAAGGCGAAATTCATGGAACTATTTAAACGCTCAGTATATTGTGGTCACGTGTCACAGGATTTTGTTGGTAAAGAAATATTTTTATGTGGCTGGGTGCAAGGCCGTCGAGATTTAGGCGGCCTTATTTTTATTGATCTGCGAGATCGAAGTGGGATCATTCAGCTTGTTTTCAATCCTGAGAAGAACAAGCAGCTTGCAGAGCAAGCACATACGCTTCGTAGTGAGTTTGTTATCTCCGTTCGTGGAACGGTTGTCGAGCGGTCACCTGAGTCGATTAACAAAAAGATATTAACCGGTTCGTTTGAAGTATCGATTCTTGATTTGTCGATTGTGAGCAGCTCGCCAACGCCGCCGTTCGAGATTGAAGATGATGTACAGGCGTGCGAAGATTTACGTCTCAAATATCGTTATCTCGACCTACGCCGACCCAAGATGCATCAATATATAAAACTTCGTCATGAAGTAATTCTTTCGGTACGAGAGTATCTGAATAAGCTTGAGTTTTATGAGATTGAGACGCCGCTGCTTTCAAAGAGCACGCCTGAAGGAGCACGAGACTTTTTGGTTCCATCACGATTACAAAAAGAGTCGTTTTATGCTTTGCCTCAATCGCCACAGATTTATAAACAGCTTTTGATGTCCGCCGGCATGGAGAAATATTTCCAGATTGCTCGTTGTTTTCGAGACGAGGATTTTCGGTCCAATCGCCAACCAGAATTTTCCCAGCTTGATTTAGAAATGTCGTTCGTGCATGAGGATGACGTACAAAGTGTCATGGAAGGTGTTGTTGAGACTGTGTGGAGACGGGTTTTTGGTGAAACAATAAGATTGCCATTTTCACATATGAAGTATGAGGAAGCGTTTGCACGGTTTGGTTCAGACAAGCCTGACACGCGATTTGATCTTGAGATTCAAGATATTACGATTGTTTTCGAAAATACAGATGCCAGGTTTTTAAAAAAAGTTATTGATGACAATGGGAAGATTGGCGCACTGTGTGTTAAGGATCAAGCATTCTCTCGGTCAGCTCTTAAGGGCTGGGAGGAAAAGGCAAAAAAGTATTTTGGTGCGAGCGGGTTGTTGTGGGTATCGTTTAAGCAGGACGGATCGTTTGATTCGCCTGTCTCCAAGCTTTTGCCAGAAGATTTTTTTAAACAGATTCGTGATGTTATCCCAACCATTGCGCCAGGCGATACACTTTTTATTGTTGCTGGTTCATATCAAGCGGCATGGACCGCGCTTGGTCGACTACGCAATGCGCTCGGTAAAGCGTTCAATCTGATTGACGAGTCAAAATATAATTTTTTGTGGGTGACCGATTTTCCATTATTGGAGTGGTACGAAGCAGATAAGCGTTGGTATGCGAAGCATCACCCGTTTACGCTGCCAAGGAAGGGATGGGAGAACCAGGAGATTGCTAAGATCAAAGCGCATGCATATGACTTAGTTTGTAATGGCGAGGAGTTGGCTGGTGGATCGCTTCGTATTTATGATCCTGCTACACAGAAAAAAATATTTAAGTTATTGGGGATTTCTGAAAAAGAAGCACAGGACAAGTTTGGTTTCTTGCTTGAGGCTCAACAGTACGGGTTTCCGCCGCATGGTGGCATCGCGCTTGGGATAGAGCGATTGGTTATGGCGCTGGCGAAAACAGATTCTATACGTGACGTTATTGCGTTTCCAAAGACAACGACCGGTTCATGCCTGATGACACAGAGCCCATCACAGGTTGATAAAAAGCAGCTTAAAGAATTGGGAATTAAGATATAAGCACCGCTCGTGCTGGACAGCCCTCTAGGCCTGGTATAAGAAGCGGGAGACAATAGAGTTGGTAATTTCCCGGTTCTACCTGCTCGAGTCTTAGTCCTTCAATAATAGGTATTTTTTTTGAGAGAAGTGCGATATGACTTTTATGATTAGGTTGGCAGCGCTCGATACCAAGATAATCGATTCCAACACATCGTACTTTTTGTTTGGCAAGATAATGTGCGCCGGTTTCATCGAGATAGACAAAGCTATAGTTGAAAGAATCTGTTGAAGATAAAAGACTATTTTTTGTTTTGAGCAAGATTCGGTCGTTTGTTTTGATGGTGTGAGGTATCAAGGCTTCTTCTGTTATTTGTTCTTTTATATTTGTGAAATCGAGAACACGACAGGGGCCGACCAACGTTTCAAGAGCTATTTGGTCGAGCGTTGCTCCGTCTTGTAGAAAGTGCGCTGGGGCGTCGATATGGGTGCCGATATGAGAGCTAATAGATAGCCTGTGCTCGCGAACGCTGTTTGTTTTGAACGACTGGATTTTTTCGATAGAGATATCGTCTCCGTCTTTGTAGGTTGTCATTTCGTTAGATATTGGCCAACTGATATCGATAATTTTCATGTTTTTTTCACCTCGTGACCGCCAAATTTATTTCGAAGTAATGCGACGATTTTTGTTGCATAATCGCCCCCGGTTTGTCTCGATTGCGCCCTGATTTCGAGCGAAATTTCCAAGAGTTTCATGGATATGTTTTGTTTGTTCGCTTCTTCGATAGTCCATTGTCCGGTAAGGTTTTCGTCTATAAAGCCAGAAATATCGGTAAAACTTTGGTCTTGTGCGAAAATTTCTTCGAGTAGCTCGCAGATCCATGATCTAATAACTGATCCATTATTCCAGACTTTAGAGATCTTATGTAAATCAAGATCTTTATATTGTCCATGTTTGAGCAAATTAAATCCATCAGCGTACGATTGCAGAATTACATATTCGACGCCGTTGTGAACTGTTTTAACGTAATGGCCGGCGCCAGATGGCCCTAGGTAGGCGTAGCCGTTCGGTGCTGCGATAGCTTTGAAAATTGGTTCTGCTTTTTTATATGAGTTATGGTCGCCGCCGATCATAAGGGAGAACCCTATATCGCTACCACGCAGCCCCCCAGATGTTCCGCAATCAAGTAAGAAGATGTTGTCTTTAGCAAGTTCTTGTGACCGTCTGATGGTATCTTGGAAGTGACTGTTACCCCCATCGATAATAATGCTAGATTCTTTTACATTGGATTTTATTTGAGCAATAACGCTATCGATTACTTTTCCTGCAGGCACCATGAGCCACATTATGTCACACTTGTTTGGGATCTCTGTTATGGCGTCGACGGGGGCACCGCCCAACAGTTCAAGCTTTTCTCGGGCTTGTTTGTCTTGGTCAAACCCTAGTACCGTGAAGTTTGCTTGTATTAATCGATGGGCGATCGCGAGTCCCATACGTCCAAGACCAACTAACCCTATATATTTTTTTTTGTGAATACTCATGTTCGCCACCTGATATTATTTTTTTTATTAAATATAGCTAACTGTTTTGGCCCATCAGTATTTTTTTTGTATGTATAGATAGGGTGTTTTTTTGCCAAGATTTTATCGATTAGTTTCCATGAATATTCGATCTCATCGAATCGAACGAAAACAGAGTGGTCACCTTCAAGAACCTCTGAGAGGAGAGTTTCATATGCTTGAGGGGTGTTCGGCCCAAAGTGGCAGGCGTGACAAAAGTCCATCTTGACCGGTGTTACATTATGCGTTTCTCCAGGAATTTTTGTGTTGACCTGCAGGTAAAATCCTTCTCGCGGTTGAATCTGAATCGTGAGATAGTTGCTTTCTGCGGGGCAGTCTTGTTGTAGGCATGTTGGGTTTTTAAATTTTATGTGAATACTGGTTTCTTTTTTTGATAAGCATTTTCCGGTTTTTAAAAAAAATGGTACGCCCTTCCATCGCCTGTTTGCAATTTCTAGACGAAGTGCGGTAAAAGTTTCGGTACGAGACTTTGGATTGACGCCTCGTTCGTCTTGATACTCTTTGTATTGTCCTAGTAAAATGTCGTTGTGTTGTACTCTTTTTAATACTCGGACTTTTGCGTCTCTGATATATTCGCCGCTAAGTTTTTTAGGAGGTTCCATGGCGATGAGAGCGAGCATCTGAAGCATGTGGTTTTGGACAACGTCTTTGAGCGCGCCGTAGTGATCGTAAAAAGCTCCCCGACCTTCGATGCCAATTTTTTCATGCAAAACTATCTGCACAGATTCTATATATTTATTGTTCCAGAGAGGCTCGAAAAAGAGATTAGAGAATCGAACGAGGGCGATGTTGGTGACGAGTTCTTCCAATAGGAAGTGGTCGATTCGATACACCTGAGATTCATCGAATAGTTTTGCGATACAGCGATTAATTTTTCGTGCAGATTTTAAGTCGTGTCCGAATGGTTTTTCGTATACGACTCGAGACCAGAGCGTTTGTTTGCCTTTTTGAACGATTTTGTTTTTAGAGAGATTTGCGGTAATTGTTTCGAAGTGTTCTGGAAGCGTTGCGAGATAGAAGATTCGATTCCCTGGTAATTTATGTTTTTTTTCAACACGTATTAGTAATTTTTGTAGTTTTTGAAAATCGTTTTGGTTATGAAAGTCGAGTTGGCAGTAGTATGATGATTGTTCAAGCTGTTTCCATACTTTACGGTCAGGTTTTTGAATAAACTTTTGAGATTTTTGTAAGACATCTTGTATTGTTGTATCGGTGATTGCGGCACCGACAAGCGCAAAGTTTTTAATTTTGTTCTTTTTTATGAGGTGATACATTGCTGGAATTAGTTTGCGCTTTGTCAGGTCGCCGGTTGCGCCCAGGATGACAAAGGTACATTGGTTCATAACGACGCCCCTTACGAGAAGGTGAAAAAATGACTTTTTTAAACGTAACGGGTTTGGGACAAAAAATCAAAAAAGTTATTTGTACGATTTTTATTATTTTTTTAATAGTTATTGAGAGGTGTTCTTTTTTTGCTTTCCATGAATTCAATGCAAGAACAAAAAAAGTGTCCGTCTCTATGTAAGCCGATATTGTTTGATCTTCCAAAAGAGGTGTTTGTCGAAATTATATTTTTTATGCTTGGAGAGGACCATGAAAGTCCAATTTTGACAAACGCCTGTCCATCCCCTCTCCCATTGTTCAAGAACTGTCTTCCTCCTTTAAATCCGTCGGGGGCTGCTCCTGTTTCATTTATAATGTTCAAAACGTCATAGGCTTTGTCTGGCACGCTATTGATTTTGCCGCTAAAACCTCTGCAGGGAAGCCCTAGGCTAGGCTTTTATCAAATCTAAAATTTTTTGTTTAAAACCAGGAATTATAACGTTATTAATTTCTTCTAAATACTGTTTTGTTTTTTTGATTGCAATTATTTCTTCAATTTGGTCCCAGTATTGATGAAAAAGATTACTGAATTCTTTTGCCTCGTTCGGGAGGTCAGTTGACTCGTATAGCCCCAATAAATTTTCGTGCATTGTTTTTAATGTTACCGAACCTGTTTGATATTTTTCCATTTGCTTTACCATCATTTTCAAGTGCTCTTTGTTTTTTTCTTTCATAATACAAATCCTATTGTGGTATAACGGTTACAACATCACCTGATTATTAATAATAACCTTAACATTTTTAAATGTATAAGCAGTTGTACTAGGGGTTTTGCCAGCAAGAGCCACGCCATTTTTTATGACGCTTTCAACTATCGATGGCGTTATGCCCCGTCCCTGCATTCTATCAAGAGCGTGACCTGTAAAGACTCTACCATTAATTATTTTTGCAGAATTGGAACCAGAGCAATTCAGTGGTTGCCCCCTTCTTCCTATTGGCGTGGAAGGTGGTTTTTGTCTGCCATCACCGATAGCTGCAAAGAAATTACCTGTTTGTTCTAGAACTCCATAAACGGCTTGAGCTGCCTGTCCAATTGAGGTCGCGATTGCCTGCCATACGGAACCACCTGATGAAGCCGCTTGCGCTATAGCTGCGGTACCATCTGGATTTATGCTGAGAGCGAGTGGTTCGAATAAATTTTTGGCGGCGATGGCGCCTAGTGTTCCCGTGGCGGCTGTGACGCCGGCTTCTATTATTATTGCAGTTGCTGCTACTGAAACTATGATGACAGACGCATGAACGGTTGTCCTTGATAGAAGCTGTATGACGTCTCCAAGGCGTTCTTTGACTGATTGAAATTTTACTTTTTGTAGAAATCCTGGGGCAAAGTTGCTTCGGTTTTCTATGAGTTCTTTTTTTAGAACAGTTTGAATATCAATGCCAGATTCACTGAGCCCCATCATAAATCGACCGAGAAAATACCGGGCTGGTTCGCCAATCTCAGTCTGTAGAAGATTGTTACAGAGAGTTGTCAAAGAGATTTTTATATTTTTTATTGCTTCGCAGGCGGCTCTGAATGCATGGCCTGCATAGTGCTTGAGTGCGGGAATTTTTTTGCGATGACCAAACACTTTTTTCTTGCCGACTTTTTTCGATTTGTAGATTCCAACCCCGTAAAAACTGAGAAGCGTGTTTTCTGAATTCTTCGCAGGAATCGAATTTATCGAAAAACTTCTGCAACAACTGTTTCATTTCGACGAGCTTGCTTGGCAACTTGTTTTTCAGGACGGTTGGCATATTGCGATAGGCAACGTTTTGTAACTCTAAAAAGATACTTGGGTTGATATGGTTTTTGACCAGCAAGCTTTGTGGGGTTTTGAATTCATGTTGTTTATGGGAGTTTGTGTGGCAGGATTGACTTTGTGCCCAACCAGGGCTCCCCAGGGTTTCGTGTCCTTCGCGCATAAACGATCTCAAATTATTTGTGCAAAGAACAGAACCGGTCCAATTTGCTTGGGTAATTGCGGTCATGTAACGATCAAAATTTGCGAAGCATGTGCCAGATAGAAAAATTATTTGGACAAAAAAAAGAGCCCGCTTCAAGCGGGCCGTGACAATGTTCTTTTGATATAAGATAGGCTCTCTCATGGCAAAACCTCCCATAAAATAGCATACAAACTTGGCTTAGTATGAAACGGGAAAGTTTTATGTCAAGGCGAAACTGGTGGCCTGGTTTACTGTTTAGAATTTCTAGACCCCTCGATACATCCCACTACGCTAAAGCTACGTGGGGACACTCGGGGCAAGCGGGCTCGGGACAAACGAGATTGATCATAACCAGAATAACATTGTCATAGAATTGGGACAAATCTCTTAAGTTGATGACATTGCGCTCTTCGAGCTACGGAGGACACTCGGGGCAGGCGGACAAGCTAGGCGAACGGGATTGGGATGGGCGTGACCCGCCCTTAAAACCCATGACGGGAAGCCCTAGGCTATTTAGGACCAACAATCTTCTCTAGCTGATTTTCTGTTCGTTCTATTGGCGAGTTGTTAAGCCCCATTTTTTCTCTGGCTTCGCAGAGTTTAAGTCTATTTGAAAAATGCTCCTTGGCTAAGATCAAATCGTTTTCTAGCAAAAGATCCAATCGTTGACTGTGAACTTTCATGTGAGAGCTTTCTCGTTTCATTTTTTGTTTTAGTTCGCTGATTTTTTTGTTTTGTTCTTGATCATTTGTTTGAGTTTGTTTTTTCAGGCGCTTTATTTCTTGTTCGAGCTCGTCTATTTTTTCTTTTTCGCGTAATCGTATGTTGCGTAGTTCTTCTAGAATTCGAAATGTTGCAATTTTCTCGTTAATTTCGTCCTTGAGTTTGGGAAAGTCGTTTTTAAGAACATTATCGAGGACTTTTATTCCTCCCTTAACGGCTTTTTTTATTTCGTTTGTTCTTTTTTTTATAGGTTGAAGATTGTCTTTGAGGTTTTCGACGTTTTCTGTTAATTGGTCGCCTAGTTTGGAGACTTCCTTTATTTGTTGTTCGATCTCTTTGTCCATCTCCTCGATTGGGGCCATGAAGAACGATTTTATTTTTTTATAGGCCTGGTAGCCAAGGACGATTACCCCTATAGCGGCAGCGGTGCCGGAGACTAGGTATATACCAATTTTTATATTTTTCCATCGGTTTGGCCGCGTTAATTTTTCAATGGTTGCATTTGATTGTTCGATTGCATTGATAAGATTATCAATGATCTGTTGTTGGTTTGCCTGAACGATTTGTTCAGGGGTTGGTTGTTGGTTTTCTTCGTTGTCTTTTTCGTCGTTTGGTCGTAGGTCAAGTTGTTCTACGCTGTTGAGTTCATGAATGGACACCTGGATTGTCTCGAGAATTGCTTCGATCATAGCGATGTCGCCCTCGATCTTTGGCGATGGCGCTTGCTGGTTAAGTTCAGTAAGAGAGTTGTGGAGAAGATTGAGCTGCGAGATTGAGACGGCCGACTGGGCTAAGAGGTCACCAGTATTGTTAAGGTTCACTTCGCTTTGAAGTGCTGGCGTTCCAACGAGTAAAAACAAAAGATAAAAGAGATATTGTTCCACCTTCATGGTCCCCCCCCCAGGATTGTGGTTTAACGTTTTCTCTTTTAAGCGTACAGAGGTTAGTTTGTGGAAGTAAAGTGCTTAGAAAATCATGGGCAAAAAACGTTGGATAAGGTATTTAATGCTTGTTTAGCCTCTTGTTTTTTGTTGTCAAGATTGAGGATCCTAACGCCGAACGTGGTTTTTAAGTCAAAACCAATCAAGTCGATGGTCGTTCTGAGTATGGTTTTTAATCTTTTGGCATAGAGTTTTGCGATATAAGTTCGTTTTTTTGAGATGAGAAGTTTAATGAGGGGTGTTCTTTTTTTAACCCACTGGATGATCGAGGTTTTATACCAGTGATTTATATGATTTTTTTGATCCACAGATGTTGGGTATAAGCTAATTTCCGATTGTATTTGTCCATCAAAGAAATTTTTTATGGTATAGAGCTGTTGAATTTGATTTGTGTATGTATCGATCATACGTCTGAGTAACGGGGGTGTGTTCGTACACCTTGTTTCACGGGCTATGGTAAACAGTTTTTCTTGCTCTATGAATAGTGCTTCTATTTCGATATCAATGTCTATTATAAGATCTGTTTTTGGGCGATGAGTTAGATTGTTATTGGTAATGATTTTGCAGACTTGATTGAGAAAGTAATCAACCGGGCTATCAGATTTCTCGTTAGCAGCTTTGCCCATAGGGGTGAGGTGGCCAGAATTTAGAACCAAAATAAATACAATAAATAAAAAGTTTTTTTTCATATTCACGACAAGACCTTTCTGTTTTAATTTTTTATACGATGAGTTCATGCCCAAGAGCTATAACGAGTATCCTCCTCGTTCTATTTCTTGAGCAAGTTCTTTTGTGCCTGATTGTACGATGGTCCCATTTTGCATGATGTGAACAACATCAGGGACCAAGTAGCTAAGAATACGCGGATAATGGGTGATGATGATGAGCGTGAGGTTTGGGTTGGTAGCTTTTATTTTGTTTATGCACGAGCAAACCGTTTTGAGGGCATCGACGTCTAGCCCAGAGTCGATCTCATCAAGAATAGCAAGCTTTGGTTGCAGTATAGCGAGTTGAAGGATTTCGGCCTGCTTTTTTTCGCCTCCAGAAAAACCGACATTCAAGTGTCGTTCGACGAATTTTGGTTTTAGGTTAAGTATTTTGAGCTTTTCGATAAGAAGCGTTTCGAATTCGGTGACGCCAGAGCCCGGGTGTTTGGCCAGATAGATCTGATACAAAAATTCCCGCAACGATATACCTTCTATTTCAAATGGTGTTTGAAATGCGAGAAAGATTCCTGACAGACCCCGTTTTTCGACTGGAAGAGCGAGTAGGTTTTTGCCGTCAAAGTTTATTAAGCCGTTGTTTATAGCGTATCTCGGGTGTCCCATGAGCGTGAGCGCAAGCGTGCTCTTACCGGACCCATTTGGCCCCATGATGGCATGAATTTCGCCAGAGGCTATTTCTAGAGAAACCCCTTTGAGAATCTCAGACTCTTTAATAGAAACATGAAGGTTATTGATAGAGAGTAATTTTTGCATGGAAATAGTCTGCCAGGAACTGGTTCTTTTCGCAAGAAAAAAGGGGTCGCGGTGTTGGAGCCGCGACCCTTCAGGAGATGAAAGATGATGTATTAATCTTTATCGTCACCCATGCTGTTTCCGATGAGTCCACCGACGCCGGCGCCAAGAATTCCGCCGATGACGCCACCCTCAGTATTACCTGCTGCAGAACCGATACCAATACCGGCTCCGGCGCCAATTAATGCTCCGGCGATAGTCTTTTCTTCTTTAGAGCAGCTACTTAAGACGCAAGCGGATCCAATAAGGCCCAAGATGAGAAATAATGCGGCAAGACGTTTCATTTTTTTACCCTCCTACAACGGTTTTTCTATTACAACACGTACCACCTGTATAGGCCCATCTGTGTGCATGGCTTTGCAGTCACTGCCTGACAAGGCCATGCCTCAGATGGTTCACTCGTAACCAAGCGATTACAAGTTCTATACTCAGTGTACAAGAAAATAATTACAAAATGGAATATTTTTATAGAATATTTATAAGTATCGATTCAGGAAGAAAAAAGGGGCCTCTGGAAGGCCCCTTTCGATTAACGTCCTTTTAGTGCTGCTCGTACGCTACAGTACGGACAGTATCGATAGCCGCTGTCTGGGGTAAAGACTGTTTTGCAACGTTCACAAAACTTTTCTTGGATTAGGCTGCCACCACAGTCAGGACAGCTTCTCGCGCCTTTCATTCTGACCTGTCGGTTGCAATCGCCACACCACTTAGTGAGTTGCCGTTGCAAATTGCGGTTTTGCGTTTTAAGCTCAGCAACTTCTTTTTTGTGTTTGCTTTGTTCTCGTTTATTATCGCTTGAGCAGCCCAACGTTCGTCCGATATAGTTTCCAATAACACCTCCAACAAGCGCGCCTTCCCCTTTGCTGTGTCTTCCCGAGACGGCAGCTCCGAGCATCGCACCACTTGCGGCACCAGCGGCTCCGCCGGCCGTTTCATCTTTTCCGCAACCAGCCATTATGATGACCGCGGTGAGTAAGCATGTTGCAATAACACCTGAGCTTATGTTTTTTTCCATAATAAAACCTCCATAACATGTTTTTTGTCTATCCATCCAACTTTTTGTTGCGCTTTAATCTTATAGTAGCCAGTGGTTTCTTTTTTGATTATGACCTCAGAGGCAGGATCAAGTTGTATGAGCGTTTGAAACGTTTCTCCCGGTCCCGATAGGAGACTACTTTGTTGGCTGACTACGATGGCGTCTCGTCTTGCTTCAAGGCTATAGCGCAGGGTAAGCAGTATACCAAATAATGCTATGAGGGCAAAAAGCAACAGAATAGCCCCATTTTTGCGTTTTTTGTATAGGAATCGAATGTAGCCAAACAGAAAGAACCAGAGCAGCAGGAAGAGAAGCTGGAGGACGAGCAGTGGTATTGCGTAGGTCCATGAGAGTACGAGTTGTTTTATTTTTTTGATGATGGGAGGCCCCTGCTCTGAGGTTAGATTGAGTTTTTTCTTGAGAAGAGAGATGTTTTCAATCAGCTCGTTTCTATTAAAAAATCCCCATGTTCTCTCGGCGCGCCGCCAATATAATAATGCCCAACCATATTTTTCTAGTTTATACGCACAGTTCCCAAGATTGTAGTTGACCCGGGCGCTTTTGTTTGGAATTTGCTCATACAACTTCATTGCTTCATCGAAAAGTCCCTTTTTATAAAGGGTGTTTGCATGTTCAAACTGGTCTTGATGGCTGTTGCCTGAGAGGCCGACTGGTAAGGAGAATAGTAGTCCGAATATTGTTATGAGCATATTGTGACGCTTCATGGTTTGGCCCTTTATTTTTTAAATGTTTTAGAGATAACGATTAACCAATATTCAGCTTTTTTTTTCAGCTTCTGAAGGCGCTCTGTTGTCATCTCTTTTGATGCAAATGAATAGTGAGCACATTCGTTCAAGAAATCTAGAAACGAGTCTGTTTTTTCTCTACTAAGATCTGTTTTGGTTAATGCTTTTGTGATTGTTTCTTCGTTGACCATACTGACTGACAAGTCAGAATTTTCAGCAAAAAAATTGCAAAACAGTGAGTAGAGCTTTTCAAACTCGTCGTACTCGATCAGGTCGATTAATTTTTTTTGATATAGGGCTAGATTGCTTTTTCGATTGGTTAGAGCAAGACCACGTGGTGAGAGCGAAGAAAGTACCGGTATAAGAAGTAATAGTAACGCGAAACCCCATATGGGTATTTTTGTAGGTGGTTGTTCTGTTGCTTGCGCATGTTCTTCAATAAAGTGAATGTCACTGGTTGTAGGTGTTGGCGCTGTTGCTTTCACTTGTTTCGGCATAGGCATTGGTGCTGACTGTGCCCCATACGGTATCGAGACGGTGATAGGGATTGGGGCGGTTTGCATGGTTTGGTATTTTTTTGTCTTAGTATCGAAGTAGTGAAGTGACTGCGCAGGTATCTCCCATTTTCCTGATTCTGGAACCTGAAAGATGAACTCAAAAGATTTAACTCCCGGCGAGTCGTTGTGGGTTAAGTCTTGAGAGAGCTCTGTTTTTGAATCGTATGTTTTAAAAAAATTTGGAAGAGAGAGCTTTGGAGGCAAGATAATGTCGAAGTTTGCGTGACCGGTTAGCTCAAGGGTAAATTTTATTGGCTCGTTAGCGACCACGGTTGTTTTGTCGATTTTAGCGGTAAATGAACGAAAACTTCCTACTGCATCGACATAGTCCTGAGTCGATGGCAGGTCTTTTATGGTTAACGAGAGGGAGTTCGAGGCTGAAACTTTTTGTTTAGCCTGAGTTGGGAAAAAGTCGGAGAAAAAATCGTTATCGAAAAAACGAAACCCACTTTTTCTATTATTTCTTTTTTCTTGTACTGTGTAGACCGCCTGTGCTGGCTGTAAGGTCAGTGTCCCGGTCTTTTGTGGGAAGATAAGATATTGTTTTTGGGTTACGGTGACCGTCTGACCATCCTTTTTTTGGCGGTATTCTTTCGCATGTTCGATTTCTTTGACCGTGCAATTAGGAAACTTTGGAGGGATCAGCCCTCGTATCCGAGGATTTTTTTCTGGCCTAACGATTGAGATGGTGATGGTAATCGGTTCTTCGGTTACGGCTGTTTGCTTATCAGCGGTTAATTTGCAGAAAAGATCGCTTTCTGATGTATTTGTCTGACCTGAGACCGGCTTGTTTTGAGTGTCGCTTTGTTGCGTTACGAGAATTGTTATCGTGTTTGATTCATAGGTTTTTCCGTTTTGATTGACCGTTGCCGGTCCTATGACAAATGTTCCAACTTGTCGGGGGAGCATTGTGTAGGCGGTTGTTTTTTCAGCCAGAAGTGATGAGTTGTTGATCGATATATTGCTTGAGGAACTTTGCCCCCGGATAAGAAATTGCTCAAGCCCTTTAATCTGTAGTTCTTCAGGGGCCTGCTTGGTTCCTGAAACGATTGCCTTGAGCTCGAATGAATCGCTGACAAAGACTGTTGGCTTTATTGCTCCAGTCTCGTCTTTGATGTAGTGAATGTCTGATAGTTCAAGCGAGATGGACAGGCTATCACAGCGAACTGTTTGCGCCAGAGCACTAATAAGAATAAGACAAAAGAAGATTACTCGTATATTACCAAGGTTTTTGATATGAATTTTTCGGCTTTGCATTTGTATTCACTTTTTTCTTGAGTAACTGTTTTTGTAATTTTTTTTCTTGCTCTTGGAGCTTTTTGAGGAGAACTTGTGTTCTTCTCTTCTCCATGCTTTTTTCTAAGCTTTCTTTTTTGTTTTGCTTGTTTGGTTTGCTTTTTTTTTCTTGCCTCTTTTGTTTGTTATCTTGGTTTCTTTCTTGTTCTTGTTTCTTTTGCTTGTCTTGCTTGTTCTCTTGATTTTGTTTCTTATTTAGTTTAGTAAGCAGCTTTTCTGCCGCCCGCTTGTTTGTTTGGGCTTGTTTACTCTTGTTGATTGACAGACTGCTTTTGTAGTGTTCTATTGACAGCTTGACTTCTTTTATTGCTCGTTGAGTGATTTGAGGATCAAGCTGCTTGTGTTCCCACGTTTCTGGCAGTAGATCGAGTGTGTTTTTATAAAAACAGTTGCCAAGATTGAATTGGGATTTTTCTGCTAGAGACTTGTGGGTAGCGGCGCGTTCAAAATTTTTTTTTGATAAATCATACTTTTTCTGTTTGTAGTAGGTTGCGCCAAGGTTGTAGTTGATGAGTGGGTCGTTTGGTTTTTCAACCTGCTCTGACTCTAAAATCTCTTGTGCTTTGAGGAATTCGTTTTGTTGGTATGCTTTATGCGCGTTGTACGATGGTAAAAACGAAAAAGGTAAGAAGAAAAATAGTGTGATCATAACACCCACTCCAGTGCAAACAGAAACCAAGAGACTCCCAAAAGCCATGGGTATTGGTCTTCGTGCGTCGAAAGTCTTTTGTCGTTGAATTTTTCTTTCTCAAACTTGTTGATAAGTCGAATGAGATAATCGATGTCTGAGTCGTCATACGTTGTGCGAACATACGCGCCATTGAGCGTTCGGCAAATATCTTTAAGAAGAGACTCATTGATCTTTGAGAGTGCGATTTTGCCGGTCGGGTCAGTTTCATATCCTGTGTGTTTTCCAACGAGGTCAACTTTTGGAATAGGTGCTCCCTGGGCGGTTCCAGTCCCTAGGGCAAGAACGGTGATGCCATCTTGTTTTGCGCTTTTCTTGATCGATTCAAGATTGAGCGAAAAATCTTCTCCGTCGGTGACGAGAAGAGCAAGCTTGTTTTTACGAGTAGGATAGTTTTTATAGAGGTCGATTGCTTTTTGAAGTGCTGAGTCTATTGCGGTGGTTCCGGATGAGATGCTTTCAACGTCTACCTGATCGAGAAACATAAGGAATGTTTGATAGTCAACGGTAAGTGGGCACTGGACGAAAGCGGTTCCAGAAAAAAGAATAAGCCCGACTCGTTCACAGGACATCTTTCTAAGCAATGTTTTGAGCTTGAGCTTTATGAATTCTAGTCTATTTGGTTTCAAGTCCTGTGCGAGCATGCTGCGAGAAATGTCGAGTAGTACAAGTAAGTCTCGCCCCTTCTGATCGATCGGTTGATTCTTTTTGTTCCATTGTGGTTGGAGTATGGCGACAAAGAGGAAGAAGAGGGCTGTGCAAAAGAAAACAAGTTTTGCGAGTTGTTTTCTTGGCGATAAATTTTTAAACACAGTTGTTTGGTGAGTTGCGCTGGCAAGTTTGGCTAAGAAGAATTTTGCCATTCGATGCTTTTTGATTACCAAGAATATTGCCGCTAAAAAAAACGGGAGTAAGAAGATTCGGTTGGTTGCGTGCCAAAAGATCCCTAGGAATTCGGTCATACGAGTTCCCTCCAGATGAACAGTCTAAAAAGCAATTCAAAACATAGTAAAAAGAGAAAAAACCAGATAAACGAGGCAAAAGCTTCATAGTGGCGTGAGAATAGACTTGTTTCGTATTGGGTTTTTTCAAGTTTGTTGATTGTGTTATAGATGGCTCTCATCTCTTTTGGATTGTTTGCCCTGAAAAATTTCCCCCCGGTTTGCTGAGCAATGTTTTGGAGAAGCAGCTCGTTTACACTGTCGGGAATCTGTTGGACAAATCCGAAGCTATTTTGTCCATAGCCACCGCGCTTGTTTCCGATAGCGACGGTGTAGATTTTTGTCTGAAATTTTTTTGCAAGTTCAAGGGCGGTTTCGATTGATACGCTTTCGGTTTCAGGTGTTGGTTGACCATCAGTGAGTAAGATAATAATTTTATTTTTTGCTTTTGAGTTCTTGAGCTTGGTGATTGTTGTTGCAAGGCCGGTTGCGAGAGAGGTTCCGCTTGGACTAATGATACCGAGGTTGGTGTTGTCGATGATTTTTATAAGAATTTCTTTGTCGAGAGTGAGTGGGCATCGAGCAATTGCCTCTGCGCCAAAAATAACAATTCCTATCTGATCCTCCGGTCGCTTTTTTACAAAGTTGATAGCTTCTTTTTTTGCGATGGCGATTCGTTGACGGCGATCCTGAAGGTCGTCAAAAAGTTGCATGCTACCTGAGACGTCAAGAGCGAGCATTATGTCGACCCCATCGACCGTTATTTTCGAACGTGCGTCGGTCCATTGAGGGCGAGCAATGAGAACGATAAGAAAGAGCAAGGTCATGCTGCGAAGCAGTAATAGAACGGTTTTATAAGATTTGTTTTTCGTGAGACCGGATTTTTTTATTTGATTTGTAAGGGGGTATTGGTATGTAGGATATCGATGAAATTTTATACGATAGACAATTGCGGCGATCAGGAGAGGGACAAACAGATAAAAAACTTGTGGATAGGCAAAACGAAAGTAATACATAATAGATAGAGTGTATAAAAAACTTGGTCAGTTGAGAAGCTGCTTGAACCAGTTGTGTGTTCGTTGTGCAAAATCCTCGACCGATTCGCTTTTTCCAATTGTTAGTGGTTTTCCAATTGTCATAGTGGGCTGTGTTGCGTGATAGTCTATGAAGATTGATTTTTTAGGCATAATTTTATTAAAGCCTGAGATGGCGATCGGGATGACTGGGCGATTGAGCTTTTTTGCAAGAAGTGCAAACCCAGAATTAAATTCATGTACTTTTCCATCATGATGTCGTGTGCCCTCGGGGAACATAATTACGTGGCTAGTTAGGCTTTTTGCTAGCTTGTAAGATTTGAGAAGCGCTTTTCCTGCAGCTACGGTGCTATCTCTCTTGACCGGTATATGCATCCGTTTGATAAGTATGGAGAACAGGGGGACTTTTGCGTATGCGTCTTTGAAAAGCCAGATGTGGGGATAGCCTTTCATGATGCTTTCCATAATGAAGATATCAAGACATGAAGTGTGGTTGACGACAAAAATTGACGGTGAATCGGGGTGCTCTGGGAGGTTTTCAAGACCATGTTTTTTGACAAAAATAAATGAGAAAAACATTAAACACTTTCCCCAAAGAGTCGTTATACAGAAGTAAAGGCGGTTTCTATGTCGCTGAGGTGCTGGTATAAGCGTTAATGGAATACAGATAATGGTGAAAAAAAGAGATACGGCGAACCAGCCAGCAAAGGATATTGGCGTTTTTAGATACGACAAGGCTGACATATAGTTAAGAGTTTTTTTTGTGAAAGAGTTGCGGGTTTTCGTGTTTCATCTTGAGATATAGAATTGAAAATGCGCAGATGGATGAGAAATTAATTAATATCATGTCTATGGTGATGGCTATAGTTAGTGTTCTTGGAAAAGTCGAGAGTAGAGTCGTTAATAGGAGGGTCGAGAGCTGTGTGGATGCTATGATGAGCGATGATATGAGAAGAACGATGGGGAAGTTTGCTGTGGTCCCCTTGAAAGAGTTGGAGGAGGCTTTCAATACGCGCCTAAGCCACGTGGTTTTTGGGGCGCTATCAAGAAAGAAAAACACTGCTATCAGGACTACGGGATAGACTAATAACATAAACAGGGAGAAAAATATGATTGTGGCGGCGACTTGATACATGGGAAAAAGCATCATTATTGGGAAAGCTAGTAAGGCTAAGGCTAAGGCTAGAGCTATAGTTAGAGGTATAAACACGGTGATATTCTTTAGGTTGACAAGAAAGTATCTAAGTGTTTTTGTTTCAACCGATGCTCGTATTGATAGAAGGTAAAGATAGTAAGAGATCACAGATGTAGCTATGGTGATGATTTGGATTTTTGGCATTATGGTTGTGTATGATGTAAGAATAAGTTCAAGAGCGATGAGCCACCAAAAATATTTGATGAACACAAGAAACGATCGTTTAAATGTTTGAATCCAACTAAACAGAAAAATTTGTAATTCTTTTTTTGATACCATGAGATACGCCTGCTTTTATTCGTTGTTTTGCCCCCAACTCCACAGTAATTTCAGTAGCACACCTGTGTATTATAGTGCTAGCCTGCTCAAAAGTCTAATCAGCAAGATTGGCCCTGAGATAATATTTGTTGCTAGCAATAATAATTGCATAGCTTTATTTGTCTTGTCTTGACATTTAGAAAATTATCTCCATACACTGGGGGTAGTTGGATTGGGAGAAGATTTGGCTCTCTGTTTGACAAAAACTTTTTAATCAGTAAAAACAGAGATACGCGTAGTTATCGAGGGTACTTGCTCGGGGGATAAAGGGATGGCGGAAAAGAAAACGAAAAAGAAGGCGGTTGCGAAGAAAACAACCAAAAAAATAACCAAACGAATGACACGGAGGGCTGGTGCGCTTCGTCAGAAGGTGGCTGGTGACGTGGAAAAACTTCTCATTGTAGAATCTCCTGCAAAAATCAAAACAATATCAAAGTTCTTGGGTAAAGATGTTCGAATTATGTCGACATTTGGACACATTAAAGATTTGCCTGCGCGTAAGCTTGGTGTTGAGGTTGATCCAAAAAGTAAATCAATTACATTGACCTATGTGCCGATTAAAGATAAAGCGGTTGTGATTGCTGATATTTGCAAACAGGCTAGTCGTGCCAAGGAGGTCTATCTGGCTTCTGACCCTGACCGTGAGGGTGAGATTATTTCGTGGCACATTGGCGGAGAGATTGAGAAGGTTATCAAGGATCCGTCGAAGATTTATCGAATTACATTCAACGAGATAACAGAACCTGCGATTACTCAGGCGATTCAAGATAAATCGACCGTCGACATGAACTTGGTTCGGGCGCAGCAGGCCCGGCGAGTATTAGACCGATGGGTTGGGTACGAGGTATCACCTATCTTATGGAAAAAAATTATGAAAGGGCTTTCGGCTGGACGAGTGCAGTCGGTGGCCCTTCTTCTTGTTTGTACCCGCGATGAAGAGATTGTTAATTTTAAGCCGGAAGAGTCGTGGTCGATTCATGGTGTCTTTTATATGGCAAAGACTGACATTGAAGCTGAACTTGTTACCATAAACGGGAAGAAGTGCGCATTAAAAAATAAGGGGGAGGCGGACAAAGTACTTGCTGATGCAAAAAAACAGTCTTTTATTATTGATAAGATTTCCGAAAAAGATCGGCTTAAATCGTCGCTTCCTCCATTTATGACCAGTACGTTGCAGCAGGACGCATATAATAAATTGGGATTTTCGGTTAGTCGAACGATGACGATTGCGCAAAAATTATATGAAGGTCTTCCTCTTTCTGATCCATCCAAGCCGGAAGCACTTATCACCTACATGCGTACTGACTCACTTCGGATTTCTGATACGGCACTTAAAGAGACGCGAGCGTTCATTTCCAAAAATTACGGAGAAAAGTATTTGCCAAAGGTGACTAACGTTTATTCAAAGAAGGGCGCACAGGATGCGCACGAGGCGATTCGTCCAATTAACGTTGAGGTGACACCAGAGGTTGCGGCTAAATATCTTGATTCGGCTTCAACAAAACTGTATTCACTTATTTGGAAGCGTTTTATGGCCTGTCAGATGAGCAAGGCTGAATATTTTCAACGACAGGTTTCTCTGAAGGGCGGAAAGTATCTCTTTCGGGTGACCGGCTCGACGCTTGTTTTCGATGGCTTTTTAAAGGTGTACGCAGTTGAAGACGCAGAGAGTAAGAATGTTGTAAACATTCCAAAAGATATCAAAGAGAAAGATGATGTTGAGCTGAAGAAAGCTGCCGGGAAACAACATTTTACGCAACCGCCACCTCGATATTCAGAGGCAACCCTTGTTAAAGAGCTTGAAAAGAAGGGGGTTGGGCGACCAAGTACGTACGCCGCGATTCTTTCGACTATTCAAAATCGAAAGTATGTCGAAAAAGATCCTAAGGTAAAACGGTTCTTCCCAACAGATCTAGGCAAAACGGTTAACAGTTTGCTTGTCAAAAATCTCCCTGATATTATCAATGTTTCGTTCACGGCTCATATGGAAGAGGATCTTGATAAGATTGCGGACGGCAAGATTGAGCGCGATAACGTGCTTAATGAGTTCTATAAAGAGTTCAAAAAAGATTTAAAAGAGTTTGCTGGCAAAGACGGCAAGAAAGAGGCGGTCAAGACAGGCCTGCAGTGTCCGAAATGCAAAAGCGATTTACTTGTAAGGTTTGGAAAAGCAGGTCAGTTCGCCGGTTGCTCCGGATACCCAGAATGTACATTCACCTCAAATTTCACCCGAGATGAATCTGGGGCGGTTGTTCTTCAAAAGCAAACCGGAACGAAGATAAGTAGCGAGCTTGCCTGTCCGAATTGCGGCAAGACCCTTGCTCAGAAAATGAGTAAGTATGGTCCGTTCTGGGCCTGTCCAGGTTATCCGGAGTGTAAATACATCCACCAAGAAGTGCTCAAGATGGTTTGTCCGAAGTGTCAAGGTAAGCTGGTAAAACGAAAGTGGCGAGGCGGTAGTTTTTGGGGTTGTTCAGGCTATCCAAAGTGTCGGTTTGCTATTTTTGGCCAGGTTCTAGAAGAGCCTTGTCCAAAGTGTAAATCGCCGTACCTGCTAGTCACCAAAGGCAAGGATGAGAGCGAGAGTTACTCGTGTCCAGATAAAGAATGTGGATACAAAAAATAGTTAGATAATTCCTGCTGCTATTCGTATGATCATCCAGAGAGATTCACTGGCAAAGATACCCGAGCAAAATGGCATATAGTTCTCTTTGTTTTTTACAAAAAGCGAGAGCGTCGCGCCGAAAACAAGACCAATTGTTAAGCCATTTGGCATGAGAATTCCGCCAAAAACCATGGTGGGGTTGATTTTCAATTTTTTTAGAATAAGTCCATATAAAAAGCCAAGGCTTACGACGACCCAATTAAAATTAAATGATTGGATGAGGAGAGCTCTAGCTTTTCCTCTTTGAGCAAATAGTTCTGTCGAACCTACTTGAAGGTTTGTGAGCAGGATCCACAGGAAATAGCCGAGGCAGGCTGCGGTGACGATTAACCCTAACCACTGATATCGTCTGATTCGTTCGAGATTAATATTGCAGAGTTCCCCAACTTTGTAATCAATTAGGAGGTCGGTTGATACGGTGATGCAGCTACTAACGAAAACACAGAGAACGGTGATTTGAAGAGGGGTTAATTTGAAGAGTAGCATGATTGGGATCATGACGAATGTCGTAAAGCGGCCAATTTGAGCAAGACCTATTTTACCTGCGATATAGCTTATGTGGTAGGCGGAGACTACGGTGAGAGGGATCATGACAAAGATTATTGATAGAGGGAATTTTAGGTAGGTAAAAAGTGCAGCGGTGATAGCGAGTGCAAAAATTGCTTCGAGATTGGTCAGGAGTTTAGGGGCGCCTGCCATTAGTTTTCTTATAAAGCTTTTTCCAGAGCGAAATCGGTGGAGGTAGGTGTAGCCTGAGTATTGTTTGATGCTGCCCCAGATGATTGACGGATACCTAAGGAGGCCCGGCAAAACCTGGGCGAGTATCAGTCCAGAGCAGAAAGCCATTGAGAAGAGGGCTTTATCGAGGACAGGAAACAGTTTTATAGGGAGATAGGAAGCGTGGTTGTTGATTGGATATAGGACAAGATATTTGGAAATCATACCGACAAGAAGGGGGTAAGCGATAGCGGTTCCGGCAATAAAACCTATCGCCCAGAGCATGGGCATCAGTGTTATAGGGAACCCTGCTGGAATGAGTGATGGAAGGCTGAGGCTGTCCCGTAACGCACAAAAGAGCCCTGTTATTGAGAACCCTGTAAGCATTCGTTTTGCTTGGCTTGTCTGGCTTTGTGAAGTGATTGTTTTGTGGATTAGGTGACCAATTGGGAAGGGAAGATTTTCTTTCACGAGTAACTTGCGGCCGAACGCTCGGCCGAGAAGTATACCAAGGCTGCCAGAACCGAGAACAATAGCACCAATTAATATGCAGAATGTGGCTGGATTTTCGAGCAATTGTTCAAATGCTGGCTTGTCTAGGAAGTATAGGGTAGGAAGCGTAAAACCTACTGCTGTCGCAATGATACCTCCAATTGAGCCGACAGTTTGGATAAGTGCTATCTCCTGATTTTGTTTTTGCGACGAAATGCTTTTTTTCTTTAGCCTGAGAGCTAAACCTGCGATTAGAACGAGAGTAGGGGCGATCCATGGGCCAATCATGGTCGCCATGGATATATATGACAGAACGACTGACGAAAACATCGTCAGAACAACGCTTAAGGTCAGGTTAAATATACTCATAAAAACCCCAATGGTATGGTTTCTTGCCCAGTTTATTTAAAAAGATTACCTTTTCCTCTACAATGAGGCAACTGCCTGTAGAAATGGGTTAAATTCTTGTGTAAATAGGTGGAAATAATTTACAATTAGAAATGAGGCTGGTTGAGTATACACAGAAATGTGGTAAAATGTTACTTTGAGCGTTTAGGAATCAATACCTTTGGTGGTTTGAATGAAGAAACTAGGCAAGTCAAATTTCCTGTTTTATATCAAGACGCTTATAATCTATGGCCTTTTGATCGCTTTGTTGCATTGTCCGAGTATGCAGAACGAGCAAAAGTATGACGAGCATTCTGTTGATTCTGTTGTTCAAAATCTTAATGGAATGGTAACTGAGATTGGGTTGTCTTCAGAGGATGGCTCTGGGAAAAAGCAAATCTATCCTTATGCTAAAATGATGAATCTAATTGAGCAGTGTCGTTCGATTGAATCGGAGTTTCGTGTTGGCAAAGTCGATATTGCTACAGATCAGATTGGACAACTTGATGGTATAATGGAGTTATTTGAAAAGTCTTCGAAACTTGTTCAGAAGTTAAAGGAGGAGAAGAGCCGATTTACCAGACACATTTCTGGGGTTGAAATGGCTCATGGATCAGACGGGGTTCGTTACGTTTGTTCAAAAGGGAAGTGCCGCTATTCGGTTGATAGTGATTCCGCCTTTCAGAGTAATCGTGCGGCTTTATCGGTAAGAGGGCGACGAAAAAAAGCAACACGATACACATCGCTAGTTTTGAATGAGTACATTAATCGGATGGGGTTTGTTTCGGATAGACTTAAGGCGCTTTTGGACCGTGTTCAACAAGAGAATGAACGTGCCAAAGCTCGTTCTGAGAATGAGGCTCGGGCAATGATGGAGAATAATCAGCCGCGTTAGTTTTCAAATTGTTTGTTAGACAATCGTTTTGACAAAAACTTGCTTACTTTCTTTTTGTACAAATCAGGATACTTCCTGTGAAGCCAGCCATGTTTGCATTCTGGGGCTATCCACAGTTTTGCTCCGGTTTTTGCTGCCTGTGCATACATAAGTAGCGATTCTTGCACCGGAACAACCTTGTCGATACAAGAATGTATGAGCAAAAGTGGCTGCTTGATTTTTTTTACTGATTCGAGAGGTTTCATTGCATCGAGGTTGCATGAGCCGAGGTAGTTGAACATTTTTTCCATGATAGGCAAAAATGGAAAAGTTGGAAGTCCTGATTTTGTTGCGAAGGTATTGTACAAGACAGATTTTAGGCTTGAAAATGATGAATCGATGATGAGAGCGTCGCACGCATTTGAATTATGTTCAACGGCTCTAAGGGCGGCTGCGCCGCCCATTGAGACTCCAAGGATAACAAATGGAACGGTATACAGCTCAGGTTCATGCTCCCTGAGCCAACTGGAAACCGTTTCTATATCTTTGTGCTCGTGACACCCTATTGTTGTGATGCTTTTTTTATTTTCGCCATGTGCCCTGAAGTCAAATAACACGATGTTGTAATTTGGAAACATGTCGATATAGCCGGCCCCAAGTTCTTTGCAGCATCGATAGCCATGACAGATGAGCACCGTTGCAACAGGATTTTTGCGTTTGATGACTAAACCGTTCAGAGAAATTTTGTCTTTTGTCTTACATGTAAACGATTTTGCGCCGAGACGATCTATCAGGTCCTGCCGTACGCGTTTGGCGACGACATACATGTTTTCTTTTCCCATCATGATGTTTTTGCTGATAAATATCAACTTGTGAAGTGATAGGTAGGCGATAACAAGAGTTATGCTGGAAGCGATGACAAATAGTCTGAAAAAAGAAAGGCTTCTCCTGTTTTTACTCACAGTTTGATTCCAGAAGAGTAAATGTTTTTTCCTGATATAAAATGCCAATGCATGTGAAAAACGCGCTGTCCAGATGCGGCGCCATTGTTGACGATGAGATTGAAAGCTTGTGGCTCAGGAAGATTTTTTGCGAGGTTTCGAAGCATGCCCCACATTGCCTGAATAGCAATAGTGTGCTCGTGGGTATCCAGAATATCGTTGATAGTTGGCACATGGATTTTTGGGATAATTAGGTAGTGAATTGGAGCTTTTGGTTGAATATCTTTAATGACGATAACGTGCTCGTTTTCGGCAACAAAATCACTTGGAATTTCTTTTTCTATAATTTTACAAAACAGACACGTGGACATGATAAAAACTCAAGATGGTGCCGAAGGTCGGATTCGAACCGACACAGTGTTTCCACCGCGGGATTTTGAGTCCCGTGCGTCTACCAGTTTCGCCACTTCGGCAATGCGATATTCTCAATTTAAACACATCATTCATGCTATCAAACGGAGGAATAAGGTCAAGAAAAGTTGAAAAGGGGCAGGTAGATGGAGAGAAGAAGAAATGAAATGATGAGTCCGGTTATAATGAGTAAAATCGGCTGGGCCATAGAGATGATTGTTTGAAGATGGCTTTGGAGTTGTGTTTCAAGAAGTTGGGCGCCCTTATCGAGCATAGACTCAAGTTTTCCTGTTTGTTCCCCAACTTTTATAGCGGCAAGTAGGCTTGCCGGAAAGTAATGGGTATCAACTGATAAGCAGGCCAGGTGTAAAGAACTTCCCGCTTCGACATGGACATTGATTTTTTTCACAAGTCCGCGCAAGTGTTGGTTGGTGCAGCAGTCGCCTGCAAGATGAAGTGATTCAATCAGGGGTACGCCAGACTTGAGCAAAAGCGAAAGCGTTTGAGCGAACTGGGTGAGATTTACCAGAACGACGAGTCTCCCAACCAAAGGAAGTCGTAGGATGAGGCGTGTGGGAAACATTATTTTGTTTCGAGAAAACCTGGTGGTACCAAGAATTACTATGAGTCCAAAAATAATGATGAACTTGGATTGTTCCGATCGTAGAGTCTGGCTTATTGAAAAAATGAGCCTGGTGCTGGGGGGGAGTGTGTTGGATCGCTCTATGAGCATGGGCTGAAATTGTGGTATTACGAATAAAAAGAGTGATATGATGATAGCGATAGAAAACATAAGAGTGATCGCTGGGAGTAGCGCTGCTTGTTTTAAATTTCTTATTGTTTCTTGTTTTCTTGTTAGGTAAATGGAAAGAGTCTTGCAACTCTCGGTTAGCTTATTTGCCCGCTCGCCCGATCGTATAATCTGAATCATGAGCGACGAGAAAAAGGGCATGCGGCTAGCCATAGCATCGGCGAAGCTGCTCCCTCGCTCAATCGCCCGTATAGTCGATTCGACTTCGTTTTGTTGTCTTGATGAGCCGGTATAGTTTTGGGTTAGCTGGAGTGCCTGTACAAGAGGTATTCCACCTTCTAGTAGGATGCTGAGGTGGTAAAAGAGGTCAGGCGGACTGGTTTGTGTTTTTTGTAGAAATATTCTTTTGGCACTTTTTTTTCTAAACGAAAGAAGAGCTATTTCTTTTTCCAAAAGATGAGTTTGAAGTTTTTCTGACGACTCGAGGCGTATTCTGCCCTTGTGAAAGGCACCCTGAGAGTCGATGCCTCTCCAGTGATACTGGTGCATATACTGGCCTAAAAGAACTTTAATATTCTGGCGGAGAGAGAGGGATTCGAACCCTCGATTCCAGTTTCCCGGAATACTTGCTTAGCAGGCAAGCGCTTTCGACCACTCAGCCATCTCTCCTGTCTCTCAAGTAAGCTTCTGGTGGAGAGGGTGGGATTCGAACCCACGATTCCGGTCTCCCGGAATAACGGTTTTCAAGACCGCCGCATTCGACCTCTCTGCCACCTCTCCATTCTGGTGCGCCCGAGAGGAGTCGAACCTCTAACCTCCAGATCCGTAGTCTGACGCTCTATCCAATTGAGCTACGGGCGCCTAAGTTTATCAAAGATATGTTTTCCATTATAATTGATTCGAAGTCGATTGTCTCGTAAAAAATAAATGGTGAAACTATGTCACTTATTGTAGAGATTAAAGTGGTTCCATCTTCTGGCAGGCAGCGTTGTTCTGTCGATAAGTCAGGTGCTATAAAGTGCTATCTAAAAAGTGCTCCCGAGAAGGGAAAGGCGAATTATGAGCTCGTTGGTTTTTTGAGCAAGAGGCTTGGGATCTCTAAGCGTGAAATAACGATTTTGACCGGTGCAACAACACGAAAAAAACGACTTAAATTTGATGTCGATCTTACTTTGGAGCAGTTTTTTCTGAAGCTTGGGATTGAGTTGCAAAAAAGTATCTAGCGGTTTTTCTTGTATAGGCTTTGTTTGTTTTGTTACCTTTGGTAGCAAGTGCGTTTGTTTTTTTGTTACGGCAGGAGGGTGGTCGTGAAAAGAATTAATCATATTTTTCTCTTGTTAGTCGTCGGTTTTTTTTGTAGCAATTTTGGGGGCGGTGAGTATTCACGGAGTGTTGCTGGCGATGAAGCGCCACTTTTTGAGCTGGAAGAGGGGGCACGACGTGACGGAAACATTTTTGCTGCAACGGTTATTGACGAAGGTAATAGGGCAAATGGGTACGGGCTTTGCTTCCATAATCCAAATGATGACAACTGCTTTAAAGATGGTGATCCGATTGGACGTGTCGTTGTAGAGGCGTTTCCGGTGGGCAAGAGCGGGACGACCGAATTTCGACTCAACGATATTGTTGCACTCGAGGTGATGAGCGATCCATCGACGGGAGCGCGGCTTTTCATAGACGAGGAACGTAAAAAAAATGAGCAGTATCGACAATTTTTAAAAGTGCGGTTGACTTCGATAGACTCTGCGGGCAAAGAATCATACGAAGATCTCTATGTTGACCAACGCGTGTCGCTTGGCTATAAGTTCAAGCGAGGCGACAAATACGCGAAATTTACCGTTTTTTTACGTCGGGTGGACAAGATCGAAGGTATCAAGAGAGTGGGTAAAGACGAAGTTGCTACGCGGTTATTTGGTGGCGCTTTAGTTGGTGGTTGATGAAAAAAGCCAATCTTTCTGAAAAAAGACCACTTTATTCTTTCAGGTTGAAAAAACAGCCTATTCTAGTATACTTTAACTATTAAAATAGTAGTTTTATTGGGGGAATACTGAATGGAGGAGCCATGAACCTTTCAAGAAAAGATATTAGAAATATTGCAATTATTGCACACGTAGACCACGGAAAAACGACTCTTGTTGACGAAATGCTCAAGCAGTCAGGGACTGTTGCCTATGACTCAGAACATCTGGTTGACCGGGTTATGGATTCTGGCGATATAGAAAAAGAGCGGGGCATTACGATCTTAGCCAAAAATGCTTCCATACGACTTCCAAATATAAAAATTAATATTGTCGATACGCCTGGCCACATGGATTTTGGTGGAGAGGTTGAGCGAACGTTGCAAATGGTAGAAGGATTTTTGTTGTTGGTTGATGCTGCCGAGGGGCCGCTTCCTGGGACTCGGTTCGTTTTGCAAAAAGCTCTGCAGCTTGGCCTAAAACCGATGGTTCTTATAAACAAAATCGACAGAAAAGATGCGGACATTGAGCACACTGAGTCGATGATTCATGATCTCTTTTTAGACCTAGCGACCAAAGATGAGCAGTTGGAGTTTCCGATGTTATACGGATCTTCTAAGGGCGGTTTTGTGTCAGAAGATCCAAGTGTGACCGAAGGAACGATGCAGCCACTTTTTGATGTGATTTGCAAAGAAGTTCCAGCTCCAGCTCAGACAGACGATGATCTTCGGCTGTTGATTACTAGTTTAGATTATTCTGATTATCTCGGCCGTATCGGCATTGGAAAAGTTATTAGTGGCTCGATCGAGTTTGGTCAGCAGGTGATATGCTGTAAGAACGACGAGGTAGGCAGCCCAACTAAAATTACAAAGATTTATCAGTTTGAGGGATTGGATCGCGTCGAGTCTGGTAGGGCCGAGTTTGGTGACATTATTGCGGTTGCCGGATTTGAAAAAGAGATTACGATTGGAACGACAATCTGTGCGGTTGGCAAGCCGTCTCCAGTGCCTTATGTTGACATTGACGAACCAACGATCACAATTTTTGTTTCGGTGAATAAATCACCATTCTCAGGAAGAGAGGGAAGCTTGTTAACCTCTCGTCAAATACGAGATCGACTTTACAAAGAATTAAAGACGAATGTTGCCTTGCGGGTTGAAGACACTGGTCAAGCAGAGACGTTTAAGGTTTCTGGACGTGGTCAGCTGCACCTTGGAATTTTGCTTGAAAATATGCGTCGAGAAGGGTTTGAAATGGCGGTCTCTGCGCCTCATGTTATTTATAAGCAGATTGATGGAAAGAAGCATGAGCCGTTTGAACTGTTAATTCTCGATATTAATGAAGAGCACCAGGGCGTGATCATGGAAAAACTTGGGCAAAGAAAGGCTGAACTTCAAAATCTTGTACCCGAACAGAATGGAAAACTTCGTTTGGAATTTAAGGTTCCATCTCGAGGATTGCTTGGGTTTCGAAGTCAGTTTGTGACCGATACTCGAGGGACTGGCTTGATGAACCAGCAGTTTTCCGGGTATGAGCCGTATTGTGGCGAGATTCCACGCCGAACGAAAGGTTCTCTTATTTCGATGGAAGCTGGGCCTTGCACCGGATATTCTTTGGATGCTCTGCAGGCACGAGGAACGCTTTTTGTTTCACCTGGTGCGCAGGTGTATGAAGGTATGGTTGTTGGCGAACATACTCGAAGTAACGATCTTGATGTAAACCCAACCAAGAAGAAAAAATTAACAAACATGCGGGCTTCCGGTTCTGATGATGCTGTCAAACTTGCGCCACCAAAGATTATGACGCTTGAAGAGTCGATGGAGTGGATTAACGATGACGAGCTCATCGAGATAACACCAAAATCGATTCGACTACGAAAACAGTATCTTAAAGCTGTTGAGCGGAAGCGAAAAAAGTAACAAAAAAAGTATCAATCGATTTTTTTATAGTAGCCTCCGTAGTTTTCTACAGGGGGCTGCTCTTTTATTGCGTTCCCACTATAAAAATCTATTATGGGCTCGGTTTTTTTTGTGATGGGCGTTCGATCTGTCGATTTAGTTTTTCTATGGTGATTGTATAGTTTCTCTGCAGCTGTTAATAATATTTTTTTCGATACTATTCTGAACATGGCACTACATGCTCCTGTGGCCAACAAAAATGCAAGGCATAAAATGTATGGTAGAGAGTTTTTTTTTGCCATTATCGATCTCCCATAGGGTTTCGAGTGATACGATGGGGGAAGTTATAGGTGTAATTTTATTGAACAGTTTGAATTTTAACAACAGTTTTCTGTTTGTACTATCATCTGCTCGCTAAGGGGCTTTCGTAGTTTCTTGAAAGAAGTTTGTGAAAAATGGTATAGCAAGAGTGAGAAAAATGAGGGAGGTAAGTATGAAGCGTTGGTCATTAGTTGGGATGCCGATTGTTTTATTGGTTGTTTTGCTGGGGATAGCTATGGTTCGTGATTTGAATAATAAAAACTTTTTTGGAAAAGCAACTTAGTTTGCAGGAGGCTGTTTTTGATATATGGAGCAATCGTTTAAAAAGATGCTGGGGGAGTTATGTTCAAACGTAAGCCGGGTCATAGGATAAACGATCTTTTTATCAAGCGTTGGTCGCCACGAGCGATGTCGGGTGAGGCGCTTGATCATGAAAAACTACTAGAACTGTTCGAAGCAGCTCGGTGGGCCCCGTCTTCGTACAACGGGCAACCGTGGCGATTTATCTATGCCCATCGAGATACGTCTCATTGGGAAAAGCTGTTTGGTTTGCTTGTTCCGTTTAACCAAAGCTGGGTGAACCGAGCGTCTGTTCTTGTGGTTATTATTTCCAAAAAAACATTCGAATATAACGATAAGACAGCAAGAACGCATTCGTTTGATACCGGGTCAGCTTGGATGAGTTTGGCGCTCCAGGGATCGATGAATGGGTTAGTTGTTCATGGGATGGAGGGATTTGATTATGAAAAAGCGAGAGAAGTTTTGAGAATTCCCGAAGATTTTGTTATTGAAGCGATGTGTGCGATCGGTAAACCAGGAAAGAAAGAAGACCTATCTGCAGAATTGCAAGAACGTGAGGAGCCTTCAGATCGTAGACCTTTAGAGGATGTCGTTTATGATGGCGTTTTCTCCAAAGCCGTAGTGTGAGTGAGTAAAACTTGGCTGGGAAGAGAGGATTTGAACCTCTGTTGCTGGAACCAGAATCCAGAGTCCTGCCACTAGACGACTTCCCAGAGTAGTTTTTAGGAAAGTAAAAAGTTTGTCATAAAGTTGTTGTGTTGGCAACATAAAAGTTATGAGGAGGGATCTGTGGAAAATCATGCGTTGATTTTGATGAGGAAGCTTCTTGGGGTACTGTTGATCATAGGAGGGATCTTGGGGCTATTCCTGCCATTTTTTCAAGGGATTGCGATGATTGTTGCAGGGGCGGTACTGTTAGAAAATGAGTTTGTTTTGCGTAAAGTTAGACGTGTTATTGCCTATCTGAAGTGTCGCGGAAGGTGCTAGGTTCAGCCGGGGAGTCGGGCGGCGGCTATTTTTTGTCGAATTTTCGCTTTTTCTGCGGCATCGAGAGCGCTTGCTGTCTGTGTCGTCAGTTGTTTGACTACGGTTTGTAGTTTCGAGTTTTCTAGAATCTTTTTTTGTAGGCCTATATTTTCTTGCTGAAGTTGTGTGTATTGTTTAGCTGAAATTGCCTTTTTGAGTCGGTGTATTTTTTTTACTTCATCAAACGATTTTTGCATAGTTGAGAGCTGGTTTTGCAGGTGTTTGACTTTTTTTACTTCAGCTTGTGCGGCTGTAATGTTTCGTTTTGATTCTTCAAGAGCTTGCTTGAGATATTCGATTTGGTATTGTTTTTTCTGTTCGGCCATCGTCGCTAGCATCAAATCTTTTTTGTTTTGTTCAAGAAGTTGCTCCAGTTTTTCTTGTTCTTTGTTTTGGGCATCTAAACTTTTTTTCATGGATTCGAGCTCTGTTTGAAAATGTTTGTCTCGAGAAAGCTTCTCGTTTGTTTGTTTGGCAAGAATTTTAAGCGAGAGCTTTTCTTTTTTTAGTTGATCAAGGCTTTGTTTTAGTTCGTTAATAGTCGAGTTCATTTGTTGGGCTTGTTCACGGTTCTTTTTTTGCTCTGCTCGCAGTTTTTTTTCGAAAATTGCAAGTTGCTTTCGAAGTGTTTTGTCGACCATGGGCAGCGGTTGTTGTTCTGGTGTTGGGAGTGGGACAATGGTGGTTGGGATCAGCTGTACCTCAGCAACGGCGTTTGTGACGAGACTGAGTATCTGTTGCTGCGAGATTTCTTGTCCTGATTGAACAAGCCGCTGTATATGTGGTTGCAGCTCTGCAAGTATAATGAAACGGATGTCTTGACGAGTTTTGGTCGATATCGCCATGGTTTGGAGTTTTTCGTCGACCATTTGGTCGGCTGATTGTTGGGTTTTGTAGATGAGTAGAAGAGGTGAGAGCTCATCCATGACCGCGTTATAGCTTTCGTCGTCTATTTTTTGTGTATTGGTAATATTGGTTTCGATGGCAATTTTTTTGTTGGCGAGAAGTTGCGTGAGTTCTGTGTCTGATGACAGAATTGGGCCGAGGAATGTTGCGACGTTATTGAGTTCTTCTTGTTTTGTTTTTTTCCAGGATTCTATTTTTTTGTTTTTGTTGTCAGGAGGTAATGGTGTTATTGTAGCTTGAGCAAGAACGATTTTTGGATTAAGAAAGTTTTCCATAAGCATAAGTTCGGCTGAGCTTATTTTTTGTAAGGTCTCTCTTTTTGTTTTAAGGACAAGCTCTTCTTCGTGTTTGGTTGCTTCTTTTTGCAGTTTCGCAAGTTTCGTCTCTGTTTTGTGAGAAAGCTGTTTGATTTTGTCGTAGAGCTTTTGGTTAAGTTGCTTTTCAACGTGCTTGAGCATGGCTTTGTGTTGTTCTTGTAGTTGGGTAATCTGTTGAACTTTGTTTTTTTCAAGCTGAGTTTGCTTGATTGTGAAATCTTTCTTTATTTTTCGGGCTTGTTTTTCTGAACGAGAAATTTCTTGTTGGCCTAACAGTTCTAGCTTTTTGAGGTGCCTCGCGAGGGTTTTGTTTTTTTGTGAGAATTTTTTGATGAAAGGCGAGACGAGGCGCGGGGTTTCATTTTTTCTGGCGCCTTCTGGGGTTGGAGTTAGGTAGGCGGGGCGTTTTTTGCGGGCAAGACAGGGTGTTGTAAGGGTACTTACAAAGCATGATAGAATAAGTAGCGCGTATAAAGCGTTCATAGAGCTCTCCATAAAATTAGAACAGATGGCGATTCCATGTCTATTGTAGAAAAAAGGGGCTGATCATTACAAGGAAATGGCGAGAAAGCGAGTTTCTTGAAAATACTCTTTTTTATGATAAGTATCATAAGTATGATAGTAGTTGGTATGAAGCATATGTTCTATTTATTCTTGTTAAGAAGGGGTGAGGATGACAAAGCTTTTTGCTCGAAAACTAGTGATATCTGTTATTGGAGGAATAGTTGTTGTTTGTGGTTTTTTTGTCATGAAGGATCGATTCGGCAGTTGTGTTACAAAGATTGGTTATAAGATTGGAAAGAGCCTGACTGAAGACACGGTGGTTGCAAGGGAGCCGTGGATAACGATTTTTGTTCATGGCTCGTTTGGTTCTCTTCTTGGTTTTCTGAGTTATTCTCAAGTTATGGATGACCGTGTTGATGGGACACCGTATAAAAAAGCGGTTAATAAAATGCGTAAGGATTCGTTTTTTTATCGTGAGCAGCCTCTATTAGGAAGAGGACTTGTTAAAGTTAATCCCTCGTTTGATCTCTGTGCAACCGGAAGTGAAAAACTTGCTGTGTATCCGCTGCTAAAAACATATGAAGAGATTGTTGAGCATATGTATCCAGGGAAAGAGCAGAATTTTTTTTATACGTTTGGATGGAGTGGCCTCTTAAGTCAAAGAAGGCGTTGTCTGGAGGCTATTCGCTTTTACAATATGCTTAGCGAAGAGCTTGAGAAGTATCGAAAAGATGGCATGTCTCCTAAAATAAGGGTTATCACTCACAGTCATGGTGGCAATGTGATAGCGTATGCTGCGGCGATCGATGAGGCACTTCGGTTTGAGGGGGGTGTATTGAAGAATAAAGATAAAAGGCGAAAAGCCGTACAACTTGTTCGAGAGCGGTTTAAGGTTCTTTCTGTGAAAAAAGAGGCGAAGGAACGAAAGGGCCAAAAACGGTGGGATTATGTGCCTGAAGGAAAACTTATTGGGATAGATGAATTTATTTTGTGGGGTATGCCGGTACAACCTGAAACGGATCATCTTTTCACGAGCGCTCTATTCAAAAACGTTTATCATTTCTATTCAGATGATGATTTGGTTCAGAGAATTGACGGATTTTCTACGAAAAAGGGGTATAGCGATCGAAGGTTTGATGTTGAACGTTTATGCAAGATGGCGGGCAACCACGGGAAAGAAAAGGCGTGTCGGCTTGTTCAGTCTCGTATCATGGTAAATAGGAAAGTTCTTGGAGGGGATGGTATTGCAGAATCGAATGATGCAGTTAGTCCACCAGAAGAAAAGGTCGCGATGAAACAGGAGTCATTTTGGAGCGTGCTTTTTTCTGGGGGGGCGTTGCTGACCCCAACTGGCCAGGACCCGACTCACAAGGAACTCTGGTTTTTCTCCTGGAAAAAAGATGGCGACGACGTACGGGAGTTTATATTGGCTCCTTTTCCAGCAGCAATATTTTCTCCTGTTTTCGTTAATCTTATCAATCAAAAGCCCGATCTCAGTGATGTTGATATTAATATTGCAAAGCGAGATGATCGGATTGAATTTGAGCTGGTAAAGCACGATGACCTTTGTTTGCAGGATGTCTGTTTGATAGAAAAGAAGTTTCTTTTAGGTATTACCGAGAAGGTTGAGCCATGGAAGCCAGGAAAGACTTCGCCACAAGATGTTCTTAATGTTGTCCGAGGGTATGCCGATTATTTGTAATTCTCCTGACGATCGAGTCTCAGATTGCTTTTTTTACACAAAATTGTATTCTGAACTCTTCAGCAGATCGTAAAAATCTCTTTAGTTGGGAAAGTTTTTTACTATGAACAAACCTGGTTATCTTAAGTGTTTCTTGGTCTTTTTTAGCGCAAGTCTTTTATTTTTTAATACGATTTCTTGTCAGGGTGACAAAGAAAGTAATCCTGTTGTAAAAACTATTGTGATTGAGGGGAACAAGTTTATCAAAAAAGACGCGATTCTGCGTCGGTTGTCGTACAAAGAGGGTGAGGAGTTTGACCCAAAGAAGTCAGCAGACGCCGTTCATCGACTCTATGCGCTTGGTTACTTTCGACAAGTACAGCTTGAAAAAGAGGTCGTTGGCGATAATTTGATCAACCTATATGTGGTAGTTGAAGAACGCAAACTTCTCGACGGTGTTTCTTTTCATGGCAACAAGGCGTTACGAACAAAGAAGATTAGCGATAAATTAGAGATTGATAAAGTGGAAACGATTGATGAGGAACAGCTTCGGAGAATTGTTCTTGCCATTCAGGAGATGTATCGAGATGAAAACTTTCACTTTGTGAAGGTGGATTACAAGGTCGTTGTCAATAAAGAAAATCCAGATAAGGCGAGTGTTGAATTTCATATCGATGAAGGGAAGAAGGCAAAAATCAAGCGGATTCATTTTCGTGGATGTAAAAAACTTCCCGAGCGGAAGCTGCGGACCGCAATTTTTACTCGAGAGGATTGGGTTCTGGGGTTCCTGGACGATTCTGGTAAGTACAGTGAAGAATCGGTAGAGATGGATAAGAAGCGCATTGAATATATCTATAGGGACCATGGTTTTTTGATGGCTAGGGTTGTCAAGGCTGATGCGGTGTTTTCTGAGAATAAGCGAGAGGTTGATATTCTATTTGATATTCGTGAGGGCGATATTTTTACCGTTCGGTATTTAAGCGTTCCAGGAGATAATGTTTTTAATGAAGACGAGCTTTTGCCACACGTTACGCTTGAGCAAGGGGAGGCATTTTCGCAATCAAAATTAGTTGATTCTATTAGCAGCTTAAAGGCACAATGGGGAAATGTTGGGTATATTCACGCCGATGTCTATCCTCAAGTTTTGCCTAATGAAGAGACGAAGGAAGTTGATATTACTTTTCATGTTGAGAAGGGCAAAAAGATATTTGTTAATCGGATTAATATTACCGGAAATAAGATAACAAAAGACCGTGTGATTAGACGAGAGCTTACCGTTGAAGAGGGCGATCTTTTAACGAGCAAGAAGCTTGCAATATCTCGAAACAGCGTCGAATTTCTCGGTTTTTTTGAGAAGGGATCGGTGAACTGGAAGACTCACAAACTTCATGATGATAAGGTTGATCTTGAGTTGAAGGTTAGGGAGTCGAAAACTGGTAAGTTTAATCTGGGTGCAAGCTATGGAAGCGATAAGGGTTCTTCCGAGAGGTCGCTTCGGGGGAATGTGCAGCTCGAGAAGAGTAATTTTTGGGGCAGAGGATTCGACATTGGAGTAAACGCACAGTCAAGCATTCATAGATTCCAGAAGGCGTCGATTTACTTTTTTGACCCGCATATATTTGATACAGATATATCAACCGCTTTTAGTTTATATATTAAACAAGAAGAATACGATCAATGGAAAAATGTTACTCCTATGCCGATAGAGAAGATATGGGGTGGATCGACGAGAGTCGGCTTCTTGTTACCGTGGCTTTCTCGAAGGACCAGAGCCACACTTGAGTTAGGTGCCGAGCATATTACGAACAACAATCCACGAGCGCTTCCTTCGATGGGAGAAGCTTTTCAAGCGAGAGTTGAGCAGACGTTTCAAGAGGGTGACCATATTTGGTTAGGTCTTGATGTTGGGAAAGACACTCGAAATCATCGAGTGTATCCAACGCATGGCTATAAGGTTTTCTGGAATTTCAGAACGGCTCCTCCAGGTATAAACCGTCAGTTTAGTTTTGTTAAAACAGAACTTGATTGGAGTTGGTACACGCCATTAATTGGAGAGGACAATCTTGTGTTAGCGCTTCATGCGTGGGGAGGCGTGGTTGATGCTGTTGTTAGGAACAAGATTATTCCGTACAAAGAGCTATTCCACATGGGAGGGCAGGACACCGTTCGAGGATTTGTTTTTGGTGGCGTTGGCCCTGCGTGGTACCATGGTGATCCGTTAGGTGCTCGAAAAGCGTTTCAGTTTAATGCCGAACTTATTTTTCCGCTTGTTCCTGACTATCAGATGAAGGGACACGTGTTTTACGATGCTGGAGCCGGATGGGATACGCCGAAGGGATGTGGAGTAAGTTCGAATATGATTAAACGAGATAAGTTTAATTTACGACATTCAGTTGGATTTGGTATTAATTTGTCAAGTCCATTTCCCGCAAAGATTGATTGGGGTTATAAGCTTGATAGAGATAAAGCGGCTGGTGAATCGCCACACGAATTTCATATTGCTATGAACACCGCTTGGTAAAAACAGGTGCTTTGAGGAGAAGTGATGACGCATGAAGTAATTGTTATTGGCTCTGGGCCCGCAGGTCTCACCGCTGGTATTTACCTTGGACGATTAAAAAGAAATCCTTTGATTATTGATGGGAATCAGCCTGGGGGGCAGTTGACTACTACTGGCTTAGTTGAGAACTGGCCTGGAGAGGTTGCGATTGACGGTCCAGTGTTAATGAAAAAAATACGGGAACAAGCAGAGGCTTGCGGAGTTAGCTTTTTGGCTGACTTGGTTGAGCGGGTCGATTTTTCGTCTTCTCCTTTTGCTATCTTTACAAAAAACAGCGAAAAACTTCTGACGAGATCTGTTATTATTGCGACTGGTTCATCGCCAAGACGATTGGGTGTTCCTGGAGAGGATGAGTATTGGGGCAAGGGGGTAGCCGTTTGCGCGACTTGTGATGCGCCGTTATATGAAGATCATGAGGTTGTTGTTGTTGGTGGTGGAAATAGTGCGGTTGCAGAAAGCTATGCGTTAAGTAAGCACGCAAAAAAAGTGACGATTATTCAGATACATGATCGTTTGACAGCAACCGACCCACTAACTGAAAAAGTTTTGAAGATGCCCAATGTTTCGGTTCTGTATAACAAAAAAGTCGTTGGTGTGAAGGGCGATGGGGAGAGTGTTGCCTCTGTTGTTCTGGAGGATCGGCATGGTGGTGATGGTAAGATAACCGAATTTTCGACGGAGGGGGTTTTTGTTGCGATTGGGATGGTGCCAAATTCTGGGCCGTTTCGAAATATTTTGGAGACCGATGATTCTGGATATGTTCTAAGCAAAGAAACGCCTGGTACTTCTGTACCAGGCGTTTTTGTTGCTGGTGATGTTTTTGATCGTAAGTATCGTCAGGCGATTACTGCGGCCGGCCAAGGATGTGCCGCGGCTCTGGCGTGCGAGGAATGGCTGAGGAGCTTGTCGCTCTAATCAAGGAGTGCCGTTGCTTTGTTGTTGGCAACCTTGAAAATGCCCCCATATGTATCGAGAGAAGTCTCATTGCCATTGTATTCTTTGTAGGTTAGTTTACCGCGGTGCTTGAGAAGCGAGACAAGCGGGTGGTGTTCGGGGCCAACGACAAAGTTTCCGGTTGGGCTTTGTATCTCGACCCACAGGATAGAAACTTTTTTCGATTCAGTTTGTTTTATGATTTCCAATTCAAAAGCGTTTGTGTGTTCCATCGTTTATCCGTAAATACTTTTTGCTTTTTCGATCGCCTCTTCGAGTGTGCCGACCATATAGAACGCTTGTTCAGGCATTTCATCACATTCCCCGGCGACAATTTTTTCAAAATCTTCGACGCATTTCTCTCGGGAAACAAACTTTCCTGGCACGTTGGTGAAACTTGCTGCGACGAATAGGGGCTGGGTTAAGAACTTGTGGATTTTTTTGGCTCGATTAACAATTAATTTATCTTCGTCAGAGAGTTCTTCCATGCCCAAGATTGCGATAATGTCTTGAAGCTCTTTATATTTTTGAAGTGTCTGCTGAACGGCTCGTGCGACGTCATAATGTTTTTGTCCAACGATCTCTGGCCTAAGAGCTTTCGAGACGGTTTCGAGTGGATCAACTGCTGGATATAGACCTGATTGGGCAATTTTTCGCGACAATACGGTGCTTGCATCGAGATGCTGGAATGTTGTTGCTGGCGCTGGATCTGTATAGTCGTCAGCAGGGACATAGACTGCTTGAATCGAGGTGATGGAGCCGCTTTGTGTGCTGGTTATACGTTCTTGGAGCATGCCCATTTCGGACGCGAGCGTAGGTTGATAACCTACCGCTGATGGCATACGACCGAGCAGCGCTGAAACCTCTGAGCCGGCTTGGACGTAACGGAAGATGTTGTCAATGAATAACAATGTGTCTTTTCCTTCTTTGTCCCGGAAGTATTCGGCCATGGTTAGACCGGTTAGGCCGACACGAAGTCGTGCGCCTGGGACTTCTCCCATTTGGCCGAAGACAAGTGCCGTTTTATCGATGACGCCTGATGATTTCATTTCGAGCCAGAGATCGTTTCCTTCTCGCGTTCGTTCGCCGATTCCAACAAAAACTGAGTAGCCGCCGTGCTCGATGGCCACGTTTCGAATAATTTCTTGGACTAAAATTGTTTTACCGACACCAGCGCCTCCGAAGAGGCCGATCTTTGAACCCTTGATATAGGGGCAAAGGAGGTCAATAACCTTGATTCCTGTCTCAAGAATTTCTTCTGAGACCTCTTGTTCGATTAATGATGGTGCTGAGCGATAGATTGGCCAGTGCTCACTTGATTCGAATTTTTTTTTGTCACCACCGAGTGGCCGACCAAGTACGTCAAATACTTGCCCGAGGACGTCTTTGCCGACAGGAACTTTTATTGGGCCACCTGTGTCAATAACTGGGAGCCCTCGGTTTATTCCATCTGTTGGCTCGAGCGCGATGCAGCGAACAACGCCATCTCCGAGGTGCTGAGCGACTTCGAGATTAATTTGGTATGTGCATCGGGAATCGACGCAGATTGAGGCATCGATAATGAGTTGGTTGTATATGTTTGGAACTTTTGCTTGATCGAACTGAACATCAACTATTGTTCCGCTGATTCGTAAAACCTTGCCTGTTTGCAAACTGTTTTCTTCTTGTTTTTGCATCGCGACTCCATGGTTAATTCAAATAGACATGCGCCTATGCATGGTTTGATTACTCTTTTATAAAGATGTTATAATAGCACGAACTTTGTAGAAAGGGGTACTGTTTAAGGAAAAAACCCAGTATTACGTTAGGGTAGGGATTCTCTGTGAAAAATTCAAAAAAAATATCAATTCTTTTTTTTTCGATGGTCGTTGTTTTTTTCATAGCTTGCTGTAACGCAAAGCTGAAACAAGAAGTGCGTGTTCAGCAAGAATCAGGCGATGTGAATAAAAATTACTGTATCATGACGGTGTTTGTCCATGGAACCGTCGGGCCGCATTTTTCGTTTAAGGCTATTGGTAATTGGGTTTTCTCTTTTTTTAAAAGAAAAAAGAGAAAACTTAGCCCGTTTCAGCGGTATATTGAACAGGTTAAGCAGAATGGTTTTCACCGGTTGCAACCGATCGATGAGTTGGGGCTTCATCCTATTGATCAATCTAAAGAGCTCAAAAAAAGCGATCTTGCGTACATTGGCCAGCAAACGGTCAAGTTATATAAAAAGGTATTTGATGCATCGTATCTAGATAGCAAAGACGATCTTATGTTCTACACGTTTAACTGGAGCGGACGATTGAGTAAGCGGTTGCGGGGGAAGGCTGCTGGGAAGCTGTATGGTGCGGTTTATGATGAGGCAAAACGATTACATAAGCTTACTGGAAAGCCGATAAAGATCTGGTTGTTGGGTCACAGTCATGGTGCCAATGTTATTCTCAACTTGGAGAAAGAAGCGTTGGTGCAGAAGAAAGATTTAGTTGTTGATAAGGCGGTCTTTTTTGGTGGGCCGGTTCAGACGGAGACAGAAACGTTTGTGAATGGTCGGGTGTTTAAAAAAATTTACCATATCTTTTCAAGAGGCGATCATATACAGCGAATCGATTTTGTTTCGACAAAGGATTGGTTTTCACGGCAAACGTTTGGATCGAATAAGAAAAAGCCAATTTGTGTGCCAAAAAATGTAAACCAGATTGAGGTTGTGATTGGTGATCATAAGCCGTTTCATTATGAGCTATGGCTTTGGGGTAGAAAGCGCCCACCCTATTTTTTTTATAGAAAAGATTTGTCAATTCATCCGTTGCCACTTTCAATATTTTCACCTGCTGTTATAGCGATGGTTGACGCTCTCGAGGTACCGGACGATAAAAAAACAGGCTTGTATTTTTTGAACGTTGATGGTAATAAGGGGGTGTTTGATTTGCGTAGAGCAGGGCTTCAGGCAAATAGAACAGTTGACATTGACACGTTACGAGGTGAGGGGTTGGCTGTACTGTAAAAATTGACCTGTTAATACCGAAAAAGACAAAAGTTTGGTATAATTAATTCAACTAAAAAATTGGTATAAAAAAACGGGAAGAATTATGGTGCTTGTTACAAAAGTGCTCTCAAAAATTTTTGGGACGAAAAATGAGCGAGAGCTCAAGAAAATGCGTCCCATTGTTCATAAGATTAATCAACTTGAAGAAGAGATGCTTGCGCTAGGTGAGCTCGATCTTACTGCAAAAACAAATCATTTTAGAGAGCGACTTTCTCGAGGAGAGTCGCTCGATAGCATTTTACCCGAGGCGTTTGCTGTTGTTCGTGAGACCGCGCGTCGGAAACTTGGCGAACGTCACTATGATGTACAGCTTATTGGTGGCATTGTGTTGCACCAAGGGCGTATTGCCGAGATGAGAACCGGTGAGGGGAAAACGCTAACTTCAACGTTGCCAATGTACCTGAACGGTTTGACTGGCAAGGGGTCGCATCTTGTGACTGTTAACGATTATCTGGCGAAGCGAGATGCGGAGTGGATGAGTCCGGTTTACAATCACCTGGGCCTAGAGATAGGGGTTATTCAGAATCAGATGAGCGACGCTGAGCGAAAGAAGGCGTATCGAGCTGATGTTACCTATGGAACTAACAACGAATTTGGATTTGATTATCTACGCGATAACATGAAGTTTAATCGAGAAGATTATGCTCAAGGCGAGTTGAGCTTTGCTATTGTTGACGAGGTTGACTCGATTTTGATTGACGAAGCAAGAACGCCGCTTATTATTTCTGGTCCGAGCGAGAAGGGAAGTGATCTGTATTTCACAGCGAATCGTGCGGTTCTACCATTGAAAAAGGATGAAGATTATGAGATTGATGAAAAGTCTCGATCGGTTCAGCTGACGGAAATGGGACACGACAGAGTTGAGCACAATATGGGAGTTGGCAATCTATATGCTCCTGAAAATATTCTAGCACTTCATCACGTGACTCAGGCTCTTAAAGCGCAAACGTTGTTCAAACGTGATGTTGATTATGTTGTTAGTGAGGGCGAGGTTCTTATCGTTGATGAGTTTACCGGACGAATTTTGCCAGGTCGTCGGTACAGTGACGGGCTGCACCAGGCGCTTGAAGCAAAAGAGGGTGCTCGTATCGAGCGTGAGAACCAGACACTTGCAACAATCACACTCCAAAACTACTTTCGTTTATACAAAAAACTATCTGGTATGACCGGTACGGCTGAAACTGAGGCATTCGAATTCCATAAGATTTATGGATTAGATGTGGTCGTTATTCCAACGCACAAGCCTATCATTAGAGACGATCAGTCGGATGCCATATTTTTAAGTCGGGATGATAAGTTTAAGGCCGTCGTTGAAGATATCAAAGATTGCTACGACCGAGGTCAGCCGGTGCTTGTTGGGACTATTGCGGTTGAGACTTCTGAGTACGTTAGTTATTTGCTTAATCAGGCCGGGATTCCTCATAATGTTTTGAATGCTAAGCAGCACGATCGTGAGGCTGATATTGTCAAAGAGGCTGGTGAAAAAGGTAAGATTACGATCGCAACCAATATGGCCGGTCGTGGTACCGATATTAAGTTGGGTAAAGGAGTTCGTGAGCTTGGTGGGCTTAAGATTATTGGTACAGAACGGCATGAAAGTCGTCGTATTGATAACCAGCTGCGGGGTCGAGCAGGTAGGCAGGGTGATCCTGGTGCATCAAAGTTTTTTCTTTCGCTAGATGATGATCTCATGAGAATCTTTGGTGGTGAGCGGCTCAAGAAGACGATGACACGAATTGGAATGAAGCCTGGTGAGAGCATTGAGCACAAGATGGTATCGAGACGAATTGAGGGTGCGCAGGAAAAAGTTGAACGACATAACTTTGATATTCGAAAGCATCTGCTTGAGTATGACGATGTGCTTAACCAGCAGCGAACCGTTGTATATCGCTATAGACACGACGTTCTCAATGGTGAAGAACAGATTCAAGAGGTGATCAAAGAGATGCTTTCAGACGGGCTTTCTCGATTGTTCTCAATCTATTGTCCAAAAGCAAAGTGTGCCCCTGAATATGTTGTGGAGTTGTATAAGATTCTCGAGAAGATGACGGGAGTTAAGCAGGAGGCTTTCATAGAAGCGAATTTTGACCAATCGTCGTCAACTAATCTTGAAAAAGCGATATATGACTACCTTGTGTATTACTACGATCAGTATCGTAGTAATACACAAGAAATTGTTAGAGAAGCCGAAAAGTGGGTATTGCTCGAGACGATTGATCGGGCATGGAGAATTCATTTACAAAATATTGATCAGATTAAAGAGGGGATTGGGTTACGAGGATACGGCCAAAAAAATCCACTTGTCGAATATAAAAAAGAATCGTTCTCGACTTTTGAGAGTATGATGTCTCAGATTAAGTGGGACGTTGTCCAAGGGGTTTTCCGCATGAAGCCTGACGATCTGACCGTGTCGCATCTCCATCAGATTGAAAGTGAACACGAAAAGGAGCTAGATTCTCTCAAGATTGGCGGTGATGAGAGTGGCGGAGATTCTAGGACCGTTAAACGAATCGAAGAAAAGATCGGACGGAACGACCCGTGTTCATGTGGCTCTGGGAAGAAATACAAGAAATGCTGTGGAAGGTAATGGCCTAAGCTAAAAGTAGGATCTTCTTGAAAAAAATCTTTAATATTTTTTTACTGTTTTTTATTTGTCCCCTTATGGCTTCGATTTCTGTTGATCCTCTTTCAAAAGTGATTGTTAAAAGTCAAAGCGCGACAATTCAAAAAGATAGGCTTGATACATCGATGATTTGTTTGCAGTACAGAGATGATGTACATGTAACATTTGCTGATTCGAGTACTGTTTCAGCAGATTCACTTGAAATTTTTGTTAAAAAGAATGAAGCAAAGAAAATTGTTTTTAAGAGTAATGTTTGTATGAACCGCAACAACCAAAAAGTTCGAGCTGATGTTGTTAAGTTATTCGTTGAAGAGAAGCGATGCGAGTTGCGAGGGCATGTGTTGGTTGAGCAAATGAAAGAGCAAGAGAATGATGTGCCGCTGAAGACCAAATGTGAACATGCGCGACTAAAGTGGGATTCTGAAGAGATCGAATTAGTTGGTAGTGAAATTCATCCGGTGAGTACAACGATCGAGTTTGGAGGAACGTTGCGTGTCTTGCGAAAAAATAAGAAAAAGAAGAAAGCATGAGTGTCATACAAATATTATCTGATGTAGAAGCGAAAAAAATAGCTGCGGGTGAGGTTGTTGAACGGCCGGCAAGTGTGGTGAAAGAGCTTGTTGAAAATTCGGTTGATGCCGGGGCTACAAGAATTTTTCTTTACCTAGAAAAGTCGGGGAGACAGTTGATCCGTGTGGTTGATAATGGCTTTGGAATGGTGCCAGAAGACGCGAAAGCTTGTTTTGAAAATCATGCAACAAGCAAAGTAAGATCTCTTGACGACCTAAAAAAACTAGACACATTTGGGTTTCGCGGAGAAGCTCTTGCAAGTATTTCGTCAGTGAGCAAAGTGGTACTTGAGACCAGACATAATGCCAAAAATTACGAAGAGGAGACAGGGGTTCGAATCGAGTATGTTGATGGTAGGGTTGTTCGAGAAGAAATAGTTGCTTGCCCCCTTGGCACTGATTTGCAAATCAGGGATATTTTTTATAATACGCCGGTTCGTCAAAAGTTTTTAAAGCAAGACGAGACGGAATGGAATCAGATACAAAATTTTTGTCATGCTTTTTGCTTAAGTCATCGGGATATTCACTTTCAGTTATATCGTGACGGGCGTTTGATGTTGAACGCTCCGCCAGTTAGCGGGATGAAAGATAGGGTGATGCAAATCTGGGGGCATAATTTTGGCCAAAACGTAACTGAGATAGCACAAGAGAACAATAAAACAGGAGCGTCTATTTCTGGTTTGATTTCAAGGCATAACTTCTGGCGCTATGGCCGGCAGCAAATTTTCTTTTTTGTTAATGGTCGCTGGGTAAAAAATAGCGAGTTGGGTAAGGCGCTTATGAAGGGGTATCGAAGTGCTTTGCCACCGGCACGGTTTCCGGCGGCGTTTTTATTCATTACGATTGACCGGTCGCTTGTCGACATTAATGTGCATCCAAGAAAAGAAGAGGTTCGATTTGCGAATCCTGTGACGGTTGCTAACTTAGTTCAGCAAAATGTTACAAAGACGCTTGAGGGGTTAGTTTCTCAACAGTTGGGGCCTGTTTTGGAAGAAAACAGATTTTCTTTAACCACTTCTTCACCAATGACACCTGAACCAATAATGCCCATGCCAACGACACTCACACGAGCCATTTCTTTACCAAGTAAGGCTGCTGAGCCTTATGTTGCACCAGTTTTTAAGCAAGTTGTTGTACAGGAGACCGTTGCACCAAAACCATATGTTCAGACGGGTAAAATTATTGGGCAGTTGTTAAACATGTACATTGTCGTTGAGAACAAAGAGGGTTTGCTGCTTATCGATCAGCATGCGGCGCATGAACGGATCTTGTACGAAAAATATTTAAAAAACTTTGAGCACAAAGATGGCACGAGATTACTGTTTCCAGAAGTTATTCGACTGAACGAATCTCATCGCAAGTTGATTTTAGAGCAGCAGGATTTTCTGAAGCAACAGGGAATTGAGGTTGAACAGATTGGAACCGAGGAGCTTGTGATTAAAACATCGCCGCCAAAGTTGCAATCGAACTCTTTACGAGCGTTAGTTTTTGAGATGATCGAGTTTGTTGAGCAAAATGAGCATCTTGATCATGAGACGTTTCGCAAAAAGCTAAACGAACATGTTCATGCGCAAATGGCGTGTAAAATGGCGGTCAAAGCGGGTGATGTTCTTTCGCAAACGATGATGCACAGCATTGTGTCTCAACTACAAGAGGTTGATAATCGATTTATCTGTGTGCACGGTCGGCCGACGACGTGGAGTATGAGTAAACTGGATCTGGAGAAAACGTTTCGGCGAAAGTGAGTGCACTTCTCAAAATAGTTTCTAAATCTGAGTGGGTTGGCTTCCAGCCAAGAACAGAGCTTGCTTTTGCAGGGTTGGCGAGCAGAATTGCAGGGTCGCCTGGTCGGCGGTTTTCATGTTTGATCACCATTTTTTTGTCGCAAATTTTTTCCATTGCACCGATCATTTCTTTAACCGAGAAACCATTGCCTGACCCAAGATTAAACGCGCTAGCTTTACTTGATTCTGAGTGCTTGTGATCAAGGTGTTCTAGCGCGAGTACGTGAGCCTGTGCGATGTCAAGCACGTGAATATAGTCTCGAATGCACGATCCGTCTGGTGTGTCATAATCGGTTCCAAAAATTTTGAATGGCGTTTGGTTTTTTATTGCGCGAATCATGAGGGGGATGATGTGGGTTTCTGGATCGTGTTGCTCGCCAAGGCCGGCTTCGGGAAGAGCTCCGGCAGCGTTGAAGTAGCGCAGTGAAACAGAATCAAGGTTGTACGCTGTTGCATAGTCCTGAAGCGCAAACTCGACGATTAGCTTGTTTTTTCCGTACGGACTGAGAGGCCTGAATGGATTCGACTCGTCCATGGGGACCGTAACCGGTTCACCGTAGACGGCGCAGCTGGATGAGAAGATGAAATTTTTTACATCATGCGCTAGCATGCGGTCGAGTAGTGTGAGCGTTTTAACGACGTTGTTATGGTAAAATCTTTTTGGATGCTTGACCGATTCGCCAACCTCGATAAAGGCCGCAAAGTGCATGACAGCGTCTATTTTATGTGTTGTAAATATTTGATCGAGAATGGTTTTGTTTGAAAAGTCTTCTTGAATTATCGTTGCCCACGACGGTGAAAATTTCTGATTGTGAATGCGTTTGTCGACGATTATGACCGCATGGCCTTTTTTTGCCAAAAGATAGGCGGTATGAGAGCCGACATAGCCCGCTCCCCCTGGGATTAATATGGTTTTTCTCATAGCAACACTCCCTTTGAGTATACGTATAATTCTGCTAGGCTTTACCTGTTCATGATATTTTGTTGTTTTATCGTACTAGGATTTCGATACAAAGGGTAGCTGAAATGAAAAAAATGGTACTGTTTTTGCTGAGCATTTTGTTATTTGGGGTCCGTTTTCCGGTTGTGATGGGAGAAGGGTATTCAGTGGATCAAGAGGTTGTTGAAGAAGTGTTTGAAGATTCTGATTTCGATGAGGATTTTGATTATGATGAGTTTGATTATGATTTAGAAGAAGAGCCTGAGAACACCGTTGAAGAAGTAGAACCTGAGGTAAAACCAGAAACGACAGAGCCAGAGGCAGCAGCTGAAGAGGTTGCTGAGGAAGTTGCTGAAGAGCCGGCTAAGCCAGAGGAGATGATCGATCCTTCTCCGTCAATGTCTCAAAAAATGATGTGGCAATTTATTGAGGACGAGTTGCTGCTTGGACCGGGCTATCTTTCGGCATTTATGACGCCACTTAAGGGGCTTGGTGCGGCGGGAGCCCTTTCACTTCTTATACAAGATAATGCTTCATCAGAAGGATTATCGCCAAGGGGTTGTGTTAAGGATGCTGTAAAAACGATTTCGGAACGAGCCGCGAATTCTCCGTTTGTGCAGAAGACATTATTGGCAATATGGGCTGTCGCTGGGTATAAGCTTACTAAGTGGACAATAGAATGTATTATATATAGCTTTTTTCTTAAAAGTTTCTTGTATGACTATCCAAGAATTAATCGATCGAAAACACCTGAGCAACTGCGTCCATACCTTGATAAAGAATACGATGCGTTTATCATGGGTAATGCTTCGTATCTCATGAAACGTTCAAAGAAGGTTCTCAATTTTGTCAGAATGGCTGTCAAAATGCACAAGAAGGGAGTTGCATTTTAAAAGGGGTACATAAATTATGTTATTTTCTCGAGTTCGGGGGACGCAGGACTGGCTTGACCTACGTCTCTATAATTTTCTTGTAGAGCAGGCTGGAAAACATCTTCAACGCTATAATTTTTCTCAGATTCAAACACCAATTTTAGAACAGACCAATCTTTTTGTTCGCTCGCTCGGTCAGGAGACTGATGTGGTGACCAAGGAGATGTATGTTTTTGAAACATCTAGCGGTGAAAGCATTTGTCTCCGTCCGGAGGCAACCGCGGGAACGATGCGTGCTTTTTTAGAGAATCACATCGAAAAGAAGCCTTGGAAGGTCTGGTGCTACGGGCCAATGTTTCGGCACGAAAGACCGCAAAAGGGGCGGTGGCGTCAGTTTGAACAGATCAATATTGAGGTGATTAATGATGATTCGATCCAGCAGGATGCTTACTTTATCAAGATGCTGGATGCGTTTTTCAAGGACAAACTGTTTTTGGAGAATTACGTTATAAAGCTAAATTTTTTAGGGTGTCCCGACGATCGAAACAATCACAAAAAATCGTTAAAAGCTTATTTAGATACGGTTGCTGATACGATATGTGATACCTGTCGAGTCAGAAAAGAGAAAAATATTCTTCGTGTCTTTGATTGCAAAAACGAATCTTGTCAGGAAGTGTATCGCGATGCACCAAAGCTGACCGATTATCTTTGTGTTGACTGCGGCGTAGAGTGGGCTCAGTTGCAAGCGTTACTTCAAGTGCTTTCAGTTAGTGTTGTGCTTGATCCGTCGCTTGTCAGAGGTCTCGATTATTATAATAAGACGGTATTTGAGTTTAGCTCGCGTGATCTTGGGGCGCAGGATGCATTTTGTGGCGGCGGTCGATATGACTTGAGTGAACAGCTTGGAGCAAAAAAAGAACATCCGTCGATAGGAGCAGCGATGGGTGTTGGTCGACTGCTTATGTTGGTGTCTTCTGTACAAGATAGATTACCTGTTCCACACGAACCGGCAGTTCACGTTCTTATTCCGATGGGTGACGACCAGCAGCCGCTCGCGTTACTTCTGGCAGATGTTATGCAAACAAACGGATTGTGTGTAGATGTTTTGCTTGAAGGTGGTTCAATGAAAAGCATGATGCGTAAGGCTAATAAGATGGGCGCATCACATGTGTTGATTATTGGCGAAGCCGAGCAACGGGATGGAACGGTGTCGGTAAAAAATATGATAACGGGAGATAGTGTTGTTCTCAAACAGGGTGAGGTTGTTTCGTATGTTAGGAAAGGGAGCTAAGTATTGACTTTGTGTTAGGAGTTTGTAGTAAAATGCTTACAGGTAGGAGTTATTTATGAAGTATATGAGCAAGATAAGATCAGGTAAGTTTTTTGTTATGGTATTTGCGATTTCGGTGGTGCCAGGCTGCTCATGGTTTTCATCAGCTGAAAAAGCGGATGATTCTAACGGGACCAAGACTGAGGTTATAGAAACTCATAATGGTACGATCATAGATGTTACGAGTAAGTCAGATTTTGACGGTTACATTAAGACGAAAAAGAATGTTGTGGCAGACTTTTCTGCAACGTGGTGTCCGCCATGTAGGAGAATGCATCCAATTAACGAAGAACTAGCGAAAGAGTATGCAGACGTGACTTTTTTGGTGATTAACATTGACCAAGCTCGTGATTTGGCTTCGTCGCAAGAGGTTCAGGGTGTGCCAACATTTTTATTTTTCAATGACGGCAGGTTAGTTGAACGAAATGTTGGGGCGATGGACAAAGAGACGTACAAGGGGAAACTTAAAAAACACTTTGGTTTGTAATTTTACATATAGGCGGAGCTCTTCGGGGCTCCACCTGATCTAGTTCTTAAGAGGGGGGGCTGTGATCGAACGACATATCTTTTTTGTTATTTTGCTTATTTATTTTCAGCCTATTTTTTGTGTGCGTATTGGTGGCGTACAAATGGCTCGAGTTGCTGGTGATACATTGGCCTTACGCTCGAGTGGCTTTAAGTATGGGGGGTGTTTGCCTGCTAAGTATACGATTGATGGTGGGAATATTTTTCCCGCGCTTTCCTGGAAGCCTGGACCCTGTGGGACGGCATCGTTTGTAGTTATGTGTGTTCATCCTGATGCGCCCACCGGTGATACGGTGCTCTGGATTGTCTATAATATCCCACCAGTGGTGACAGGTTTACCTGAAAAGTTTATTAATCCAAATCACAATTATGGAGATGGAATAGCGACGGTACGGGATGGTATCAAGCAGATTGGATATGAGGGTATTAATTTGCCCAAAAAATTTCCTGTGCCTCAGGATTATTTTTTTATTATATTTGCGCTTGATACAACACTGAATTTCTTGAAAGAGAGTGATGTGTTAAAAGAAGATGTGTTTAGAACGATAAAGGGACATGAGCTTGCGGCAGGGATTTTAAAGGGTAGCTATACCAAGGAGCCGGAGGCAACGCCAATTTTTAGTAGTTAGGGGGGACGAATATGAAGTGTTTTAGTTCTATAGTACTTTGCTTGTGTTTATTAGGTTCTGTATCAGGGGCTGTTCCAGAAAAATTTGTTTTAAAGTCTGATGGGTTTAAGAATAATATGGTTATGCCAGAAAAATACACGTGTGATGGGGCAAACGTTTCTCCTGCCCTTTCGTGGCAAGGGGTTCCGGAGGGGACCGAGTCGTTTGCCGTTATCTGTCATGATACGCATACTGCTGCTAACAATTGGGTGCACTGGGTCCTCTATAATATCCCTGTTGGAACGGTTCAGCTTGAAGAGGGGGCTGGTAAGAGTGGTGTTTGGGAGCTAGGTGATGGTACTTTTCAGGGTAAAACAACGTTTGGGAGTACTGGTTACGGGGGGGCATGCCCGCCGCCAGGAAGTGGTTTCCATCAATATCACTTCACGATCTACGCACTTGACGTCTCTATGCTTGATATTAAAAAAGACAAAAAGCTGGTGGATCGAGATGATATTAAAGAAGCGATGAATGGACATATTCTTGCTGAGAGTGTCTTGGTAGGGACGTACGAGAAATAGTGATTTTTTTCCAGGCATGCTACGCTTTCGCATGAGCAAAATCTGTTTTTCAGCGTACTTTGGAGAAAAAATGCGAGTAAAAATAAATAAAATTTCTCAGGCAGATATTGGTAAGGCGATTACAATTAAGGGGTGGATTAGAACGGTTCGAGATCAGGGGCAATTTGCATTTATTACTATTAACGACGGTTCCTGTTTGGCTGGGTTACAGGTTGTTGCTGATAATGATACGGCAGGTTACGAAGAGGTTCTCCCAAATCTTTCGACAGGGGCTGCGGTTTCTGTTGACGGGTTGGTCGTTGAAAGTCCTGGCAAAGGGCAAGCATTTGAGCTTAAGGCGCAATCGATTGAGCTTATCGGTGCATGCGATTCTGAGACCTATCCGCTGCAAAAAAAACGTCACACGTTTGAATTTTTACGAACCATTGCTCATCTACGACCCCGTACCAATACGATTGGTGCCGTGACTCGTGTTCGTAACGCCCTTGCTTTTGCAACACACAAATTTTTCAACGAGGAGGGGTTTTATTATATCAATACCCCGATTGTCACAGGTTCTGATTGCGAGGGTGCGGGACAGATGTTTCAGGTGACAACGTTCGATTTTGATAACGTTCCTAAAAAAGATCGAGAAATAGATTATTCACAAGACTTTTTTGATAAGCGTGCTTACTTGACTGTTTCAGGTCAGCTTGAAGGAGAGGCATTTGCCTGTGCCATGTCTGATATTTACACGTTTGGTCCAACATTTCGAGCTGAGAATTCTAACACGTCGCGTCATCTAGCTGAGTTTTGGATGATTGAGCCAGAGCTTGCATTTGCAGATATTAACGATGATATGGACTGTGCAGAGAAATATGTAAAATATATAATCTCTTATGTTTTAGAAAACTGTCAGGACGATCTTGAGTTTTTTAATAAATTTATTGATGAGGGATTACTTGGACGATTAAAGCATCTTGTTGAGAGCCCGTTTGAACGGGTGACGTATACGCAGGCGGTTGAGATTTTGCAAAAATCTGGAAAAACGTTTGAGTTTCCTGTTGTGTGGGGCAAAGATTTGCAATCAGAGCATGAGCGTTATTTGGCAGAGGAACACTTTAAAACACCAGTTTTTGTTGTTGACTATCCTAAAGAGATAAAATCTTTTTATATGCGCTTGAACGATGATGGAAAGACCGTTGCTGCGATGGATATGTTGGTAGCCGGCGTTGGTGAGTTGATAGGTGGCAGTCAGCGCGAAGAGCGCCTTGATATTCTGAAGCAGCGTATTGAGGGGCAAGGCCTTTGTCTCGATGATTACTGGTGGTATCTCGAGTTGCGTAAGTACGGTTCAGTACCACACGCCGGATTTGGTTTAGGATTCGAGAGACTGGTGCAGCTTGCGACTGGCATGGAAAATATTCGGGATGTGATCCCGTTTCCTCGGTATCCAGGCCACGTGGAGTTCTAAATATTGCGTAGGAATGCTTCTACGGTTTTTTACATATGAAGCTTGGAATATGAGCGATAGGGTTTTTTTGGATTTCAACGTCTTTGTTTAAGAAGAACTCGTCGATTGCTTTAGTTTCGCCATGTACTGTTCCATAATCATCAAATACAATTATTCCTCCGGGAACAAGTTTATTATAACATTGCTCCAGTACTATTTTGGTTGGCTCATAAACATCAACGTCGATATGGAGTAAGGAGATTTTTAGTTCTGGATGTTTTTTTAAATACTTAGGAAGAGTTTTCAGAATGTCGCCTTTGATCAACTCAAAATTTTTAAACTCTTTATTAAACAGGGCTTTTTCAAGTGTTTTTTCTGGGATGCCGTTTCCTCCTTCGGTTTCAAATTTTTGCACAAAGCTTTTATCTGTTGCCAAATGTTGCGACTTTGGAAATTCTCCGAAGACGTCAAATCCGATCACTTTTCTTGAGTACGGGCTTTCAAGTATTTCGCGAAACGTTAAGAATCTAATTAGGGAGCTTCCCTTGTAAACCCCAAATTCAAGAACCTCTCCTGGAAGATTCACAATTTTTTTATACAATTCATAGTGGGCAAGTAACTTACTTATTCGTCTGATATCGGACGTCAAGTAAAAACCGTTTTCATAGTTCCAGCACTCTTTAGTGTCAAAATTTAAAAGCCTCATAAAACCAGATCCTTATTTTTAGGGAAAAAACCGCAGAATAATCATAGCACAAGAACGTTAGGGCTTCCACAGATTGATACCACAGTCTTTCAGAGAAAAAATGATGGTGGGCGTAAGCAAATAGTGGAGTTTTAACCCCAGAGAAACTTTGGTTTCACAAAGATAGAAACAACAAACAGAATTGCGTTTACAATGATAATTAAAGGCCCTATTGCTAGGCCGGTTATTGTTGATGCGAGTACCCCGGTCACACAAGAAATTACTCCGGCAAAGAGGCTAATGTACCTGTATTGCGAGAGCGTGCCGGTTACGTTCTTGCTGGTACAGGCGGGGATCGCGACTAGGGCTGCAGTCATGAGACCGCCTACCACTCGTACGCTTAACGCAATAACAAATGCCACACAAGTCAGATAAATAAAATTATATAGTTTGACGTTGACCCCTGTTGTTTTTGCGAGATTAGAAGAGATGGTTATCAAGAGCATTTTTGAATAGATATAGTGCAGTATGATAAAAACGATTGCTGCGATTGTGATCGTTGTTAGGACGGTAAGTAGTGAGATTTGAGAAATATCACCGAAAAGGGCGGCTTTAATCTTTTTTTTCCGTAGAAGTAAGAGTGCAATCGACAATGACGAAGCAAAAACTGTTGCGGTGATTGCTTCGAACGGGAGTTTTGTTTTTTGTTGGATGAGCCAGATCATGAATGTGCCAAAAGAAATAAATAACAGTGCTCCGAGAGAGACATCGAAGTTGTAGGTGAGTGCGATAGCCATGCCCGGCATAGCTAGATGGCCGAGTGGGCCGCCTATTAGCGACATGCGTTTGGTGAGCATAAGTGATCCGGCATAGCCAGCAACTCCTCCAACAAATGCGCCAAGAATGATTGCGAGAAATAAGTTTATAACCATTATTCTACCTGTTATCGTGATGGTGTTCGTAATATTTTAATCCGGTTCCGTATAATTCTTTTAATTTCTCTGGGGTCAAGACGATACTTGGTTGTCCCAAGCACATTTTTTGTTTGTTTAAACAAAGCACTTGGTTGGCGTGTTCCCAGACGATGTTAAGGTCGTGTGTGACCAAAATTATTGTTAAGTTGCGTTCTTCCAAGAATTTGTGGAGTAACGTATAGATTGTTTCCTCGCCGCCAATGTCGATGCCTGAGGTTGGCTCGTCGAATAACAGTACTTTCGGATTATCGATTAGTGCCCAGGCGATAAGCATGCGTTGGAATTGGCCAGTTGAAAGTGTATTGAATTGTTGAGAGCGAATTGATGGGTCAAGACCAACTTTGGTGAGCATGCCTATGATTGCATGGTCATCTTTTGTTTTAAAATGAAAAAATTCTTGGACGCTGAGTGGCGGAAGATTTTTGCGTTGCAAAAACTCTTGTGGTGGTAGGTAGCTAATGTTTTTGGTGTGCCAGATAACGTCCCCCTTGTATGGGATTAATCCTAAGAGCGCTCGAAGTAGGGTCGTTTTGCCCGCGCCGTTTGGGCCAAGGACCACCATGACCTCGTGTTCTGGGATTTTGAAGGAGAGGTCTGAGATGACCTGATTCTCTTCGAATGAGACGGAGAGATTGTTAACCTCTAAGATATCCATAGATTCTCTTTTCTTTTCTGTGTTCGTTTGAAATTTTCAACCTACTGTCAGGATAATCGATAAATCGAAAAACAAAAAAACAATTAAAAAAATAAGATTTATGGGGCGATTTAGAATCCCCACGTAACATCACACCCAACTCCCCCCCCGACCAATGAACTCATCATAACCCTTTTGCCACTAAATGGATAATCGTAGAAAATGCTGATGCGAGGTTGCCATAAACGCTTTTTACAAATGTCGTGAACTCCAAAATCGTACTCAGCGAGCGCGTGAATGACGTGCATGCGCCAATTTTTCAGCCGGCAGTCATTGTTGATAATTACATTGTTTGTGTGTGTATAGTCGCATCCTTTTGGAATAGAGACAGAATCTCTCGATTGATGGCTGTATGAATAGCCAAGTAACATAGATAGTCCTTTGATGAAATGGTCCAACTTCAGATAGGAGCCAACATCAAAGATGGTTCCTTTTTTTTCATGAATAGTAGTTCGGTATAACTTTATGAAGCCGTTTTGGCTTTCGTGTGTTCTAGCGGGAAAGCTGTCGAGAGTTCTTGATGAAAAGAAGAGCAAGCCAAGGTAGGTGCCGATGTACATGTCTTTGCTTAAGCCAAAAATGGCGTCCACTCGGACGGGAAAGCCCCAATGTCCATTGTATCCCGTTTCGATTGAAAATGGTTGTTGGTATTTTCTGTTAGTTCCTGTTGGCGCGAGTATGCCTGCTTTGATTGCAAGGTCGAAGTACTCAAAAAGATTAACGAGAGAAGGGATGCGTCCCTGCCGGCCAAGCAGAAGGGCTGTGTCGCCAAGATTGGTGCTTTTTGAGCGACGGGTGTATTGGTCAAGGCCGTATGCGCGTAAAATATCGGGAAGGTTGTTTCTAAAATTGGTCCAGCTGACGTCTTGTTGTGTATAATTTTGATCTGAGCCAGAGCCAACTGGTGTTCTGTCACACAGGGTTCGCCGTCCCGACTTGATTGTTCTGATGGGGACGTTAAGCTCCGTAAAAAAATTATAGATAAGATTCTGGCGATAATTGAGGACAAACTCGCTAACATCGAATTTTCCTGAAAAGCCAACCTGACCAAACAACTGCTTATCGGCAGGGTTAGCGGCAGTAAATGCGGCTCTAGTTGTTTCGAGTGCGTCGATATACCCGGTCAGAGCAGCGGAAAGATTTGTTGGTCGAGGGACGTTGGCTGTCAAATACAGTATGTTTTGGTTTCCATACAGATCGAATGCTTCAGCTTGATGGCCCCTGTTATCTCGTGAATGATTGGTGCTGCCATATGCGTAGTGCGCGTCGAAAACAGCAAGCCAGTTTTTTGTTTCCCATGATTTAGTTGCATGAAAATATGGCGGTTTGTAAAAGTGTGAGTTGTCGATAGAGAAGAGTCGGAAGGTGTTGGTGAGTAAGAAGAGTAAGAAGAGACGCTTTTTAGGCAAAAAATTCATGAGTGCTCCCTTAAGAGTTTATTTTTGATAAGATTTACAATTTTAGGCTATAAATAATAGAGTTACAATTTCAAGAGTTCGCTGAGGGTGAATTGGGAATATGTACTCTTTATGGTAGAATGCTAGGTGAAAGGGTATAACATATGGTTTTTAAAAAGAAGTCTAAGATAGACTATGAAGATTTGTACACACGCGTGAGCGCAGATTTTCAGAATTACAAAAGACGGGTTGAAAAGGAGCGGGCTAGTTGGATTGCCCAGGCCAAAAGCGATGTGATTCGACCGTTGTTAATGGTGATGGATGATCTTGAACGGGCAACGGAGTCTTGTCGAAAGCAGAAATCGGTAGATGGTGCAAGTGTGTTGGCCGGTCTAGAGCTTGTTTCCAAAAATGTTGCAAAGACGTTTAGCGATTTGGGGGTTGAGGAGATTGATTGTTCGAGCACGTTCGATCCTGCTCTGCATGAGGCGTTGGTTCAGGTCGAGTCTGAGGATCATGAGACTGGAGAGATTGTTGAGGTTGTGGTTAAGGGGTACCTGTTTCAAGGACAGGTTTTGCGGCACGCAAAAGTAAGCGTTGCAAAGTAAGATGAAAAGTTTTAGATTTCACCCTATCAGAAGATTGAGAGAAAAGAAGCAGTTTTTTAAGCGGGGCATTCGTTTTGTCCCTTTTCTTTTTACCCTAGGAAACGCGTTTTTTGGATTTTGTTCCATTGCTCTTGCGATAGAAGGTGAGCGTATAGCCGCTATCTACTGTGTTTTTCTTGCTGCTATGATGGATGCGCTTGATGGACGAATTGCTCGCTTAATGAGGGTTGAAAGTGAGCTTGGGGTGGAAATGGATTCGTTGTGCGATGCGATTTCATTTTGTTTGGCACCGGCGTTTTTGGCGTACGCTTGGTCTTTACGAACATTGGGATTTGTTGGGGTGATGGTTGGCGCGCTTTTTTTAATTGCCGGAATTGTTCGCTTGGCAAGATTTAATTTGTTGCATGATCAACAGAGCGTTTTCTTTATAGGATTGCCAACAACGATAGCAGGTTGCTTTATTGTGATAGTTTTACTCAATGCGAATGGGTTGGTATATCGGCCATGGTTTAGCTTTTTTCTTTCTTTCTTATTGCTTTTGTTTTCATGGCTAATGATTAGTTCGATTCGATTTCCTGCATTTAAACGGGGTTCTCTTCGCGTAAAGAAGCACTATCCTGTTGTTGGTGCGGTTGTGCTTTTTGCTATTTTGACTGTTATGAGGCTTGAGCTGTCGTTGCTTTTTTTGTTTTCAGGATACCTATTAGTGTCGTTTGGCTATCAGGGGTACAACTTTTATAAAAAGAATATTGAGAGAGGCTAATCATGAGTCGTAATCAAGGAAGACTTTCGATTTTCCAACTATTTTTTGGGTTGGTTATGTTAGGGGGCGTTGGTTTTGGTGGATATTTTTTATACCAGCGAGACAAAGTTGTGCAATATCAGCTGTATCAACTTTCAAAAACAATCGACATAGAAAAAAAATCGGTGACTGTTGCTCCAACCATTATTCGTGCAAATGGCGCTTCGGTGACGACTTGGATTGATGTGCAGCGACAGGTAAAAAACACTGTTGTTAAAATTATTTGTGATGTTGCGGCGTTTCATTGGCTAGAGCCTTATAACCCACCGATGGTAAGCAGTGGAAGCGGAAGCGGTTTCTTTATCAATAGTGATGGGGATATTGTTACGAATTGGCACGTTGTTAACCAGGCACAATTGGTTCAGATAGAGATTCCTGCGCTTGGTGCCGAGAGGTTGACGGTTGAAGTTGCAGGGATTAGTCCAGAGCGTGACGTTGCACTGCTTCGTTTGACTCAGTATGCGAAGGAGCGAATAGCGAAAGTTCTTGGTGACATTCCATTTCTAAAGTTTGGCAACTCAGATGAGGTTCGTCGCGGGCAGGATGTTTTGGCTCTAGGATATCCCCTTGGTGTACAGGCACTTAAGAGTACGCAGGGTATCGTGAGTGGTCGCGAACGAATTTCGTTAATCAAGCAGTCGTGTATTCAGACTACAGCGCCGCTTAATCCAGGTAACTCTGGTGGTCCTGCGATAAATTCAGCAGGACAAGTTGTTGGGATTAATTTTGCAGGGATGGGTAAGGCGCAAAACGTTGGATATATCATACCAATAAACGATGTTAAGAGTGCTATTAAAGATTTGCATAAAATAAGGTTGCTTAGAAGGCCATTATTGGGCTGTTCACTTGAACCAGCTAATGAAGATATGATTGAGTTTTTGGGTAATCCAAAGCCGGGTGGTTTTTATATTGCAAAAGTGTTCAAGAATATGATGCTTGAAAAATTTGGCGTGCAAGCTGGAGATATGATTTACGAGGTGAATGGTTATCAGGTTGATCGGTTTGGTCGGGCAGCAGTACCGTGGAATGAGGATAAAGTTTCGATGCTTGAGATTCTGGATCGGCTTGAGGTTGGCGACAAGATATATATGGTGATCTACCGTAATGGTGAGCGAAAAGAGATCGAGTTTATGCTTGAACCTCGTTTTTTACAGCCGGTTCGTTTTATTTATCCTGATTTTGAAGAGATTGATTATGAAACGATTGCTGGGATTGTTGTGATGGAGCTTGCGCAGAATCATCTTCCAATATTAGCGGAACAAGCGCATGCACTTCTCGCATATGAATCACCGGAAAAGCAGTATGAGCCGGCCTTGGTTGTTTCGAGTGTTCAACCAACTTCGTTGGCAAATAAGTTACGATTATTATATCCCGGGATGATCATCTCAGAAGTGAACGGTGAGCCGGTCAAGACGCTTGAAGAGTTTCGGGTAGCTGTTCGTAAAAGTAAGAAAACTCGCTTTTTAACGATAAGAACACAGGAACACTGGTTTGTGGTTTTTTCAGTTGATAATATTGTTCTTGATGAAGATCGTTTGTCGAAGATTTATCAGTTTGAGAAGTCGAAGTTGATTGATGAGATTGCATAGCGAGATTTTCATGAAAGAAAAAAAACGATTAGATAAACTTGTTTTCGAACAACATCCCGATCTTTCTCGTACCTACATACAAAGCATTATTATGCAGGGGAAAGTTTTGGTTAACGGGCAATCGTGCGTGAAGCCAGGTACGATGCTTGCGAGCGATGCTGAGCTAACGATTACGGCGAAAGAGCCAAAGTATGTGAGTCGAGCTGGTTTGAAACTGGAGCGGGCGCTTGACCACTTTGATATTAATGTGAACGGTTTAGTTGCTTTAGATTCTGGTATTTCAACGGGCGGATTTTCTGATTGCTTGTTGCAGCGAGGAGCGAAACGGGTCTATGGTGTTGACGTTGGGTATGGCCAGGTTCACGAAAAGGTTTCTTCAAACCCGCGTCTAACGCTTATGGAGCGGACTAATTTACGTCATTTGGAAAGACTTCCCGAGCTTGTTGATCTTGTTACGCTTGATTTATCTTTTATTTCGATCCTAAAAGTAATGCCGGCAGTATCGAGGTTGATCAAACCCGATGGAAAAATAATTCTGTTAATCAAGCCTCAGTTTGAAGCTGAACGTCACGAGATTGGCCGAGGGGGAATTGTTAAAAGTGAACTTGTGCATGAACGGGTTATTGAAAAAATTAGGCTTGGTATGGAAGAATTTGGCTTTGTAATGGATGGTATCGTCGATTCACCTATTACAGGGGCGAAGGGGAACAAAGAATTTTTGGCTTTATTCTTGCATAATGGGTTTGTCTCTAAATAAATTATGTATCGTTGGTTTAAACTTTAAAAAAAGGAGTTTGGATGAAAAAGTACATTGTGGAGTGCTTTGGGACGATGTTTTTGGTTCTTGCGATCAGTCTGACTGGAAATCCGATTGCGATTGGTACGATGCTAGCTGTGATTATGTACTTAGGGGCACATATTTCAGGTGGGCACTATAACCCAGCAGTCACGCTTGCAATCTGGCTTCGAGGCAAGTTGAAGTCGAAAGATGTTTTATATTATATGTTTTTCCAGGTTTTGGGTGGCTTTTTCGCGGCGGCAATCTATTGGTTTCTTGCGGACCAGCGCTATTATCCTGCCCCGGCAGCCGGAGTTTCGTATCCAAAAGTTTTTGCTGTTGAACTAATTTTTACTTTTTTCTTGGCGTTTGTTGTTTTGGTAGTAATGACAACCAAGAAAGTAAAGCTCACCAATATGTTTGGCCTTGTGATTGGTTTTGCGCTGATGACGATAGCGTTTCTTGGTGGCACGTATAATCCGGCGGTTTCCTTGGGGCCGTCACTATTCGATCTGATTTTTGGAGGATCTGCGATAACGCATGTACCGGTATATCTTCTAGGGACATTCTCGGGCGGCGGGCTTGCTGCACTTGCGTATCGATATATCCATTGTGAAGAGTTTAAATAAGCCAAATTAATTATTTTCAGAGCAAAAGAAAGAGCCCTGGCGTTAAACCAGGGCTCTTTCTTTTTACCCTTTGCATGAATGAGGACAAACTGTTTGTTAATGTTCCATCGATTGTAAGACTGGAGTCCCTGTTAGGGGACGACTGCTAAATTGGAAAGCATGGCCGAGTCAGGGGGACGAGCCCTGCGGCTAATAAGTGGCTATCATAAGCGAATATGGTCTTAGGGAAGCCCTAGGCGAAGATTAGGTCCACAATTAATGACACACAATAACAAAGCACGATGCTCGCACATTATTGACAAATATAAGATAATCGTGTCAAGATTAGGTTAGAAAAGACCATTTTTAACGAAAAATTTGGGAAGGGGATTTTGTGAAGAAAAATATTTTTATGCTATTAGTTGTTGTTATGTCTGTTGGTGGTCAGTTGCGGGCTGGGCAGGCCCCAGCTCGTCTTGTGAGTTTTATTTCTTTTGGACAAGGAGAAGGGAAGAATTTTAATACGTACTGGACTATGTCATTGGAGCCTGAGGAGTCGACTGACATGGGAAAAATAATGGGCTTGATAGGTGAGCTTGAAAGGCCTGCGAGAATATCGACAGCACTATGGGACTCAAAGGATAAGGCGATGCTTCAGTTAGAGAGGGAATTCAGTCTTACAACAAAGGATGCGAGAGAGTTTGCCTGGCTCGTTGTCAAGGGAGAGACAAAAAAAGTTGAAGCGATGGCTGAAAAGTTGAGTTTATCTGACGACGAGTTACGGTCGATAATGAAATTGGCGGTTGCTTATCGCAGAAAAGACACAACAAAGTACTTAATCGGAAAAATGTCTCCTTTTTATAAGAGATTTAAGAAGTGGGAACGAGGCATTTATGGGGCATGTGTTAGGATAAGGCGATTTACATGGTTTACAAAGGGGCGGTTTTTGAGCGATGTCCTACTGGTGTTTCAGGGGCACAAGCCTGCGGTATTATTGGATACTAGCCTTGCAGATGAGGGGTGGCAGAGAAAAATGAATGTGACGCAGGATGTCAAAACGCAGGATGTGCCTTATCACCAGGTACAGACCGGGTACTATTTTAGATTGTATTTTGGCGTATCTTTGAAAGTCATCAAGTAACTTTTAAACGCGTTGCGCGGCTCCAAATTTAAGCACAGAAAGCTGCTTGCCTAAACCATCGAGTCCATGTTTGTGCCAAAACTTTTTGAGCAAGATTATCGGTTCATCGTATTGTTCCGTGCCGAACTGAAATGTTCCCCAGTGCATTGGAATGAACCGCTGTGCATTAAGATCCAAGAATGCCTGAATTGCCTGCTTGCCATCTAAATGGGCATGCTCAACAAGATGTCTTGGTTCGATAGGGCTTATTGGCATCAGGGCTGTTTGAATTGATTCGAATTGTTGGCCGATTTCGCAAAAGTGTTTTCCATATGATGAGTCTCCTGCGAAATAGATAGCATGAAGGTCATGCTCAATCATCCAGCTACCAAACTTTGACTTATTAATATTGAAGAGGTTGCAGCCGGCCCAGTGTGATGCCGGCAAGAAAGAAAAATCTATTTTTTTGCCTGAAGGGGTGGCGAAGGAGAGTTTATCGTTCCAATTATGTTCAGAGATTTTATCAAACCCCCATCGAGAGAGGCGCTTTCCAAGTCCGAGTGGTGCAAGAATCGTTGGTTTGTGTAGCAAAAGCGCGCGCATGCTATTTTTTTCCATGTGGTCACGATGGTCGTGTGATATCAGTACAACGTCGATTCGGGGAAGCTGCTCCGGGGTGATGCCAGCAGGGACGAGACGAGGGAAAATGTAGGAGAGGTCATAAAAGATTGGGTCGGTTAGAATGTTTATTCCGTCGATTTGAACTAGAAATGTTGCTTGTCCTATCCAGGTGACCGTAGGCTCTGTTGTTCGATCGGTTGGTTTCGCCGGAGCGTACCACTCTTGGTGAACACGTTTCCTATCGATAACAGAGCGTTTACCGGAAAACTTTAGAGAGAAGAGGTTTTTTAAGAGGTTGACTAAATGATGACGTGTTTTCACTTTCTACCGCTCCTCTAATTTAGGTTTGATTGCTGTCTATTCATATGTCGTCATACCGTCGAGTTTCAAGCTATCAGGAAAGTCCGTTGGTTTCAAGTTGGGGGGACATTAGCACAGGCAGCGGTTGTCATTTGTCAATATTTTTGCCAATATAAGCCTGTGGATCGGTCTGTTTGTAATCTTTGGGTTAGGTTTTATGGAGGGACTATGAAATCTCGATTGTTATTCTTACTATGTTGTTTTTTTAGTGTCGGGTTGTTGTTTGGCATGGAACGAAAACAAAAAACACGCTTGCCTTCAAAATTATCTTGTTGTAATACCTGTGATGTTGTTGAGCCCGTGCCTTATGGCGTTATAAAGACGCTTGATTTAAGCGGGTGTTCTCTTACTGATGTGGGGGCATTAAAAGAGTTGCCAGAAGACGTTGAGGTGCTTAATCTTTCAGGGTGTCGCTACCAAAAACCATGTGGTTATTGGTTTGAGCCTGATCAGGGGCCGGTACTATTTGATGATGAAGCAATAAAACGTCTTTTATATTATAAGAGTCTAAAAAGTCTAGACATTAGCGGAAGTAATGTGACGGATAAAGGGCTATCATATCTAGGAAATGATAAAATGTTTCCCTGTCTAAATGATCTGACCCTTACTAATTGCGCGAAGATAACAAAATTTGGTCTGTTGAAATCAGGTTTATCGAATAAGAATCTTGTTTCACTTAAAATTGGTAATTGTGAGAACATAACGAGCGATAGCATAAAGGAATTTCTTTGTTATTTTGTGCTGGACAAGAAACAAAACAAACTTAAGTCGCTTGCTCTTGTCGATTATGAGATTGATGATGAGCTCTTAGAGATTCTTGAAGAGTTTAAAAACTTAAAGAGCTTATCGTTTGAAAATAGTAGTCAAAATAAAGAACGCCGAGCACTGTTATCTAGCAAGAGCACAGAAAGCCTTGCGGCGCTTCCTATAAGGGAGTTGCGTCTAGACGGGATTTCTTTGGAGTTGGGAGGAAGTGGTGAGATGTTTAAACCATTAACAAGGAGTAAAAGTTTAGAAAGAATCTATTTGCCGGTAGAGGTGGACGAGAGCCTAAGAGCCGCCGTCTGTGAAAGCAATTTTGAGAGCTTCATGAAACGAGAAGACAATAGCTTATCGACCAAAGCTCGAGAACTTAGAAAATTCTTTGAAGAATGGGAGATGGGTGAGCTTCCTGGGTGGTGGAATCGCCGTTCCGGTTTGATTCGGTGCAGCAAAAGTGATTGCATGGTTCAGTAGGCGTGGCTTTTTTTGGGTCAGATAGGCGAATTTTGCCAGTGAAAATACTCGTAAAAAGTTAAAAAAGCGCGATCTTTATTGCACTTTGAAATATAAGTAGGTAATTCAAATTTTTTTCGATTTTATTCTTCAAAAAACTTGCATTAAGTTTGGGAAAATGTATTCTATTACTGTGAACATTGAAAAAAAGTTGAAAACGAAAGAAAACCGGGAAACTTTCGGAGAAAGTTCTCCGGTTTTTGATTCAAAAGTTCTTTGACATACACGGTCAGTCAGTAATAAAAAGATAGCTTGGATTGTTACGGATTTCTAAATTTCGTGAGTTTTGATATGGAGAGTTTGATCCTGGCTCAGAATGAACGCTGGCGGCGTGCTTAACACATGCAAGTCGAACGAGAAAGTTCTTCGGAACGAGTATAGTGGCGAACGGGTGCATAACGCGTAAGAATTTGCCCTTTAGTGAAGAATACCCTCGAGAAATTGAGGTTAATACTGCATACGTCCCTTCGGGGAGAAAGGTGGCCTCTTGCTACCGCTAAAGGATAAGCTTGCGTACTATTAGCTTGTTGGTGAGGTAAAGGCTCACCAAGGCTATGATGGTTAGCCGGCCTGAGAGGGTGGTCGGCCACATTGGGACTGAGATACGGCCCAGACTCCTACGGGAGGCAGCAGTGGGGAATCTTGCACAATGGGCGAAAGCCTGATGCAGCGACGCCGCGTGGAGGATGACGGTCTTCGGATTGTAAACTCCTGTTAAGAGGGAAGAAAGAAGCGTGGTTAATATCCACGTTAGATGACGGTACCTCTAGAGAAAGCTCCGGCTAACTTCGTGCCAGCAGCCGCGGTAATACGAAGGGAGCAAGCGTTATTCGGAATTACTGGGCGTAAAGTGCGCGTAGGCGGCCTATTAAGTCAGTTGTTAAAGATCATGGCTTACCCATGGAAAAGCAGTTGATACTGGTGGGCTGAGAGGGCAAGAGAGAGAAGTGGAATTCTCGGAGTAGCGGTAAAATGCGTAGATCTCGAGAGGAACACCGATGGCGAAGGCAGCTTCTTGGCTTGTACCTGACGCTGAGGCGCGAAAGCGTGGGGAGCAAACAGGATTAGATACCCTGGTAGTCCACGCCGTAAACGATGATCACTAGATGTTGGTTTCGCATAGCGAGATCAGTGTCAAAGCTAACGCGTTAAGTGATCCGCCTGGGGAGTACGGTCGCAAGATTAAAACTCAAAGGAATTGACGGGGGTCCGCACAAGCGGTGGAACATGTGGTTTAATTCGACACTACGCGAGGAACCTTACCTAGACTTGACATGTAGGTGATCGCTGTAGAGATACAGTTTTCTTAGTTTACTAAGACACTTACACAGGTGCTGCATGGCTGTCGTCAGCTCGTGTCGTGAGATGTTGGGTTAAGTCCTTTAACGAGCGCAACCCCTACCGTTAGTTGCTAATCTTCGGATGCACTCTAACGGAACTGCCTTGGAAACAAGGAGGAAGGTGGGGATGACGTCAAGTCCTCATGGCCCTTATGTCTAGGGCTACACACGTGTTACAATGGCGAGTACAATAGGGAGCAATGCCGCGAGGCGGAGCAAATCCTTCAAAGCTCGTCTAAGTTCGGATTGAAGTCTGCAATTCGACTTCATGAAGTTGAAATCGCTAGTAATCGCGTATCAGAACGACGCGGTGAATACGTTCTCGGACCTTGTACACACCGCCCGTCACACCACGAAAGTTGTCTATACCCGAAGTCGCTTTAGCTAACCTGTAAGGGAGGCGGGTGCCGAAGGTGTGGGTGGCGATTGGGGTGAAGTCGTAACAAGGTAGCTGTAGGAGAACCTGCGGCTGGATCACCTCCTTTCGAGGGAGATTTGCCTGAAGGTTTTTACCTTCTTAAGGTGTGAATATTTGATTTAATTAACTCTGTAAATTGCAAATTCGTTGCAATCCAAGCCCTATAATTTTATTTCGAGACGCTGTGTGTGTGAAGTAGAAAATTTAAATAGATCTTTGAAATGTTTGTGATGATGATACTACGTAAATTAATTTCTTGAGTGTCTACAAGACAGAAGATATGAGAGTTTGTAGGTAATTGAAAAGAGCATCTGGTGGATGCCTAGGTATCAGGAGGCGATGAAGGAAGTGGAAGACTGCTGTAAGCTCCGGGGAGCTGTCAATCGAGTTTTGATCCGGAGATTTCCGAATGGGGAAACCCGCCAAGGAAAAGCCTTGGCATTCTTATCTGAATACATAGGGTAAGAAAGCGAACGACGGGAACTGAAACATCTAAGTACCGTTAGGAAGAGAAAACGAATGTGATTCCCTGAGTAGTGGTGAGCGAAACGGGAACAGCCGAAACTTATGCTGTGTAAGCTTGCATGCGTTGCAGTATGAGGGTTGTGGGACGTAGTTTTCCAAGGTGTGCAAATCTTGGGTTGTGACGATCTGTGTAGCAAAACGCTCTGGGAAGGGCGGCCAAAGAAGGTGATAGCCCTGTACGCGAAATACTGATTTGTTATGATGACTACCATCCCTAGTACCACAGAGCACGTGAAATTCTGTGGGAATCTGCCCCGACCATGGGGTAAGGCTAAATACTACCTGATGACCGATAGTGAACGAGTACCGTGAGGGAAAGGTGAAAAGAACCCCGGGAGGGGAGTGAAATAGAATCTAAAACCAGATGTTTATAATCGGAGGAAGCACGATATACGGATGTGCGACCTCGTGCCTTTTGCATAATGAGCCAACGAGTTGCTCCTGCGTTGCAAGGTTAAGTCTGGGAAGGACGGAGCTGTAGCGAAAGCGAGTCTGAATAGGGCGATTAGTAGCGCGGGGCAGACCCGAAACCCGGTGAGCTATCCATGGGCAGGATGAAGTCTCGGTAACACGAGATGGAGGTCCGAACCGTTGTAGGTTGAAAACTGCTCGGATGACCTGTGGATAGGGGTGAAAGGCCAATCAAACCGGGAGATAGCTGGTTCTCCTCGAAATATATTTAGGTATAGCCTTGTTCCGTTTCATATCGGGGGTAAAGCACAGTTTAGGCTAGGGGGCGTAAGCTTACCAAACCTTTACTAACTCAGAATACCGATATGCTAAGGACAGGAGTCAGACTGCGGGGGATAAGCTCCGTAGTCGAGAGGGCAACAGCCCAGACCATCAGCTAAGGTCCCAAAGTACATGCTAAGTGGGAAAAGAGGTGGAGATACACAGACAGCCAGGAGGTTGGCTTAGAAGCAGCCATCCTTTAAAGAAAGCGTAATAGCTCACTGGTCAAGTGTTTCTGCGCTGAAAATGAACGGGGCTAAGCATGTCACCGAAGCTATGGCTTGTATATCTTTGATATACAGGGGTAGAGGAGCGTTCTTTGATAGATACAAGCTTGACCGTAAGGACAGGTGGTGTTGATCAGAGAAGTGAGTATGTTGGCATAAGTAACGAAAAAACAGGTGAGATTCCTGTTCGCCGAAAACCTAAGGGTTCCGTGAGAAAGGTTTATCCTCTCAGGGTTAGTCGATACCTAAGCCGAGGCCGAAAGGAGTAGGCGATGGAAAGCAGGCTAAATATTCCTGCACCGTTTTTAGCGTTTGAGTGAAGGGGTGACGCAGTAAGATAGGCTGACTTGGACATTGGTTTGCCAAGCAAAGCGCAAAGAGGGGTTTTGTTGGAAAATCCGCAAAGCCGTTATCCTTGAAGCGTTATAGGCATGTCAATCATAGTGAGAGACATGTTCAGCTGATTCTACACTGACTAGAAAAGCCTCTAGCGAGCGAAAAAGCGATCGTACCGTAAACCGACACAGGTAGGTGGGTTGAGTATACTAAGGCGTTGAGATAACTCTCATTAAGGAACTCGGCAAAATAGCCCCGTAACTTCGGGAGAAGGGGTGCCGGTGCTGTTATTTTGGGTTAAACCTTAATAGCGGAAGCCGGCTGCAACAAAGAGGCCCAAGCGACTGTTTAACAAAAACACAGGGCCATGCAAACTCGTAAGAGGAAGTATATGGTCTGACGCCTGCCCAGTGCTGGAAGGTTAACAGGAGGTGTTAGCTCTTCGGAGCGAAGCGCTGAATCGAAGCCCCAGTAAACGGCGGCCGTAACTCTGACGGTCCTAAGGTAGCGAAGTCCCTTGTCGGGTAAGTTCCGACCCGCATGAATGGCGTAACGACTTGGGCGCTGTCTTGATGAGAGACTCAGTGAATTTGTAGTCCCGGTGAAAATGCCGGGTACCCGCGATAGGACGGAAAGACCCTGTGCACCTTTACTATAACTTGACGTTGATTTTTGGGGTGACTTGTGTAGGATAGGCGGGAGACTGTGAAGCTGTGGCGCTAGCTGCAGTGGAGTCATCCTTGAAATACCGCCCTTGTGATTTTGGAAATCTAACTTCTCTCCGTAATCCGGATGAAGGACAGTGTCTGGTGGGTAGTTTGACTGGGGTGGTCGCCTCCTAAAGAGTAACGGAGGCGTTCAAAGGTTCCCTCACGGCGCATAGAAATCGCCGTAACGAGTGCAAAAGCAGAAGGGAGCTTGACTGCGAGACATACAGGTCGAGCAGGTGCGAAAGCAGGATTTAGTGATCCAGTGGTTCTGTATGGAAAGGCCATTGCTAAACGGATAAAAGGTACGCCGGGGATAACAGGCTTATCTCCTCTAAGAGTCCATATCGACGAGGAGGTTTGGCACCTCGATGTCGGCTCATCGCATCCTGGGGCTGGAGAAGGTCCCAAGGGTTTGGCTGTTCGCCAATTAAAGCGGTACGCGAGCTGGGTTCAGAACGTCGTAAGACAGTTCGGTCCTTATCCATCGTGGGCGTAGGGTATTTGAGAGGATCTGTCCTTAGTACGAGAGGACCGGGATGGACGAACCTCTAGTGTTCCAGTTGTTCACCAAGAGCAGCGCTGGGTAGCTAAGTTCGGAAGGGATAACCGCTGAAAGCATCTAAGTGGGAAGCCCACCTCAAGATTAGATACCCCTAGCTTGTTTGAGATTTGAGAAAGCTTGCTTTCAATGATTGATTATGAGACATAGTAAGGTCCCTTGAAGACGACAAGGTTGATAGGCTGGATGTGTAAGTGCAGCAATGTATTTAGCTGACCAGTACTAATAGGCCGAGAGTTTTACCACACTGATAATTCTTATATAGTGTTTTGTAAACGCTCTACACGATTCCATCATCACAAACATTTTTTAGAAAGATTGAAATAGAAGATATTGAAAATTTCTGGTGGCTATAGCAAAGGGGAAACACCCGTTCCCATCCCGAATACGGAAGTGAAGTCCTTTGCGCCGACGATACTTGGTTGGTAACGGCCCGGGACAATAGGTACCGCCAGTCTTTATTAAAAAGCTCCAATGGAGACAAAAGTCTCAAACGTTGGAGCTTTTTTTATGTTCGACTTAGTTGTTGTTTATTGAGAAAACTTTTCTGTGATTTTTTTCCAGAGCCTCTTGAACGGATTGGGCTCCAAAAACTTTTCCAGCTGCTTTTCAACAGCAGGTCGGTTGATCATATTTTCGACCTTTTCGTATTGGTTAGCAAGTTTAAGGAGTAATTTTAGGCCCATAGCAGAGGAGCGATGTGGTTCGGAACGGTCGTATAAGCTGTTAACGAGCCACATAAGAGAAACTCCATCAATAGAAGAAGCTATGTTTCCTAGGTATTTGATGCCCCTCTCGTCATTCATCGTAAGTAAGTTCGCTGCAGCCCAAACCTTATTGTTTACTTCGTTACACATTTCTTTTCTTGGATCAATTACAACCCTGAAAAAGAAATCCGTTACAGGTTCGTACTTTAAATTCAACAAAACTTCTGATAAAAGTAGTTTATCTTCTATATTTTCAACAGTGCTTTCTTTGAGGCCTTCAAAATAATTGACTAATACGTCAAATTCGTCCGGATTTTCCAGAGCAATTTCTTCAATAAAATCTAAATATGTGTCTGTTGCCTGATCGGTTCCAACAAGTTTGCACCACATTAAGATTCCGTTTTCTTTTTTCACCTTACTCCTTTCATCATAAAGTTCTATCAAACAGTAGGAAACGTCGTTATAATCCGATCATCAGGATCCAATACTACTCGAATGTTAAAACCTTTTGATATTTCTCCCCTA